>Ga0207650_10001924_pt1 | contig 14617 bp, 14 predicted proteins | sample KBSS63metaG_FD_184325 | JGI IMG/M metagenome (GOLD analysis project Ga0207650, IMG submission 184325) | Switchgrass rhizosphere microbial communities from Kellogg Biological Station, Michigan, USA - KBS S6-3 metaG (SPAdes) (version 2) | ecosystem: Host-associated > Plants > Roots > Rhizosphere...
ACACGCAATCCTTCCCTGTTCGCTCCGGAATGAATCAGCACGGATCCCAGAATGCACTTGGCTTCGACGGCCGTGTGGTTGTTTGGTTTGCCGGCAAGTTTGATCGCTAACTCTGCTTCTGATTTCGCTCTTGAAAAGTCCTCCTGGCTTGCAGCAATTCCCGCTCTCGCTAATGCGGTTCTGGAGAGCAGGACTTGCCGATAATTATTATCAATTCTATTAATCCATGAGGGGAGTTCGCTCAAAACAGTTTCTGCTTCCTTGGGTTGGCCCAAGCGCCAGAGCATCTCGCTCCGGTCCAGTATCAGATAAGCGACACTCAAGGGAATATCCAAAGCCTTATAGAGATTGTAGCCCTCATCGAAATTGCGTAACGCATCCGGATAGAGTTCCCGCGCAAACAACAGATTTCCAATCAAAGTATAAGTAGAAGCGAGCTGATTGCGATCGTTGATGCGCGTAGCCAGCGGTAATAACACTTCAAAATCCTGCAGCGCGCCATCGTAATCACCCTTCAGAAGTTTGGCCCGGCCCCGATAAAGGATTACTTGTGATAGCTCTCTGTCGTAATGACCTGGTTCGAAGAATTCCGACGCCTGCTTCAAGTAATCAAGGGCCTCATCAATCCTGGTTTCCTGCTGAATATATAGGGCTGCCAATAAGTAGAGCGCGGTCGCCTCATTTCTGCGACCACTGTTCCGTCTGGCAATGTCCAATGCTTGTTTGAACACCAACTCAGCGTTCGGATATTCGCGTCGGACCAAATAGGTGGTGCCCAAATCGATGAGGCCCTGAGTTGCAAGATTCTCGATCCCATTGCTCTGCGCCAGATTTACCGCGGTAGTGGCCATATCTCTCGCTTGCTCCGTGGTGCCGCGCAAATATAGTACGGCGCTCAGTCGCAGCATTGATTTGATCTGTTGATACTGATTACCCGAGGTGCGTGAAATATCGACAGCCTTTTGCAACTGATCCTGGGCTTCTGACAACTGCCCGCTCTCGCGAAAGACTACACCGCGTTGATAAACCACCTCGGTATGACCTTCCAGGTCGCCGAGCGTTTGGAACAGGGCGTCAGCCCTCTCAAAAGCCGCGCTGGCATTCTGCGTATCTCTCTTCCGTCCATAGAGGATACCCAGGCGCAGGAAAGCAGCGGGGTTTTGTGAGTCCCGACTCGCCGCAGAGTTGTATGAATTAATGGCGGCGTCAATTTGTTCATCTTTTTCATAAGCTCGGCCAAGATCAATCAACGCCTGTGGATCATTAGGTTTAATCATTAAGATGGACTGGTAAGCCTTAGTGGCTTCGCCCAACTCTCGTGTAAGGGTCGCTCGTATGGCATCCAGATAGAGGCGCTCGAGCTCCGGCAGAGCGTTTCGGTTAGGCACTAGTCCGTCAACCCGAAGAAGCTCACGCTGCGCTCGATCCGTGTAGTCCAGTTCGGTCCAGGCTTCGGCGAGTCGCGCGTGGGCCAGGGCGAATTTATCGTCCTCCGCTACGGCTTGCTCGAGCGGTTTGATTGCTTTGAAGTAAGCCCCTTCGCGAAGGTCATTAGTCCCGATGTCGTACCATCTTTGCGCGGCTGCGGATGGCTGGTAAGGCTTGGGACGCAGTACATACCACAATCCGAGCGCTACAAGTGAAGTCAGCGACACGGCTACAAGCAAACCACGAATCGAGAAGCGCGGACTAGTTACTGAGATGTGTGATGTTCCGACCGTTTGGGGGCGATGCAAAATCGATTTGCTCGTCGTATCTTCAACTTCGGCGGTCAACGATGCCCGGCCGTTTGTATCGCTCGTCACTCCGACTGCGCGCAGATCTTCAACAATCTTTTCCGCTGACTGATAGCGTTCGTCGGGCTTTTTGGCCAGAGCCTTCAAGGCCACGGAATCGAGTTTTGTCGAAATGTTGGCATTGATTTGTGAGGGTGGCGGCGGATCGTCGCGGATTACTCTCGCTCTTATCTCGGAAGCACTCTTGCCGGAAAAAGCTTGAGTTCCAGTCAGGCATTCATACAGCAGTGAGCCGAGAGAGAAGATATCACTGCGCGTATCAACGGAAAGACCCAGTGCTTGTTCCGGTGAAAGATATGCCGGCGTGCCGAGTATGAGGTCCTCTCGCGTCTCGGTTAGATTGGTCTCTGGCCCGGTTGGATCGCCTGTCGTACTGCTAAAGTGCTTTGCGAGCCCAAAGTCCAGGACTTTGACTTCGCCTCTTTCGTTAATCCCGACGTTTGATGGTTTGATGTCCCGATGGACAATGCCTTGTCGGTGTGCTTCGGAAAGACCCTCAGCTACTTCGCTGATGATCTCGAGAACGCGCGCAATGGTTAGCTTTTCTGTGTTCATCAGATCGGCCAGCGTTCCGCCTTTGACGAACTCCATCACGATGTAGGGTGTACCGTCCGCGGTCTTACCGTAGTCATGAATAGTCGCGATGTGCCGGTGAGATAATTTGGAAATCACCTGGGCCTCTCGCAGGAAACGAGTGTGGTAATGTTGCCGGCCTGGGCCGTTCAGATCGATCAATGTCTTGATCGCGACTAGGCGTCCGAGCGTCGTGTCTTCAGCAAGGTAGACGACGCCCATGCCGCCTTTGCCGAGTTCCTTAATAATTCGATAGTGTGAGAAAGTTTGACCGATCATAAAGGCAGCGCTGCCTCAGATTTCAGAAACGAAGCGACTAAACGGTTAGCGAGAAATTCGTGGAAAAGGAAAACGAACGAAGCTGAGCGGGCGCTATTCTCGCTCTAAGTTCCAACTATTTCAACTAATCGAGGCGTAATAATGCAGTATTTGGACCACCGCGAAAGATGGCCCCGACAACTCATGCTAGAGCGTAAGACAATCTATTGTTGTGAGGCTCAATTCTGTTGTTGTCCGATGTTGTGCTCACGCGAATGTGTGCTTTTGACGGCAAGCGCCGCTCTGTTATAGCCTCTCACGCGCTTTCATCATGTAGTCGTTTGATTCTACTCCGGCACTTTGAATTCCAAACCTCAGGCTCAAATTAAGACGGTCGCGTTGGGATCAGACCGCGCGGCGAAAATCATGGCGGTGCGCGCCAGCATCGCGCGCGTTGCGTCAATCGATTCCTCTTGGGCGGAAGCCACGGTGCTGGCGCGAAAAGTTGAAACAACTGTGCCGGCGATGCCTTTGAATGATTGGGAGCTAATGCAGGGCGCGCGTGAAAGAGCGCTCGCCGTGCGCGACCAGCTGCGGGCGCAGCGACGAACGGCGGATATTTATGTGGGCCTCGAAGGCGGGTTTCATTCCATCTCAATTGAAGGCGAGTGGCACACCTTCCTGCGCGGCTGGGCTTATGCAAGCGATGGGACGAACGGAACCTTCGGCGCCACGCCGTCGATCAGCGTTCCGCATAGTCTTGCCAAAAAAGTAATTGAGGGACGCCGCGAACTTGGTTTGGTCATCGACGAAGTTGCGGGCATACAAGACGTGCGCAGCCGGCAGGGCGCCTGGGGAATTCTATCGCGCGATCTGGTTACACGTGCGATGAGTTTTGAAGTGGCGCTGGTCGCAGCCTTTGCGCCGTTCTACAACCAGAAGATGTATTCTTAAAGACTTTGGGCCACAGAGGCACAGAGCCGCAGAGACTGTTATAAGAAAGCCCGCTGGTCAATCGTAATGAAGCTCTCTAAGATCTCCGCTGATCTGAAACCCTCTGAGCCTCTGTGTCTCTGCGGCAAATATTAAGGACGAACATGGAAGAACTTATCGCACAAGTTAACGACGGCGAGCCGATGCATCATTCGCGCGCCAACGCCGGCTGGATTGAAGTGATAGCCGGCTCGATGTTTTCCGGGAAGTCGGAAGAGTTAATTCGCCGCCTGCGGCGAGCGAAGATTGCGAGGCAAAAGGTCCAGGTGTTCAAGCCGGAGATTGACTCGCGCTTCTCGCAGGACCACATCGTGTCGCATTCAGAGATGCGACACGAGTCAGCCAACATTCGTAGCGCCACGGAAGTGTTGGCGAAAGTGGAAGCCGACACAGAAGTGGTGGGAATTGATGAAGGCCAGTTTTTTGATAACGCACTGGTTGAGGTTGCTACCAAACTCGCCGGCCGCGGGGTGCGAGTAATAATTGCGGGGCTCGATCAGGACTACACCGGCAAGCCCTGGGAACCAATGCCGCAACTGTTAGCCGTCGCCGAATACATCACCAAGACTCATGCGATTTGCATGAAGTGTGGCCAACCAGCCAACTACACCCAACGCACTTTTGAATCAGAAGAACGCGTGGCGGTCGGCGGCGAAGGCATGTACGAAGCCCGCTGCCGCCAGTGCTTCGTGCCGCACGCAGATGCGCCCACCGTCCATCCCGACTAGCGGGATTTCCCTGCGTTGAAAAACGTCAGCCGCTTTTTCCTGACGCGCGTTCAGTTAACCAATCAACCAGAGGCTGTAATGCCTCAGGCATATCGGCGTCGGAAGTCGTGGCGGTTTGATTGAGATCCTTGTCACTAACTTTGATCCGGTAGTGAAACGCGTCCGGCCGGTTCGGGCGGGCATTAGCGTTCTCCAGATCTGCTAGCCCGGCGTTGTTAACCAGATTTCGCACCTCCTCAGCTTCGTTCTCCGGAAGCTCGTCGGTGTCGATTTCAAGGCTTTGTTTCATTGCGGGAGCCGCAAAACCACCGGATCGTGAGAACTCGATTTTCATTGTAGGCGTGCCCCTTCAGCCAATCTTGAATTGAAGTGTCGCGAAGCTCCGGCAATGAACTCAGCGAAAACCCCACCCATAATACACTTGCGGTGAAGCAATCCTTACCGCGTGCAGAGTAGTAGTTTCCGCTGAATCCACTATCTAAGATTGCGCCGGCCTCAAGTCCCCATTTGTTGAACGGTCAAGCGCAATTGCTCGGCAATCGTTTCCAGCCGTTGTTTCAGTTGCGAACCGTTCGCGCCGTTGGAACCATTGGGCTGATACGACGGCTGCGACGAGGTTGCCGGTTGAGGAGCCGTAATCTTTATTCCTACCTCCTGCCAGGCCGATATCACGGCATCCTGCTGCTTGCTTCCAGTACCGAATTTTGCAGCGGCGACTTGTGAAGTAATATCAGCACAAGCCTGAAAGTCGGACAGCGGCGAAAGTTGTTGCAGACTCTGATACCAGATTGCGCCTGCCTGTTCCCACGCGTAGCCGCCGAGCGTGCGAGCCACAAGATAGAAAACGTAGTTTGGAATTCCGGAGTTGATGTGCACGCCGCCGAAGTCGCCATCATCATTATCGGGTAACTCAATATAGTCCTTCATGTGCTTTGGTTGAGGGTCTTTGCCGCCGAGATGAGGATCGTTGTATGCGGTGCCCGGATCTTTCATAGACCGAAGGGCTACCCCGTTAATTCCCGGCGCCATTATTTCCGCGCCTATAAGCCAATCGGCCTGGCTCGCAGTTTCCTTCCTCGCGTATTGTTTTACCAACGAGCCGAAGACATCGGAGAACGATTCGTTGAGTGCGCCTGATTGATTGTGATATTCCAGTCCGGAGGTGAATTCAGTAACTCCGTGCGTGAGCTCGTGACCGACCACATCGAGTGAGCGAGTGAAATCTCTAAAAATAATGTTGTCACCATCGCCGAAGACCATCTGTTTGCCATTCCAGAAAGCGTTATTAAACTTCTTGCTGAAATGGACGGTCGCCACCAGTCGCGTTCCATGACCATCTATGGAATTGCGGCCCAGAACATTCTTGTAGAAATCGTAGGTGGCGCCCAGCGCATCGTATGCCTGGTTCACTGAAGCATCAGCAGCAGGCGATTGCTCTTCGTCGCGAATTAGTGTGCCGGGCAGTTGCGCGGGAGACAGCGTTTGATTTTTTGCGTCGTAGATCGAACGGTGCTTCTTGCCGATCGGATTAGTGATCATCGCCGAGCGAATCGCGCCTACAATCTCGCGCTCGCCTCGTATTCGGACCGAGGTGGTTAGAGTGCGCAGCGCCGACTCACGAACTCGAGCATCGTCGCTTCGAAGCATCGCCTCCAAAATATGTGGGGGGACAATACAGTTAATTGGGATCCGTTGCTTGCACATATCAAAGTCTCCTTAAGATTGGTCTTGTGCTGTGGCAAACCGTCGAGGCAAGACTTAACTCGGCAGGTCGCGCCCGGGTGGGCAAGGCTTGAGAGTGGCTTTCATGCCGGCAGCCATAGCCGCTATCACTTCGATTAGGTTCTCGCCGACAAATAAGCAGCGGCCAGGCGAAACACCAACCGTTTGAGCCGCGAAGCGATAGATTTCCAGACTTGGTTTCGCGACTCCAGCATCGTGATCAGAGATGAACCCTGCCGGATCAAGAAACTGACTGAGCCCGGCTTTTTTCAAAAGTGCTAAGCCATCGGCATTCGTGAGTTGCGCGCCTAGAGTGGTGATGATGCCGACGCGCAAGCCGAGGTCGCGCATGGCCTTTAACAATCCCGCGCTGCTGGGGAAGGGAACGAAGTCGCCGGTTGCGGCATTCCTTTCACCGAGCGTGCCGCCGATGTCGAAGAACACGAAATCAATCTCGCGAGAATTTGGCATTATTTGTACTCGGATACAGAGGTGATGCTCCCACTTTGCTGGTCCGCGGATTTCGCCCGGGCGGGTCCTACTTGTTCGCCTGCTTCAGTTGAAGCGTGAAACCCGCCGACACCTTATGGTCAACAAGCTTGAAATCTGGCGGAAGCGAACCGTAGCGATAACTGAACGTGAGACCGTAAGAAGGCGCGAACATCAAACCCAAATCGATGCCAACATGATGACGCGGTCCTTTCGTGAGAGACGTGATCTTGGTGCCATTGACTTTCTCAGTAAACGGCTCGGCTGTTTGCGGGAGACGCAGGATGTAGCTTGCGCTGAGATTGACGCGATTGAAGAATTTCGGGGCTAAGGCGACAAAGTAGGCGTTGACGCCAAATTTTGGTCGCCAGATCGCTCCTAAACCCTTGGGATTCAGTTCATGCTTGTAGTTGTGCCCACCTTCGAATCCCGCCATGAAGTCCATGGTGGCGAAGCTGTTTTCGCCTATACGTTTGCTTGGCAGAACCAGCGTGCCGTCGAGTTCTGTAGTCAGATTCCGAGTCTTGTTTGCCTTGTCGAATTCTCCGCCAAAAAAATCTGAGTTGAGAATGATTCCCCAAGGTGAACGGAGGACGATTACTTTCTGATAAGTCGCTGAGGCTGTGATGCTATCAGGGTCAATATCCGAACCAGAGTCCGATACGAAGCTTACTTTTCCACCAATAGCACCAGCTTGTCTCAAACTCTGCAGGTATCCTGCCTTGGCCTCGATAGCGTAAAGCGGGCCGCTTCCTCGCTGGCCGGTAGCCGAGCCGTTCAAATAGATGTCAGCGTCTTTGGGACCCTTTGCCGCGGTGAAGACTTTCTGAGCTTGTGTCTTTTTGGGTTGACTCAAGGCTACGGTCGGCAGGTTATGTTGCTGGTAAACAATAATTATCCGATGAGTATCCCGATCTAACGTACCACCAGGATTCAAATCCTCATTCAACGTCAACACAACTATCTTATCTTCGCTTGCGCTGGCTGCGGCGGACTGCGGCCGAAAAGTTTGCCTCCCCTTATCGTCTACTGCGATTACCAGCCAATTATCGGGATTCTCGGCGGCGGGTTTTTCGGGAAAGCTCTTTCCGAAGAGCACCTCTATCTCATTACATTGTCCTGTCGGCGAGTTGGGAGCCACTTGAAGAATCATGCTTCTTCGGCATTCAGGTTTACCGACGTTTACCCTGGCCTTAGTCAGTGTGTAGGTGAGCTTATCGTCCTGGGCGAAAGCTGAAACCAACGGTAATGCTACCGCTAAGATAGTTGCAAGAAATCTCAACCTCGTGTTTGGCATGGCGTCTCCTTGATAGCTATGATTAATAAAGGCCCACAACATTTCGCTGACATCGGCCCGATTGCAGAGGTCGAATTAGCTCGCGGTTTCGGCGATCGTATCTCTGACCTCTCGGAGCGTATTGTCGGCGCCGTTCGGAATATCTTCCCGGCTAATCTTGCATCCGTTTGCGAGAACGTTATTGAACACGCATTCTCTGAAGATGGTCCGTTGGTTGTCGGTTATGAGTCCTACTTCCTCGAGTGTGTCGTCAATATCGTGTGGCCCGTTAGAGCAGCTCTGAACGATTTGGCCGGCACGACTAAAACTTAAACAGTCACCGGCTGCGTTAATAGGCGCAGCGGCTTTCTTTGCAGAAGTTTTTGTGGCAGTCTTTGCTCCAACCTTTGCGCGAGATTTCTTGGCCATATATTTTCTCCTTTTGAACGAATGCTAGTGATAGTTTCGTTAGTTCTATAGCAACGTGAATCAGTCCGCGCCGAAGACTGAACCTTACGAATTCAAAATCCGCAGTGCCGCGCCGACCGAGTAACGCAAGCCATTCTCATTTATCGGCCCGGCAGTTTTGTGTACGTCCTCGGCGAACCGCGTTGCTGACGAAGCCGGCGCCGACGACGTCAGCGCCGCGCTCACGTTCTTGATTTTCTCTTCCAAAGCTTCTCTTGATTGCTGGGCTTGTTCTTTGGCGTGTTGGGCGGCGTCGGCCTTTTGTGTCTGGCGGCCGATCTCGTCCTTGAGAGTTTTCTCGTTTTGTTGCGCCGGCAGGCGGCCAAAGTAGTAGCCGACGATCACGAAGATGATTGGTTCCAGCCGGGTGATCATCGTTACGTCACTTAACGGCTTGATCCAGCCAAGAAGAGCGGCCCCATATAGAAGGACGAAAATAAAGGTCAGCGCGACCATGGTCCAACCCTTAAGAAAATCGGCCGTTGTCGGATTGGAGAGTTTCTCTTCACGTTCTTTCGTCATAGTTTCGTTTTCCCAAGTTCGTATTTCCTGAGTGAGAAGGCACTTGCAAAACTACTGGCATCCGAATATAAATTCTCACGCTCTGCGTGAGAGGTTGCTGGGGTGTTTGAACTCGGCCACACGGTAGGGTGAGTTTCATGCCAGCCGTTTTGTGCCTTCACTGAACAACGCACCAATTCGGTCTGAAACCTATCACCGGAAACAACTTTCTTTCGCACTGTCACCGTAGATCTGCGTCAGGTCTCAGGTTCTTACCCACTCAATATTCTTGGAGCGTTCAGCAGGATGTGTTCTTCCTCGGAAATCACCGGCTTGTTAGTAGATTGGGGCAACGGCGATAAGGCGGCGCTCGAGAAGTTGCTGCCATTGGTCGAGCGCGAACTGCATCGTCTGGCCCACAGCTATATGAGGAAGGAGAATCCGGATCACACGCTGCAAACCTCGGCCCTGGTGAACGAGGCCTATATCAGGTTGATCGATCAGAAAAACACTCACTGGCAAAACCGCGCGCATTTCTTTGGTATCGCTGCGCAGATCATGCGCCGCATTCTTTGCAACTATGCGCGCGATCAGCATCGCAAAAAGCGTGGTGGTCATGCCTTGCAGATTTCGCTTTCCGACATTGCCATCCTTTCGGAGCAAAAATCTTTGGACTTGATTGCTCTGGATGACGCGCTAAATAAACTTGCTCTGATCGATGAACGAAAAAGCCGGGTAATTGAACTGCGTCATTTTGGTGGCTTGAGCGTGGAAGAGTCGGCGGAAGTGCTGGGGATCTCGACGGCCACCGTTAATCGCGATTTGAGGTTGGCCAAGGCGTGGATCTGGCGGGAAATTACACATGGAAGCTAAACAGTGGCAGCGTGTAGAGGAGTTGTTTCATGCAGCTTTGCAGCTGCAGGCGGCTGACCGCTCGAGTTATCTCAGCCGCGAATGTCTGCACGACACGCCGCTGCGAGAGCAAGTGGAATCCCTCATCGCGGCGCACGAACAGGCCCCAGAGATGATTGACGGGGCTGCGTTTAAATTGAGCATGAGTGTGATAGCTGCTGCCTCAAACGGTTCGATGATAGGTAGGAACGTAGGCCCGTACCGGATTGTCTCCGTGCTCGGGCGCGGTGGAATGGGAGAAGTCTACCTGGCCGAAGACACGAAGCTCGGCCGTAAGGTGGCGCTCAAGTTTCTCTCCGGTGAATTGGTGGACGACAGTTGGGCCAAGCGGCAATTGATCAAAGAGGCGCAGGCTGCTGCCATGCTCGATCATCCCAATATTTGTCCGGTCTACGGCATCGAAGAAAACGAGGGACGCAGCTTTATCGTCATGCAATATGTCCAGGGTGAAACGCTCGCCGATCTGATTCGCTCAAGGCGGCCAGAGGCGGCGCAAGTGGTAGCTTTGGCGAAACAGATTGTTGGCGCGCTGGCCGAAGCACATGCTCACGGGATTATCCATCGCGATATCAAACCGAAGAACATCATGGTGACCCCAGGCGGCCAGGTTAAGGTGTTGGATTTCGGACTCGCCAAAACAATTCAGCAAAAGACCCTCGACGTAGAGGATAGCGTCAGCCATATTTCCCAGAAAGGTCTGGTCCCGGGAACTGTCTCTTACATGTCGCCCGAACAACTGCGTGGGGAAAGGTTGGATTATCGCAGCGACATCTTCAGCGTAGGGACCGTCCTGTATGAGCTGGCCAGCGGCAAAAATCCATTTGCCGGCGAAGGCAACGTCGAGACGATCTCGTCGATTCTTACCCTTACTCCCGGACCCATCGCGCAGTCAGCCTCTGCTGCTAAAAGTATTGAGCCTTTTGTCCAACGATGTCTGAAGAAGGATCGCGAGCAACGATACCAGTCGGGCAGCGAAATGCTTTTGGACCTGGATAAGCTCGAGAAAGGCCAGACAGTCTCTTCTTCTCGGCGCGCTTTTCTAAGTTTGCGGACCGCGGGCGCGTCGCTCGCATTGCTGCTGGTGATAATCCTGGGCCTGGGACTTTATCACTCACGCGTTGCCAGTCAGACGCATAGTGTTGCAGTTCTGCCGATAACCTGTGAAGAGGGTTTAACGGATAAGTGTCTCGGTCCGGGGATAACTGAAGGATTGGTATCGTGGCTCTCGCGCCGGTCGGATCTCGCCGTCAAGACCTCGAGTCGCACGCCCTCTTTATTTGGACCTAATACTGCGAGTCCGCAGGCAATTGGCCGTCAACTCGGAGTTGAGGCCGTACTCTTCGGCCGCATCCTCAAACGAGGCGACTCGCTTATCTTGCAAACCAGGCTCGAAGCAGTTACAGACGGGGCAAAGCTGTCAGAGAACGAGTATGTACTTCCGTCGCGGGCAGTGCCTCTGCTGGAGGAGCTTTCGGTAAGACAAGCATTCTATCCGGCAGCTGCCCCCAGCGAGGAAGAGAAGAAGTCGTTTGCGATGCTGGCGGCTATCCAACAAAGAAATCCTGAGGCCCTCGAACTTTACCTCCAGGGCCTCTACTACTGGAATAAGAGAGATCGCGACAATATCCAAAAAGCAATTGAGTTATTCAACCAGGCCATTGATCATGATCCGCTCTACGCCCTGGCATACTCGGGATTGGCAGATTGCTACGTGGTCATGAGTTCAGTGGCCTATGGCACCCTTACAACTAAAGACGCGATGGCCAGAGCGGCCGCGGCTGCGAAGAAGGCCCTCGAGATTGATCCTAACCTGGCGGAGGCCCACACCTCGCTGGGGATTGTGCAGTTAAAATACGATTGGAATTGGCGCGAAGCAGAGAAGAGTTTCAAACGAGCCCTCGAACTTAAGCCTGACTACCCGGCTGCGCATTATTGGTATTCCAGTCTGCTCGCAACCACCGGCAGGTTGGACGAAGCCGTGAGTGAAAGCGAAAAGGCGAAAGAACTAGATCCGCTCACGCCGCTTTTTGTCACGAACGTGGGCAAAGCCTACTACCGCGCGCGCGAGTATGATAAAGCCATAGATTATTTCAAGGCGGTACTGGCGGAGAACCCTAACAATTCGAGTGCGATGTATGTGCTCGCGCTCGCCTACTTTCGGAAGGAAAGGTATTCCGAGGCTATTCAACTGCTGGAGACCATATCGGCCTCAAACAAATGGTTAGCAGCCGCACCGCTGGGTTATGCATATGCAAAGGTGGGTAGAACCGACGACGCGCGCAGAATATTGGCAGAGATGGAAGCGCTGCCGAACAGCCAGAATCTTCCGGCCCAGGAACGAGCGATTGTATACATTGGACTAGGCGACAAAGATGCCGCGTTCAGTTGGCTGGAAAAGTCATACGACGATCACTTTGCAAGTATGATCGCCCTCAATAGTGAGCCGCTCTTCGATGAACTCAGGTCGGATCGCCGGTTTGGTATCCTCGCTCGTAAGATGAATCTCAATCCTTGATCACGTCCCTGCTAAAACATACCGCTCGTCAAGCCGTTCCCTCGAAGCAATAACAGCTGTCAATCTTTGCGCTACGGACCAGGCGCTGGGTCTTCGACTCGCGTTAGGACTCATCAATTCCGACACGATCCTCAACACCGCGCTCGGCACGCCGCGTCTGAGTTTTTCGATTGATAGTGGCTGCTCGTGAGCAGGAAAATTTCCCGTCAACACATAATAAATAACCACGCCCAGCGCATAGAGATCGGTTGCAGGTTGCGACTGCTGTTCAATGTCCTTGAAATCCGCCGGCAGAAACGACTGCGTTCCCCAGACCAACGGATTCCTGGCACCAACCTTACAGGCGCCTTCAAAATCGATAGGCCTCAACTCGCCGGCGTTAGTGATGATTAGATTTGCCGGTTTGCAGTCTCGCCAAACCCACCCGGCGGAGTGAAGCTTTGAAACAATCTGAGCGACTTGAATTCCAAGTTGAAGACAGGGCTGAAGCGGAAGCCGCCTCTTTCGCCGGGCCAACAGCCGTTCCAGACTGACACCTTCGATGTACTCGATTACCAGATAGAAGTTATTGTCAGCCTCGAAAGATGAATAGACCTCGGGAACTCTGACTGCGTGACGCTGCAAGCGTCGCAGAACCTTTTTCTCCTGCTTCACTCGCCAATATCCGTCACGCCCATCGAAGGTTACTTCCCCGTTTTTGCGGCCTTCTTTCAAGACGCAAAACCGCGGGACCGGCCCGCTAAAATCAGCAGCGTGATAAATTCCGCCCTTGCCTCGCTGCGACATTGCTCTGAAGACTCGCAAAGTTTTTCCCAATGGCGACGCGTCTGTTTGCAACTCCTCGTTTATGCTTCTTTGAAATGGATCATTGGCCCAACTCGGCGCGGTCGATTTTCTTGAGTCGCTAACTAACTTACCTTCAGGATCGACTATGGCAAGTGTGTGGCTGCCATCTTCATTTGTAGTCGTTCGGCGCTTGAAGGAGCCGTACCGGTAAAACACGGAGCTGTCTTCACGATATCTTCCATCAAACGGAACTGATGGCGTGGCGAGGTCACAAGTCAATTCGTGCAGACGTTCTGCTAAAGCAACGCACTCCTGATCGCTGGCTGGATAAACAGTGAAGCACTTGCCGACCTGCGTGTAACCGTAGAAGAGGCCCGAGTTGAGCCGGCTCAGTTCCTGAAGCGTGCGAGGCGCCTTAAAGAGAATTTTCGAAGCATTCAGAAATGGCCCGAGTCGTTCAAGCACCGTATTCGCCGTCAACACGGTTGCCGCAACGTGCAGCTTCCAACCCTGTTCCGGATCGGATGAACCCGGCACACGACTGTATCTCCACAGAGAATGTTCATCGCCAATTCTTAGATGCCGGCGACAGAGCTCGTCCCACCGGTAGCTCATTGAGCTCGCGCGGCTAAGGTAGTCGATGTGAGTTAGTTGTTTGCTCAACTCTGATTACCCGACATGACAACTGAAACAACGACGCGCTTGAACGTCGGACGTGATGATGACCCATTGGATCCATGGCTTTCTCCCTCCACCGTTGGGTAGGGGCGAGGGTTTAGACGCGCCTAACCCCTCTCCCAACGGGAGAGGGGGAAAACACCACTGCGTTCAGGTTTATCGCGGCCGATCAGCTTGGGCATTTGTCTGGATCCCGGGAGAACCAACTTCGAAACTGCAGTTACGCAGGCTCTTCTTCGAGCCCTACATCGAGTTGGATCGAAGCATTCCTGCCGAAGTTGGTAACGGTCTCAACAGTGCAGGTGCCATCAGCGATCAGATATGCTCGCTTGTCGTCCATCTCCTTGTTGTCCTTAGTGTCGTCTTCGCCCATCAGCCTGGCTAACTGTTTCGGACTCTTCACCGGATCGTCCGCGTCGATGAACTGCTTCATATAGTTTTTCCAAGCCGTCTTGGCCTCGCGTCCCTCTTTGATGGCGGCGAGCGCTAGCGCTTGCACCTGATCGGTGACGGGTTTCTTGGTTTGTCCTATCTCCAACATGATCGCCCTTTGTGTTTCCTTGATTTTCTGCTGTATAGACATGATTTCTCCTTTGCCGTTAGTTATTGGTTATCGGGTTCGAGAACGCCTGCCAGATCGAGGAAATCGCTGAGAAAAAACTTCCCCGGAGGCTTCCAGCCGGTGTTCAGAAACGAGTGGGGATTATTTTTTAATAGGCCGATCAAAACTTCAGCCACAATGCGGCCGCCGACCGGGCCCAGCTGGTCGCGACCCTGGCCCGGACCAGGCTGCAATTTGAAGTGAGCTGCCTCCGCCAAAATGTAGAACCAAAGCGGGGTTTGAGATAAGAACCCCGACTTGGTCAACAAGTCGAATTGCGCCTCCGTTGCGACCGCTCGGATTTCGGTTGCCGTGAGAGGA
>Ga0207650_10001927_pt1 | contig 14611 bp, 17 predicted proteins | sample KBSS63metaG_FD_184325 | JGI IMG/M metagenome (GOLD analysis project Ga0207650, IMG submission 184325) | Switchgrass rhizosphere microbial communities from Kellogg Biological Station, Michigan, USA - KBS S6-3 metaG (SPAdes) (version 2) | ecosystem: Host-associated > Plants > Roots > Rhizosphere...
AGGGGACGAAGCCGTCGTAGAACGCCGGCGACAGCTCGGCCGACTCGCAGGCGTTGATGAAGACGAGCGGCTGGCCGCGCAGCATCGTCGTCGTCGGCGCGTCGAGGTTGAGGTCGGCCAGCGTGATTCGCGCATCGGTGAGGACGAGCGCCGACGCGTCGGGGCCGCCGGGATCGCCGAGCGCGGCCGACTCCGCGTGGCAGTAGAAATAGAGGATCTGGTCGTCTGTCGCAGCGTCGGCGAGGGCGCGCATGACGTCGACACTTGTCGTCCGAGAGGTCACGCCGACGCGCTTTCTCGCCGTCTGCGCCTGGGCCCAGTAGGCGTTGGTGTCGGACACGTAAGTGCCGCCGAGCTGGGTGTCGATGCCGTTGTTGACATTGACGCTGACCGCCAGACGCGGGTTGCTGCCGATCGGCGTGTCGATGACCGCCATGTTCGTCTGCAGCGGAATCTCCTCGATCACATGGCGCATGCCCAGGAACAGGTCCCAGTCGAGCGGCGCGCCCGCCGACGCGTCGCCCATGTAGAGCAGGGCCCACGGGATCGGCGCGGTCTCGGCGACCACCTGGAGCTCGAGGCGTCGTGCCGGGTCCCTCGCCACCGTGCGCAGGAAGGTGCCGATCCGCTTCGAGTCGTCGCCGGCGGCGGGGCCGAAGAACACCTTCTGGAACAGGAGCGCGCCGGCGCGCGCCATGGTCTTGAGCGCGAAGTCGCGATCGGCGTCGGCGATGTCGACGCCGGTCTGGAACACGTAGGCGCCGCTCGTGTCCTGGTGCATGACGACTTTCATCAGCTCGCCCCGGGCCGCCTCGATCGCGCTGGCGAGAAACGCCGGCTGCAGCGGCAGATGCGCGCGCGCGGCGACGGCGCCGACGGCGACGCACTCGTAGCCGCCGTCGCGGAGCGAGAGCTGCAGGCTGACGTCGCGCGGCCGAAGCGTGCTCGCAGCCGAGGCAGGCCGGCCGCGGGCGGTCGTCGCCACTGGCACCGGCACCGTGCCGCCGACCACGAAGGTGATCGCGATGCTCTGCAGGAAATTGCCGTCCTTGTGCAGCGTCGCAGTGAGCAACGAAGCCCCCTCGTGCCGCGGCGAGATCTCGAAGCGCGCCTTGTTGCGCGACTTGCCCGAGCGCGGCACGCGCAGCGGCCGGATTGGATCGGGAATGTCGAAGTCGGCGCTGTTGATCTGCACCGTGACCGCGGTCTCGTCGACGCCTTGCGGGAAGAGCGACTCGTCGGCGAAGGGCGCCGCGGCCAGCGCGTCGGCATGCGGGCCGACGTCGACATCGAGGGCCAGCGTGTACCAGCTGCCGGCCTGGAGGATGGTGTCGGCGGCCTGGTCCTCGAGCGCGACATTGACGTATCGCTGCCCCTCCGAAGCCGCCGGCTCCGGCGGCCCCGGCGCGCTCCTGCTTGCGACCGAAGGGCGATCGCGATACCGGATCGGGCGCATCGGCACGACGGCTTCCTGGGTCTGGATCTGGAACTGCGGGGCTTGCTGCTGGAATTGCGCGCTCGCCGAGGGCGGCGCCCCGCGCTCGCTGCCACCAAGCAGCCCGCCGGGCCTCGGCGCCGACTCGGTGCCGCTGCCGGGCGAGAGCGTTCCCGCTGGCGGCAGCGGCGCGGCCAGCGCCGCTGCCCAGAAGGCGTGCGCGACCTCGGGATGGGCGATGTCGCTGTGCGCGCCCGACGCGCCGCCGCCGTTCTTGATGATTCCGCTCGCTTCGAGGTTGTAGATCGCTCCCGGCTTGAAGTCGTACGCGAAGTTCGCCGCGCCCATCGCCATGTCCTGGGCGCCCTTCGTGCCCTGGATGCCGAACGAGCCGATGCCGCCGTACGCCGGCAGCTGATCGCCGAGGACGAGCTGCTTCCGGATCTGCGCGCCGAGCGGGTAGAAGCGGCCCACGGCGGTGTCGTGCGACGAGCGCGTCGTGACGATCGGACCGCGCACGAGCCCATGCTTGATGATGCGATTGAAGTAGCCCGCCGTTCCGGCGGCATACGGGATGTCGCTCGCGTACGACCAGAGCGACAGCGCGCCCTGGACCAGGAACAGCGAGTCGACCGGCCGCGGCAGGTTGGGCTGGTCGGTCGGGCCCGCCACCGTGGCCGAGGCGACGATGCAGCCGAAGCTGTGGCCCATCAGATGAAAGCGCGCGCGCGGCGCCGCGATCTGCAGGCGAGCGAGCAGCTCGTGGGCGCCGTTCTCGCCGAACGCGCGCGCGCGGTCCTTCATCTTCCAGAACGAGAGCTGGCGCAGCGGCGAAAGGAAGAGCCCGCCGATGGTGTCGCCGATGCCCAGCAGCTGGGTCGACGGCTTGGCCGCGCCGCCGCCGCTCGCGGCAATGATCGCGGCCGGATCGAAGCCCTCCTGGTCGGCGCCCGGCGCCGCGGCGCTGCCGCGCGCGTCCAGGCCGGACTCGGCGAAGAGGGTCGTGTAGGCGGCGAGGAGGGCCGGCGAAGGCGCTGCCGCGCTGGACTCCCGGCGCACTCCGTCGAGGATGGTGCCGATCGCTGCGCGCGCGCGCGGCGTGTCGGCGATGCGCGCGGCCCAGGCATCGACGCCCTCGCTGCCTGCGCTGCTGCCGACGTCACCGGCCGACAGCACGGCGGGCCCTCCGGCCGGCGTTTTCTCGTCGCCGAATGGCAGGCTCGGCCAGTGCAGGCCGATGATCAGCGGCGCGAAGCCGCCCGGGCGCTTCTCGGCCGCGGCGCGGTCAGCCTGCTGCGTCGCCACCGCCGCGATCCAGCGATCGAATTGCACGATCGCGGCGGGCACGTCGCCCTGCCAGCCGTGCGCGGTGAAGAAGACGTCGGTGACGGGGCGGGCCGGATCGGCGACACGCTGCGCCAGGGTCTCGCTCAGGAACGTGCCGTCGGGCTCGGGCCGCTCGTCGCCCTTGTCGTCGAAGACGACGAGGGCGTAGGCGAGATCGGTTCCTGCGAGGGTGCGAATGGGCATGGCGGCCTCCTGCTGCGCGAGTGATCCGTGCCCGCGCACGAACTTCGCTCGCCGAGGCGGCCAAGGCTACTCGCTGCGTCGGTGCCCGTAAACCGAGGCCGCGTCGCCATCTCGGGGGAGGGCTGCAGTTCAACACCACGCCTCTGCAGTCCGTCGCTCGATCGGTTGACCCTGCCGATGCCGGACATGGAAACTCTTACGATGCACGCTTTTCTACGCCACCGACCCATGAAGATGTCCATCGCCGTCACGGGCGCCTTGTGCGCCGCCGCCGTTACCACTGCCGCAATCGCCGCCAAGCCGACGACTCGCAACCGCGCCGAGATCCCGGCCGAGTACCGCTGGGATTTTTCGGCCATCTACCCGAGCTGGGCGGCGTGGGAGGAGGGCATGAAGGAGATGGACGCGCGCATGGACGCGTTCGCCAAGCTGCAGGGAACGCTCGCCCAGGGCCCGCAAGCGCTGCTCAAGGTCTACCAGTCGTTCGACGAGATCGGCAAGCTGCAATACCGCCTGTACCGCTATCCGCAGCTGCAGCGCGATGTCGACACGCGCGACCAGGCGGTCGCCGGTCGCTTCCAGCGCATGAGCGCGGTGTTCGCCAAGTTCGAGACCGCGTCGGCGTGGTTCAGGCCTGAGCTGCTCAAGATCCCGGAAGCGACGGCGACGGCGTGGCTCGCGCAGACGCCTGCGCTCGCGCCCTATCGATTCCCCATCGTCGACGCCTATCGGCGCAAGGCGCACGTGCTCGACGACAAGGGCGAGCGGCTGCTCTCGCTCGCCGGCCAGTTCAACGACTCGCCCGAGACGATCTACCAGGAGCTGAGCACCTCCGACATCAAGTTCCCGACCCTTCGCCTGGAGGACGGCAGCGATATTGTCCTCAGCCCGGGCAACTACGCCGCGCTGCTCGAGAAGAACCGCAACCAGGTCGAGCGCGGCAAGGCGGCCGCCGCGCACGTCGGCACCTATGGCGCGACCGCCAACACCTATGCGGCGATCTACAACGGCACGTTGCAGCGCGACTGGTTCCTCGCCCAGTCGCGCAACTTCGAGACCACGCTCGACGCCGCGCTCGACGGCAACGCGATCCCGCGCGCCGTCGTCGAGACGCTGATCGACGCGACCCGTTCCGGCTCGGCGCCGTTCCAGCGCTATGCCCGCCTGCGCCAGAAGCTACTTGGCCTGCCGAGCTACCACCTCTACGACGGCTTCCAGCCGATCTACCGCACCGACAAGTCCTATCCCTTCGAGCAGGCGCGCGACCTCGCGCTGGCATCGATCGCGCCGCTCGGCGACGAGTACGTGACGAAGTACAAGCGCTTCGTCTCGGGCGGCCGGATCGACCTGTACGAGAACGAGGGCAAGCGCAGCGGCGCGTACAGCGCCGGCGTGTACGGCGTCGGCCCGTACCTGCTGATGAACTACAACGACACGCTCGACGCCGCCTTCACGCTCGCCCACGAGGCCGGCCACGCGATGCACACCGTGCTGTCGTACGACAACCAGCCGTTCGTCACCAGCGGCTACACGATCTTCGTCGCCGAGGTCGCCTCGACTACCAACGAGCGCTTCTTGCTCGACCAGATGCTCAAGCAGACCAGCGATCCGAAGGAGCGCTTCCTGCTGCTGCAGCACGCGGTCGATTCGATCGTCGGCACCTTCTACACGCAGGTGCTGTTCGCCGACTTCGAGCTGCGCGCGCACCGCCTGGTCGAGAAGGGCGAGCCGCTGACGACCGACGTCCTCAACAAGCTCTACGCCGGGCTGCTCAAGGAATACTGGGGCGACGCGGTGACGGTCGACGACTTCTACAAGTGGACCTGGGCGCGCATCCCGCACTTCTTCAACTCGCCGTACTACGTCTACCAGTACGCGACCTGCTTCGCCTCGTCGGCACAGCTTTACGGCGCGATGACGAGCGGCTCGCCCGAGTCGCGCAAGGCGGCGACCGACCGCTACCTGACGCTCCTCAAGGCCGGCGGCGACGACCACCCGATGGCGCAGTTGAAGAAGGCCGGGGTCGACCTCACCCAGCGGGCGACGATCCAGGCCGTGATCGACCAGATGGATCGCCTGGTGGCGCAGATGGAGGTCGAGGCGGCGAAGATCCCCTAGGTCAACCGCCGCGCCGTCGTTCCGTTGAGCACGGATCTCCGACCAGCTTTCTCGCCATGAATTTTCGCGTGATCCTTGCCGCGGCAGCGTTCGGCTTGGCCGGTCTGTCGGCCTCGGCACTCGCGGCCCCGGCGCCTGCGGCACCAGCGGCCGCGCCGCACGCCGCGGCTTGCATCGCCGCGCTGAAAGCGCAGGAAGGCGAGCTCGCCCAGTCGGTCAAGGCCGGCGAGCCGCGCGAGCCCGTCCTGCTCAAGGTGGTGCGCAGCGGCCTGGCGATCATCGGCACGCAGTACCTCGCCGGCGTGAAGGAAGCCGAGGCGCGCGAGCTGCTGAAGGCGGCCGAGCACGACTTCCAGGCGCTGCCGTCGGCGGTGGCGCAAGCACGTCAGGCGGCCTGCCTGAAGGAGGGCGAGACGCTCTTCGCGCACGCGTCGCCGATCGAGCGAAGCCTCATCACGACCGCAGCGCAGCGCCGCATCAGGCGGCTGACGGCGTCGAGCTGAGGTCCGTTCGATCCGCGATCGGCGCGTGCTCGCCGCCGCTGCGCGTGCTCCGTCGACCCCTGTCGCTACCAGCCGAGCCCGACGTGCAGCGGCATGTAGACCGCGAGTCCCGCCAGCAACGGACCGAGCACCCCGGGCCGCCAGGCATAGAACGCGGTCGCTGCCAGCGCCGCCGGCAGGCGGGCATCGCGCCAGGTGCCGATCAGCTCGCCATGGGTTAGGAAGATCTCCGGGGCGGTGACGGCGACGATCGCGGCCAGCGGCGCGACCTGAAGGGCGCGCTGAAGCGCGTCGGGCAGGCGCAGGTCGCGCTTCGACCAGAGGAAGAAGCCACGCGAGAGCGCCGTCACCGCGGCCAGGCCGAGGATCGTGATCGCGCCGTACGCCCATCCCGGCATCGTCCACCAAGCCGACGACGTCATGCTCTGCGCTCCGTCGACGGGCCGACCTTGGCCATGACCAGGCTCGCCGCCACCGCCGCGGCGATGGCGACCAGGATGTTGAGCTTGAGCGGCAGCGCGAACGCCGCCACCGCCGCCGCCGCGGAGACGATCGCCGCGACCCACGCGGTGCGGTCGTTGAGCAGCGAATAGGCGATCCCGAGCATCGACAGCGTGCCGGCGAAGCCGAGGCCCCAGCTGAGCGGGACGAGCGACGACAGCAGGATGCCGGCGAGCGACGAAACCTGCCACACCGTCCACACCGCGGCCGCGCCGCCGGCGGCGTAGCGGGCCTGTCCGGTCTGGTGCGTGTCACGGTCGGGCCACGCCTTCTGAAAGACGACCAGGTTGAGGTCGGCGAGCAGGTAGCCGAGAACGAGGCGGCGCCGCCGCGGCAAGTGGCCGAGGTGAACGCGCCACTGCGAGCTGAAGATCACGAAGCGCAGGTTGATGCAGAACGCCGACGCCCAGATCACCCACATCGGCGCGCCGATCGCGAGCAGCGGCAGCGAGGCGAGCTGCGCACTCCCGGCGTAGACCGTGAGGGTCATCAGGATCGAGAGGCCGACGCCGAGGCCGCTCTGCGTCATCGCCACGCCGGTCACGAGCCCCCATGCGGCGAGGCCGGGGCCGAAGGCCAGCATGTCGCTCGCGCCGTGACGAAAGTGGCGGTCGCGCGACAGATCACGCAAGTCCATTGGGGCAGACTGTAGCGGCGTGGCGGCGAAGAGCGATCGACCAATCGCGACGGAACAAGTTGGCCCCGGAGTTGCTTTTCGCTGAGCGCAGGTATCGATTCGTGCACCAGAGCACTCAAGAGGGTGCCGGACGGGCCGAATCGACAGGGAGCACTGGGCCTTTGTTGGGAGACCGCATGAACGCCAGGATCAAGCAGCTTCGTGACCTGGTCGTCGCGCTCGATCGCGCCGACCGCAACATCGAACCGATGGCGCCCGACGCCTACCAGGCCGCGGCCCGGACTGCGCTCATGCTGACCAACGAGGAGATGGGGCTGCTGCCGATCGGCGACTTCGCCGGGCCGGTCAGCGCGCTCCAGAACATGGCCGAGAACATCTTCTTCGGCATCAATGGCTGCTTCGCCGATCTCGACGGCACCGGCCGCGCGCCGGTCGCGCTGACCTCGACGCGGTCGCTGCTGCGGCGGCTGCGCGCGACGACGTCGTCGAATGCGAGTCGCGAGATCACCGACAGCCTGCTGACGCGGCTTCGTGTCGCGCCCACCGCCGTCGATCCCGGCTTCGCGGTCGCCAGGCCGGCAGCGAAGCGGTCGCGTAGCGCGACGAGCTCGCGCACGCGCGGCGACCGTCTCCAGCGCTGATTCCTTTCGCGAGAAATCCCGCGATCGCGGGTCTGTGGCGGGCCGACAACCGTCGGTGTGATCCGAACCACGGCTGCGCCGATGCAAATGTGACAGGCGTTGCGTGCGCGCCGTCGCGGCGGCATCCTGACTTCAGTCGAGAGCGCTGGAGCAGTACATGCGGGACGTCGTCGAGATCGCGAGAACCATGGGCCCGGAGCAGTTGTTCCTGGCCCTCGTCTTCCTCGCCAGCTACTCGCTCGCGCTGGGCGAATTCGCGACAGCGCGAGGTCGCGCCTGGGCGGTCGTGTCCGGCTTGGTCGCGGCGGGCGTCTTCTCGGCGCTGAGCCATCCCTGGGAAGCGGGAATCGTCCTCGTCGCCTGCGCTGCGGTCGGCATGGCGCTGTTCTCGGCGACCGTCTGGGCGCTGTCGGTGGCGACGATCGAGCGCGCGCCGCGCGCCGTCGATCAGGTGCCGGTCGCGAACTCGCCGAGGGCGAGGGCCGTGCCCTCGTCGAGGTCGGTGAAGAACGCGCCGATCTTGAACTCGCCGGCCGCCGAATAAGACGAGTAGACGATCTTCGCCGTTACGACGACGCCGATCCGCTCGGCGCCGATCGGCAGCTCGAAGGTGATCGTGCAGCGCGTGCCCGGGGCGATCGGCCGCGTCGACAGCAGGCACATCCCGTCGCGGCCGAGGTCCCAGGTCTGCACCGTCCGCGACGCGTCGCCGTGAACGACCGTGGCAGGCTGGCGGATCGCCTTGCGGGCGGCCGCTCTCCGATTTTGTGCTTGGGTCAGGGGCTGGCTGCTCGTCACGGTCGCACCGTCGCGCAAGTAGTCTAATAGTTCAAGGCCATTCGTCCTTCGCGAGCGAGGCCGGCGCGGCAACTGCCCAATTTGCCGCACCGTTGCCGCCGGGTCGACGGGCGAAGCGGCCGCCGGTGCGGATCGAGCTCGGCGCAACCCGGGCATAGTGGAGGAATGAACGCCTTCGACCTCACCGGAAAGACCGCCTTCGTCACCGGCGCTTTCGGCGGCCTCGGCCTTCATTTCGCGAAGGTGCTCTCGGCGCACGGCGCCAAGGTCGCGCTCGCCGGGCGGCGCATCGAGCTCGGCCGCACGGTCGCTGCCGAGATCGGCAGCGCGGTGGATCGTCCGGCCGAGGTGCGTGCGTACGCTCTCGACGTCACCGACGCAGCCAGCGTCGCCGACGCGATCGCGAGAAGCAGCGCCGACCTCGGCGCACCGGCGATCGTCGTCAACAACGCCGGCACGGTCGCGCGGGGCGCGAGCCTGGAGCTCGGCGAGGACGCATGGAACGGTGTACTCGACGTCAACCTGTCGGGCGTGTTCCGCGTCGCGCAGGCGAGCGCGCGCGAGATGGTTCGCACCGGCACGCGCGGCTCGATCGTCAACATCGCCTCGATCCTCGGCCTGCGCGTGCGCAGCCAGGTCGTCGCCTACGCAGCCACCAAGGCGGCGGTCGTGCAGATGACGAAGGCGCTCGCGCTCGAATGGGCCGAGCTGGGCATCCGCGTCAATGCGATCGCGCCAGGCTACTTCGAGACCGACATCAACCGCGACCTGCTGCGCTCGCCGGTCGGCCAGGCGATCATCGCCCGCGTGCCGCAGCAGCGCCCGGGCCAGCTCGCCGAGCTCGACGGGCCGCTGTTGCTGCTCGCTTCGGACGCGTCGTCGTACATGACGGGGGCGGTGATTCCGGTCGACGGCGGCCATCTCGTCAGCACGCTTTGAGGAGGCGATGAGCCTGCAGTCCGTCCGCGCCTTCTTCGCCGAGCGCGCCCCCGACATCGAGATCCTCGAGGCGACGACCAGCACGGCGACGGTTGCGCTGGCCGCCGCCGCGCACGGCGTCGAGCCGGCGCGCATCGCCAAGACGCTGTCGCTGCGCCTGAACGGCGACGTCATCCTGATCGTGATGGGCGGCGAGGCGCGCCTCGACAACCGCAAGTACAAGGATCGCTTCGCCGCCAAGGCCAAGATGCTCGACGCCGCGGAGGTGCTCGAGGCGACGAGCCATCCGGTCGGCGGCGTCTGCCCGTTCGGGCTGCCGCGGCCGCTGCGCGTCTATGCCGATGTCTCGCTGCGCCGGTTCGACGTGGTCGTGCCGGCCGCCGGCGACACCCACCACGCGCTTCGCATCGCGCCCGATCGCCTCGTCGAGCTCGCCCGCGCGGAGTGGATCGACGTCGCCCAAGCGCCCGCCGAGGCGCCGTGATCCGGGTGGCGAGCCGCCCTCAGCCCGGCGGCCGGTCGGCGAACAGAGAGGTCGCCTTCTCGCGCGCGTACCGATAGGCGTGGAACTCGAGTCGCGGCTCACCGTAGATCATCGGCACCTCGCTGCCTTCCCGCATGTACTTGTCCATCAGCTCGTGAACCGACGAGGCGGCGGGAAAATGCTCGAGAAGCGCAGCGTCGACCAGCTCCTTGGCGCGGCTGAGTGCCGCCTCGGCGCTCTCGAACTCGCCGCGGCTCTCGGATCGGCCGCCTCGGCCGATGGTTTCGTTATCGATCGAGACGACGCTGTATCGGGCCATTTGAGGAACCGCGGGAAGGGGCCTCATCTTGCGCTACGACGGCTACGCCGACAATCGTGGTTGCCATCCGCCGCTCACTCCCGATGAAGCCACTCGATGATCCGCAACACGACCGCGAGGTCGGCTCGCGCGACAGCACGCTCGACACGACTCGGATCGACGACGTCCGTATCGGCGCCGTCCGGCCGCTCATCACGCCGGCGCTGCTGCAGGAGCGGGTGCCGGTGCGGGCGGACACGCTGGCCCTCGTCGAAGGCAGCCGCGCAGCGATCGCCGCGGTCCTGCACGGCCGCGACGACCGGCTCGTCGTCGTCGTCGGCCCGTGCTCGATCCACGATCACGACCAGGCGATCGAGTACGCGCTGCGCCTGAAGGCCGTGGCGGCCGAACTGCAGGACGATCTGCTCGTCGTCATGCGCGCCTACTTCGAGAAGCCGCGCACGACCGTCGGCTGGAAGGGCTACATCAACGACCCGCACCTCGATGGCAGCTTCGCGATCAACGAAGGCCTCGAGCGCGCCAGGAAGCTCCTGCTCGAGCTGACCCAGCTCGGCGTGCCGACCGGCACCGAGTTCCTCGATCTCCTGAGCCCGCAGTTCATCGCCGAGCTCGTCGCCTGGGGCGCGATCGGCGCGCGCACGACCGAGAGCCAGAGCCATCGCCAGCTCGCCTCCGGCCTGAGTTGCCCGGTCGGCTTCAAGAACGGCACCGACGGCAGCGTCCAGGTCGCCGCCGACGCCATCCTCGCGGCGCGCGCTCCCCATGCGTTCATGGGGATGACCAAGATGGGCCAGGCCGCCATCTTTGAGACGCGCGGCAACGACGACTGCCACGTCATCCTGCGCGGCGGCAAGGCGCCGAACTGCGACGACGCAGGCGTGGCGGCGAGCTGCGCGGTGCTGCGCGCGGCGGGCCTGCCGGAGCAGGTGATGATCGACGTCTCGCACGGCAACAGCGGCAAGCGGCACGAGCAGCAGATCGTCATCGCGACCGGCCTCGCCGAGCGAATCGCCGCCGGCGAGCGGCGTGTCTTCGGGCTGATGATCGAGAGCCACCTCGAGGCGGGACGGCAGGAACTCGTGCCCGGCATTCCCCTCAGGCACGGCGTTTCGATCACCGACGCCTGTATCGGCTTCGACCAGACCGTGCCGGTGCTGTGCTCGCTCGCTTCGGCAGTGGCAGCGCGGCGGCGCGGGCGGTGATGCTGCCATCCGCGATGGAGCGACGGCAATCCGGAATCGGGCGAGATCGAACTACAGTTCGAGCATGTCCAGACTCCTCGCTTCGCTCTTCCTGATCGCGCTGCTGAGCGCGTGTGCGTCCACGACCGAGCGGTCGGAGCAATGCACCCCGCAATGGCCGCCTGGCCCTTGCGTCGACGCACCCCGCAAGTGATCCCCGTCTGTCAGCTCTGACTGTCAGCCCTTACAGGTGCCTTGACCAGTCTGCGAACCTACGATGACCGCGAGGTCCTGGCATCGTGGTCGTCACGTCGAAAGAGCGATTCGTCGCCGTCTGCCCCTTGCGCGGACGCCATCTCGAGCTACGTCGCTGCGCTGCTCGCCGACCAGGGCCTGACCTGGGCATTCGGCAAGGCGATCGTCAGGCCGACGCGGACATCGGCGATGTTCGTCTGCGTCGACGGCAGCAATGACGCCTACGAGCTGTGGGTGACCGCGACCTGGGTCGAGACGGGCGAGTGGGCGCTGCAGCACTCGCCCGTGCCGGTTCGATGACGCGGGCGACGTCGTCGTGCGACTAGTCGTCCGAGCGCACGATCAGGCTGAGCAGCCCCATCAACAGCGCCCCGGCGGCTGCCGCGATGAGCAGCGTCTTCATCGGCTCGTCGCGGGCATAGGCCGCGGCCTTTTCCGACGCTTGCAGCGCCCGCTGGCGCACCTGATCGGCCAGCTCGCTGCTGCGAGCGCCGCTGACCGCGTTGGGAACGCTTCCCGTGCTGTCGTCCATTGCATCCTCCGAAATCCTGAAAACCGCGATCGGCAAGGCCGCATGGTCGTCGATCCGGCGCGCCCCATGAAGACTGTATGGATGTACAGTATCACGGATGAATAGGAGCGCGAGCGAGTTCGTCGACGTGCAGTGGGTCGCGCGCTGCGCGCATCGCCTGCGCCGGCGTTGGGCGCACGTCGACGTCGCCTTGCTCGAGGAGGCCGCCACCGAGCTGTGGCGGATCGACTGGCTGCGCGAGATGGCCGCCGAAGATGCCGCCGAGCTCTGGCTGCAGCCGCTTTCTTCCCGGCCTTCGGGCGAGATCGTCTAAAACCGCGGGATTCTCGAGACGGCGGGTTCGCATGGAGTTCGATGTCGCACTGAGAGACCAAGTCAGGCGCCGCCTCGGCGCGTTCGAGCTGCACCGAGCCATCCCCGGCGCGCATCGCGTCGCCGCCGTGGCGGTCGCCATCGCGGAAGAGGGCGAGGGGGCAGGGCTCGCCGGCATCCCCGCGCCAGACGCGTGGAGCCGTGATGCTGCGCTGATCCTGACGCGGCGCGCCTTGCACCTTCGCCACCATCCCGACCAATGGGCGCTTCCCGGCGGCCGCGTCGACGCCGGCGAATCGGCGGAAGAAGCTGCGCTGCGCGAGCTTGCCGAGGAAGTCGGGCTCGATCTCGACGCCAGCGCCGTCCTTGGCCGGCTCGACGACTTCATCACCCGCTCCGGCTTCGTCATCACGCCGGTGGTGGTCTGGGCCGGGGCGGCGCGAACGCTGGTCGCGAATCCGGCCGAGGTCGCCAGCATCCACCGCATCCCGGTGTCCGAGTTCATGCGCGACGACGCGCCCATGCTTGACCGCGAGGACGAGAGTGAGGAGCTGGTGCTGAGGATGCCGGTGGGCGACACCTGGATCGCGGCGCCGACCGCGGCCGTGCTCTATCAGTTCCGCGAGCTCTGCATCGCCGGCCGCGCGACCCGCGTGGCGCATTTCGAGCAGCCCCTGTTCGCGCGCCGTTGACGTCGCCGCGGTTGCCGCGAGCAGCAACAACGGTAATCAATCGTGTGACTCGACGTCAGCGGCGCCGCGATGGCGTAGATTGCCGGCGCCACCCTCCGGAGATCTCGCACCCCATCGTGGACACCGCTCAAGCAGCCAGCCGGCTTCGATCGCTCGCCTCGGACGCCGCACGGCGTTCCCGGACGGCGGTGCTGCGCGAGGTGCTGCCCGAGATCGAGACGGCCGTGCGCGCCGGCGTCTCGCAGGTTGTCATCCTCGAGGAGCTGCGCACCCTGGGCTTCGAGATGACCGCGAGCGGTTTCAGAAGTGCCCTACGCCGCCTGCGAACCGAGCGGCCGCCGCTCAGCCGGGCCGGCAGGCCCTCGATGTCGACGGAGTTCTGGTCGGGCCTGGAGACGGAGCCCGCAGCGTTCACCGCAACGACGACGCGGGGCTCGCTGTATGACGTCGAAGCGCTGAGCCGGCTGCTGATGGCGTCGCAGCGTACCGAGCTCGAAGACTTGCGTCGCTGACCGAGTCGTGCCTCGGCGCGCCGTGGACGGCGCCGACCCGGCGGCTGTTTCGCACCCGATCGATCACTTCTCGCGCACGTTCGTGCCGCGGCGAAGCGCCTCGAAGAACAGCTCGGACTGCAGCCGATCGCCGAGCGTCTGGTCGCGAACGCGCTCGGCGATCGATGCGTCGACGGGAACCAGCGGGCGGCCGGTCGACTGCGCCAAGACCTGGGCCATGCAGGCCCGCTCGAGGTAGTAGAGGTCGTCGTAGGCGTGCGCCATGCGCTCGCCGCAGACGACGATGCCATGGTTACCGAGGAAGGCGACGTCGGCACCGCCCATTGCCGTCGCGATCCGCTCGCCCTCTGACGCGTCGAGCGCGAGGCCGTTGTAGTTCGCGTCGACGGCGACCCGGTCATGAAAGCGCATCGCGTTCTGCGACAGCGTCGTATCGAGGGCGCGGTCGGCGGTGAGCGTCAGCGCGGTCGCGTAGGGCATGTGGGTGTGCAGGACGCAGGCCTTCCTGCCCAGGCGATGGATGGCGCCATGGATGAACATCGCCGTCGCCTCGACGGGGTGGCGCCCCGCGAGCGTCCTGCCCTGGGCGTCGACCAGGACGATGTCGCCGGCCTGGACTTCGCTCCAGAGCAGGCCGCGCGGGTTGAGCAGGAAGCGGCCCGACCCGTCGGGAAGCTCGATGCTGAAGTGATTGCAGACGCCTTCGGCGAGGCCGTGCAGCGCCGCAGCGCGCAGCGCGAGCGCGAGGTCTTCGCGCAGCCCCAGCACCGCGCTCGAATCGAAGTCTTTCTGGTCCGCGCTGATCGTCACGGTGGCTTCTCCCTTGGTCACGCCCCAGGCCAGCCTACGATAGCAAGCGCGCGCGGCCGAACCGACGCGATTCTGGAGCAGTGCCAGGACATTCGTGCCATCGAGACGGCAGTGCAGAGTTGCCTCGACGGCCTTTACGAAGGCGATGCCGACAAGCTCGCCGCCGTCTTCCGTCCGACGAGCAGCCTGACCTCCGAGGAGAATGGAGCACTCACCCGATTCCCCGCGACGAGTGGTTGAAAGCGGTTCGGGAGCGGCAATCCGGCAAGGCGCGAGGGCTCCCTCGACACGATCACGTTCTGCAGATCGACCTGGCGACACCGACGATGGCCTTCGTCAAACTCAAGTGCGCGCTGCCGCCGCTGTTCTTCACCGACTACCTCTCGTTCCTGAAGATCGAGGGCAGGTGGCA
>Ga0207650_10001928_pt1 | contig 14601 bp, 17 predicted proteins | sample KBSS63metaG_FD_184325 | JGI IMG/M metagenome (GOLD analysis project Ga0207650, IMG submission 184325) | Switchgrass rhizosphere microbial communities from Kellogg Biological Station, Michigan, USA - KBS S6-3 metaG (SPAdes) (version 2) | ecosystem: Host-associated > Plants > Roots > Rhizosphere...
ATCGCACTTGCCCTTGATCGCCGCCGCCTGGCCGAAGCACACGAGCCCGGTCGCGCACGGGAAGTTCGGGATCGTCCCGAACATCACGGTGTCGTGGAACTTCTCGCTGCCGGTCTTGCCGGGCGCCGTGCTCGAGCCGTTCGCGTCACGCAGGATCACGTCGGTCGCCTGCGTGAGCACGCCGCCGTCCGGCACCAGGTGGAGCGCGATGCAGTAGCGGCCCGTGCTCGTGTTGTTGCGCACCGTGAACTGCACGGTCGCGTTGAAGAAGCCGCTCGGCGGGCAGACGCACGGCTCGTTGACGACGGTGCCGGCGCCGATGATCTCGACGTCACCGGCGGTACACGGGGAGAGGCTCAGGTCGTTCGCGCGCGCGAGTGGCGCGAGCGCGACGAGCGCGAGCAGGGCGGAGGCGATCGCCGTCCGCGTAATCGGTGTCGGTGTGCGGTGCATGGCCGCGATCTCCAGTTTTCGGATCGCCCGGGGTTCGCCGTGCGTTCCGGCCTGTCGCGTCCGTGCGGGGGGTGGTTGGCCCCGGCCGCGATCCGCGGCCGGTGGTGCTGCACGGGAGCCGCGGAGCGGCCCCCGATCGTGAACGTTGGATCGACTAGCGGACGAGGTAGACGACGCGCATCACCTTGGCGGGTCCGCCGACACTGGCGCGCAGGAAGTAGACGCCGGCGTTCGCGCGAGAACCGTCGTCGGCGCGGCCGTCCCACGCCACTTCGTACTGCCCGGCGCCCTGCGTGCCACTGACGAGCCCGCGGACACGCCGGCCCGCGACGTCGAAGATGCCGACGTCGACGCTCGCCGTCGCGGGGACCGCGTAGGCGAACCGCGTGGTGCGCGTGAACGGGTTCGGCGACGGCCGGTAGAGCTCGAGCGCCGGTGCGGGCGCGCCCTCTTCCGTCGCGGTCGACGACGCGGCGCGCGCGGCAGCCGCGTCGGCGTCGGGCGGCGGCAGTTCCGCGACCTGGAAGTTCGTGAGCGTCGCCGTGCCCGCGCCCGACCAGAACCACTTGAGGTCGGTCATCGGCACGCGCGCGTTGAGCGCGGCGGCGCCGTCGATCACCTTGGTCGCACCGACCCACACGTCCATGCGGCCGCTGGCGAGCTTCGCCGGCGTGCCGTTCGGCGCCGCGTAGAGCTGCGGCGCGCCGGAGCGGTTGAGCGCCCACGTCACGGCCTGCGTGCCGGCGAGCGCCGCGCTGCCGCGGCCCGTCGCCAGGTCGCGCAGCTCGAACGTGCCCGTGCCGGTCGTGCGGATCGCGAGCCGCGCGAACGTCGCCGCGTCGGGCTCGTCGGTATTCGACGCGCCGAAGCCGGACCCGACGCGCAGCATCTGCGTCGACGGCTCGGCCGCGGCGACCGCGAGGTCGAACGTGACCATGAGCGTCGCGGGTGCGGGATCGAAGTCGGTCGTCTTGGACAGCGACACGGCGTCGCCCGGCGCACACGCGATACGCACCGCGTGCGTGAGTCGCGTCACCGACGAGCGCGCGGTCGTCGCGCCGAACGCATCCCAGTGCCCGCCATCGGGCGAGGCGTCGGTCGCGAGTACGCCGGACGGATCGAGCGTCTCGATGGGGAACAGCGCGCCGGCGAACGTCGTGTTCGCGCCGGCCATCAGGCCGGCCGCCAGCAGCGCGGCCATCCCGGCGCGCGTACCGTGTGCGAATCGCGAGAGCTGCATGGGCATGCCTCCGCCGCGTCGCGCGCGGCGCTCATGTGGAATGGGACGCGGGCGTCGCGAAGGAGACGGCCCGAGGTGCGCTGTCCGGCGATGGATCGTGTTACGACGCGGACGGCGTGCATCAATTGTCACCCGATGGCCGTGCAAATCCCAAGCGAAATCTTGCGGAAGGCGCCTATTCGCAATGAGATCGGGTGATATTCCCCAATCGCTACCAGAGCTCCGGAGGGGTCTGGCCGAGCAGGCGGAGGTAGAGCGCGAGCTGCTCGCGATGGTGGATCTCGTGCTCGTGCACGCGGTCCAGCACCCAGTGGGCAGTGTAGTTACGCTTGCGCGGCGGAGAGTGGACTTCGACCGCCAGGTCCGCCTCGGGGCGGTCCAGCCATGCCTGCGTGGGCCGGTGCCAGCGTTCGAGCAGCGCGAGCAGGCCCGCACGGTCCGGCGGGTCGATCGTGAGCCGGAACCCGAGCTCCGGACGGGTCTCGTCCACCAGCGAGACCCATTCCTCGTCCGTGCCGCTTTCGAGCACCGCATGGACCCACGAGCGCTCGCCCTCGGCGATGTGGACGATCGTTTCGCGCGCGGTCAGCAGCTCCGGCCGCGGCTTGAAGTCGAGGTCGCCCTCGGGGAACGCCTCGACGATGCGCACGAGTCCGGGGCGCACCTGGGTGTCCCACCACGGGAAGTACGCGCGGATCGTCCCGGCGTGGTCCCGGCCGGACCGGCGGCGTTCGGCGAGCGGGTCGACCGGTGTCATGGCGTCACGATGCGGCGGAGCGCCGTCCGGGAGTGCCGAAGCGCGAGCATGCACGCAGTGTACACCGTCCGTCCGACGAGCCGCCGCGGCGCGGTCAGCCTCGCGATTCCCATCCCGGGCGCCCGAGGCCGCGCGTCGCGGCGATCCGCAGGCAGTCGGTGCACCGGTCGAGCGCCGGCGCACGGGTGCCGAGGTGTTCGCTCACGTTCGCGCCACACAGTGCGATCGGCCAGTCGGGCTTCAGCACGAGATGCGCGACGTGGTCGTCGTCGCCGGGCCGGGACACGGCCTCGTCCAGCATCGTAGCCACGGCCGGCGTTTTGGAATTCGACACGTCACCCTCCAGCGGTGCTGTTCCGGCCCGATCCGCGCCGCACCGGCGTGTCCCGCCACGGGACGCGCGCGGATCGTCGCGGCATGCGGCACGCAGCGGCAGTGTACACCGCGCACGCGCCGGCCGGCGTCACGGCGTCGCGCGCAGCGCCATCGTGCGCAGCGTGGCGCGCAGCTTCGCGTGCGCGTCGAACCGGTGCACGAACTCGCTTTCGCGGCGGCCGCCCTTCGCGCGGATCACCGCCGCCAGCGCCGCGCGGTCGTCCGCGTTCCAGCGGCGCGCGCCGAGCAGCGGCACGAGCGGCGCCCAGCGCTCGAGCGCCGCGCGCTCATCGGCGTTCCAGCCCGCGAGCGACCGCAGCCCGAGCGCGTGGCGCGCCTCGTCGGCGAGCCCCGGTGCGGCGCGCCCGCGGTCCGACCCGGCGCGCGCGGCGAGCAGCTCCGTGGCCGCGAGCCCGACGCTCGCGAGCGGCAGCAGCCCGATCACGTCGTCGCGCTCGTCGCCGAGGTGGAAGTACAGGTTGTCCGCGGCGAGCCGCCGCAGCGTCGCGTCGCTCGAGCGATGCGACGGGTCGCGCCGCATCCGCGCCAGCTCGCGCGCGACGAGCCGGCGCACGGCGCGGTTCCGCGGCCGGAACCCGAGCTTGTAATAGAACCACCACGCGCCCGAGCGGATCGCTTCGTCGTTGTGCTCGCCGAGCTGGTAGGGGTAGATCGTGAACGTGTCGGCGCCGAACAGCTGGCGCGACATCGCGACGACGCGGGCGTAGACGAGCGCCGCCTCGGCGCCGCGGAACGTGTCGAACACGTTGTACGCGATCTCGCACGAGCCGTAGAGCGCGCTCGTGAGCACGTAGCCGATCGGCACGCGATTCTGCAGCGTGATGAACCCGTACACGGACTCGAACAGCAGCCGGTCCGCCGGCTGCACGCCGAGCGCGACGAACGCGAGCCCGTCCTCGTATTCGACGAGCCGGGCGTCGCGCGGGTCGGCGTTCGCGAACGCGTCGAGGTCGCGCTGCCGCGTCAGCATCGCCTCGCGCGCCAGCGCGACCATGCGCTCGCCGGTCGCACGGTCCAGCGCGCGCACCGCGACGGGCGGCCGCCACGCCTCGGCCCGCAGGTCCGGCCGCTCGCGCGCGAGCGGCGCCGTGCGCACCACCGGCCGCCACGGGCGGGCACGGCGGGCCGGCGACGGCGCGAGCACCGCCGTGCGCGTCGGGCCGCCGGGCGCCCATGCGAGCACCATCGGCACGTCGACCGCATCGTGCAGCCGTTCCTGGATTGCCCGCGACGCGGGCAACCGCGTGATCGAGCGCACGACGAACTCGGCGTCCGTTTCGGCCGCCCGCTTCATCCGCTCGAGCCACTCGCGCAGGCCGAAGTCGTACTCGTCGAGCCCCGGGTGCTCCACCGGCAGCGCGAACAGGGGCAGCAGCGATTCGAGCAGCGACGTGTCCTCGCCGGCGAGCGCGTCCCAGTCGATCGCGAGCCGCCCCGGCGCGCGCTCGACCAGCCACTGCGCCATGCGCGAGAAGAACCGGTAGCGGATCGCCGTGCCGGCGATGCCGCTGTCCACGAGCGCCGCGGCGAATCGCACGACGTCGCGGCGTGCCGCGAACCCGCGCAACAGCGCGAGTGCGGCCGCGTGCACGCGCGGGTCGTCCGGGTAGGCGAGCAGGAACGTCGCCGCCTCGTGCAGCCGCTGCACCGCGCCGGCCGACGGCAGCGCCGTGCGCGCGAGCCGCGCGAGCAGCGTGCGCTTGCGCGCGCCGAGCCCCGGCGCGTACTCGCGCGCGACCGCCTCGAGCCGCTCGAGCGCGCGCAGCGCGGGGGAGGTGCGGCGTGCCGTCACGGGCGCACGTCGCGGATCGCGAACCCGAACAGCAGCGCGACCGCATGCGAACGGGCACGCTGCGCCAGCGCCGGGCAGGCGGCGGGGACGAGGATCGACAGCGGGAGTCCGATCGCGGCACGCATGTGCGGCCGATCATCGCACCCCGTCGTGCGCGGTGCGAACGCGGCTCAGCTCGTCTGCGGCTCGCCGCCGGTGTCGCTCCATGCGTCCTCGGCGGGCACCCAGCCGTCACCGGGGATCAGGATGTCGGCGTGGCCGGACATGCGGTGGACGCGGACCAGGTAGGTCTCGCCGTCGATCACGATGTGGTCGAACCGGAACCGGGCGGCGTAAAGCGCCGCGACCAGCACAGCCAGCAGCGCCAGCCGGAACAGCACACGCAACGCGAGCTTCAGCACGCGCACCTCGTTCGATCGACTCAGGGGATCCACCGCTGGAACCACGCCAGGGCGCGCTGCATCGCGTCCGCGCGGTGGCGCGGCTCCCGCAGGCCGTGGCCTTCGCGCGGATAGTGCACGAATTCCACGGGAACGCCGAGCGACCGCAGCGACTCGTACAGCTCGCGCGACTGCGCGATCGGCGTGCGGGCGTCGTTGTCGCCGACAACGATGAGCGTCGGCGTGCGCGCGCGCCCGATGAACCGGATCGGCGACCGCTCCCACATGCGGTCGTACGCCTCCCACGGCCGGCCGCCGAACTCCCACGCGCGGTAGCGCTGGGCGTCGCTCTGGCCCCACAGCGCCGGCAGGTTGACGATGCCACGGTCGATGTACGCGGCGCGGAACCGGTCGGTGTGCGTGATCGCCCACGCGGTGAGGTAGCCGCCGTACGAGCCGCCCAGGACGCCGAGCCGGCCGCCGTCGGCGAGCCCGGTCGCGACCAGGCTGTCGACGCCGGTCATGACGTCGCGCCAGTCCTGGCCGCCCCAGTCGGCGCGCTCGCGCATCAGGAACGCCTCGCCGTAGCCGGCGCTCGAGCGGAAGTTCGGCGCGAACACCTGGTAGCCGGCGCTCACGTACACCTGCGCGAGCGGGTTGAAGCCGAAGTCGACGCGGTAGCCGTACGGGCCGCCGTGCAGCAGCACGAGCGTCGGCAGCGCCGCGTCGGGCGGCGCGTCCGCCGGGCGCAGCACCACGCCCTCGACGCGCGCGCCGTCCGTGCTCGTCCAGCGGAACGTGCCGGCGTCGCCGGTGCGCGTGCGCGCGGCCGCCGCGTTGAGCGCCGTGACGCCGCGGCCCGCGAGCCCCGGGCGCGCCGCCTCGTACAGCTCGTCCGGGTCGTGCGTGTGCGCCTCGATCCACACCGTACGGCCGCCCGGCGCGGTCGTGAGCTGCGCCGCCGTGCCGCGGATCGTGCCGAGCTCGCGCACCGGGCCGCCGGCGGCCGGCACCGCCTCGAGCGCCGTCGCGGCGCCGACCGGCGCGAAGAAGAACAGCGTGTCGGCGGCCGCGTTCCACGCCGGCGGCGTCGCGTTCTGGTCGAACCCCGCGGTGAGCCGTCGCGGCGCGCCGCCCGCGACGTCGCACACCCACGCGTCGTCCTTCTCGACGTAGACCGTCCGGTCGCCGCCGCCCGCCCACGCGATCGCGCGGGAATCGGGCGACCACGCGAACGCGCCGCCGATCGCGCCCAGCGTGCGCGCCGGCCCGCCGTCGATCGGCACGACGCCGATGTCGACCTCGTTCGCGTCGTCGATCGCGCCGCTCGGGCTCGTGAGGTACGCGACCGACTTCGAGTCCGGCGACCAGCGCAGGTTCCACACCTGCTGCGCGCCCGACGTCAGCCGCCGCCGCGCGCCGGTCGCGATCTCGACCGCCCATGCGTGCGCCCATTGCGTGCGCTCGCCCTCGACCGCGCCGTCGCGGCGGTCGCGCCGGCGTTCGGCGATCGTGGCCGGGAGCGTGTCGTTCTTCGTGTACGCGAGCCAGCGCCCGTCGGGCGCCCACTTCACCTCGCCGACCGCCTCGTCGTAGCTGCCGAACGCCCACGGCCCGCCGCCGCGCAGCGACTGCAGGTAGATCCGCTGCCGCGTGTCGCCGGTGCGCGTCGCGACGTAGGCGAGCGTGTCGCCGCCCGGCGAGAACGACGGGCTGGCGTCGCCCTTCCTGTTGTCGCTGACGCGGCGCACGCGGCCCTTCGCCAGATCGGCCACGTACACGTCGTAGTTCGTCGTGCTGCCGGAGGTGTCGGGGTCGGCCAGCACGAACGCGACGCGGCGGCCGTCGGCCGACCACGTGAGGTCGCCGAACGCGCGCAGCGACACCGCGTGCGCGATGCCGAACGGCCGCGCCGTGGAATCGGGAGCGGCGCGCGGCAGCCACGTCACGGCCGCCGCGCCGGTCACGCGCGGCGCTGCCGCGACGTCACCCGCCGGCGGGCGCCGGGGTTCCGGGCCGCGGCGCGGCGCCGCATGGGCGGGTACGGCCGCCACCAAGACCGACAGCGTAACTGCATGGACCGACAGTGATTTCATCGTCATACGGGCTCCGGTGGGCGCCGGCAGGGTAGATGAGGTCCGGCCTTCAGACGAATCGCCCTTGTGACGATGGATATCATTACGCTATCTTTGTGATGTCGCGCCGCGGCAAAGACCCCCGTGTGCGCAGACCAGGAGGAGGTTCGAGCACCATGTTGCGCGAGAAGCCGATCACCACCTTGTCCGGTTGGCTCATGCTGCCCCTCATCATCGCGGCGCTCGTTGGCGCCGGGTGGGCGATCATCCAGGTCGCCCGTTCGGACCAGCCCGCGCTGGTGTGGCTGCCGATCGTCGTCGTGCTCGCCGCCGCGATCTCGCTGGGCGGGCTGTTCGTGGTGAACCCGAACGACGGGCGCGTCGTGCTGCTGTTCGGCGACTACCTCGGCACGGCACGGCGGCCGGGCTTCCACTGGGTGAACCCGTTCACCAAGCGGCCGCGCGTGTCGCTGCGCGTGCGCAACTTCGAGAGCGCGAAGCTCAAGGTGAACGAGCACACGGGCAACCCGATCGAGATCGCCGCGATCGTGGTGTGGAAGGTCGTCGACACGGCCGAGGCGCTGTTCGAGGTCGACGACTACCGCAACTTCGTGCAGGTGCAGAGCGAATCGGCGCTGCGCAACCTGGCGACGTCCTACCCGTACGACGCACACGTCGACGGCGAGATGTCGCTGCGCAGCCACACGTCCGAGGTCGCCGAGAAGCTGAAGGGCGAGATCCAGGACCGGCTCGCGAAGGCCGGCGTCGAGGTGCTCGAGGCGCGCATCAGCCACCTCGCGTACGCGCCCGAGATCGCGAGCGCGATGCTGCGCCGCCAGCAGGCGAACGCGGTCGTCGCGGCGCGGTCGCGGATCGTCGAGGGCGCGGTCGGCATGGTCGAGATGGCGCTGGCCGAGCTCGGCAAGCGCGGCATCATCGAGCTCGACACCGAGCGCAAGGCCGCGATGGTGTCGAACCTGCTCGTCGTCCTGTGCAGCGACCGCGACACGCAGCCGGTCATCAACACGGGTACGCTGTACCAGTAAGGAGCGGCTCCTGGCGGAACGGAAGGCATTCCTGCTGCGGCTGGATCCGCAGGTGTACGACGCGATCCAGCGCTGGGCCGCGGACGACCTCCGCAGCCTGAACGCGCAGATCGACTTCCTGATCCGCCGCGCGTTGCAGCAGCAGGGGCGGCTCCGTGTGGCGGCGCCCGGGACGGAGCCGCCGCACGACGGCGACGACATCGCGCGTGGCTGACACGCGCACGAAAGGACAGCGCCCGTGGTGATCTCTCCTCATACCGCCCGCGGCCGTCACGAGATGCGGCAGCGGTTGCTGCGCGCGTTCCGCACGGCGGGGGCGCTGTCGCCCGAGCGTGCGCGCACGATGCAGCAACTCGGGCTCACGGCGTCGGACCTGTTCCGCAACTACCGGGAGCACGACATCGTGCGCGAGCCGAAGGCCGGCGAGTTCTACCTCGACGAGGACGCGGAGCAGGAACGCCAGATGAACCTGGTGCGCTGGGTCATGGTGCCGGTGATCGCGTTCTTGCTCGCGCTCCTGCTGTTCGCCATCGCGATCGACAAGTAGCCGCGCACGACGACGGGCGCCGGATCGTGCTCCTGATCCGGCGCCCGCGTTCGTGACCCCCCGGCGATCGAGCGCCGGGCGGCGGGCTCAGCCCTTCCTCGACGACGCTCGCTCCGGCTTCACCACCACCCGGTGCGCGACGGCCTTGCCGCCGTTGTCCCGGTAGTAGACGGTGACGCGGGCGTCCTTCTCCACGTCCCCGGTGGTGCGCATCTCGTCGAGCTTCGCGAACGTGCGCGACTCCGGGTTCTTGCCGCGCCTCTCGACGGTGATGCTCGTCTCGTCGAGCGCCGTGACGTAACCCGTGAACTGGCGCAGCGCGTTCGCGCGCTTGGCGTCCGACGCGCCGCCCGCCTTCGCTTTCGCGACGACGGGTGCGCGCAGGTCGCGCGCGACGGCCTGGCCGACGCCGTGCAGCCCCGCGAGCGCGATCGCCGCGAGCGCGACGAGCGCCAGGTTGCGACCCTTCCGCATGATCCTCACCTCCCTTCGGCACCCCGGGGGCGAGGCGTGCGCACCGTAGGCGCGGCGGCGCGGTGCGTCAAGACCGAAAGCGTGATTTAAGCCAGTGTTCATGCGGTTGCCATGCATGTCGACGCCGTGGACAACGTGCTCGGTCGGGACCGTTCGGCGGCGCACGCCGGCCGGACGCCCGGCTACCGCTGCTTCGCCACCGCGGCGTACATCGCGATCGCGAGATCGCGGCGCTCGGCGTGGTCGACGATCGGCTCGGGGTAGGTGTGGCCGAGCGTGACGCCGGCCGCGGCGAGGTCGAGCGGCGCCGCCTCCCACGGCGCGTGCAGCCGCGCCGCCGGCAGCGCCGCGAGCTCCGGCACCCAGCGGCGCACGTAGGCGCCGTCCGCGTCGAACCGCCGGCCCTGCAGCACGGGGTTGAACACGCGGAAGTACGGCTGCGCGTCGGTGCCGGTGCCCGCCGCCCACTGCCAGCCGCCGTTGTTGCTCGCGAGGTCGCCGTCGACCAGGTGCGTCATGAACCAGCGCTCGCCGTCGCGCCAGTCGAGCAGCAGGTCCTTGGTGAGGAACGACGCGACGATCATCCGCGCGCGGTTGTGCATCCACCCGGTGGCGGCGAGCTCCCGCATCGCGGCGTCGACGACCGGGTAGCCGGTGCGGCCGGCGCGCCACGCGTCGAGGTGCCGCGGCTCGCCTTCCCAGCGCAGCGCGTCGAACTCGCGGCGGAACGCGCCGTGCTCGACGTGCGGGAAGTGCCACAGCACGTGCGCGTAGAAGTCGCGCCACCGCAGCTCGGCCACGTACTTGTCCGCGTCGTCCGCGAGCCGCCGGTCGGCGCGCGCCGCGTCCATGACCGCGGCCGCCACCGTGCGCGGCGACAACGTGCCGAACTTGAGGTCGGCCGACAGCCGCGACGTCCCCGCGACGCCCGGTTCGTCGCGCCGCGTCGCGTAGCCGGCGAGCGCGCCGGCCGCGAACGCCTGCAGCCGCTCGCGCGCCGCCGTGGCGCCGCCCGGCCACGGCGGCTGCGGCGCCGCGGCGAACCCGAGCCGTTCGAACGTGGCGAGCGGCTTCACCGGCAGGTCGTGCCCGGCGAGCCGCGTCACGGCCGGCAGCGGCGCCGCGACGCCGACCGCTTCGCACGCGCGACGGAACGGCCCGAACACGGTGTACGGCCCGCCGGCGCCGGTGCGAACCGCCTCCGGCGGCACCAGCAGTCGGTCGTGGTACCGCCGCACGCCGATGCCGGCGTCGCGCAGCGCGCGCTCGACCGCGTCGTCGCGCGCGCGCAGCGACGGCTCGTACTCGTCGTTCCAGTACACCGCGTCGGCCCGCGCCGCGCGCGCCGCACGCGGCACGGTTTCGGCCGCGTGCCCATGATCGAGCGCCAGCCGCGAGCCGGCGCGCGCGACCGCGGCGGCCAGGTCGGCGATCGACTCGAGCGCGAACCGCACCCGCGTGGCCGCCATGTCGGCGCGGCCGAGGATCGCCGGCTCGCTCGCGTAGAACGGCACGACATCGCCGTGCGCGTCGCGCACCGCGGCGTCGAGCGCCGTGTGGTCGTCGAGCCGCAGGTCCTTGCGGAACCAGACGAGCGCGCGCATCAGCCCCCGGCGCGCACCCGCCCGAGCACGAGCCCCGGCGTGTCGGCGAGCACCTCGACGGCCGCGCCACGCGCGTCGCGCGCGATCGCCGCGCGCACGGCGGCGTCGCGCGCCGGGCGCCACGCCAGGTACACGCAACCGTCGCTCGCGCGCGGCGCGGCGAGCGGCCCGGCGTACCACGTGGCCTGCACGAGGTCGTGGCGTACGAGGAACCGCAGCGACGGCGGCGGATCGTCGAACAGCACGATCGGCGCGCGCTCCGGCACCGTGCGCGCGATCGCCGCGGCGACCGGGCGCGCCGAGAGGTAGCCCTCGGCGGCCGGCGCCACGCGCGTCAGCGCGACCGGCGTGCCGACGGCGACGGGCGCGAGCATCAGCAGCGCCGCGAGCCGGAACCGCCCGGCGTACGCGGCGAGCATCGGCAGCCAGCACGTCGCGAACACCACGGTCGCGAGCACGCGCATCGCCGGCCCGGCCGCGCCCATGCGGCCGGCCACCACCACCAGCAGCAGCGACGCGACGGTGCCGGTGAGCGACAGCATCTGCGCGCCGAGGAACACCGCGGGCGCCGTGCGGTGCTGGTCCTCGATCAGGTGGTCGAGCAGCCGCCCGCACAGCGCGGCGAGCGCCGGCAGCGCCGGCAACACCGCCGACAGCGGCGCGCGCGGGTAGGCGAGCAGCGGCACGAGCGCGCCGAGCGCGCACGCGAGGAACCAGTGCGCGGCGTGCTCGTGGCCGAGCTCCCGCGCCACCGGCGCCGGGCCGGGCGGCGGCGCGCCGGCCGCGACGCGCGGCGTCCACCACACCGCGGCGTGCCGCAGCGCGCCCGGCAGCAGCGCGCTCCACGGGAAGAACCCGACGACCACGAAGCTGACGACGAGCAGCGGGCCCGCGTACCACGGGCCCGGCGGCGCGACGCCGTAGGGGAACGCGGGCGCGTGCGCGACGAACGCCCAGCGGTGGCGCTCGAACGCGGCGCCGTACCACGGCAGCGCCAGCCCGGCGACGACGAGCAGCCCGGGACCCGGCCGCAGCGCGCTCCACGCCCCCGGCCGGCGCGTGAGCGCGTGGTAGATCGCCGCGGCGGCGAGCGGCCACAGCGCGGCGAGCGGCCCGCACACGACTGCCGCGCACGCGAGCGCGCCGTACGCGATCACGAGCCGCGGCTCGGCGCCGCCGCGCCCGCCGAACCACGCGTGCGTGAACCCGTCGATCGCCGTCCACCCGAACAACGCCGCGAGCAGCGCCGTGCCGTCGGTCCGCGCCGCGACCGGGAACGCGACGGTCGTCGCCAGCACGGCGGCCGAGCACACGCCGGCGCGGGCGCCCAGGTGGCGCGCGGTCGTGGCGGCGGTGAGCAGCACGAGCAGCGCCGCCGCGACCACGCGCCAGGTGCGTGACGCCGCGACGGGCGCGTGCGGCGCCACGAGCGCGGCGAGCACGTCGGGCGCGTACGCGGCGACGGGCTTCTCGAGCAGCCGCTCGTGGCCGAGCACCGGCGTGATCGGCTCGCGGTCCTCGATGAGCTCACGCGCGACCTCGAGGTCGCGCGCCTCGCGCGTGTCGAACGGTCCCGGGCCCGCGAGCCCGGGCAGCAGCACGACCGCGCAGAGGACCGCGACCAGCAGCGCGCCCCACCTCATGCGGGCGCGCCCGCCGCGCGATCAGGCATGGCCGCGCGCGCCGTCGATCGAGTAGCGCCCCGGCCCGAGCAGCGCGATCGCCAGGTACGCGACCCCGTACAGCGCGCCGAGCTCGCGCTCGCCGAACGGCTCCCCGCCCTGCACGACGAACGTGATCACGCCGAACAGGATGAGCAGCGGGATCACGGTGAACCGGGTCGCGAGCCCGAGCAGCACGCACGCCGCGCACACGAACTCGGCGAAGATCGTGAGCACCAGGCTCCACTGCGTGCCGACGTGCAGCGGGTCGGCGAACCGGTGCGACCGCGCGCTGAAGCCCGCGAGTTTCGGCCAGCCGTGGCCGAGGATCAGCATCGCGCTCGTGCCGACGCGCAGTGCGAGAAGACCGAGGGCTGCACCCGTGTCGCCGCTCTTTCCAGCCATGGATTATCCTCGTGACGTCGCGCCGGCTCCGCGGCGCGGGACGAACGTATGCGGCGTGCCGCGCGCCCGTCGTGGGCGGCGGGGCACGCCGCGTTCCAGGGAGGGATGCCGATGTCGAGATGGATCGCGGCGGCCATACTAGCGATCTTCGCCGCCGGGTGCTCGCCGGCCGCAGCGCCGCAGCGGCAGCTCACCGAGGCGCAGCGCGACAGCGTGCTCGGGCGCTCGAAGCTCGCGGGCGCGAACGCGGTCGGCCGCGCGATGGACGCCTCGGATGAGGCGGCGCAGCACGCGGCCGAAACCAACGCCGCGGTCGATTCGCTGCCGCGTTAGCGCGTCGCGGGCTGGGTGCGCTCGTGGCGGCGGAGCGACCGCGCGGCGAGCGTCGCGACCAGCCCGGTCACGCACGCGTACAGCGCCGACGTGAACGGCATCGCGATCAGGATGACGAGCGCGAGCGGCCACGCGGACGGCAACTGCTGGAACGTGTCGGCCGCGTGGGTGTTGTGCGCGAGGTACTGCGGCAGGAACGCGAGCTCGACCAGCGTGCTCAGGCACATCGCGACGAACCCGGCGGCGAGGCCGTGGAGGAAGAACTTCCCGGGCGCGCCGCGCGCGACGATCACGCCGGACGCGAGGGCGATCCCGAGCCAGATCGCGAGATGCCAGTCGGGCACGACGCCGAACACGCCGAGCGCCCCCATGACGACGCCCAACAGCGACAGCGCGAGTACGAGACGGACGTTCATTTGCGGGCCTCCAGGCAAGGTCGGCCCGGACGGGCGCGGCGGGGAGCGGGGGTCTCGGGTGCGGCGCCTGCGCGAGCGGGTGGTCGGGCGGCTGCGCCGACACGGAAACCCTAACACCACGGCGGCCGTAGGCGTGAGTACGAACCACATCGAACCTCATGCCGGAACGGCCGCCGCCGCCCGGCTTCCCGACGGGAGCGGCTGGCATGCAGCTTCATATCGAACGGCTCGGCAAGCGCTACGGCCGTGACCACTGGGCGCTGCGCGACCTGGACCTCGCCCTCGCGCCCGGCGTGCTCGGGCTGCTCGGCCCGAACGGCGCGGGCAAGTCGACGCTCATGCGCATCCTCGCGACGGTCACGCGGCCGACGACGGGCCGCGTCACGTGGGACGGCGCCGACGTCGCGGACCGTCCCGATGCGCTGCGCGAGGTGCTCGGCTACCTGCCGCAGGACTTCGGCGTCTACCCGAACCTCACGCCGCTCGAGTTCCTCGAGTACCTGGCCGCCGCGCGCGGGCTCGACGGCCGCACCGCGCGGCGCCGCATCGACGCGCTGCTCGAGCTCACGAACCTCACCGAGGTCCGCAGGCGTCCGCTCGGCGGGTTCTCGGGCGGCATGCGGCAGCGCGTCGGCATCGCGCAGGCGCTGCTCAACGACCCGCGGCTGCTGATCGTCGACGAGCCGACCGGCGGGCTCGACCCCGAGGAGCGCGTGCGGTTCCGCAACCTGCTGTCCGAGCTGTCGGGCGAGCGGATCGTGATCCTGTCGACGCACATCGTGTCCGACGTCGAGGCGACCGCGACCGACCTCGCGATCCTCGCGCGCGGCACGCTCGTCGCGCACGCCGCGCCCGAGGCGCTGCTGGCCGCGGCGCAGGGATCGGTGTGGGAGTGGAACGTGCCGAGCGCCGAGCGCGCAGTGCGCCAGCCGAGCCGTGCACTGACTGCGGACGTCACCGCGCCGCTCGCGAACATCGCGAGCAAGTAGCTCGGCTGATCGAGCTTGAACTGAAGCGGCAAC
>Ga0207650_10001929_pt1 | contig 14601 bp, 9 predicted proteins | sample KBSS63metaG_FD_184325 | JGI IMG/M metagenome (GOLD analysis project Ga0207650, IMG submission 184325) | Switchgrass rhizosphere microbial communities from Kellogg Biological Station, Michigan, USA - KBS S6-3 metaG (SPAdes) (version 2) | ecosystem: Host-associated > Plants > Roots > Rhizosphere >...
GCCAGCCGAGTGGGGTGCCGCAGCCCGGCGTACAACGCGACTGCGCCGCCCTGCGAAAAGCCGGCCAGCACGATCCGTCGCGCCGCCACGCCACGCGCCACTTCCTGCGCGATCATCGTTTCGACGTGCGCCTGCGACTGCCGCACGCCGGCCAGATCCGCGCGCGAGTTGAGATTGGCCTCGCGGATGTCGTACCACGCGCGCATCGCGGCGCCATTGTTGATCGTGACGGGCATGACCGGCGCATGCGGGAACAGGAAGCGCACCGACTTGCCGCGCGGCAGACCGAGCGCGCCGACCACCTGCGACCAGCCATTGCCGTCGTCGCCCAGGCCGTGCAGCCAGATCACCGTGGCATCGGGATTCGGGCCGGTGTCGATTTGAATGGCGGGCAATAACTCGGACGTCATCGAGGGCTTTCGTCAGTGAACGTGGGGCGCCACGCGGGGCAAAAAAAGTCCGGCGGCGGGCCGGACTCTTAACGCGCTTGAAAGGCCGCATTTTACCCTGACTTTCATGGACGGTAAGTGAGGGTTCGCGTATCATTCGCGCCCTGACGCTTTCGGGGACACAATCCCTGTCACGCGTGCGCCGCCAAGACCTACCGGTTCTTCGCGCGTCCCAAAAACACAATTTTTGCGGAGTCCACGAATGTCTGCTACGGCAATTGCAACCCCTGTGCTGCGCGATGTCGCGCTCGACGACAAGTACGAGCTCGATTCCGGTCGCGTTTACCTCACCGGCGCACAGGCGTTCGTTCGGCTCCTCATCCTGCAGCGCCAGCGCGACAAGCTGGCCGGGCTCAACACCGGCGGCTTCGTCTCGGGTTACCGCGGTTCGCCGCTCGGGGCGCTCGACCAATCGCTGTGGAAGGCGCAGAAATTCCTGGACCGCGCCAACATCAAGTTCCAGCCGGGATTGAACGAAGACCTCGCTGCGACGTCGATCTGGGGCACGCAACAGGTGAACCTGCATCCGGGCGCCAAGGTCGATGGCGTGTTCGCGATGTGGTACGGCAAAGGTCCGGGCGTGGATCGCTGCGGCGACGTGTTCAAGCATGCGAACCACGCCGGCACGTCGAAGCATGGCGGCGTGCTGGTCCTGGCCGGCGACGATCACGCGGCCAAGTCGTCCACGCTGCCGCATCAGTCGGATCACCAGTTCTCAGCGGCGATGATGCCGGTGCTGTATCCGTCGTCGGTGCAGGAAATCCTGGACCTGGGCCTCCACGGCTGGGCCATGTCCCGCTACTCGGGCTGCTGGGTGGGCTTCAAATGCGTCGCAGACACGGTGGAAAGCTCGTCGTCGGTCTATGTCGACCCGGCGCGCACCGAAATCATCATCCCCGACGACTTTCCACTGCCGTTGGACGGCGTGTCGATCCGCTGGCCCGATGGTTTCCTCGAAACCGAAGCGCGGATGCAGGACTACAAGATCTACGCGGCTCTGCACTACTGCCGCGTGAACCAGCTCAACAAGATCGTCATCGATTCGCCCAAGCCCCGGCTTGGCATCGCCACGTCCGGCAAGAGCTACCCGGACGTGCGGCAAGCGCTGGTCGACCTGGGCATCACCGAGGCCGACGCCGCGGAAATGGGCCTGCGCGTCTACAAGATCGCGATGCCGTGGCCTCTGGAGCCCGAAGGCGTGCGCCATTTCGCGGAAGGGCTCGAGGAGATCCTGGTCGTGGAAGAAAAACGCCAGATCGTCGAATACCAGTTGAAGGAGCAACTCTACAACTGGCGCGACGACGTTCGTCCGCGCGTCGTCGGCAAGTTCGATGAAAAGGGCGAATGGGTGCGTCCGCACGGCGACTGGCTGCTGCCCGCGGCCGCCGAGCTCACGCCGGCGATGATCGCCCGCGTAATCGCCAAGCGCATCGAACGCCTGCAGCTGCATCCGCGCCGCATGGAAGCGCTGCGCGCGCGTGTCGACTGGATCAACGCCAAGGAAGCGGCGCTGTCCAAGCCGAACATTGATCTCGTGCGCCAGCCCTTTTTCTGTTCCGGATGCCCGCACAACACGTCGACGCGGCTACCCGAAGGCAGCCGCGCGACCGCCGGCATCGGCTGCCACGTGATGGCGATCTGGATGGACCGCAGCACGACCGAGTACACGCACATGGGCGGCGAAGGCGTGCCATGGATCGGTCAGGCGCCCTTCACGGAAGAGAAGCACATCTTCGCGAACCTGGGCGACGGAACCTATTTCCACAGTGGCATCCTGGCGATCCGCGCCGCGATCGCGGCCAACGTCAACATCACCTACAAGATCCTCTACAACGACGCGGTCGCGATGACCGGCGGCCAACCGTTCGACGGGCCGCTCACCCCGGCGATGATCGCCAGGCAGGTCGCTGCCGAGGGCGTGAAGCGCATCATCGTAGTCAGTGACGAGCCGGACAAGTATACGGACAATTATTTCTCCAGCGACATTCGCATCCATCACCGCGACGAGATGGACGCCGTCCAGCGCGAAATGCGCGACATCCCGGGCTGCACGGTGCTGCTGTACGACCAGACGTGCGCCGCGGAAAAGCGCCGGCGCAGGAAGCGCGGCAAGTTTCCCGATCCGGCGAAGCGCGTGGTCATCAACGAACTGGTCTGCGAAGGCTGCGGCGATTGCGGCGTGCAGTCGAACTGCGTGTCCATCGCGCCGGTCGAAAGCGAATACGGCCGCAAGCGCACCATCGACCAGTCGTCCTGCAACAAGGACTACTCGTGCGTCAAGGGATTCTGCCCGTCGTTCGTGACGGTGGAAGGCGGGACGCTGCGCCGCCCTCGGAAGGCCGAGGCCGGCGACTTTCCCGCATTTCCGACGCCAACCCTGCCGTCGACGGCCGAACCGTACAGCGTACTGGTCACCGGCATTGGCGGCACAGGCGTGGTGACGATCGGCGCGCTGCTGGGCATGGCCGCGCATCTCGAAGGCAAGGGATGCAGCGTGCTCGACATGACAGGACTCGCGCAGAAGAACGGCGCGGTCGTGTCGCACGTGCGCATCGGCGACAAGCCGGAGCAGATGTTTGCCACGCGTATCGCAGCCGGTGAAGCCAAGCTGGTGCTCGCCTGCGACATCCTGACCGGCGTCGGTTACGAGGCGTTGGCCAAAATGCAGAAAGGCGTGACCAAGGCGCTGGTGAACACTTCGCTGGTCATGCCCGCGCAGTTCACCCGCGAACCCGACCTGCGCTTCCCGACGGGGTCGATGGAACAGGAGATCAAGGACGCGATCGCCCCCGGCGACGCGGAATTCCTGGATGCCACAAAGCTCGCCACAGGCCTCATGGGCGATTCCATCGCGACCAACCTGTTCATGGTCGGCTACGCGTTCCAGCGCGGACTCATTCCGGTGGGCGAAGCTGCGATCCTGCGCGCGATCGAGCTCAACGGACAGGCCATCGAGTCGAACAAGCAAAGTTTCAACTGGGGACGGCTGGCTGCGATCGAACCGGCGCGCGTCGCCGCGGCGGCGATGCCGGCGGAAGCCAAGCCCGATTCGCAGCGCCTGTCGCAGTCGCTCGACGAAATGGTCGAACGGCGCGTGAAATTCCTGACCGATTACCAGGACGCGGCATACGCCAAGCGCTACGCCGACGTCGTGGCGAAGGTGCGCGCCGCAGAAGGCAAGGCGATGCCCGGCATCACCGAACTCACCGAGGCAGTCGCGCGCTACTACTTCAAGCTGCTCGCGATCAAGGACGAGTACGAGGTCGCGCGGCTGTACGCGGAATCCGACTTCACGAAGCGCGTCGCGGCGCAGTTCGAGGGCGACTACAAGCTGACCTTCCACCTGGCGCCTCCGGTGTTCAACAAGCCTGACGCGATCACCGGCGTGCCGAAGAAATCAGTCTACGGTCCGTGGATGCTGAAGGCCTTCGGCATCCTGGCGCGGATGCGCCGCTTCCGTGGCACCGGTCTCGACTACTTCGGCCGCACGGCAGAGCGCAGGATGGAACGTGCGCTGATCGGCGAGTATGAAACGGTCGTGGCGGAAATCATCGCCAAGCTGACGCCGCACAATCACGGGACTGCGGTAGATCTGGCCTCCGTGCCCGAACACATCCGCGGCTACGGTCATGTAAAGGAAGCGCATCTCAAGACGGCCAAGGCGCGCGAGGCCGTGTTGCTGGCGCAGTTCCGCTCGCCGCTGCCCGCGCCCGCGCCGGTGCCGATCACGATTCGCGCATAGCCGGGCTCAGCGAAGGGCTGACTTCCCGCGCGGCCGCCCGCGCGGGAAGGGCGAAGATTCTTGCTGTTGAGGGCGCGCGGCCTGTGCCACCGGCACCGATATTGCATTGGGGGTACGGTTCTCCGCATCCCTACAGACTCGTGCCCAATTCCCCGATCCAGGACTACCTCGCGTCGCTGCATGCGCGTTTGCTCGGTCGGGACGACGGAAGCCTTGCCGACTACATTCCGGAACTCGCGAGCGCCGATCCCAACGGATTCGGCATCTGCATCGCCACGCAGGATGGATTCGTCTATGAAGTCGGCGATTCCCTCCAGCCTTTCACCATTCAATCCATTTCCAAGCCGCTCACCTATGGCCTCGCTCTCGAGGAAAATGGCGAAGAGGCAGTTCTGGCCAAGATTGGCGTGGAACCCAGCGGCGACGCGTTCAATGCGATCAGCCTTCAGCCCCAAAGCGGTGCTCCGTTCAATCCTTTGATCAATGCTGGTGCAATCGCCGCGTGCGGCCTTCTCCCCGGGGACACGGTAGCCAAGCGGTCGGCGCGTGTCCTCGCCACGTTCTCGCGCTACGCCGGACGCGCGCTCGACGTCGACGAACGGGTCTACGGATCCGAAAGCCGCACCGGACATCGGAATCGCGCGATCGGTTGGATGCTGCGCAACTTCGGCATCGTCGACGGCGACCCGGCCACGACGCTCGAGACCTACTTCAGGCAATGCGCGATCCGCGTCACCTGCCGCGATCTGGCGTTGATGGGGGCCACGCTCGCCAACGGCGGAGTCAATCCAATCACCGGCATCCGCGCGCTGCCCGAGCAGTACGTGGAGAACGTATTGTCCGTGATGGCCACCTGCGGCATGTACGATTTCTCGGGCGAATGGCTGTACCGAACCGGGTTGCCGGCGAAGAGCGGCGTCGGCGGCGGAATCCTCGCGGTCCAGCCGGGCCGCATCGGCATCGGCGTCTACTCTCCCCGCCTCGATTCGCAGGGCAACAGCGTGCGCGGCATCGAGGTGTGCCGCGAACTGGCGTCCGACTTGGGCCTGCACATGTTCGACGCGTCGCAACGGACGGTACCGGCCATGCGCCTGGCGACCACGCGGCGCAGCGTCGCCTCGAAGCGGCGGCGTTCGACCGCGGCCGCGGAACATCTGCGCAGCGTCGGCAACCGGCTGCGCCTCTACCACCTGCAGGGCGCGCTGGCCTTTGCGTCCGTCGAGCGGGTCGTGCGCGAACTGATGGCCCACGCGGCGGACGCCGAATATTTCATCGTCAATCTGGGCGTCGTTCAGCGCATTGACGCCGCTGCCGCGCGCCTGCTTGCGCAGACGCGTGCCGAGTTGTCGCGGCTGGGCAAGACGCTGGTCTTCGCCGAAGCAGGCGTGTGGTGGCAAATGCTGCTGGACGCCGGCATGGATCGCGAGGCGTTCTATGCCGACGACGATTTCGCGCTGGAGCGCGGCGAAGAGCTGCTGCTCGCCAAGCGCTTTCCCGATGCCGTCTGGGAAGCCCGCGCGCCACTGGAAGAGTGCGCGCTGTTCGCCGGCCTCACAACCGACGAGATGGAGTTCCTGCTGCAACTGCTGGCATGCCGCACGTTTCGTGCAGGACAGACGATCATTGCAGCGGGACATGCCTCCGACGAACTTTTCGTGATCACCCGCGGCGCGGCGATGGTGAGCATCCCGACGCAGGACGGCATCGCGCGCCTCGACGCCTTCACGTCCGGCATGACGTTCGGCGAGCTCGCTTTCATCGATCGCTCGCCGCGCTCGGCCAACGTCACCGCGCTGGCCGAAGTCGAATGCCAGGTCCTCACCCGCGACACTTTCGCGCGGCTCGATCGCGAGGCGCCCACGATCAAGATACGCTTGCTGGAGAACTTGGCCCTCGGCCTCACAGGCATGCTGCGCCAGGCCAATCGCGAACTCGCGGTCCTGAAATGAGCCGGCGGTCTCGCGTGCGATGCCGGCTTACTTATCGGCCGGATCGGGGGCAGCCCGGACCGCAGGCGACGTCCGCACGAACACCGGCCCGCCGTTGTAGGTGAAGTAGATCCTGCGCTGGCTGTGGGCGACCAGCACGCGGTGCGAACGCAGGAAGTCGTAGCCAAGCAGCATCGACGGCAGGTCCTCCACTTTGACGGGGATATTGCTGCCGGTGCTCCTGAAAGCGGCGCCCTTGAACACGTCGGCGAATACGATCCGTGTGTCGCGAATCGTCTCGTTGCCGATGGTGAAGGTCTTGAACGAGCCGACCCACGAATTGATCGAATTGCTGCCGATTCCTCCGCGCGCCTGCGCGGCGACTACGCCCGGCGTATTCGGCGTGACGCCCAAGCGCGCGGCTTCCGCCTTGTCCAGGATCGAACCCGACGCGCCGGAATCGAGCAGTGCCTTTATCGGCCGGCCGTCGACCTCGACGGTCACGACGATCTCGGGGTGGTCGCTGCCGGACGCGTCGAATTCCACCACCCCGACGTCGGCGCCCGCCCAGTAGGCGAGCAGCGTGGACGCGCAATGTTCAGGGCGGTAGAGGCGGACGCTGTCCGCCGCCAGGTCGAATTCGACGTCGAAATGGCGGAAGAAGTCCTCACCCAGCAGTACGTCGGCGCCGAAATCCTGTTCGCCGGCGACAATCATCTGCAGTCTCGTCTGCGCGAAGCTTCCCACACGGAATTCGTCGATGAGCGTCCTGCTGACGCTGGTCTCGCCGCCAACGCCGAACAAGCGCGGACCGTTGAAGCTCCATCGGGTCAGGCCAAGGCGCTCGGCCGCCGGCCGCAAGACCAGCGTATGCATGGCGCCGGTGTCGAGCAGAATGGCGACCGGCTTGCCGTTGATCGCGCCATCCGTGATCAGGTGGCCGCGCTCGATGCGGATGGGCCATTCCGCGACGCGCGCGAACTTGCAGCCGGACGAATCGCCCGCGGCGACGCTCCCCGCGGACGCAAGCACGGCGCTCGCAGCGGCGGCAAGAACGGCGCGACGGACCAACATGAAATCTCCTGAGCGCAGCGCCCGATATACGGGCAGCATACCTGACGTTACGCTACTGATTTATCCTAGGCAATCCAGCCATCGTCGCGCCCGCGTCGCGCGCATGTTCAGCGAACTCCATCATGCCCAACGACACCCACAGGACCGCCATCGCCGCCAACCATGCGGTGTGGAAGGCGTGGACGCCGCACCACATCGGGTCCGGCGGATACGACATTCCCGGTTTCATCGCGGGCCGCGAGACGCTGTGCGCCATCACGCTGGCTGGCGTGGGCGACGTGGTCGGCAAGACATTGCTGCACTTGCAATGCCATTTCGGTCTCGACACTTTATCCTGGGCGCGTCACGGCGCCACCGTTACGGGCGTGGACTTCGTGGAATCCGCCATCGCCAAGGCGCGCGAACTCGCCGCCGTTGTGGCGCCGACCGCCGAATTCATCTGCTGCGACGTGTACGACGCGCCGGCGCGCTTGAAGCGCCAGTTCGACGTCGTGTTCACGTCCGTTGGCGTGCTGGGCTGGCTGCCCGACCTCGAGCGCTGGGCGCATGTCGTGGCGAGTTGCCTCAAACCCGGCGGACGCTTTTTCATTTTCGAGGGGCATCCGACCGCATGGATGTTCGACCCGCAGCCGCCGGCGGGCATGCGGCTCATGTACCCGTACTTCGCGCGTCAGCCGATCATCGAGCCCGAGACGGGCAGCTACGCGGCACCCGGCTCCGAGACGCAAGTGACCTGTCATTCGTACTTGCATCCGTTGGCGGACGTCATCGGCTCGCTGTTGCGCGCGGGCCTGACCATCACGGCCTTTGACGAACACCCGTGGCTGCGCTGGCAGGGGCTGCCCTGGATGACGCGGCGCGACGAGTTTTTCTGGGAGCTGCCGTCGGAATTCGGACAAATCCCGATGATGTTTTCGCTGGCGGCGACGCGCGCGTGAACGCGGCAGCACTGCTCGGCGATGCGCCACCGGCCGCGGCCGCGCAAACCACGTCCGATGCCTTCGGACCGGCACGCGCGTGGTTCGCGTCGCAACGCTGGTCACCGTTTCCGTTCCAGGAAGAAGTCTGGTCTGCCTTCGCGAGCGGCGAAAGCGGCCTTCTGCACGCGCCGACCGGCATGGGCAAGACGTACGCGGCGTGCATCCCACCGCTGGTGCTGGGCGCGGCCGGCACACCCGATGCGCCGCCGTTGTCCGCGCTATGGATCACGCCGCTGCGTGCGCTGGCCGTGGACACCGGTCTCGCCCTTGCGCGGGCGGCAAGCGCGTTGCAGCCGACGTGGAGCGTCGACGTGCGCACCGGCGACACAGCACCGTCGGCGCGCGCGCGGCAGGACAGGCGATTGCCCACGGCGCTGGTCACCACGCCCGAAAGCCTGACGCTGATGCTGTCGCGTGCCGATTGGCGAGAGCGCCTCGCGCAGCTGTCCTGCGTCATTGTCGACGAGTGGCACGAGCTCATGTCGAGCAAGCGCGGCGTGCAGGTGGAGCTGGCGCTGGCGCGGCTGCGCGCTCTGCGGCCCGACCTGCGCGTGTGGGGGCTGTCGGCCACGCTCGCCAACCTGGACGAAGCGCTGCAGTGCCTGACCGGCGTGCATGCGGCACGGGGACGCATCGTCAAGGGCCTGGACGTCAAGGCGATCGAGATCGCCACGGCGCATCCGCCCACCATCGACCGCTTTCCCTGGGCCGGACACATCGGCCTCAAGCTGTTGCCCGAAGTCATTCGTGCGATCGACGCCGCGCAATCCACGCTGGTGTTCACCAACGTGCGCTCCGCCACCGAGATCTGGTATCAGGCGATTCTCGATGCGCGGCCGGACTGGGCGGGACGCATTGCGTTGCATCACGGTTCGCTCGAACGCGATGTGCGCGACTGGGTCGAGGAAGGCCTGCGCCGGAACCAACTGAAGGCGGTCGTCTGCACGTCGAGTCTCGACCTCGGCGTCGACTTCACGCCGGTCGACCAGGTGCTTCAGATCGGCTCGCCGAAGGGCGTGGCGCGGCTCTTGCAACGCGCCGGCCGCAGCGGTCACCAGCCAGGAGCGATCTCCAGGGTGACGATCGTGCCGACCCAGGTGCTGGAATTGGTCGAGGCCGCGGCGGCACGCGAAGCGGCGCTGGAGCGCAAGCTCGAGCCGCGCACCCCACTCACCTGTCCGCTCGACGTGCTCGTCCAGCACCTGGTCACGTGCGCGCTCGGCGGCGGCTTCGTGCCAGCGGAATTCCTCGCGGAAATTCGCGACACGCACGCCTACGCGGCGCTGTCGGATGCGCAATGGCAATGGGCACTGGATTTCGTCGTGCACGGCGGCTCCAGTCTCAATGCGTATCCGGAGTATCGCCGCGTCGTGATCGGCGACGATGGCGTCGCGCGCGTGCCTGACGCCACAATCGCGCGCCGCCATCGCGCGTCAATCGGCACCATCGTGTCAGATGCCAGCATCAGCGTACAGTTCCGCAACGGGCACCGGCTCGGCCACGTCGAGGAGTCGTTCATCGCGCGGCTCAGCCCCGGCGACTGCTTCGTGTTCGCCGGACGCGTGCTGGAATTCCTGCGGGTCAAGGAGATGACGGCGTGGGTGATGCCCGCCAAGTCACCCAAGGCCATCGTTCCGCGCTGGATGGGCAGCAAGATGGCATTGTCGACGCTGCTCGCCGAGCGTACTCGCGGCCTGATCGCGCAGGCGCGCCGTGGTACTTACGCGTCGCCCGAATTGCGGCTGGTGCGACCGCTGCTGGAATTGCAGAGACGCTGGTCGGCGTTGCCCGACGATAACGAATGGCTGATCGAGCGCATCGCCACGCGCGATGGCCATTACCTGTTCTTCTATCCGTTCGAGGGACGCTTGGCGCACCTCGGCCTGGCCACACTGTTCTCGTTTCGCCTATCGCGTGTGGTGCCGCGCACGTTCAGCCTGATGGTCAACGACTATGGCTTCGGGTTGCTGTCGGCCGAACCGGTGGAACTCTCGTTCGGCGATCTCGGCCGGCTGCTGGCCGCGCCGTGCGTCGAAGCCGACATCCTCGCGGGACTGAACGCAGCGGAAATGGGCCGGCGGCAGTTTCGCGAACTCGCGCGCGTCGCGGGCCTCGTCTTCCAGGGCTACCCGGGACAGTCGCCGTCGAACCGGCAGCTGCAGGCGTCCAGCGGACTGCTCTACGACGTGTTCGCGCAATACGATCCCGACAACCTGCTGCTGGCGCAGTCGGTGCGCGAGGTGCTCGAGCGCCACCTCGACGCGCCGCGTCTCAACAAGGCGCTGGCCCGCCTGCGCGGCAGCCGCGCGCTGCTGCAGAGCCCTGCGCGTCCGACGCCTTTCGCGTTTCCGCTGATGGTGGAAATGTTTCGCGAAAAACTCACGACCGAGGCGCTGGAGGCGCGCATCGCGCGCATGGTCGCCGCACTCGAACGCGCAGCCGAAAATGTGTGAGCACTGGGGCGCCGCTGCCGGCAAGACAGATGCGTCGCATTCGCCTAAACTTGCCAAACCACAACGCATATAAAAAAGGGGGTCCCATGAGCATCGTCGACCGCGTCAAGAACATCCTGCTGAGTCCGAAAACCGAATGGGCCGCGATCGCCGGCGAAGCCACGACCACGCAATCGCTGTACACCGGCTACATCATGATCCTGGCGGCGATCGGGCCCGTCGCGTTACTGCTGCGTTCGATGGGATTAGGCATCACCGGCGCCATCGTCGCGTATATCGTCGCCCTCGCCGCGCCGTACATCATGGCGCTGATCGTCGATGCCCTCGCGCCGACGTTTGGAGGCGAAAAGAACTTCATGCAGTCGCTCAAGCTCACCGCGTATTCGTACACGGCGGTCTGGATTGCCGGCATCCTGCATCTCCTTGGCACGCTTGGCGGCCTGCTGGGTTTGATCGCCGCGATCTACACGCTGTACACGTTCTACCTTGGCGTGCCGGTGATGAAGAAATGCCCGCAGGACAAGGCCGTCGTGTACACGCTGGTCGTCGTGGTCTGCGGCATCGTGCTGACCGCGCTCGTGGGCAGCCTGATGATGTCAACGATGTTCGGCGGCATGGGTATGTGATTCGTCCACCATTACCATTTCCAATTCTTGCGGAGCCGGCATGCCCTCCTCGCCGTTTGACCTCACCGGGCGCGTGGCACTCGTCACCGGCGCCTATCGCGGACTGGGGTTCTCCATAGCCCGGGGGTTGGCGCAGGCCGGCGCCACGGTCATCCTGAACGGCCGCAAGCCGGACGAACTCGCCGGGGCGGCCCGGAGGCTCACCGATGCCGGCCACAAGGCCGATACCGCGGTGTTCGACATCACCGACCGCGCCGCGATCAAGACGGCCGTCGCTGCGGCCATCGCCACGCACGGCGAGATCGACATCCTGGTCAACAACGCCGGCATCCAGCGACGCGGGCCGATGGTCGAGTTCGCCGAGAAGGATTGGGACGACATCATCGCGACCAACCTCACCGCGCCGTTCGTGGTGTCGCAGGCGGTGCTGCCGGGCATGATCGCCAGAAAGCGCGGCAAGATCATTCACATCGCGTCGCTGATGAGCGAATTGGCGCGTCCGACGGTCGTGCCGTACACCGCGGCCAAAGGCGGCGTGCGCCAGTTGACGCGCGGCATGGCGATCGAGCTGGCGCCGATGGGCATCCAGGTCAACGCGATCGCCCCCGGCTATTTCGCCACCGAGATGAATCGCGCGCTGATCGACAATGCCGAGTTCAATGCGTGGGTGTGCAAGCGTACGCCGGCCGGACGTTGGGGGCAGCCCGACGAGCTCGCGGGCCTGGCCGTGTTTCTCGCGTCCGGCGCCTCCGACTACATGACCGGCCAGATGCTGATCATGGATGGCGGGATGAGTGTCGCGCTGTGAGCAGCGACAGGGGACCCGCGCGCGCAGCGCGTAGGGGTCGAGCAAATGCGAATCAGCGCGGGACGCCGACAACGCGACGGTGATTCACCTCACCCGAGCGGGAGGCGGACCGCTGTGAGTAGCGAGAGGGAAATCGTGTGAGCGGCGAGACGGCACCCGCGCGCACAGCGTGGGAGTCGACCCATCGAGAATCACGATGCGAGGACGACGCTCGATTTCTGCATTGCTCGAGCGACAACGGAGGCCGAGCCGCGCATGACGCTGTAATGAGCAAAGGCTAGTCGTTCGCCACCTGCGGCCGGCGATCGATCAGCTTGTACATCCATCCCAGGCCAGCGGCGGTCGTATGCGCCGGCCGGTATTCACAGCCGATCCAGCCGTCGTATTTCAATTCGTCGAGCAGCCGGAACAGCCACGTGTAGCTGACCTCGCCCTGATCGGGCTCGTGACGGTCGGGCACGCCCGCAATCTGGAAATGCCCGATGTGCGGGATCCAGCGCCGGATCTTGGCGGTGAGGTCGCCTTCGACGATCTGCGCGTGGTACAGGTCCATCTGCACGCGCAGGTTGGGCATGCCCACCTCCTCGCGGATCGCATGCGCCTCGGCTTGCGTCGACAGCAGATAATTGGGCATGTCGCGCGGATTGATGGGTTCAATCAGCAGCGTCACGTTCTGCGCCGCCGCTTCCGCGCACGCATGCTTCAGGTTGCGCACGTAGATGCGCAGCCGACGAGCGCGCTCTTCGGCATCCGAGCCTTCGGGCAGTACGCCGGCCATCACGTGCAGCCGCCCGCAGTTGAGCGCCTGCGCGTAACGCAGCGACGTTTCAACGCTCGCGGCGAAATCGTGTTCGCGTCCCGGCAGCGAAGCCAACCCGCGGTCGCCCGCTTCCCAGTCACCGGGCGGCATGTTGAACAGCACCACCTCCAGCTTCTGCACCTGGATCCGTGACGCCAGCTCCTTGGCCTGGTACGTGTACGGAAACGCGAACTCGACGCCACGAAACCCGGCGTGCGCGGCTTCAGTGAACCGCTCCAGGAACGGCACTTCGTTGAACAGAAACGAGAGATTGGCGGAGAAGCGGAGCATCGCGATCTGGCCGCCGCGACGGATGCGCGGCGACGCGAAAGAGCGAAGTGGCGGCAGGGCCGGGCGGTAGAATTAGGTGACGTCAATCATGCCACGATCCCGTTCCGATATCGAACTTCCCGCAGCATTCGCCGCCGCGCCGGATGCGGGTGTGTACGCAACTGCGCTGTGCGGCGAGCAGGTTGAATTGCTCGCGATGCGCGCTCTGCACTGGCCGCGCGAGCGCACGGTGTTCGTCGCCGACGTGCATCTGGGCAAAGCGGCGGCGTTCCGTGCCGGCGGTGTGCCGCTGCCGCGCGGCAGCACGGCCGCCGACCTGGCACGCCTCTCGAAGGTGCTGCTACAAACCGGTGCGCGGCGACTGGTGGTGCTGGGCGATTTCCTGCATGGCGCGACGGGCCGCGTGAGCGCGCTCGACCGCGCTTTCCGCGATTGGCGCGCGACGCACGCCGGCATCGACGTCGTTCTCGTCCGCGGCAACCACGACACGCATGCCGGCGACCCGCCGCCACAATGGGGCGTGAGCGTCGTTGCGGAGCCGCATCCGCTCGCACCTTTCCTCGCCTGCCACGTCCCCGTTGCGCCGCGCTCGGGCTATGCGCTGTGCGGACACGTGCATCCGGGCGTCACAGTGCACGGTCCAGCTGAGCAGGCGGAGCGGCTGCCCTGCTTCGTGCTCGGCCGCAGCCGCGCAATCCTGCCTGCGTTCGGCAGCTTCACGGGTCTCGCCCGCGCAGCGCCACTGGCAGGCGATCGCCTGGTCGCCTTGGCCGGTACGCGGCTCTTTCCGCTGCCCCAAACCTAGGTCCATTTGTCGCGCCGGCGGCCGGCGACTGTCGCAAATCTGCAACGCCGGAATTACCGTTCGTCGGCAGCGGATGTGGTGGACAAAGCGGTGGATAACCGGTGGACCTCCCGTGGATATGCCGCTGGAATGGCCGCAGGCGGCTGTTTTTCTTGTCGTTTTCGCGCCCCCTTCCGGTGCACAAAAAAGACCTTGCGGGGCTTGCCTCGACCCACTATGCTTGGTGTTGAGTCGCCACATGAACACAAGATATAGTAGATTCTGATTTACAAGCGGATTCCGATGGGCCTTACCGGACAAGCCTCACGCCACGGGGCCAGGCCGCAGGCGGCATGGATGCCAACCCTCGAAAGCCGCACCGGATGGGCCTCATTTGCCACATGCGCGGGAAAGCGCCCGCCACTCGCTAATTCGCGACCGAATACGCCGCAACAACAAGAAACGTACAGGAGAACCAACACATGCACATCGCCAGCACTCCTTCTGCCAGCCCGGCTTCGGCATCACCGCGGGACCTGATCGTGGGAGAACCTGGCAGTCCGCTCGGCAATGGATCGGACCCCCGTTTTTCACAGTACAAGGTCATCCGCCGCAATGGCTCGGTGGTGTCCTTCGAGCCGTCCAAGATCACCATCGCGATGACCAA
>Ga0207650_10001930_pt1 | contig 14601 bp, 16 predicted proteins | sample KBSS63metaG_FD_184325 | JGI IMG/M metagenome (GOLD analysis project Ga0207650, IMG submission 184325) | Switchgrass rhizosphere microbial communities from Kellogg Biological Station, Michigan, USA - KBS S6-3 metaG (SPAdes) (version 2) | ecosystem: Host-associated > Plants > Roots > Rhizosphere...
TTTACGCGGATGAAACACGGAGCAGAACCGATAAGAATCCATCAACCGGGTGCTTGGCCTTTTTCTTACGTCGTAATTTGCTTTTTCAGATCCGTTCTTATCTGCGTAATCTGCGGCCAATGTCCATGCATTGACTGGAAAATGTAGTAAGGTTACTGGGACATGCGGCAAAGGCTGATTCAAATTCTTGGGCTGACCGTGACCGCCGCTTACGCGCTCGCAATTGTCTGGCTGTATGCGACTGAGCCACGCAGCTTCCGAGAGGTAGCAACGGGTGCTCAGGTGGCCGCGGGCACTTATCAGGTGGACCAGCAAAAGTTTGAGTCTGCGCTGTCGCTCTTTCGACGCGATCAGTTTCGCGCCGCGCGCGACGAGTGGCAGCGCGCTGACCCGGCCGCGAGCGATCCCCGGACGCAGTTTTACATCGCCTACTCTTTCTACCGCGAAGGTTGGGGGCGGATCTATTACGACCAGGAACTTTTCAAGCAGGGACTTGAAGCTGTAAACCGGGCCATCGCGCTCGCGCCTCAGCCGCTCAGCGTTGCGGATGAGAATCTGCAACTGCACACAGCCGCGGAATTGAAAGCAGAGTTGGAACAGGGAATCGAGCGCAACTGGGGCGACGTTAATCCGCTGAAGGTGATGCGGCAGAGGAAGTGAGCGGTGAGCAGTGAGCAGTGAGCAATGAGCAATGAGCGGTGAGCATTTATGACAGATGAGTTAAGAGCGACGAAGGAAGAGTTGACCACGGCCGAGCCATGCGAATTGGTGGCGGTGGAGCGGGCGGTCGATAACCGCGCGAGGAACGAGGCGCTGGTTAGTTATTGGGTGCTGCCGTTTCTTTTCCTGACGGTCGCGCTATTGGGTGGGTTGCGCGTCGGCGCCGACGATCATGCTTTTATCTTTTTTCCGCCGCCATTGATTACCCTCGTGCTCGCTGTGCTGCTGATGCTGCTGTTCGTGCGTGGTGGTTTAATTGAACTGCGAACGTGGGTCGCGGGACATCAGCCGCCGCTTGCGAACCTCAGTCACATTTGGATTTTGCTGACACTCTTTTTCGCGTCGGCCCAGGCGCTGAACTCGGTATTACCAGAGCGCGGTTTACTGCACTGGCTCTTCTCATTCTTCTTTCTTTGGACGCTCTGGAACAATCAGTTTTCATCTTTTGAGGCGCGGCGACTGTTGCGTAGCCTGGTGGTGCTGTTTGGCACGGCGTTCGTGCTGAAGCACTTGCTGCTGGCCAGTCTTTATGCTCCGGATGGCGGTTGGTTCAAGCGAATTGCGGGCGCGCTGGCGCAGGGAGTTTCGCTCGGCACGCTCGATGCGCCGATGTTTGCGCCGGCGACGGGCTACATTTCGTTCTTCACGCTGGGGCTGTACATTGTTGGGCTGGTGTTGTTGGGAGCAAAGACGGTAGACAGTAGACAGTAGTCAGTAGTCAGTAAACAGCAAAACAGCGAACGGCAAGCAGCAACGCGTTTTTATTTAACGCCCACTGCCTGCCGTTCCCAGCTTACTGCTTACTGCTTACTGCTTACTGCTTACTGCCTACTGTTTACGGTCTTCCAAGAATCCCGCCAAGCACGCCGCCCCAACCACCGCTGCCGTTTCGGTTGCGCTGGTTGCTGTTGCGTGAGTACTGCTGAAAGCCCTGATCGTAACCCTGCACGAAACCCTGACGATAAGCCTGCGATGATGCGTCCTTGTAGAAGTGTGAACGCTCGGGGTTGTACTGCTGACCGCGCTGGCCGTCGCTGGCGCCGGTGTTCAAGCCCTGCTGGTAGCCGCGATTGACTTCGTTCTGATCGTAGCCGTTATTGCCCTTCCTGCCGTAGCCGCCATTGCCGTAGCCGCGGTTGCCATACTGATCGTTGTTGCCGTACCGGCCGTTATTGCGATTGCGTTCGCGATTGCGACGCCAGTCGCCCTGGTTGTTGTCCGCACGCTCGTCGCGATGTCTATGGCGGCGCATCTGTCGCCGATCATTGCGATCGACGTCGCCGTCGCCGTCCACGTCACGTTGCGCGCGTCGATAGTTATCATCGTCGCGGCGATCCTGGGCCTGAGTGCTGCCGCTCGATACGATAGCGATTCCAAAAACAAACGCGAGTGACAGAAGAGCCCCGCTTATCCCTTTTCCAAAAGTTTTCATGCTTGTAGTTATCTCCTTGAGCAAAGACGTAGCAACTATGTGGCCGTCAGTAAGATTGGTTCAATTGCTCCCAATAACGGCGACCAGCGTTTCGCAGTCGCACGCATATAGTGCATGAAGCGCGGAGATGAGGACGGAAGCAGAAGGCACTAGGCACTAGGCAGAAGGCAGAAGGCAGAAAGCTGTAACGGCAAACGGCAAACAGCAAACAGCGACTGACCACTGACTACTGACCACTGACTACTGACCACTGACTACGAGCTGCTGTTCGCTGTTCGCTGTTTGCTGTTCGCTATGCAGTTGAGTAGTGTCGCTTCATTGAGTAACATCATGGTCCTGCCGAAAGATCAAGAAGATAAGGACCAACGAAGATGACAAGTGAGCGGATGACTAGCGACCGCATGGCGGCCGCGGCGATGACGGGTGAAGAAATGGTCGAACTGTGCCGCCGGCACACGCTGTTTGAGTGGTCCGCGCAGGCAGCGGTCGATCCGATCCCGGTGGCACGCGCCAAGGGCGTTTATTTTTGGACGCCGGAAGGGAAGCGCTACATCGATTTCAACAGCCAACTGATGTGCGTGAACATTGGTCACGGCGACGAGCGCGTCGTCCGCGCGATCCAGGAACAGGCGGCGGTGCTTCCTTACGCGAACCCTTTCATGGCTACTGGGGTGCGCGCGCGTCTGAGCGTTAAGCTGGCCGAAATCACGCCGGGCGACATCGACGCGTTCTTTTTCACCAACGGCGGCGCCGAGGCAAACGAGAATGCTATTCGCATCGCGCGCATGTTCAGCGGTCGTCATAAGATCGGCGCGCGCTATCGCTCCTATCACGGCGGCACTGCGGGCGCGTTAACCTTGACCGGCGATCCGCGTCGCTGGGCGGCCGAGCCCGGAATTCCCGGCGTGTTTCGTATTCCCGATTTCTATCACGGCATTCAGAAAGGCTCGGAGACGGCGGAGGAAGTGTTGGCTCGGACCGAAGAGGTGCTTGAGCTTGAAGGCGCGAAGACGGTCGCCGCGATCATCGTAGAACCAGTTGTTGGTACCAATGGAATACTCATTCCGCCCGACGGTTACATGCAGGGACTGCGCGCGCTGTGCGACAAGTACGGCATCCTCTTGATTGCCGACGAAGTGATGGCCGGCTTCGGCCGCACCGGGGAATGGTTCTCGGTCGATCACTGGAAGATCGTGCCCGACCTGATCTCGATGGCGAAGGGACTGACGAGCGCGTACGTGCAGCTTGGCGCGGTCGGCATGAGGCGACAGATCGCCGATCATTTTGAGAAGAACGTTTTTTACGGCGGACTGACTTACAACAGTCACCCGCTAGCTTGCGCGGCGGCCCTCGCGACGATCGCGGTGTATGAAGAGGATGGGCTTATCGAAAAAGCGAGAGAGAGAGGCAATTTGATGCGCAGCCTGCTGGAGGATTTGCAAAGCCGTCACCCTTCGGTGGGAGCGACGCGCAACATCGGGCTATTTGGAATTGTCGAGCTGGTGCGAAACGCGGAAACGCGCGAGCCGATGGCGCCGTTCAACGGCAGCTCGCCAGAGATGCAGGCGCTGGGCAAGTTTTTCCGGCAGGAAGGGCTTTACACCCTCGTGCGTTGGAATACATTCTTCACCAATCCACCGCTTTCAATCACGGAAGAAGAGCTGCGCGAGGCGTTTGCGATAATCGATAAGGGACTGGAGATAACGGATAAAGCTGTGACAAGTGACAAGTGAAGGGTGACAAGTGAGAAAGAGTGAAGAGTGAAGAGTGAAGGGCCGCAAGTTTTTCGACTTGCGAAGCTGGTTCTAGTTTCCTTTATGTGTTGTAACCGAGCTGGCAGCTTTGACAGATTAGTCAGCATTCAGCAGTTTGCTATGGTAGGATTTGAGCATGAAACAAAAATTCTCAGCTAGTGTCTGGCAGGAAGGCGAATGGTACATCGCGCAATGCATTCAGGTTGACGTTGCCAGCCAGGGAGCTACCGAAGAGGATGCTCTCCAGAATCTGCGCGACGCTCTTGAACTCCACTTCACTCCGCCGGTTGCCACAGTAACTCCGCAAGTCCGCGACATTGAAATAGACATCAAAGCCGCATGAAGCCGCTTCCGTTTCGTGAGGTCAAGCGACGATTAGAAGCGGCGGGCTTCGTCGAAGTCGGACAGACAGGTAGCCACCTGAAGTTTGCCAAAATCTCTGACGCAGGAAACAGAACTGCCACCGTCCCAAAGCACCGGGAAGTTGCGGCGGGTACTCTCCGAAGCATACTCCGACAAGCAGGAATTACGGTGGCAGATTTTGACAAGCTCTAAAACCTAAGCAGTCAAAAGTTAAGGCTCTAATAGATTTTGGCAGGACGTAATGCGACGCGTTGCGCCGGCAATATTGAGCAGGCAAGATGCCTGCGCTCCCAGCGGAGGCGAATACGATGCCCAGGAAGAAGAACGTGTTGAAGAAGCATTCGGTGCGGGCCAACCTGCATGTAGTTGAATTGACGCGGGCGGGTTCGTCGCTGGATTTGGAAATCTACGCCGACAACGAAAAGATTGGCACGATGATTATCGGTCGCGGCTCGTTGGTGTGGGTTGGTGGTAAGCGACAATTGCGGAAACGAATTCCCTGGAGCCGTTTTGCGGAGATGATGGACGAGCTCGCTTATGGAAAGTAAGGACAGTGAAGAGTGACGAGTGAAGAGTGAAGAACCAGCAGGTTGCGCTGCTAACAGCCTTTAATACGCTCCGGCATAGTCCGCTTCGTGTTGGTTCTACTCTCCTTTGTGTTATTTCGTGGTTTATTACTTTGGAAAAGCGCACCACGAAACCACACCAAAACCAGGTCGAAATCACCAAACCTTGCCGGAGCCCTCGTCGATAATCCTGAGAGCGTTAACGATCATTTGGCGATCACATTCGCCTTTTTGAGGATTAGGTTCTCCGGGTCTATCTGAATGTTAGTTGGCTGGCTGTCGAGTTTCACCTCATCTGTGGTTTGTTTGTTAGTAGGTTTTAGGACGATGCGACGTCTACCGTTAGCCGTGACGATCTCGACCACTACTGCGTTAGGAAAAGCTGGTTCACGCTGAAGTTGGTCCAGAGTCAGCCGCACCTTGTTTGTCTTGCTATTCCATTTCCACGACAACTGGTAGACCGGATGCCCGGCGCCGTAGATCCAGCGCGCAAAGAATTCCTGCAAGTCTTTTCCCGAAGCTTGCTCGAGAGCAGCACGCAGATCATTGCTGTTGGCCGTTGAGTTCTTGTGCGCTTCGTAATAAATGCGTATGCCGCGAAAGAAAGCATCATCGCCCAGTTCGCCGCGCAGCATGTGCAACACCCAGGCGCCCTTTTGATAGTTGTTTGCGTTTAGCAGCTTGAAGAGGTCTTCGGTATTCGTATCATGGATTGGAGTGCGCGTGTTTTTCTCGTAAGTAAAATATGAATCCGACTCGTGTTTCATGTAGCGCTGAAACGCCAACTCGCCTTCGTAACGCTGAATAAAGAGCCCGGCAAAATAATCGGCAAAGCCTTCACTCAACCACAGGTCGGCCCAGGTCGACTCGGTTACCGAATCACCAAACCACTGGTGCGCAATCTCATGCGCTACAACATCGCGCAGACCCTCGGGAATTTTGAAGACACTACTCAATGCTTGCTGCGACCGTGCGTCGAAGAGCGTGCTGGGAAAAACGATCGCGCTGGAATTCTCCATGCCGCCGAAACGAGTGGCGCCGATTATCAGGGCCAACTTTTCATAAGGGTAAGGCGCAACCGCTTGACTGAAGAACTTCAGCGAGGCGCCGGCACTGCCAAAACCATGGGCCGCAAAGATCTTGTCAGTCTGCGGAACGTAGTAAGAAAGCGGGACGTCCTGCGTTGCTGGCTGGACCACAGCGAAGTCGCCGACCGCAATGATCATGCAGTAAGGCGGAATCGGGACCGACTCTGTGTACGTCCAGGAGCGACGCATACCTGCGGCATCTGTTACAGCCTCGAGTTTGCCATTTGCCACAACTACGTCGTGCGCCGGCGCATTAATTGAAAAGGTAACGGTAGCTTTCGCCGATGGATGATCGAGGGAGGGAATCCAATGGTGCGCGCGGTTGGGCCAGTTATCACCCACCGCCGATGGCTTGCCGGCTTTGTCATTCGTCAAAACTAAACCATCTTTGGGTTTGCCATGATAGGAAACGACCACGACAGCGCTACTTCCTCGATCCAGGCGCTGGCCCAGTTTGATATTGATCAGACCGGCGGAGCGCTGATACGGCGCGCTTTGATTGTTGATGGTGATGGAGTCGATCGGCATTTCGCCAAACTCCAGATCGACCTGCGCGAGAGAATCCTGGAGCGAGACGATGGTTATCTCAGTCTTGGCGGCGGTGATTTCTGTTAAGGCATCGTTGAAGGTGAGCGAGACGTTGTAGTTTGTCGGTTTCCAACCGTCGATGCCGCGTTCAATGCGCGCCGCGAAGGACGGGGTTATGCAAATGAATATCAGCGCGGCGACGAGAATGGCTTTGTCCAGACTCCAACGTCGAATGTCCAACGTCCGGGTGTTGCGAGTTGAAGGTCGCTCGGCTGCTTCGGTTCTTTGGATAGTCATTTTGTTTGCTGGATGGGTTTGAAAGGCTCAGATTCTCCTGCGTAAATCTACTGACAGAAAAGCTCAGGGTCGGGAAGGTGGGTTTGCCCCCGCTGGCTTGGATGTCACTCTAATGAGCGGGGGCAAGCCCGCCTTCCTGACCTGCAAATTTATGTGACTTGAATTATCAAATTGGTCTCAGTCATCATCAACAGCCTCAGTGTTTTCTCTCTTCACTTTTCACTGTCTTATCGGATGCCGAGGAGCAGCAGCACAGAACGATCCGAGACTTTGCCGGTCGATTCTTTCCAAACGCGTACTCTTTCCAGTTCCTCCGTCGTGACCGGCCGATTCCCCAGCCGCGCCGCCGGCGTTCGCTCGAAGGCCCGGTCCGTCAGCGCCATGTGCTCCCGACGCAGATGCAGCGCGCCGGGCTCCATCAGCGCCGCTTCCGCTGCTTCAATACTCGGAAAAAATTCTTCGTAGGCGAGCAGATGCCAGACGGTGTCGCTGCCCTCGCCATCGATCGCGAGAATACGCAGCAGGCCCAAGCCGCTTTCCAGTTGAAAGACTAAATCGTCGCCGGGAGTGAATTGAGCCATGATTAAGTTTCTAGTTCCGAGTTTCTAGTTCCGAGTTTTATTTCAAAAACGGATCTAAGTTACTGCAATCGAGTGCCGGGCCCAAACTCGAAACCCGGAACGCGAAACTCGAAACTTCGAACTTGAAACTTGAAACTCAGCTACCGCAAACCTAGAATCGCGGAAAATCATGAGCCAGTTTGATTCCAGCAAAGACTACTACGCGATCCTCGGCGCGAATGAAGGCACTGAGCCGAGCGAGCTGGAGCGTTTGTATAAGCGCATGGCCGCCCGGCGGCACCCGGACAAAGGCGGCAGCGAAGAAGAGATGAAGTCTCTGAACGAGGCTTATGGTGTGTTGAGAAACCTCGACACCCGCAACGAGTATGATGCGCAGCGCGTCAAACGCCCGAAGAATTTCGTGCCCGTGGCGGCGCCGGCGGCTCAGGATGTGGGCCTGTTGGGCCAGGGGTTGAGTGCATTCTTCTGTCTGCTGATTGGGTTATTTCTGTTGTTCCTGGTGCGTTTTCAGTGGATCTGGTTTTTGTGGCCGCTCGGGATTCTGGCGCTGCTCGTAATCCTGTTTGGCATCGTCATGGCCCGCGGCACCATGCGCGCGGTGAACGCGTCGCTGCCGGCGACGAACTACTTTCGTAAATACCAACGTGTGCAGGAAGCGCTTTTCTGGAGTGCGGTAATCGCGGGCGCTTACGTAGTCTATCTCTTGCTGAGCGCCGTCGAAGGTTGATATGAAAATTTCCGGACTAGACTTGTTGGTGTTGGAGGTTAACAGCATCGAGGAGTCTCTCGTCTTCTACAACAGCGTGCTCGACTTTGAAATCTCCAAACATACACCGGAGTCGGAACCGCCGATGGCGACGTTGCAGGCGGGCGATTTGAAGATCACACTCGCGCAGCAACTGGAGACGATGCTCAAGCGCGGACGTGGGGTGAACTTTTTCTTCGGCGTGGATGATGTTGACGAATATTACCGCGGGCTAAAACAACGCGGCGCGGAAGTGTCGGCGCCGGTGGACGAGGGATGGGGCGGGCGGTTTATCACACTGCAGGATCCAGATAAGTATCGTTTGTTCTTCGTCGAATGGAGTGAGGTCAGTACCACACCGCGGTAGCGCGTGGGGGTCTTACTCCCAGCCATTACCCACCGGCTACCGCGTGGTGGTACTGACCTCACATCCCGAAAGCAATTCAGACTCGCCAAGCTTAGCCCACTTCTGGTAAGCTGTTGCATCAGTAAAACACCGGCACCTCCCAACGACAACCAGAGCTATGAACTACGTCGAAAACCCTCCCAATCCCTGGCTAACACACTCGGTCGAGTGGCTCGGCGAGCCGCCTGAAGCCAAGCTTGAAGTCTTCGAGGAAACGCAGACGCGCCAAATAATCACCCACAACGACAGCCCGGACGTGGGTTTCGACTACACGGTGAATTGTTATCGCGGCTGCATCCATGGTTGCACGTACTGCTTCAGCCGGCCCACGCACGAATATCTGGGCTACGGCGCGGGCACGGATTTCGATCGGAAGATTGTCGTTAAAGTTAATGCACCGCAACTGCTACGCAAGGAATTGATGAAGCCTTCGTGGAAAGGCGACGAGATTGTCTTTTCGTTCACCTCCGATCCTTACATACCGCTGGAGGCCAACTACAAACTGACGCGGCAGTGTCTCCAGATTTGCGCGGAGTTTCGCCAGCCGGTGGGAGTGATTACGAAGTCGGCGCTGATTCGCAGGGACATTGATGTGCTGCAGCAACTAACTAAGGACGCGCGTCTCGGCGTGTTCTTTACCATTCCGTTTACCGACCGCGAGGCTGCTCGCGCGGTTGAACCTTACGCGCCGCTACCGGAAGCTCGTTTTCATGCGATGGCCGATCTCGCTGCCGCTGGAATCACGGTTGGAATCGGCATCGCGCCGGTAATTCCCGGGCTCAGCACCGAATTGCCGGTGCTCCTGAAGCGCGCCAAAGAAGCGGGCGCCACGCTCGCGTTCATCAACATGCTGCGCCTCCCGGGGAGTGTCGCTCCTTATTTTGAAGAACGGCTGCGCGAGAAGTTGCCGACGAAAGCCGACCGGGTTATCAATCGCATTCGCGAAGTGCGTGGTGGCAAACTAAACTCGAGCGAGTTTCACAAGCGAATGCACGGCCAGGGCGAATACTGGGCCGCGACGGAGCGCCTGTTCAAGATTCATGTGGAGCGCTTGGGATTTAACCGAACAGAGAAACGCGTGCCGCGCGGGGAGAGTACTTTTCGCCGGCCGACTGCGCAGGCGGGCCTCTTCGGCTAAAGAAGATTCCTGTAGGGGCGCGCACGTAGTTCAGAGTTCAACCTTTAGGTTGTGTTTTCGCAGCCACAGCCCTAAAGGCTGAACTCTCAACTGCCGGCCTCTGATCAGTCGTTTCGCTAAAGACAGACCTCGCCTGTTTATCTATAATGACAGCGCAACCCGTCCAATCTGAGCACATTCCCCAGGAGGCTCATCATGATGCTGATCAGACACGTCATTCGTGATCGCGAACCTTATTCAATGAAAGCTTCGGCGACCGTTCAGGATGCAGCCGAGTTCATGGCTGAGCGAAACGTCGGCGCCGTTTGCGTGGTTGACGACGGCGGCAAACTGCTCGGTGTTTTTTCCGAGCGCGATGTGCTGCGGCGGGTAGTGGTGCAGCGTCGCGATCCTTCTACGGTTAAGGTTGGCGAAGTGACGAGCGAACTGCGCGCAGTGATTAACTGCGACGAGACGCCGCATCAGGCGCTCGAGCGCATGGAAGTGATCGGCACGCGTCACCTGCCGGTGGTGGACGGAGAGCGCTGGGTGGGAATGTTGTCGATGCGCGACCTCATGCGCGTCGAGCTGGGCGAGCAGGGCGACGAGATCAAGCTGCTGCACGAGTACATACAGCATTAGAGGGGGGAAGAGGGAAAAGGGGTAAAGGGGCAAGTGCCTTTTCCGCAATTACACCTGTGCAGCATGGCGTAATCTCGTAAGTTTCGTGTTCCTTCGTGTTCGGTCGCTGAAAGTACGATAAGGATGAACCACGAAACCACACGAATACCAGCATAAACCACACGAAGACATGAAGCATGATTTCCATTTCCCCTTTTTCCCCCTTAACCTCTTCCCCCTAATAGTTCTGATTGGCCTGGCGGTTACGGGTTGTGGACACGCGCCGCCGGGACGGGGCGCCGGCGAAGTGGAAGCCACGTCGCAGCCAAGCCCGCAAGCCAATCAATCCCCATCGTCGCCGGTAAGTTTTCGTGTCGAGACAGTAGTCGCGAATCTCGAAGTGCCCTGGTCAATCGTCTGGGCGCCAGACGGGCGCATGTTCTTTACCGAGCGCCCGGGTCGCGTTCGCGTTTTTCAAAACGGCAGACTAGCGCCGCAACCCGTCTTCACGGTTCCGGATGTTGCTCCGTCGGGCGAAGGCGGCCTCATGAGCATTGCGCTTCATCCGCAGTTTGCTTCGAATCGTTGGCTTTATCTTTCCTACGTCTACCACAGCGACAATCAATATGTACGCGTGGTTCGTTATCGAGAAAGTGAAACGGGATTCACGGAAGCCAAGGTAATCATCGAAGGCATTCCGGCGGCTCAGTATCACGCCGGATGTAAACTGCGCTTTGGACCGGACGGAAAGTTGTACATCACGACCGGCGACGCGACGCGCCGCGATCTCGCGCAGCAACTCAATTCTCTCGCCGGCAAGATTCTGCGAGTGAACGATGACGGCTCGGTTCCCAACGATAATCCCTTCGTGGGCCAGACGGGTGCGCAACCAGAGATTTGGTCTTACGGTCATCGCAATCCGCAGGGCCTGGATTTTCAACCGGAAACAAATCTTATTTTTGAAACTGAACATGGGCCGAGCGGCTTTGACGGTCCTGAGGGCGGCGACGAAGTGAATATCGTGGAGAAGGCAAAGAACTACGGCTGGCCGGTTGTTCATCACACCGCCACGCATGCGGGGATGGAAGCGCCGCTGCTTGAATACACGCCGGCTTGCGCGCCGGCCAGCGGAATGTTTTATCGTGGCTCGGCGTTTCCGCAGTTCCGCGGCAACTATTTTTTTGGTTGTCTCAAGGGCGTGCGGATAATTCGCGTGGTGCTGGATGGAAGGCGCGTGGTTACGCAGGAGAATCTTTTGGAAGGGAAGTATGGGCGGATACGTGAAGTCGCCGAAGGACCTGACGGTTATCTCTATTTCACTACTTCGAACCGGGACGACCGTGGCCATCCCGCGACGGACGACGATCGCATCATCCGACTCGTGCCAATTTAGTGTCTTTTCGTGATTGGTCTTATGTACGAGACCGACCACGAACCAACACTAAAACGACGAAATCACACAAAGGAAACGCGCGTAATGAGTATTGCGGAAAAAGCCTTGAGTGTTCGCGAACAGGTTAGCGATGACGAGTGGCAAGCGCGCGTCGATCTTGCAGCGGCTTATCGTCTCGTGGCCTACTACGGTTGGGACGATCTCATCTTTACGCACCTGTCAGCTCGTGTTCCTGGACCCGAGCATCATTTCCTGATCAATCCTTACGGAATGATGTTCGAGGAAATTACCGCCTCGAGCCTGGTAAAAATAAATCTCCAGGGCGAGATCGTTTCGTCGTCACCCTACTTCGTTAATCCGGCGGGATTCACAATACACAGCGCCGTGCATGCTGCGCGCGAGGACGCGCTTTGCGTAATTCACCTGCACACGGACAACGGCATCGCCGTCTCAGCCCAGAAGAATGGCCTGCTGCCAATCTCGCAGCAATCTCTGTTCGTTTTGTCGTCCTTGGGTTATCACGACTATGAAGGCCTCGCTCTGAACGAAGACGAGAAGTCGCGACTGGTCGCCGATCTCGGAAGCAACAACAATTTGATTTTGAGGAATCATGGATTGCTGACTGTCGGCCGAACTGCTGCGGAAGCGTTTCTTTCGATGTACATCCTGGAAAGCGCCTGCCGGATCCAGATTCTGGCGCAGTCAGGCGGGGCGGCGTTGCATGCCGTCGGTGATTCGATTATTGAAAAAGTTGCTTCACAACTCGGAGCGGTGACTGTCGGACAGGGAGCACAACTCGCGTGGCCAGGTCTGTTGCGGAAACTCGATCGGCTGGACTCTTCGTATCGCGATTGAAAACGACTGGGCCGCGGATTCACTCGGATAGACGCGGATCAGAAAATCTAAACGTTAGAAGTTGTGCTGTGGTTTTGGATCTAATCCGCGCTGATCCGCGTGAACCCGCGGCCGCTTTTGGGGCTTAGAGTTTTTGCGCCAGTATCGCCGTTTTACTCCAACCGATAATCTGCGGCACCGGGAACCAGTACTCGTGAACCATCCGAAAGTGGTTTTCAGTTTGGTTCAGCACGGCCTTGCGTGGATGCTTTTTGAAGCGGAAGAGAATTTCAAGGACGGTCGTAGCTATTGAAGGACGGCAGGGGATATGTAGTAAGTGTCCTCCGGGCGCGATGACGCGTGAGAGCTCGGTCATTCCTTCGGCCAGCGGAACATACTCGAGCGCGCCGCTGGTAACCACTAAATCAAGTGAATTATCCGCGAAGGGAAGCGACAAAAGGTTTCCTTCAGCGAAGGTGACGTCGCGTGTGCGCCCCTCACTTTCAGCTACAGCCTTGCGCGCAGCGCTGATCGAAGTAGCGGAAAGATCGAGTGCGGTGATGTTTACCGGAAAGTGCAGTGAACGCAGCAACGCCAGCGTTAGCAAGCCGGTACCGCAACCGGCGTCGAGGATTTTCGCGCCACGCGAGACCGGTAGCGGATGGCTGGCGAAATACTGATCGAGCGATCGACCGTAGCCGTTGAGCTTGAAGGTCAGATCGTAGTAAGCCGCTATCTTGTCGTAATAAGACCCAGCTGGAGCCTCTGTCTTGGTTGCTGTCAGTACGTATTCCATTAACTACTCCTGGCGGCCTGAAGTCAGACGTTTCAGAACTGGATCAGAAAAGTAAGCGCGTCATTGTAGCCTCCATCCCCTCTTTACTCAACACGCAAACGTTTTTGCCGCGGATTTACGCGAAGATGCGGGGATCAGACAGAAAAATCGGAATATGATTTAACTGGATAACGGCTTTCTAATTCGCGTAAATCCGCGGCCAATTAATCGGAATCGGCTGATATACCACCTGCGCGGCATGCCGTCAGACCGGTCTCCGCAAGATTTGCGGTCGCCCGGCGTTCCTTCAGCGGTGCAGGAATTTGCCTTTCGACAGGAGGAAATACCGTGAAGAGACTAGTAGTGCTGCTTTGCTGCGGGGGACTGGCGCTGTTCGCAGTCAGCGCCTTCACCTCTTTGAGGTCGCGTACGGAAGCTGCGGTTAGCGAGCCGGAACCGCAATACCGTCAGCCGGTTTACCAAAATTCCGGCTTTGATGTTCAGGTTGTGGTTGATGGACGGCCGCTCGAGGAATACGTGGCGCGCGGGAAGAGCTACGTGGAAGCGATAGCCGGCGCCGAGTATGAACTTAGAATTCGTAATCCGTTGCCGTATCGCGTGGCGGTGGCCCTCTCGGTCGATGGACTCAACACGATCGACGCACAACATACTACGGCGTGGAATGCGAGTAAGTGGGTAATCGAACCTTACGGCTCGATCAGCGTCTCGGGATGGCAGATGAGCTCTGAGCGAGCGCGTCGTTTCTATTTTACTTCGGAGCGCGATTCGTATGGCGCGAAGCTGGGGCAAACCGCCAACCTGGGGAACATCGCCGCGGTGTTCTTTCGCGAGCGGCGAACCTACCCGGTGCCGGTGGCCCCGCCTCCCCGACCGCAGCCACGCTACGAAGAGGACAGCCGGGTGGAGCGTTCGGAAGCCCCTGCTGCCGGCGAGAACCAGCCTTCAGCAGGAACAGCCGACTCCGCCAAAAGCAAGGATGGTTATGCGCGCGACCGCAGAGGCCAGATTGCGCCGCAAGGGGACGACGAATATGCAGCGACCGGCATAGGACGTTCAGTTCACAGCGACGTGCGTTGGGTCAACATGGATTTGGACTCGCGACCGGCGGGTGAAGTGGTGATACGTTACGAATACTACCCGGCCCTGGTGCGACTGGGAGTGTTACCGCGCGCCTATCCGCGTCCGGATCCTTTGCGCAGACGTGAACAGGCCAGCGGATTTGAAGATCGGCGGTTTAGCCCGGAACCGTGAAAAGACAAAAGGCAGAAGGCAGAAAGCAGTAGGCAGAAGGCAGTAAAGCAGAAAGACAGAACCTGCCGCGCGCAAAGCGCGTTCTGCCTTCTGCCTTCCCCCTCCGCCT
>Ga0207650_10001931_pt1 | contig 14600 bp, 16 predicted proteins | sample KBSS63metaG_FD_184325 | JGI IMG/M metagenome (GOLD analysis project Ga0207650, IMG submission 184325) | Switchgrass rhizosphere microbial communities from Kellogg Biological Station, Michigan, USA - KBS S6-3 metaG (SPAdes) (version 2) | ecosystem: Host-associated > Plants > Roots > Rhizosphere...
TGGCGATTATTCCAAAACCTTTTAGTACTTGATTTATTTTGTCTTGTCCAAGTGATAGGACTAGTTCTCGTTTGTTGTCTTGCCAAATTATTGCTATTTGTCCACCCTTGCCACCAAAATATTCAGCCTCAACATAAGCAAACTTCTTGTCACCTATTGCATCTAATACTTTTCGCTCAACGTTCTCAGTCATGAATTCAAACTTCCCGATTGAAGCGGACGAGGATACGTTATTGATTTGTTCAAAGAGTTCATCAGTCATGGGGACTAACGAAAGTCCTTGACCTAGATCGATAGTAACTGCTTTGTCAAACCGATCTGTCAAAAGCCTTGTATCAGCTTTCCTACAAATAAACGCTTGTAAATAGTATCCCATAATGAAAGATAAGTTTCGTGCCAAAAAATTAAGTACACTGGCTTCACAGTTTCAGCCTTTCCTGATAACGGAATCTGTCAACCGAATATTCTTGAAGATCATAAAAGAGTAAAGACTATCATTAATAGGTGCTCTATATGCTCCTTTCGCTTTCAGTAGATAGGCTGCAATCGCTGTCATCTCCCAGCCATCATACATATCTGCTTTCCACTTTGGGTTGGTAAGCTTCGTAAAACCTCTGTAGTTGCCATACTCAAGAACCTCCACAATCTCTGATTTAACTGTGGGCTCAATCGATGAATTTCTCCATGACCATAACCATGTATTGGATTTCAATGAAACCGAACCTACTTCTTCGTAATCTATTACAAGTTTAATGGTGTCATGGTCGCTGAAAGTTATCTTACCTATTGTCTGATCGTAATACCAGTGCTCATATTGATTTAGATGATATAAACTGTCGCACTCATCCTGTCTTTGGAATAAATATTCATATGCTTTTTTAGAGAGATTAGGGAATGATATTGTTTCGAGTTCGGAGCCTTTGAATTTAGAGTCATTGCATGCCGATACAATTATTATTATCAACAATGAAATCTTTGAGCGGTAATAGGACATTCTGACTAAGATAAATACAAACATGAAAGCATGATTGCTTATTCTTTAATCTACCTATGCGAGAACGGTAAGGTTATCAAGTGACAAGTTCCGATAATCTCAGGGAAAGCGATATGGGTTTACTCTAGGGGTGTTGTTTCGAGTAATCCGCATATAAATGGATTTGTTGCCTATAGCTCTTCAGTATCTATGCATACTGCCGTTACCTTTTCCGTTGCGAAACCTGTGCTAGCTGCAACAAGAATGTAAAGATGTTAAACTTTGAATAACTAAAAAAAGCTATTACCAGTATCGCTATGCCACCAATAACCATGTATCCTGCTTTATTCGATGCTTGTTCCTTGTACGTGTTTAAGCCGTATACCACTTGTGTTTTGGTTTCTACCTGATAAACATCTGTATTAAATCGAGAAGAGCTTGGGTCATAATACACTCTAACTGAATCTCCTTTCCTAATGCTTCGTTCTAAGTCACCATAAGCATTACCAGGTAGATGAATAGCAAAAGTCTGATTAATATTGTACAGCCTAAAGCAGAATATTGTTTCTGGCCACTTGTACCTCAAACTACCTACAAGACGTTCGGTTATAAATGCATCCTTGACTTCTTCGGTAACGACGTTGGCTTGATTAAGTTTCAAATTGTAAACACGAGCAAAGCTGTATATAGCTGCCAAAAAGCTGATTCCAGCAAAGACAAGTAGAGTGATAAACGTCCCTTTCTTTTTATTCATTTGAAGGATACTCGATTTGCAGCTCGTATATAAATGTATGGCGCTACCTGATGTTATTCAAATATTGAGTCTATGTTTTAATATTATTGCCAAAGTCCTCAGGAAGAACGATAAAGATTAGATCAGTTGCCAGTCTTAGGGGATGCATTTCAAATAATGCCGATCATACAGCCGTTAGCCTCGAAACTAAGACCTACATTGAGTGCGATATATGGCTTAGTCAGCGTGGTTGATAGTAGTAATACCTGGCAAATATTTTACCATTTCGGTTGTCAGCTAGCAAGATTACTGGCTGGTTGTCGTCCGACGTAGTCTCTATTAATATGCATTCATTATTTAAGATGAAGGCTTTTGCATCAATCGTTTTGTCCAAAATGTATGAGTCGTCGTAATCGTCCGACTGCAAAGCTATAACCACATTTCTATAGTTGAAGGTGAAAGCGTCGGCCCGTCTAGACAGACTTACACATTCACTTTTGTTTATTAATTCCTTTGCCTGCTCTTTTGTTGGATAAATGCCTGTATAGACTCCTTTTTGAGGACCAAGAAGGGAAGTCCAAAATCTAATAGCTAAGTTATTCGGTACTTGTATAAATGGTTCTATGCCATAAGCCATACAGCCCGAGGTAGAATTCCAAACTCGTAATTCAGGATCAAGATTATAAAATTCCCCAGTGGGCATCCCAAAAGTTTCAATGGCTGCCTTGCCTTGAAAATAGTCCTTGCTCCCTGATGCAAAGTTCCAAACTGGAATTAGTGTCCATGAGGAAAAAAGGAGCAGGTACCATTTGAGTTTTGCTCGGCTTATAAAAAGATAAACTAATGCACCAATCCAAAACAATAGACTAAATGGGATAAAGAAGAAAAAAAGAATTGCCAGCCAAGAAGAAATGATGGCTATCCAGAAGAGGTTCTGTATTGAAATTATATGTTTTGCAGATTGTATCATTTAGTTGCTCGTAAGAAAACGGCTGACTTTCAGTACAGTCATTCTTTGTTCAATAAACTTGGCATTTGTTGGATCGCAAAATAGTGATTGTAGTTGAATTTTATTCGTCAGCTGCATTGCAGCAAACCCAATCCATCGTTAGCCATCTTTAATCTCAAGTAACCTAAGTATAAATTCAGAATACCATGAGCCTGGACCACCGTTTAGATTAAGAACGTAGTCCACAATGAAAGCCATAATAAAACCAGTAAATGAAATTGTCATTACTCGGGCCAAACGCTCTGTTCTTAAAATTATAAATTGAATAAGCCATAAACCTATCCAGATAAAAAATGACAGTAACCATGCATTATTCAAATCTCTTAAAACATAAGTCCAAAGTTGAAAATTAACCAAATCACCCGAAGTTAGACATGCCTTTGACATGCATTTGTGCTTGTAAGTGTAATAAAAAATCAAAAAACATACGCTATACACGAAAGCAATAGAGCCCAAAATGCAGAAGGCCACTTCATATCCTACGACAATTTTCTTTTTATGTTTTCTGGAATATATCACTCAATGGCGGTTAAAGCTTAAGCATTTGCGAAGGGTTATCCTTCGTTTTTCTTCACCTTAGGAAAGTCGTGCTAGGGCAATGTACTCTGGATTATCAGTTATCCCGTTGTGGCCTTGCCCTTTTAGAGTAATTAATGTGTCACCTGATTTCAATTCCTTTTTCAGCTTTAATGAAGAACCATAATAAATTACTTCATCTCGGTCTCCGTGAAAAATTACAACAGCCAATAGTTTGGCAATAGTACTGCATTTGGCACTTTCCTATTGTTGGCAGAATGAAAGTCAGAAAATAACTGGCAATTCGAAGTCGACCAATTTAGCACCGTTCTCGATTTCCCTACCTTTCAAACTCAAATATGTTTTATCATTCTTTTCTAATCTGCCAACGGTAAGTTCATACTGCTTCATTTTTAAGTTTCTGAGGTCTTTCAAATCGTCAGGACCTAAATCACCTGGCATTTCAAATTTCCATGTATATCCTTTCCACTGGCTTCTTAAGCCATTTTTATCGTCTTTAACATTTACCGAGTCAGAAAACATCATTTTATATTGTCCGAAAAAAACGGAATTAGTCTTTGTATCTATTTTTAAAGAATCGAAGGCGCTTAACTTTCCTTGAGAGTTGAAAACAATTATGTCTCCTTTGTACTCTATTGTAATAACCTCTTTACCTGTTGATAAAACTTCAACATTGTTCATATAACCCATTAACTCTTCATATTCTTGTTTGGTCAAACCAAGATTGGAGTGATAAGGCATCGGCTTACCTTCTGGAACGGTTTTCATATATTCCACAAACCATTCATAGTTACGGTTAATAGCTTCTCTAAATTTCAATGTCAATGCTTTTTGCCTAGGGTTTTCACTAACACCATCCATTATTTCGACAGTATGGCTGCCCTTGGGTATAAGACTACTTAAATCGCTTTTTATGTCGCCAGTCAATTGGGGCTTTATATTTTTTGTTTGTGAGTTGATGCAACTTGCCAGAAAGATTGTCAATGCAAATAGAAAAAGTATTTGTCTCATCATTTTCATTTCATGGTAACTTGAGAAAATATACGGGTAGCGAATACATCCAACCCGTTGTTCTTCTCAAAAGCATAGCTAGGATCCGAATATTGTACAGAAACCATCACCGAATATGCTTTCTTTAATTTCTCTGAAAAGACAATGAGGTCATATCTACTCTGATTCAGCGTAGAAGACTTTCGAAGAAAACGAGTGTGCAGTATATATGCCTTTTGGCCAGTTTGTATTTTAAAATTATAAACAGTATCGGAATAGTTTTGTTCAAAAACCCGATCAACGTTTGATCGATAATCTTTCAAGGCTAAATTTCTCGCTTCATCAAGTGAACTGCCAGACTGGTTCAGAAGAAAAATTCCAACTAAGATTGGACGATCATTAAAGATGGCAGGAAAATACAAATCAGATGCGTCAAACGCCACTTCAACAACTGACCCTAATGCTCCAAGGTTGACCCAATTCTCTGGAACCTGAAACAAAATTCCCACAGATTCATATGCCTTTAATCTTCGCCATGTTGTATCACGTGGTAAATCATAAATCCCAGTTTTTAAGGCTTGCGAATAAATGGGGAACAGTCGGTCGGCGAGAGAATCGACCGATACATTCGGAACCACTTGAGTGAAGCCTTGAAGATATAAAACGGTTGCAGTTAAAAACGTTAGATATTTCATTTTCTGATTTCTGAAAACGGCAAGTATTGTCACTGTTTAGGCAATTGCATTCCGTTAGTTTAAATTTATTACAAAAGTTCAAAAGCAATTATTTTTTCTGGAGCACTGTAAGCAAGTATCGTTGTACGCATACTATTTCTATCCACCAAAGCTTACTTTCCAAATAGTTTTGAAAAAAGTCCTTTTTTCACCCGCTTTTCAAATCCCCATAATAGTTCTGTTTCATGTCTTATAGCGTTATCGGTGTTCGGTCCAAACTTACCCCAAGCAAAGCCTGCTCCATTTGGTTTATTGCGCAAATCAGCGACAACAAAATTGTCAGCAAGTTGTGTAGCAAACTGTCGGAGCGTCGCATCCTCAGAGTTTCTTGCTTGTATACCGTCAACAAACCCGTTGCTAGTAGTCCAAATATCCATAACTGTCTTTTCGTGAATGATGTCAAGGTGTGACTTGGAACCTTGTCTTCCAAATTCATCAACATGTTTTATAAACTCGGTTAAGTCCTCTGAATGCTTAACTACGACTGCAGGGTCATAGCACACGTAATAAACATGTCCCCAGTTACCATAATTGTCTACATCTAAAATCCAGAAGTTACCATAGCCGATTCGGCGACCTGCTAATAGGCAAGCTTTCGGTAAAACTGCCATCCCTATTAAACGCAATGGAGGATTTGTATTCATTGGGAATAGTTGACCACTTGAAATCCCCGCCTATTGCATATCCATTATATACTTGTTGAATCTGCCACCGCCCAACCAATTTATTTGCGGTAATTTCCTTTTTGCAGGAGGATAAAAACAAAATAATTGATAGGCCCAAAAGAGGCTTAATATAAGTTTTCATTGGATATATATTGCATTATAAAAATAATGCGGAATGTCGGGTTTTCATAATTGCGATCAACATCCAAAGTGTTTGTGAAGTAGTGGAATTTGGGAAACCAAACTCACGTTGCTTGGCTGTTGATTGTTGATCTATGTTTTAAATGTAGTTAGTCAGCCGCTTTTTACAAAGCTGATGTTGTTCGCCTCTTCTCTTCCAGCCAGTAACTACAATTCTTAATTTGGTTATTGTCTTTGAAACTCTGGAAAGTGTTTTCAATCATTCGGTAGCAATGGTCAAAAATGCTTTCCTTGTCGTTCAACCCTTCAAGCTTAGCTTTTTTGTCCAGTTCAAAGACCTCAAGCAAAAAATAAGCAGTCCAGATATTAATGTAGTATTGACCTTCTTGTAGAAACTGGTAAAATTCTTTTAATCTGCCTCTATCTCTATAGTCCAAAGCAATTGCGTATAGTTTCTTATAAACTGGTTGCTGAGACTTTTCAAATTGGAATGGAAGCACACAAGCAATGAATGCAGACCTGCAGGTGACAATATAAGAGTCTTGGTTTGTCATTATATCATTGTAAATTTTTTCAAGTCTTTGCCAGTACCTCTTGCACATCCATTTAAAGGTTTGGTAGCTTACCTCAACACCAGCATCGCTAAGTAAGTTCTTGGAGTTAAGTCTTGTGGTAATCTTTTCAATAAGCCACTCTTCGTCAAAGCCAGCCCAAACACCTGCTGGACTTAAGAGGTTGGGTTGCAGAATGGGAAAGACTTCATACTTATTAATACGCTTTACTTCGTCAAATGTGTAAGGGCTGTCAATAATTGTAAATGCAATATGCCTTAAAGCAGCATCGTCTAATTCGGTGTCAAGGTAGAAATCTGAAAGAGCATTCCATATTGGCTTACGTTCTTCTATATTGAATGACTCTTCCATAAAGTAGCATACAACCAGAAACAGTTTTCCGAACTCAAAGAAATCTATGGTCCAGTCGCTTCGCTTCTGTTCTGTTGACTGATAAAGATAAAATGTTTGGTTTATGTTCTTCAGCCTTGGTTTTAAAAATTTGATATTGCATGACGTCTTTTATCCATCATATTTTTGATCTTCTGCTTCAAACTCCAACTCGAAAAGATAAAAGGCTAACACTATAACTGAAAGATTGGAAAAGTTACTTTCAATGATACCTTCAAATGGTCTGTATTTGGTGTAATTTGGTTTGCTAATTATAGGAATATCCATCTTTAAAGAGAAGTAAGCGACATCTTCACCTTTTGTAGAATAAAGAGTGAACTTGAAGTGTCCCCAAGATGCTTTTTTAAACCAATCATACTGTATATCAGGTTGGATGCGCCTAAAATAGTAATCTACTCCGTTAAACGTAATTACTGCATTTGGATCGGAGGGAACATCTTTCCAGAAATGGCTAATGCCTTGACCGTTGATCTGCATTTCGCCTATTTGCGTGTGATCCTTTCCATCAAAAAGTAGCAACTTTGTTTTTTTGAATAGTCGTTTTATAGGCTCTATTTTGATTTCTTTGCTTTCCGCTTTTACCAACAGTTCATAGTAGCCGTGATGAAACTCAGCAAGGATCTGACCCTGTTCATCAGTGATTTTGTAAAGTCTGAGCTGACGATCAGGTCGAATAAAAATACTGGTTGCTTCTCCAACCAGCGTCTTAGAAAATTTGAAAATCACGGGGTGTTATTTGTTGGCATACAATGTTAAACAGCTTCAAGCATTTGCGGAATTTATTGATATTCAGCCGCACTACAGCACAAAAGCTGCGTAAAGATATTTTGCTGAGTGTTGTCAAGTCGCAATTGTTAATAGCTGCTGTTGTAGGTATAGCCATTTTGGCTAATGCACCCGTAAAACCAGGATTGCTTGGATTAGTAGAAGTAAAGGAATTGGCGCTGTCATCAAAACTATCAACAGTTTAAGAGGAATGTTTGGAAGACTTCTCCAATTGAGCAATACTTTCCCAGCTACAAAATATGAGATGAGCCCTGACGCAAGAACAACAGGAATAAAGAAGACAATGTTGAACGAGAAATTGTGAGGCGCATAGCCTGGAACAATGCCGAACAGCTCCAATCTGAAATAATTCACCAATAGGGCGGTCACAAGAAGACTGTCTGCAAAGATAGCCCACCCAAAAAGCCTCCGCTGATGTCGATACATATTATATCTAAGAGTATTTGATGTCATTTATGGTTCTTCAAATTTCAGGCTGGTTACATTGCTTGCCAAAAAGTTATCAGCTTTGTTAAAGCGGAGTTTTTAATTTCGTCGCTTCACTTAATTTGTAATCGTCACTACTTGATCTGACAGTTGAAGGATTTTGTTTATAGTAATTCTAGGGAAACGGATTGATTTTGGTTCTCTAAAGTTACACGATCCAGTATTTTTTCTTCAGCCATTGACTTACTATCAACAAAAGTCTGCATTGGCGTTTTACCAAAACAGTACCTTCCTGAGTGTGGTCTCTCATTGTTGTAATACTGCAACCACTCATCAAGGTCTTGTTGCAACTGCTCTAAGGAACCGTACAGTTTCTTTCTAAAAGCAACGGCATAAAATTCATCCTGCATGGTTCGATGGAGGCGTTCGCAAAAACCATTGGATTGAGGATGTCTTACTTGTGTTTTAGAATGCTCAATGCCTTCAATATCCAGGTAAAGCTCATACTCATGATGTTCTCTTTTGCCCTTATACTCAGTTCCTCTATCGGTAAGTATCCTAAGAAGTGGGATCTGCTCATCTTCGAAGAATGGAAGCACACGATCATTTAAAAGATCTGCTGCTGTAATGGCTGTTTTACGATCATACACTTTGGCAAAAGCAACTCTTGTGTATGTATCAATGAAGGTTTGCTGATAGATTCTTCCGACACCTTTGATGTTGCCAACATAGTAAGTGTCCTGTGCTCCCAGATAACCTGGATGCTCGGTTTCTATTTCACCTGTGGCTTCTCTTTTTTCTTTTTTCCTTTCAAGGGATGACAACTGTGCTTCTGTAAGAATGAGGCCATCTTGAGCAACACGGGTTTCCAGTGCTTTTAAACGCTTGTCAAAGACCTCCAGATCATGCCTAAGCCATACACTCCTTACACCGCCAGCGGAAATAAACATTCCTTTTTTACGCAGCTCATTACAAACTCTTTGCTGGCCAAAAGCAGGATAGTCAAATGCCAATTGCAATACAGCCTTTTCAATCTCAGGATCAACACGATTCTTTAAAATAGGTTTACTTCTGGAGATTTCATGAAGAGCACTTTCTCCTCCAGTGTCGTACAGTTCTTTGATGCGGTAAAAGCTATCACGGGAATAACCCATGACCTTACATGCCTCAGATACATTTCCTAATGTCTCGGCAAGATGAAGAAGACCTAATCTGGTTTTGATTAATTTAGTCTCAACTTTCATAATCTGACTTTTTGGGGTTAATGAATAAGTGTGGTTACTTAAAATTAATCCCAACTGTCAGATTAAATATTGACTACTACACTTAATTGCTGTTGTATAATAAAAATAATGAGTTGAAAACGTATTTGTCTGGGTACATAATATCGATAAATTCATTCTCCAACCTGTCAAACGCTCTTTGAGGGTTAGACAAGTTTTTGATTTCAATATATTTATCTAAGTGTCTGATTTCGTTTGTCTGCATATATCAAGCTATTGATCATTGTATACCGATAAGTCAAGTTGTTTCTTTAGTAGATCAATCAAGTCTCTTTGTTAATTGATTAGTTGTGCCTAAACTACCGTTAATAGTGATCGTATTGCTATCAGTGCAGTATTTATTACACTTCAGCACCCTAATGTACTAAAGACAAATACAATTCTGAAGTTTAGCCTACGCACGTCTGCACGCATTGAGGCAATACGTTGTTAGCAGTTGTCTACTGTTCCTTGATAATGTTATCATAAAGCCGAAATACTGATTTTAAACTATCAGGTCGTGGAACCTTGAACATTTTATATTGTTGTTGCGTAAGCAACATTTCACTATTGTCACAATCTGTGCTGTCATACGCAACTGGAAAGGACTTATTTAAAAGAAGTTTATATAGTGGCTGAAAGTGTTCACTTTTAAATGTGCCAGGCAAACTATGTATGGCGTCGTATTGCTTTTGTCCAACAACATACCGATAGCGAACGAAGACCTCTGGATTTTTTGAAAATGTTGTTACCTCAAAGATTTTGCCTGTCGTAAAAGCTGAATAGTTTGCAAGGGAATTCATTTTCGAAAAAGCGATAAAAATACCAATAGCTAATAGAACTATGAAAATGCCATATCCGAGGAAGTTTTTTCCTCTTTTAGTCACATTTTGGAACATACAATGTTTGGTTGATGTTCGTCAGCCTTGGTTTTAGAAAGCTGATGGTTTAAGCTGTGTTGCATATCATAAGGAACATGTTGGTAAATAAAAATGCAAATGTTTATCGACAGCAAGTATCAAGTCAACGAACTTTTTGTTGTTTGCTTCTGTCTTGGCAAAGTACTCAGGGCAATGATAAGTAACGAGCTTGTAATACTTCGGAGTTGCGATTTCCATGTGGTAAGTTATGCCGTCTGCAACATTGACCTGAAAGTCTTGTATTTCATTTTGCGACAACATGGTTGTAAAATCAACTTTTTGTAAGCTATCCACGAACCGTGTCAAAGCAGCGTTGCTATAGGGGTTAGTGAGTTTATAATATTCAAGACTGTCGAAGTTCGAGTTATAGTCAAACTTTTGGGCAATAGTAACAGTTTCAGATTTACGCAACAGAACCATATGGTCTGGGTCAATCATGCTGCCTGTCCAAATTCTTAGTTCAAAGCCTTTTACACCTGTGTCAATCCGAAGCAAGTTCATTTGTATGCCATAGCGTTTCAAATGTTCATATACAACATTGGGTCTATGAGTTTTAGACGTGTCAGGCAAAAGAAGTTGAAAGGTGTTGCTATGAGAACTTTTATTTGTGTGACAGGAAGTAAACATTACAAGAGTCGTGATGAAAATTAGAGTCTGTCTCATAACATAGCTTACAACGTGAAGGGCTTTAGGCAGTATGGATATTTGAAAAACTGCTGTTTGACCTGTGTTCTGTTGTTACTTAAAGATACTTAGATGAAAACTTTTCAAAATCCCAAACCTAAAGCTCATGGTGTGCGCAGTTATCCCTCAAGGGAATTATGCCAATATTCGTAATTCTCATAAAACCATGATAGGTGTTTTGACAATCCCTCTAAATCTGGGTAAATCGTTAAATAATTGAATCCATATTGATTCAAAGAGAACATCAAATCTTTTTTGATTTCCTTCGGTATTATTATTTTTTCTATTTCGGTATTTAGTTCTGAGTTCTCTTTTGTCATCTCCAACGATGGCGCATTATGTATGGTGAAATAGCTGTACAGGGTAGGGGTCACTGGTTCGAATCCAGTACAACCCACAAAGTTTTTACTAGTTCTATTTGAAGATTTGATCTGGAAATAATAACACTGATAACTCCCGGGAAAATTTATCTTTTAAAATTTTTCGGAGGTGATATCCTTTAATTGCTTCCATGCCAGGTTCGCAGTTTATTGTTCCTATAAAGTTTTTGCCATAATAAATCTCAATTACTATAGGCTTTAACCTGTCGATTTCGTCTTCTGCGCTTTTTATTCCTTTTTCAAGATCTATAGTTAGTTTGCGGTCTTCATTCATCAATACATTAGGTATCATTACAAATTCATAAAGTTGTTTGTAAGACCCGGCACCTAGCATTAACCCTCTCAAATACCAATATTGGTGCAAACGGTAATTCATGGTTGACCATGAAGACAACAGCCGTAATCTTTCAAATAAATTCATCATAGTCTCACCAAAGCTCGCGGTCCTGTCCATCAATGAAGGAAAATACTGGATGCCTTTCACCAAAACCGACTTCAAAATTGATCGTTGACTTAAATAGTAGATCGCTTCCTTATTTATAAAATCAGAATGTAGTTTTTTGATTTGAATGTCGGCCATCCCTTCAGACTTTTTTCTTTGCAGTGAACGGTGCAAATTGGTCACCTCATCACGGTGAAATGCTTTTGCTGTATATGCGAAATGAAACTGTGCACCATGCTTAATCAATCTATATCCCAGTTCATAATCCTCCCTGCATAAGAGAGAAGTATTAAAGCCTTTCAACTTATTAAAAAGGTGCGAGGACACTGAAAAATTTCCGCTTGTTAGGTTGTCGTATTTAAACCAATGATCTTTTTTGCGCATTTCATGGAATTTTTCTTCCCACCATTCACGTACACTCATTCTTTGAATGCTTGCGTTTGTTTCAAGTTTGAAAGGAGAATAGCCAACTACCACTATTCTTTCGTTTGTATGTGCAGCAATATGTTCTTTAATGAAATCCGTTGAAAGTTCCATATCGTCATCTGCAAACAATAGATACTGTCCATTTGCCATTGACGCTCCTTTGTTTCTTGCAGATGCAGCACCGAGGCCTGGCAACTCACAAACTAATAAATTGAAACCTGCATGGTAGTTACGAACCATTTCAACTGTGTCATCCTTGCAGCCATCTGCAACAACTATCACTTCAAAATTTTGTAATGGATATGATTGTAATTGCAGTGTATTCAGCATTTTTTTAAGAGAGCCTGAACGATTGTGGGTAGGAATAATAAAGCTTGCAGTGACTTTCATCCGTTTTCCTTTTTTAAATGCTGGTTCAATTGTTTCTTGGACTTAAAATAGACAAACGGTCCTTTCAGGCATCCACGGAATTCAGCAAAAAGAAACGAAAGAGGATAAGTTTTTTTTAATTTAAAGATCGATCTATAAAAATTCGGAAGTTGCGTATGCAACAACCAGTTTTTAGGGAAAAGAATGATTGAATATTGTTTCTCTTCAAAAAATAATTTTGTCCAGAAAGCATACACCCCAGCTCCGTAACCATGAATTGCATTTACTGCCTCTTTCCACGTACGCCTGTGCCGGTGCCAACTCACAGCTTCAGGATCATAAACAATATGATACCCGGCAAGCAATACTCTTGCGAAGAATTCATGGTCTCCACCAGACTGCGTTAGTGTACCAGCATCCAATGCTTCTTCAAATCCCCCAATTTCATTTTGCAAACTTTTTCGCAATGCCATATTTGCACCTGCACCTACGTTACCTGTGGCTAATGGATTTGATTTTGAAATCGAAAATAGTTTTCTGAAAAAACCCTTTCCGAATGGGCTATAATTTTCTATTTCTTCCTGGGCTTTTGTTTCCAGCTCAAAAGGCATGGTCATTCCAGTAACACACATGACCAGTGGATGATTAAAATTTCTAAGCATTTTGTCCAGCCAGTCTGAGTCCGGCATGGCATCATCATCTGTAAAAACAACGATGTCGTTGGATGCTTCTGCCAGGGCCCGATTACGTGCAATATCAAGTCCTTTCCTGTTTTCAAGCACGTATCGCACAGAAGGATAGTGTTCTATTAATTTTTTTGTAGCATCTGTTGAAGGGGCATTGTCGATAACAATAATTTCCTGCCCCCTGTCCGGTAATTTCATTAATGCATCCAGGCAAAGTTTTAAGTCTTCTGTCCTGTTTCGTGTACAAACAGCAATGGTTGCACGAATATCAATTGCCTGGACGTTATCTTTTTGATTTGAAAAAAGAAAATGGTCAACTGCTGCATATTTCAGTCGCTTTTTTACTGCCTGCCTGATTTCCTGCAGGTAGTCTGCAACAATTATCTTTCCATTTTTTGCAGGCAAAATGATTTTGCCTATGGGAGTGCCATGATAACGCAATAAAAGAAATGCACCATCATACGATTTAAGGTCATCGATAATGGTAGGCATATTTGTCAACTCAATATTTTTAACTGCTTTTGGCATTAATGCTATCAGTTTTTTTAACTGAACTTTTATCCAACTGTTCCCTGATGCTTAAATCGTTATTGATAAATGGCCTGATAACCCCGGGCCACGCGCCAAAATAATTTACTCCCAGCCGCTCATCCTGCACTTCAAAACTTACGCAATTTGAAAATTCAAATATAGGTTCTGAATGATTTTTTACAACTGTAAGAGAAACTGAATACGATTGATTGTTCAATAACCTGGGCGGTATTACAACATCAAGCTGCATTATAGAATTTTGTGCCTGAACAGACGATGATCCCAGGTTGAAAACACATTCGCCTTGTTCAGCGTTCAATTGAACATTTACATTTACTGTAAATCCTTCATCAAAACACCAAAACTCGCAGGAAATCTTTATTGGAGTAGCGACGCTTATATAGGAATGATCCGCAGCCTGGACACTGGTTCTTTTCAAACGCACCAATTCATTTCCGGGTGCAGTTGAAGCATCATTCCATTCGCGTGGAGGAATTGGTTGAGCAAATTTTTCAAGATAAGCCCTTACCACATCTTTTGGCAACCCGGTGTCCTTGATTAATCCTTTATCTAACCAAATTGCTTTCGAACAAAGGTTTGAAATTGCGGTCATGTTATGGCTCACAAAAAGAATGGTTCTTCCGTGTTGGTTAGAAACGTCCTGCATTTTTCCCATGCATTTTTTCTGAAATTCTGCATCGCCTACTGCCAGTACTTCATCAATAATCAAAATATCCGGTTCAAGATGTGCTGCAACCGAAAATGCCAATCGAACATACATTCCCGATGAATATCGTTTTACAGGAGTATCGATAAACTTTTCGATGCCCGAGAAGGCCACAATCTCATCGAATTTCTTTTTAATTTCTGCTTTTGTCATGCCCAGTGCATAACCACTCATAAAAATGTTTTCCCTGCCGGATAATTCCTGGTGAAAACCTGTA
>Ga0207650_10001938_pt1 | contig 14574 bp, 34 predicted proteins | sample KBSS63metaG_FD_184325 | JGI IMG/M metagenome (GOLD analysis project Ga0207650, IMG submission 184325) | Switchgrass rhizosphere microbial communities from Kellogg Biological Station, Michigan, USA - KBS S6-3 metaG (SPAdes) (version 2) | ecosystem: Host-associated > Plants > Roots > Rhizosphere...
CCGGACTCATCACCCGCAGTTTCAAGTACAAGCGCGACGGCAACGCCGCGGTGGTGCTGGTGACCTGTCACGCGAAGGTCATGGTCGGTCTACTCAAGGCGATGCGGAAGGAGCCCGGCATCCAGGTGACCGTCTCCTCGACGAGCATGTACTCGGGGAGCTACCGGACCTGGGACCAGCAGAACACGCTCTATCAGATGTACAAGGCCGGCACCGGCTATATGGCTGCTCATCCTTGCTATGGCTACCACAGACAAGCACGGGCCTTGGATCTCTTAGATAACACGCGGGATGAGAACGCGGCGATGGCGTCGGTACGGGTAGACGGTCTCCGGTTCTATAACGGTGCCGGATTCGGTGATCCACGACATTGGACCCTTGGAGCTTATGGATGAACATCCGCGAACTGGCCTGGGCAGCTGGGCTCTTTGAGGGGGAGGGGTCCGTCCATCTCAAGCCATCACGCCGTTATCCGGCGGCTACGCTTGAAATGACAGACGAAGACACCGTACGCCGTTTCCACGCCGCTGTCGGCTTGGGTCATGTGTATGGGCCTCGAGTTCGCAGTGTCACCCGCCGCCCAATGTGGGCGTGGAGTGTTTCGGGATTCGAGAAGACACAAGCCCTGCTGGCCCTACTTTGGTATGGACTGGGAGTCCGTCGCCGCTCCCGTTGGGCCGAGGTTTTGACTCAGGCGTCACATGCCCGTCTTGGACGCGATCCAGTTACCGGTCGGCTGATATCAGTCGTCAGGGATATTTGATGGTCGGGCACAACACCCTCGGCGCGTACGGCTGATGGAGACCGTCGTCGTTGCGATCGTCGCGCCGGTCATCCTCGCTCTGATCCTCGGCTGGCAGCAGCGCCGCGCTAAGCGCGAGGACTGGGCTCGGGAGGATGCGGTCGCCGCTAAGGCCGCCGAAGCCGCGCGTCTCCTACTCGCCGCGAACGAACGAGTCGCCGAGACGACGCAGGTCACGAACGACAAGCTCGACGTGATTCACACGCTGGTCAACTCGAACGTGACCAAAGAGATGGAGGCTCGGCTTGAGGGGTCGCGCCGCGAGGTCGCGGCCCTTCGGGAGATCGTCGAACTCCGCAAACAGAGTGGACAGGACCCGACAGAGGAAGCCCTCGCCGCGATCCTGTCGACCGAGGAAGGGGTCCACGAGCTCGAGAACGATCTCGCCGATCGCCGGCGTCAGCAGCGGGTCGTCGAGCAGCAGCAGCAGCAGCAGCAGCAGCCATGATCGTAGTGACCCTCTCACACCCCAATGGGCAGCAGCAGGACGTGATCCTCGCCGGGGTGCCGCGCAAGGGGGAGAGCATCCGGCTTACCAACGGTCTCACCGATCCGGCGCTCATGGTCGAACACGTCCTGTGGATGGAGGGGAAGCTCCGCGGCGACGAGCCGCAGGTGGTGCTGATCGTGCGGCCTCACCCGGGCAGCCCGGTGTGATCGGCTGGGGCAGCAACGTCACGATCACGATCTCGGTCGGCGGAGCGCTGATCCTCGCGATCGTCGCCCTCCTAATTCGGAAACAACGGAGGTAGGAAAGGGGAAGCGATGGCAGTAGGACTGAACGAGAGCGACATCAAACGTGTGCTGTGGACCGCGGCCCAGGCCTTTATCGCCGCGGTCTTGGTTCTAGCGCCGGGCATCCTGAACGCGCCGAACCTGGAGACGGCCAAGAGCCTGGGCATCGCCGCCATCGTCGCCGGCGTAGCGGCTGCCCTGTCGGCGTTGAAGAACCTGCTCCTGGACGACGGCTCCACGCTCAAGTAAGTCGCGCCCCACGCGGCCCCAGCGCCCCTCGACCGCTGTTCCTCCCTGGCGGTCGGGGGGCGTCTTTGCATTCACAGGACCTTGACGGCGCCGGCCTGGTCTCCGTCGAACAGGCCGAGGTAGATGCCCGTCGTGGCGACGCTCTCGTGTCCGAGGAAGTCCTGGATCACTCGGCTCGGGACGTTGGCGTGGTCCATCACCGTTGCCGCCGTGGCTCTGAGGGTGTGCGTCCGGCACTTGCGTCCCTCGAAGCCGCAGTCCCGGGCGGCTTGGGAGACCCACGCCGCGAACTGGACCGGTCGGATGCCGAGCAGGGTTCCCCGAACGGTACCCCTCGGTTCGGGGCCGAGCTCAAGGAGCTCGCGGAGGGCATGAGCGGCGAGCGGCCCCAGGTCGATCCGCCGAGTCTTTGGACCTTTGCCGACGACCCGGACCTTCAGGCCGTCCCAGTCGATGTCCGACTCGGTGATGCCGGCGAACTCCGAGCGCCGCGTACCGAGGGCGTAGCAGGCCAGGATTGCCGCCCCACGCCGCGGATGGCGAAGGTGTGCCCTGATGACCAGAGCGGCGAGCTCGTCTCGGGAGAAGGGCTCCTGAGGCGTTCGGCGGGGAGGTCTCGGCTTCACGATGGCGGTCGGGTCCCGTGGGATCTCGCCGCGGGCATGGAGCCAGCCGAAGAAGGATCGGAACGCCTTGACGTACTGCTGGCGCGAGTGAGCCTTGGCCCCGATCGCCACGGCGAGGAAGGTCGAAATCTCCAGGTCCGTGATCGTGCGAAGGTCGCGACCGATGATGCCGGGGTGGCTCCCGTCTCCCGGCCAGGCGGCGAACTTCATCAGCGCGTATCCGTAGTCCCAGACCGTCTTCGCCGACAGGCCGTTCGCGGTGAGCCAGAGCGTCCAGTGGTGGAGGAGGTGTCCGTTGTCCACGGCGCCCTCACGATCACCTCCCGCATACTGATTGTGCGGTAGGGAATCCAGGGACGGAATCGGCAGAACGGTCACCCGCCGCGGCCGGCGAAGCCTAGGACGGAGGACTCTTCACTCATCACCCATTCGCGGAGACTGATCTTCCTGGCCGTAGATGAGTCCGCCGAATCGGGCTCGAGCCAGGGTACCTCGTCGCCTAGAGCACGCATGATCTTGGCCAGGTTGACGGTTCCGGGGTCGTTCTCGCCGCGCTCGTAGGCACCGATTTGGCGGGCTGGAACGCGGGCACGAAACGCGAGCTGGTCGATCGACCACCCGAGCTCCGTCCGCCGTAGGCGGATGTACTCTCCAGCGCTCCTCGGCGGCGTAGCTTTCCTACGCTTGCCCTGCCTGCTGTCCCCCGTCTGAACGGCACCCATGAGGGGGACACTTTGCACCGGACACCCCCCTCCTGTCAAATCGTGTCACTCTTCCTGCCCTGCGAAGGTTGACCGGATACATATCTCCTGCTACGTTCCTCCCCATGAACAAGATCAAGCAGCTCCGAGAAGAGCGACAGATGTCCCAGGAGCGCCTCGCCTACACATCCGGCGTCGCTGTGAAGACGATCCAGCGCCTCGAGCAGACAGGCCGTGCGAACTCCGAGACTCTCCGCTCCGTCGCCGCTGCCCTCGGCGTCGGTCTCGATGACCTGTTCGAGCCGGTGGCGTCGTGAGCTACGTCAAGTGGTCCTCCCTGTGGCACGTCGTTCTCCCCGGCAAGGCCGTCACGGTCTGCGGCCGTTACGTCGGGCCTAAGGCTCACCGCCGGGAGATCCCACCTCTCGAAGCGTTCCTCTGCAAGGTCTGCGGGGGTGCGGCGTGAGGGACTGGCTTCTCGCCCGCCTGTATCACCTCGCCGAGCTCTTCGGCTTCGAGCGGCGACTCGAATGCCCTGAGTGCCACGAGTGGTTCCCGATGTGGGGACCCACTGGTCTGTTCGTCCATCTCTACACAAGCGGGTCCGGCTGGCACCGGACCCAAGGAAAGGAGCAGCGATGAAGCGCGTCATCGCCGTCCTGGCGTTGATTCTAACGCTAGGAGCAAGCACCGCGAGTGCCTCAGAGGTACTCGACACCGACACCGGCTACGGCCGAGCCGCCGTCTACGCCTGGTCGCGGGGCTATCACAGTGTCGCTCTCGTCGCCAGGTATGCCGGTCGGGCGGACGTGAGCCTTCGCATCCACTGCATGAACGGCTTCACCCGGAATCTCTCCTGGACCGACTATGGGCCGCGGTTCCGAGTCATCCGATCAGTGCCGACCTACGTCCGGTGCAACTACGCCGGTGTCCTCACGACCAACGGCTCGTACATCCGCCTCGTGATCGGAGCGTTCTGATGCAGAGCCTTCCCGAACGGCCCGACATCGCTCCGAAGAAACGCTCCAAGGGAACCATCATCGCGTCCATCATCGGCGGGCTAATCGTCCTCGGTGCTCTCTCGAACCTTGTCGAATCCGACACGACCACGACCGACACGCCGACCAGCGTCACGTCGGACTCCACCTACGAGATCACCGCGCAAGACGTGGTCGACGTGATGGACCCGTCTCAGATCGAGACGTTCTGCACGGCCTACTACCAGCTCGGCGACTACGACCTGGCTCTGGATCAGTTCACCGAAGGCTACGGCTCCGGGCAAGATCCGTCGGCCGAGGAAGTCTTCGACGAGCTTCTGGTGCGGTGCTAGTGATCCTCTACCGCTGCTCCTTCTGTCGCTGCCTGCTCCGGGGAGACCTGGGACAGCACGGCGACCGCTGTCCTCGATGTGAGACGGGTCGACTCGGAACGATCGCCCGAGTGACTCGGCGGATGCTCGCAGAGGCCGAGCTCGAGAATGTCGAGCAGATCGGCGAGATGGCCGTATGAGCGCGCTTGTCTTCCACCATCCTCGATGGCTCTGGCGAGTCCTGTCGCCGATATGCGGGTGGTTCTGGCTGCCATGTCCGATTTGTGGGCGAATGTTCAGCGGCGGCGAGTGGCACCACACGAACCAGTCCATCCCTACCGGAGAGCCGCACGTAGGCCAGGGGATCTGTCCCTGGTGCACCGCCGCGGGATATGGCTACTGGGACCCGCCGGGTGTGTGGGAGCGCGCGCTTGTCGACTTCGAAACCAAGCGAAGGTCCGCCTGATGCCAGGCTTTGTCCCCGACCGCCGATGGTCTCGCTGCGAAGAGTGCAGTGGTACCGACCTCCTGAGCATCGGCGTGATCCACCACGGCGCATCGTGCAGCCAGAATCCAGACGGCGATCCCGGTCAGACGGCGATACCGCTGGAGCGCCACAAGCCCGAGTCGGTTCGACGTAGGGACCGGATGGCTCCGTCGGCGTTGGCTCGGCTTCGGAAATTGCGGACGGTGAACTGATGCCGATCCAGGGCGTCGCGCCGAGGCTGTTGGAGATCGGCCGGATCCGCATGGGATCCAAGGGCTCCAAGGGTGAGCCGAAGCGTCTCGAACACTGGCGCCTCACGTCGGCGCACCTCGATTCGCTGAACGCCGCGGCGAAGCTGTGGGGCGGCGTGGTCGGCGACTGGGAGGGCGGCTACGAACTCCTCACCGAGACCGACACGCTCGAGGTCCTGGTCCCGCCGAACGCCTTCACCTCGTACATGGAAGCGTGGACCGCCGGCGGGATCCAGCGCCGATGCGACGGTCTGACCGAGCTCATCACCGGAGACGAGTGTCTGTGCAACGCCGACGGCGACCAGGTCTGCGAGCCGTCGACGAACCTGCGCGTCCTGCTCCCGCAACTTCCGGGGATCGGCTCGTGGAGGTTGGCGACGAAGGGATGGACCGCCGCCGCCGAGCTCCAAGGGACGGTCGAGCTGCTCCAGCGGACGGCGCATCGCAGCGAATGGCCCGCGGCCGAGCTGTTCCTGGACCAGCGCTCGAAGGTCGTTGCAGGGCAGACACGCCGGTTCATTGTCCCCGTCCTTCGTCTGCCGTATTCGCTCGCCGAGCTGGGAGCCTCCGAGACACGCTCGCTCGGCACCGGAGCCATCGTCCGCGTCGACACGACCACGGGCGAGATCAATCCTCTTGACTCTCCTTCGCGGGAGAGGTCGGCGTCACTTGGGGAAGTCGGCGCCGATGCGGGAGGCCGGGTCGATACCGCATCCTCGGCCTCCCGCGAATCGTCGGAGGGTACAACCGCAGCGGACGTCGCTACAGGGACTCGGGGAACGACTGCGGACCCCTCCGATCTTGTATCCCCGGCCGCAGGACCACGACAGGCGAAGTCGCCCAGTGCGGCGCCACGTCGAGGCGCAGCGACCAAGGGGGAGGGTGGATCAGAGTCCAACATGTCAGCACGTGTGGCGACTGCTAAGCCCTCCCCCGCCGGGGGTCGCAAGAAGTACCCGGTCGCCGTGAAGGACTGTCTGCACACGGTCGGCGTGGATGTGGAAGGACGCTGCACCGATTGCGGCGCACTGATCGCTGAGGCGGCGTCGTAGCCGCAGGGAGGAGAACCCATGTTCACCAAGCGTGACAAGGAAGAGCTGGTCGAGGAAATCGCCAAGCTGCGCGCAGAGATAAAGCTCCTGCGCGAAGAGAAGAAGGCTGTCGGCAAGGCCGCTGACCTCCAGGGGGAGATCAACGACCTCACTAAGAAGCTGACCGACCTCCAAATTGAGGAGGACCGTGTCACCGAGAAGCACGCGCGTGAGCGGCGTGAGGTCGAGCACATGGTCGGGCTCGAACGCAAGCGTCAGGAGTTCGAGGTCGAGCAGGCCAAGCGAGAGACCCAGGTGGAGCTCCGCGAGGCCGCGTTGACCGAGCAGCGCAAGCGGTTCGAAGAGCAGATGAAGTTCATCGAGAACCGCCTGGCCGACGAGGTGAAGTACCTCAAGGACGACATCGTCAAGGCCCTTCTCAAGGCCATCCCGAGCTTCCGTGTCGATCGCAAGGAGACGGTCGGCGCGAGCAATGGCCAGGAGGACTGACCGGTGGCGAACTTCTACCCGTGGGGTGGCGGCTACGCGACGTCGGCAACGACTGTCACCTACCCGACGTACACGACCAACACGACCAACGTCATCGGCACGACCTGGGACTCCTCGGCGGCGGCACCGCGAGCGGTTGAGTGGAATGGCACGGTACTGCGAGTCGGCGCGGCGGCTAGCCCGGAACCGGCGAAGGACGAGGCGCCGACTGAGTGGCTGCGCCGGCGTGTCGAAGAGTTGCGTGTCGACGTCCTAGCGGAGGCTGCGTGAACGACTACGCCGTCCTGCTTGCCCTCCTCGGCGCCGCTCTGCTCATCCAGTTGATCCTCGCCATGCTCGCGGCGGGCCGAGAGCTCCAAGCTTTCGCTCGCTCACTCTCCATGTACCAACCGCGGGATCCGAAGGTCCAGGTCTACGGCGGCGTTCACGATTGGGAACGGGAGGAAGAGCTGTGAGCCAGACCATGTCCCTCCCGGTGATGACCCCAGAACGTCAACGCCGTATCGACATGCTCCGCCGGGACTACCTCACCAACGAAGCCCGCCAGTACCTCGTCACGAACGAATGCGCCGATTTGGGCCACATCCCGAAGGTGGACAAGCCGATGGGGGAGAAGCGGGACTGGGAGAAGGGCTGCGTCTGCTCGGCGAGGAAGTGGATCTGATGCCGGCGGCGATATGTTCGCACCCCTCGCACACCGGCTCCCGTCTCGTCGAACGCCGCGCCCTGCTTGAGGAGCGCACCGAATGGCGGGACGTCGTGACCCAGTCCCGGTTCCTCGTCAGGCAGCGCCGGCGGGTCTGCCGTGACTGCGCTCGGCGTGACGTCGCCCGGATCGACGGCGGGATCGACGGCGTGGTCGGCGACCAGGCGGCGTTGCTGTGATGGCCCTCACATTGCAGGCTCGCCCTACGACCTACAAGGGGATTCCTATGCGGTCGCGTCTTGAGGCGAGATTCGCAGCGCTTCTTGACCAGAATGGCTACGGCTGGCTCTACGAGCCGAGAGCTCTTGCCGATGAGAGTGGCCAATATCTACCGGACTTTCTCATCACACACAGCCAGGGGCGGGAGCGGCACGGTCCTAGCCTCTACATCGAGGTCCGTCCGACGCTTGAGCGGGCGCTACTGACGATCCGCCAGTGCGGCCCGGTGTTCTCGTCGGAACCTGACGCGCAGGTATGGGCTCATTGGCCTGCTGAGGATGGCTGGGGCGTCATCAGAATCGCCCGTGGCTGGATCAAGACCCTCGGTGAGAACGAGGGTCTGCCGGGTGTCTTCTTTCGGAGCAATCGGTGAGCGACCTCCATGTCATCTGTCCGGACTGCGGTGGCGCAATCGCCCACCAATGCGGCGCAAATCGTGGCGCAATACCCGACGCAAATGCTACGCAAATCGTGGCGCAAATCCCCGGCCAGGCACAGATTGCGCAAGTCTCTAAGAGCCTGAAAGGTCCGTCTCCCAACAAGGGCAAGAGCTACAACCAAGGCTATAACGCGCAATTCCTCGAGTTCTGGAAGGTGTACCCACTCCGCCGAGACAAGCGCAAAGCGGAGAAAGCGTGGCGCAATGCTGTCGCAAGACTCGGGGCAAACGCCGACGCAAGAGCCGCAATTATCGCTGGCGCAATTCGGTATCGCGACGACCCCAACCGGCTCGACCAGTTCACGAAGTACGCCGAGGGCTGGCTCAACGCGGATGGCTGGGAAGACGAGCCACTCCCGACGCGGCTGAACGGCAAGGAGCCGGCGCACCGCGAGATCACCGAGGCTGACTATGAAGCGGCAAGGGAGCAGCGATGACGAACCTCCGCGCCGACGCCGCCAAGGCTGCCGAGGAAGCTGCGATCAAGCTCGCGCACATCCGCGGCTGTTCGAAGGTCGACGCGACCCAAGCCGTCGCCGCGACCTACGCCGAGAACCTCCGTCTATCCAGGACCACGACCATGGAGCCGTACTGGCGGCTGATGGTCGACGTAGCCGAGCAGCAGGTGGGGTCGGCGCTGGGGGAGTCGGCGTGATCGGCACCATGACGATGTTCTACGTGTCCTGCGACATCTGCAGTGACCGGGTCGATGGCGAGTTCGTCGCGTGGACCGACAAGGATTCCGCGGAGCTGGAGGCCGACGAGTCCGAGTGGACGCTGAAGGATGGCAAGCACTACTGCCCGACCCACTGGATCTGCCAGGAGCCGCAGTGCCACGTCGAACTCGGGCCGCTCGCCGGCGAGCAGGACTATCTCTGCGAGAGGCATGGGGCATGACCACCCTCACTCGCCCGCCGAGACCAACGAAAGGTCCCTTCGCCGAACAAGGAGACCGCTGCCTTCGCTGCTACCGAGTGGCCACGATCCTTCAGTGGTGCAAGCAACACGCCGAGAAGGTCGCCGACGAACGAGTGGCCCGGTACGTGAAACGCCGAGATGGCGTCTGCGTCTTCTGCAGCGATACGCGAGGGCCATATGACGCCGCGCACATCTTCCGCCGGCGTCTGTACTACCGGCTCCGCTGGAACCCGTTGAACCTACTGACGGCCTGCCGGTCGTGTCACACGGCGTTCGATCTCGACAAGCCGACCGGACGGCGGTGGCTACGTGAGACCCGTCCCGGTCTGCTTGAGCAGCTCGAGGCGCTGAAGGACTCGGCGCCGATGCCCGACGTCGGCGAAGTGATCGTGAGGTACGCGGCGTGAGCGAGGTCAACGCATTCGAGGAGTCCGACCGCGCCGCCCGAGTTCGCCTCGAGGAGGAGTTCGCCAGACAGATCGCTCGCGGTCTCCAGTTTGCCGGCGAAGTCGAGCGTCTAGAGGCCGAGGCCGAGCGGCTGCGGGCCGAGGTAGCCGATGGGTTCAAGGTCGCGGAAGACCTCGCCGCCGAGATACAGCACCGTCAGCGGCTTCAGGCCGAGGTCGAGCGGCTGAACGACGAAATCATCGAGATGCGAAATCTCTGGGGCCGTGACCAGCGCCGTGCTGAGAAGGCCGAGGCCGAGGTCGAGCGGCTGCGGAAGGACGTGGCGTTCAACCCCGACTACGAAGAAGTGGCGAACGAGTACGCCGAAGATATCGCCAAGCTGCGCGAGGAGTTGAACTACCAGTCTGACCGGGCGAATAGGAATGACCGCGAACGTGAGCAGATGAGGGCCGAGGTCGAGCGGCTGCGGGCGGCGCTGGAACAGATAGCGACGACGCATGACTGGCATTGGGGAATGGATGTAGCCCGCAACGCCCTAGTCGAGGAGGTGACCGCCCAGGACAACTCGCCCCGATAGCCGACCGCGCCGGGAGCGCGGCAACGACACCGGGAGGTCAACGTGAAACGAGCACTCAAGACGGCCACGATCGCCGTGACCTTGGCAGGGATAGCGATCGGGCCACCGGCAGCATCAGCAGATGACCGGCTACAGGAGTATCGGGAGAAGCAGTGTCGATTTCAACATCTGGATCCGGGGACGTGGACGGCGAGGGAGGAGCGCAGGACGGCGCTCTGCGTCTTGGAAAGGTGGCCCGTTCCGGGGGGATGGTCTGGTTTCTCCTCCGTCGTGGCCTGCGAGTCCGGGTGGAACCGGCTCGCATACAACGCCGTTGGTCCTTACGTCGGCCTAGGCCAGCACGCCTTGTCGTCGTGGATGAGCAGGGTACGAGCGTATTCACCGCCCCTGTGGGGACTCTCTATTCGATGGCAGAACAGCCGTACGATGTTGACGATCACGGCGCGGATGATGCATAGCATCGGCCTGTCCCCGTGGAGTTGCGCGTGACCCTGCGCTCCCTGATCGAGATCCAGAACCACATGCTCAACGCCGCGTCCGCCTACGTGCGGATCCGAGAGCAGTACCAGTGGGCCTTCAACTACGCCCACGCACCGACGAAATCGAACGGTCAGGGCTCAGGCCAGATCGCCTACTCGAACCCGGTCCTCGGCGTGGTCTCCGACGAGCAGAAGGCCGAAGTACGCGAGCTCCTGGAGGCATTCGACGACGCCGTCCAGCGCGTTGATACGGAGCTGACGCGGATCCGCAAGGGGTTGGACCGCCGGCTCGGCCCGGAGGACCCGCGCAAGCCCCGCGGCACGTTCCCCCGATCGGTGGGCAAGACGGAACTCGATAAGCTGAAGGAAGCCCGAGATCGTCGGCGTATCAGATCGGAGCACTATGGGAGCTGACCACACTCCAGGACCGTGGCATTGGGGCAACACGATGCACACGCTCTGGAACGAGGATGAAACCGTGGTCATTCTGGACGATGAACTTGGTCTCGAGTATGGGGCCAACGCAAGCCTCATCGCCGCCGCTCCGGATCTGCTCGCGGCGCTGGAGGGTACGGTGCAGGTCTTCGAGGGGTTAGACCGCGCAGCCGAACTCCACGAGACGTTGTATCCGGTCCTCGCTAACTGCCGCGTTGCTATCGCCGCGGCCAAGGGGGAGACCTGAGACCCTGCCGAACCTGTGGGGACTCGCCAGCCGTCGTCGCCGGCCAGTGCCGAGCTTGCTACGTCTACGCTCGGCGCACCGGGGAGGACCGATCCGACTACTTGGCCCGCCTCGAGGCTCGGCGTGAGGAGGCCCGGGATCGTGCTTGGCTTAGGCTCGCGGGGCGCTTGCAAATGACAGGCATGTAGTTCACAATCTCCCGAACGTGGGGACGTGTCCCCACACCCCTCGGTCCACCGGCCGAGAACCTCCGAAGCGCCGTCCACGGGTGGGGCGGCGCTTCGCTATGGGGGGAGGTGTCCGATGCCCAAGCCGATGTCGCGCATCTCGAACGCCTGGGCTCAGGGCTACGAGCCGAACTCGATTGCCGCGCGCATGACCGGCACCGAGCGCAAGGCCTTCCGTGAATGGCTGAACGCTCGAGCCAACGACAACCGCGTCCTCGAGTCCCAGCTCAAGGGGAAGAAGGATCCCCGGCGCTCGCCCTACGTCGAGGTATGAGGGACTGGCTCCTGACCCGGCGCGACTTCCTCAAGAGCTCGGGGCTGATGTTCATCTTCCCGTGGACCGGGCAGCGTAGGCCTCGCCATCGACGAACGTCGACGACCGTCGGTCTCCTGCTCCTCCTGCAGCAAAGGACGGCCTGATGCCCGACGTCAAACACCCGTTCGTCTCGGCGGTCGCCGACGGCGGAGACGCCACCCTGGTACGTCCCTCGAACTGGAACGACGCCCACGTCTGGCCGACGAACTCGACGATCGGCAACCTGACGCTGGCCGACGGGGACTTCGCGATCCACTTCTACGAGATCGCCTTGACCGGAGAGCTCGTCCTGGCCGGCACGGCGGAGATATCCATTCTCGGCTGGAACGACACGAAGGTCTACAACGTGCTGGGCAACCCTCGCACGCCGAAAGCTCCATTCCGTATCCCGAACGGGCATGACTACACCGAGGTAGACGAACTCGGACTGACGGGTGAGATCGAGGGATTCATCGAAGGTGACGCCGAACTCTACATCGCCAACTTCAACGAGATCTCCGAGACCATACTCGCGGGAAGGACATAGATGGGGACTGCACTGTTCGACAACCAGGCTGTACCGGCGACCCCGGCGGCGGGAAAGTCGCGCTTGTTCGTCGATTCTACGGCGAAGAAACTGGTCGTCCTGGACGACACGGGCCGAGGCAACCCCGTGGGCGGCATCGACAACGGCTCGGTAGCCAGCCAGACGCCGTTCGCTACCGACACCTACGTCACGGATTCGGACCTCATCATCCCGAGTGTCGGTCTACAGATACGGACCTATCTACGGTGGGACATCTCCGCGACGAAGACCGCTGCGGGAGTCGCGACGCCGATCTACAGGATCCGCCTCGGGTCCGCACGAACCACGGCGGATACGGCGATCCTCACGATCACCGGGCCGGCCCAGACCGCCGCGATCGACGGCGCGGTCATCACCGTCTTCGCCACCCTGCGTAACGTCGGCGCGTCGGCGGTTCTCCAGGGAACGACCAGCATGGTTCACAACCTCGCTGCGACCGGGTTCGCGAACAACGCCGCGGGCATGGTTGAGGCGACGAGCGGCACCTTCGACTCGACGGGCAAGGCGGGGCAGTTCTTCGGCCTCTCGATCGACGGTGGCGCTTCGGCTGCGTGGACGGTTACTCGGGTTCGCTCACGGATGGACTGGTAGGAGGCTCGATGCCCGGACTAACGGACTTCGGTGAGAACGCGGTTCTCGATGAGATCTACAACGCCGGCGCCGGGACGTTCCCCGCGGCCGACCCGTTCATCTCGCTCCATTCCGCCGACCCCGCCGATACCGGAGCGAACGAGCTCACCGGCGGTGGCTACGCTCGTCAGCAAACGGCATTCGGCGCGGCGGCTTCAGGGACGCTTTCGAACACCGGCGCTATCACCTGGTCGGTCCCTGCGGGTAACGTCGTGGCCTGGGGAGCGAACGACGCCTCTACGGCGGGCAACTTCTTCCAAACGGGCTGGTTCCAGCCGGCGTCGGGCAAGGTCGTCGACCTCGCCCTCGTAAGGGCCGGTTCGGACGTGACGAACAACGACGTCCAGTCCCAAGCGCACGGTCTCGCTGCGGATGACCGGGTGGTGTTCGAGGTCATCGAGCAGCTAACCATCCCCGCAGGACTCACCGCTGGCACGATCTATTTCGTGATCGCGACGGGAATCACGACCGATTCGTTCCGGGTGGCGACAACCTCGGGAGGCGCGGCCATCGACATCACCGCCGCAGGGAGTGCGATCTGGCGCAAGGTCCTGGTGACGAACTTCTCCGGTGCCGGAACGTTCCAGGTGGCGGCAGGCGACCTCGACATCTTCGCCACCGAATAACCTCCTAGGGAGGCGGCATGGCTAACGCCTTCCAGCAAGACGCCTTCCAGCAGACCCCGACTGCTTTCCAGGAGGGCGGCGTTCCGTCGGGGCAAAGCACCTCCCGGATGCGTCTTAGGTCAAGGGCCGTAGGTCAAGCGGTCGAATCAGCTCAAGGCCGTATCAGGGTTCGTTCGAGGTCCCTAGCCAGGGTCTCGGCGATCGCTACAGGTCGAGCCCGATTCCGGTCCCGGGCGTTCGGCGTTCAACTCGTCTCCGGGCGGGGAAGGATCAGGCTCCGCTCTTCGGCGATAGGCAGAGCGGTCGTCGTTGCACAGGGCAGGATTCGGCTCCGTTCGAAGGTATTCGGGTCAACCCCGCCCCAGGTCTCCCAAGGCTCGGGACGGGTCAGGGTTCGCAGCAGGGCCGTAGGTCAGGCCGTCACCAAGGCAACCGGCAGGGTCCGGCTCACCGCAAGGGCACTCGGCAAGGCCTCGATCGTCGCTTCGGGTCGGGTACGGCTCAGGACACGGGCCTTCGGTAGCCCCGGAGCCACCCAAGGCCAGGGTTCGGGAAGGTTCCGGCTCAGGTCAAGGGCGCTCGGCAAGCTGCTGGTCGTCGGTGCAGGCAGGGTTCGGCTCCGGTCAAGAGCCCTGTCCCTCGGTCGGGCGATCGCCAACGGGAAAGTTCGGCTCCGCTCTCGGACCACCGGTGCGCCAGTCATCTCGCGCCAGGGATCGAGCCGGATCAGGCTTCGCTCCAGGGCTGTCGGCGTGGCCCTGCCGGAGAACCTCGGGCTCCCGGTACGGCCTCCGACGTACGCGGTCTCGGTCTCGAGCGCGGACGACGCTCTCGCTCTGACCGGGGCGAACCGTGGGAACCGGGTCGCCTCCGAGAACGGCGCGGGGGTGCTGACCGGAGCGAACCGAGGAAGCCCTCGGACGACGAGCAACGATGCGGAGGTGCCGTGAGCCAGACCGCCTGGGAGCGACGACCTCCCGACCACACGGTGACCCAGAACGACGTCTCGGTCCTGATCGAGGACGTCCTCCGAGACTCGAAGGGCGTGATCGTCGACCTCACCGGCGTCACGGAGGTCCGG
>Ga0207650_10001940_pt1 | contig 14570 bp, 12 predicted proteins | sample KBSS63metaG_FD_184325 | JGI IMG/M metagenome (GOLD analysis project Ga0207650, IMG submission 184325) | Switchgrass rhizosphere microbial communities from Kellogg Biological Station, Michigan, USA - KBS S6-3 metaG (SPAdes) (version 2) | ecosystem: Host-associated > Plants > Roots > Rhizosphere...
CCCTCGGAATAGGCGATCGACCTGGCGTCGAGCAGCGCCTGGCGAAGTGCGGACGGTGTGGAGATGTCCGGCAGGGGTCGGCCAGCCTTCACTGCGACGCCGATCTTCGAGATGGCCACGTCCCTGCGATCGAGTGCCGCGAAGTGCCCGCTGCGCACGAGATCGTCCATGCCACCGTCGACCATGATCAGGACGTCGACATGTTCCCCACTGCGCACGCGCACGGGACTGGCTTCCCGTGAGTTTCCGGACGAGGGTCCCCACGACATCGAGACCTTGTGACCGGATTCCTTCTCGAACTGCGTCGCGATCCGAGTGATGGAGCCCTTGAGGATTCCCGTCGTCAGGATCTTGAGTTCGTCCGCGCGGGCGCTGGTGGCGAGCGACAGCACGAGGGCAGCCCCGACGCCGATGATCGAGAGGGTTCGGAACAATCTTTTCATTTCAGTTCTCCTTGAGTTGGGGCAGATGGCGCGGTCGTGTTCGTCTGCATCGGGCGGGGGTCAACCGAAGGTTCAGTCGCTTCAAGCTGACGTATCAGGTCGAGGCGAGTGCTCTTGCGCAGCACCGCCTGGCGATGACGCTGCACCTGGCTCTCGGTTGCCGGCACCAGCGGGTCTATAGGAGTCGGGCGGCCTGTCTCGTCGACCGCCACCATGGTGAAATAGCAGCTGTTGACGTGGCGCTCCTGCTGCGTCCGGATGTCCTGGGCCACGACCTTGATGCCGACTTCCATCGACGAGCGGCCGGTGTGATTGACAGAGGCGAGGAAGCTCACCAACTCGCCGACATGGATCGCTTGGCGAAACAGCACCTGATCGACCGACACCGTGACCACGTAGCGGCGGGCATAGCGACTGGCGCAGGCATAGGCGACCTGGTCGAGCAGCTTCAGTAGGTGGCCGCCGTGGACGTTGCCAGCGAAGTTGGCCATGTCCGGCGTCATCAGCACGGTCATGCTGAGCTCGTGTCTTGGCAGCATCGTCATGGCGCTCAGACCCGCTCGACGATGACGGCGATGCCTTGGCCGACGCCGATGCACATGGTGCACAGCGCATAGCGCCCACGAACGCGGTGCAGTTGTCGAACTGCCGTCGCGACGAGCCGGGCGCCGCTCGCACCGAGCGGATGGCCAAGGGCGATCGCACCGCCGTTCGGATTCACGCGCGGATCATCGTCGGCGAGGCCGAGGTCGCGCAGCACCGCCAGGCCCTGCGCGGCAAAGGCTTCGTTGAGTTCGATCACGTCGAGTTGCTCGAGTGTCAGTCCAGCCAGCATGAGCACCTTGCGCGTCGCCGGTGCCGGGCCCATGCCCATGATGCGGGGCGGCACACCGGCGGTCGCCATCGCGACGACGCGCGCTTGCGGCGTGAGGCCGTGTTTTGCTGCGCTACTCTCGTCGGCAAGCAGCAGCGCACAGGCACCGTCGTTGACGCCCGAGGCGTTGCCCGCCGTCACGCTGCCGTCCGGTCGCACCACGCCCTTGAGCTTGGCCAGAGCCTCGAGGGTGGTTTCGCGAGGGTGCTCGTCTTTCGCGACGACGATCGGATCACCCTTCTTCTGCGCGACCCTGACCGGCACGATCTCGGCGTCGAAGATCCCACCCTGCTGCGCCGCCAACGCCTTGCGCTGCGACGCCAGCGCCATCCGGTCTTGCGCCTCGCGCTCGATCTTGAACTCCGTTGCGACGTTCTCGGCAGTCTCCGGCATCGAGTCGACACCGAAGCGCTCCTTCATCAGCTTGTTGACGAAGCGCCAGCCGATCGTGGTGTCCTCGACACGGTTGCTGCGCGAGAACGCGCTTTCGGCCTTCGGCATCACGAACGGCGCTCGCGACATGCTCTCGACGCCGCCGGCGATCATCAGGTCGGCATCGCCCGACCGGATCGCTCGCGCCGCGCTGCCGAGCGCATCGAGTCCCGATCCGCAGAGCCGATTCACCGTCGAGCCCGGCACTTCGACGGGAAGTCCCGCCAGCAGCGCCGACATCCGCGCGACGTTCCGGTTGTCTTCACCAGCCTGGTTGGCACAGCCGTAGATGACGTCGGCCACGGAATGCCAGTCGAGCCTGGGGTGGCGCGCCATCAGCGCGGCGAGCGGCACGGCGCCCAGGTCGTCGGCGCGGACCGACGACAGTGCGCCGCCGTAGCGGCCGAAGGGGGTGCGAACGGCATCGCAGATGAAAGCGTGGCGGGTCATGGCAGCTCCTTGCTCTGGTCCAGCGTCCACAGCCTGTCCAGCAGTGCACGCGCGGCGGCCGCCCCGATCACCGGGGAAGCCAGTTCGATCAGCTTGTCGCCGAGCTCGGCGTCCGACAGCGGCAGCTCCGGGTCGCCCTTGCGGTCGGGCTGGAAGTGGGTGAAGCGGCGGCCGTCGCGCAGGACGATCTCCACGCGCGCCGCGCGGTGTTCGGGAAAGCCGGCGTCGATCTCCGGGTCGAGCGCCTTCGTCATGCGTTTCATGAGCGCCCGGGTCGCCGGATCGTTCAGGCGCTCGGGACCGAATGCGGACAGCCGCACGCTGCCATGCACCAGCGCCGAAGCGACCATGTAGTTCAGGCTGAAACGGGCCTGGTCGGCGCTCTGCGGATCCTCGTGCGGGGCGATGTCCAGCGTCGCCTGGTACACGCCCAGGCGGACGCGATCAATGTCCTGATGCGTGAAGCCGTGTCGCTGCCGAAGCTCGAGCGCGCCATCGATGGCAGGGAAGTTGTGCCCGCAGCCGACATGGTTCTTGAAGGTCAGGCGGGTGACGTGGAAGTTCTGGCCGAGCGTCGCGCCGACCTCCGACCAGTCGGGCCCGGTGCTCATCGCCCTCCCCAGCCCGCCCTCGCCTTCAAGGATGTCCAATGAACTGCGCACGCCGCGCGCAGCGAGTTGCGCTGCCAGCAAGCCCGCCTCCGCGGCGCGACCCGCATGCAGCGGCTTAGCCATCGCCTCCGACCGGAACGCCTGCTGAAGGCCCGCGGAGAAGGTGCCGGCGAGCGCGATCGCATGGGCGAACGCCGCCTCGTCGAGACCGAGCAGTGCACCGGCGGCGACGGCGGCGCCGAAGGTGCCGATCGTGCCGGTGTTGTGCCAGTACTGGTAGTGCGCGCGACCCATCGCGACGCCGATGCGCGTCGACACCTCGTAGCCGAGCACCACGCCACGGAGGAAGGCCGACCCGTCCGCGCCGACCGACAGCGCGGCAGCGAGCGCAGCCGCGATGGTCGCCGCACCCGGATGGACCATCGCATCGCGAAAGCTGTCGTCGATCTCGGCCGCATGCGCGGCGGTGCCCTGGATCAGCGCTGCGGCGCGAGGCGTCGCCGCGCGTCCTTGCACGAGCCGCGCACTGCCCCGGTCCAGATCGTCGGCCAGCACCGCCTCCAAGGCACGCACCGCCGGGGCATCGAGCCCGGGATAGAGCGCTGCATGCCAGTCGATGACGGCGCGCTTCGCGTGGTGCATCACCTCGGCGGACAAAGGCTCATCGCAAGAGCGTGCGGCATATCGAGCGAAGACTTCGGTGGCGAACATCGGTCGCTCCTTCAGTCGGCAAGCAGATGGCGCACGTCGCCGCGCACGGATCTGGGCCCGGAGATCTGCGCGAGCCACTCGAGGTCAGCACTCAGTGCCGCGTCGCCGCGCTCGCGGGCCCAGAACACCGGTCCGCCTTCCCATCGGGGGAAGCCAAAGCCGTTGACCAGCGCGACGTCCACGTCGGTGGCCCGCTCGGCAACGCCTTCGGCGAGCAGCAGCGCGGCTTCATTGACCAGCGCCAGCACGACGCGACGGGAGATCTCCGCGTCATCGATGCGGCGCGCCACGACGCCCTTGTCGGCGCGAGCCTGCTCGATCAGTGCGTGCACCGCCGGATCGACCTGCGGCTTGCCAGCGTCACCGTACCGGTAGTAGCCGGCGCCGGTCTTGCGGCCGAGGCGACCGGCTTCGCAAAGCCGATCGGCAATCTGCACATAGCGGGCGGAAGGGTCGCGCGTGGCCGCTTGCGCCTGACGCATGCGCCAAGCGATGTCCAGGCCGGACAGGTCGGCCACTGCGAAGGGGCCCATCGCCAAGCCGAACCGCTCCAGCGCCCCATCGACCTGTTCCGGCCAGGCACCCTCCTCGACCATGAACTCGCACTGCCTGCGGTACGCGGCGTAGAGCCGGTTGCCGACAAAGCCGAACGCGTTGCCGGTCAGCAGCGGCAGCTTCTTCAGCTTCCTGCCGAGGGCCAGGCCGGTCGCCACCGCATCGGGTGCGCTCGCTCGCCCCCGAACGACCTCCATCAGCCGCATCACGTTCGCCGGACTGAAGAAGTGCAGCCCGATCACGTCCTGCGGCCGCGAGGTGGCGTCGGCGATCGCATCGAGGTCGAGGTAGGAGGTGTTGCTCGCGAGAACGGCGCCCGGCTTCGCCACCGCGTCGATGCGCTGGAAGACCTGCCGCTTGACCCCGATCTCCTCGAACACCGCCTCGATCACGAGGTCGGCCGTCGCGAGCTCGTTCCAGTCGAGGCTGCTGCGCAGGCGCGATTCGCATGCTTCGGCGATGTTCGCCTTCATCTTGCCGGCGCGTACGCGGCCGGCGTAGTGGTCACCGATGCGTGCCGTTCCGCGCTCGAGCGCGGCGCTGTCCTGTTCGAGCAGCAGCACCTTGAGGCCGGCGTCGAGCACCGCGATCGCCATGCCCGAACCCATCGTGCCGGCGCCGATGACGGCGACACGCTGCAAAGTTCGCGGCGCCACGGCGTCGAGGGACGGGTGCTTGGCACTGTCGCGCTCGGCGAAGAACTGATGCCGCAGTGCCGCAGCTTCGCGGGAGACGCGCAAGCGCTGGAACACCGAGCGCTCATTGGCTAGCGCGTCGTCGATTGCCAGCGTCGACGAAGCCTTGACCGCATCGATCGCGGCCTGGACCGCCGGCCGCTTCTTGCCTGCCTTCGACGCAGCGGCGGCAGCGACGGATACCGCAGCCTCGTCGGTGGGAGGCACCGGAAGGTCGCGCAGGCGCTGCTTTCGGCCGACGAGTCGGCGCGCATGGGCCACCGCCGCGGCCCGCAGGTCACCGTCCGCTTGCACGTCGATCAGCCCCGTGGCCAGTGCCGCAGCGCTCGCGACCCGTTCGCCGCTGCAGACCATCTGGATCGCGCGCGGCACGCCGACGATACGCGGCAGCCGCTGTGTGCCGCCGGCACCTGGGATGATGCCGAGCGTCACTTCGGGCAGGCCGACCACGGTGCCGGGCGCCGCGACGCGGGCATCGCAGCCAAGCGCCAGCTCGAAGCCGCCGCCGAGTGCCGCGCCGTGCAGCGCGGCGACGAACGGCTTGGTGCACGCTTCGATCGCCGCGATGACCGCCGGCAGTTGCGGCTCGGCCAGCGGCTGACCGAACTCGCGGATGTCGGAGCCGGCGATGAAGGTCGTGCCGGCGCCGATCAGCACGGCAGCGACGATGGCGTCGTCGCAACGCACCATTTCAACGGCTTCGAGCAGGCCGCGCCGGACTTCCGTCGAGCCGGCGTTGATGGGCGGGTTGTCGATGACGATGACGGCGACATCGCCGTCGCGTTCCATGTGGACACGAGCAGACATGGCAGGGCCCTCAGGTCAGCACGACGACGCCGTCGGCCGCGCGCACGCCCTGACCGTCGGGCAACACGAACACCGGATTCGCCTCCGCCTCGACCAGCCGATCGCCGAGCTGGGCGGTCATGTCGGAGAACGCGACGATCGCGTCGACCAGCGCTTCGACATCGGCCTTGGGCCGGCCGCGAAAGCCATTGAGCAGCGGCCAGGTCTTCAGCTCCTGCGCCATATCGCGCGCGTCGGCGCGGCTGAGGCCACCCTCCGGTGGCAGCAGACGCATCGTCGTGTCCTTGAACAGTTCCGCGGTGACGCCGCCCATGCCGAGCAGGATCGCCGTGCCGAGCACATCGCGATGCATACCGAGAATCAGCTCCGTGCCGCCGCAGACCATCTCCTGCACGAGGAAGCGCTGCGGCCGCACACCGGCCCGTGCTTCCACATCGGCCGCCATCGCGGTCAGGCGTTGGCCCACCGTTTCGGGCGTCAGGCCGATCGCGACGCCGCCGACCTCGGTCTTGTGCGTGATCTCGGACGAGAGAATCTTCAGAACGACGCGGCCACCGAGCTCGCGCGCCGCCGCTTCTGCCTCCATCGGCGACGTGACGATGCGCTCGGGCGCGCACGGCACGTCGAAGCGGGAGAACAGCTGCTTGGCCTGCGCCTCGTCGAGCGAGCCCGACGGAAAGTCGTCGACATCGACCTTGGCCGATGCCCGACCGGCCTCGGCGGGCGCCGAGAAGCGCCCCACCTTCAGCATCGCGCCCAGCGCCGCGGTGCAGCTTTCGGCCGCCGCGAATGCCGGCACACCCGCCTGCGTCAGCAGCGCGCCGACTTCGGGCGCATGCGGGCTGACGTAGGCGATCACCGGCTTGTCGGAGTGCGGCAGGCAGGCCCGGATCGGATCGACCAGCAGCGTCGGATTGGCCAGGCTCGACGAGCCGACGATGATCGTCAGCGCGTCGTAGCTGTCGCTCTTCAACAGCACGTCGATCGCTCCGCGCAGCAGTTCGGGCTTCAGTCCTGCCAGCGTCACGTCGATCGGGTTGCGGTCGAGCACCGCGTGGTCGCCGGTCTGCAGCGCGCGCAGCGCCTCCGCGGTTGCCGCATCGGGCGCGGGCGTGTCGAAACCGGCCATGCCGAGATCGTCGGACACGAGCGTCCCGGCGCCACCGGTGGAGGTGAGGATCGCAACGCGGTTTCCGCGCAGCCTGCGCCCGGTGGACAGCGCGGCGGGAATGTCGATCAGGTCGGCGAACGTCTGCGCGCGGATCACACCGACCTGCTTGAACAGCGCGTCGTACATCCGGTCGGCACCGGCCAGCGCGCCGGTGTGCGACACCGCGGCCTTCGCGCCGGCCTCGGAGCGGCCGATCTTGAACGCGACGACGGGCTTGCCGTTGCGCGCTGCCTTCAGCGCCGCGGCACGGAACTTCGCGGGGTTGCGCACCGTTTCGATGTAGAGCGCGATGACCTTCGTCGCGTCGTCGTCGGCGAGGTGGTCGATGAAGTCGGCGAGCTCGAGATCGACTTCATTGCTCGTTGAAATGAGCTTCGACAGTCCGATGCCGCGCGGGGCGGCGCGCGACAGAAGCGCACCCAGAATGCCGCCGCTCTGGGAGACGACGCCGATACCACCGACCGGAAAGTGCTCCATCTCGAGCGCGCCGGTCGCCGACAGCACGATGTTGTCGGTCAGGTTGACGAGGCCGATCGTGTTGGGACCGAGGATGCGCATCGAACCGGCCGCCTCGATGAGCTGCTTCTGGCGCTGCGCACCGACCTCACCGGTCTCGGTGTAGCCGCTGGCGAGGACAATCGCTGCAGCAGTTCCACGCTGGGCCAGCTCCCGCACGGCCAGATGCGCTCGCTCGGCGCCGAGCAGCACGATGCCGACGTCAGGGGCTTCGGGCAGCGACGCCACGTCCCGGTAGCAGGCGAGGTTGCCGATGTGCTCGACCTTCGGGTTGATCGGATAGATCGCGCCGGTGTAGCCGTGCTTGACGAGGTACGACACCGGTCGACCGGCAGTCTTCGTCGCGTCGGCGGAGGCGCCGATCACGGCGACACTGCGCGGCTTGAGAAGTCGGGAGATGGAGTCCATGACGGTCATTCCTTGTTGCTGATCGATGCCGACGCAGGGGAAGTCGAGGTCTTCGCCAGGAAGGCCATCACCGACTCGCGGTGCTCGGTGCTCGTGTAGCAGATGCCCTGGGCCTGACTGCCTTGTGCGAAGACGTCGTGGGCGGAGAGCTCGAAACTCTGGTTGAGGATCGTCTTGGTCAACGCCAGCGCGGTCGCGGAGGCCTTGCCGAGCTCGGCGGCCCATGCCTGCGCGTCAGCGACCAGGGTCGCGGCTGGAGTCTTGCGGTCGACGATGCCCAGGCGAAGGGCCTCGTCAACGTCGACCTTGCGACCCGTGAAGATCAGCTCCTTGGCCTTGGACAAGCCGACGCGCCGCGGCAGGAAGTACATGCCGCCGCCGTCCGGGATGATCCCCCGGTTGATATACGACCAGGTGAAACTGGCGTACTCGCTTGCGATGATGAAGTCGCAGGCCAGCGCGGTGTCGGCACCGAGCCCCGACGCGGCGCCGTTGACGGCCGCGATGACCGGCTTGGGCATCGTGTGCAGCAGCGATTGCGTGTGGTGGACGCGCTGTTGACGGTGCCAGCCGTTGAAGCCAACTTCGCCGGCCGGCGCGTTCATGCGCTTCTCCATTCCCGAGATGTCCCCGCCGGCACAGAAGCCCTTGCCGGCGCCGGTCAGCACCAACGCCTTGATGCGCTTGTCGGCCGCGACCTGCTCGAGCGCACCGATAAATTCTGTGCGCATCGCGTCGCTCATTGCATTGCGCTTGTCCGGGCGGTTGAGGGTGATCGTTGCGATCTGAGCCTCGACCGTGAGGTCGATCAACTTGAACTGCATGCTTGTCTCCTATTCGGTGGGTGGCGGGGAGCTCAGTCAGGCTTGATGTTGTTTTCCTTGATGATCTTTCGCCAACGGGCTTCCTCGGCCTTCACGTAGCGATCGAATTCCGCGGGGTCGGTCGCCGTCACGACGAGGCCTTCCTGCTCGACCTTCTTCGCGAAATCAGGGTTCTTGGCCGCCTTCTTCGCCGCGGCGTTCAGCTTGTTGATCACGTCGGCGGGTGTGCCGGCGGGCGCATAAAGGCCGTACCAGCTCTCGACGGCGTAGCCAGGTACGGTGTCGGCGATGGCGGGCACGCCCTTGTGCGACGGCGACGCCTGCGGCGTTGTCACGCCGATCGCGCGCAGCTTGCCGCTGTCGACAAAGCTGGCAACCGCGGCGGCGGTGCCGAAGATCATGTCCACCTGGCCGCCAAGCAGGTCGGTGATGGCCGGCCCCGCGCCGCGATACGGCACGTGCGTCATCTGGACTTTGGCGAGGTTGTTGAACATTTCGCCGGCCAGATGCGCCGAGGTACCGTTGCCCTGCGATGCGTAGGTCAGCTTGCCGGGCTTCGCGCGCGCGGCCTCGAGCACGTCCTTGACGGTCTTGAACGGGCTATCGGCTCTAACGACCAGGACGTTCGGACCCTTGCCGATCAGCGTGATCGGCGTGAACGCCTTGTCGTTGGCGTACGGCAGCTTCGGCTGCAGGCTCGGGTTGATTGCGTGGGCGAACGTCGCGATGACGATGTTGTAGCCGTCGGGCGCGCTTTTGGCGACCGCGTCGGTGCCGATGATCGTGCCGGCCCCGGGCTTGTTGTCGATGATGATCTGCTGGCCGAGCTCGGTCGACATGCCGGCGCCGAGCGTGCGTGCGATCAGATCGGTACCGCCGCCTGCCGCGAAGGGAACCACGAGGCGGATCGGCTTGTCGGGATAGGCCGCGAAGCACTGGGTCGCGACCAGCATCAGCGCCGCGCCGAAGAGGTGGGCTTGCAGCCTGAGTGCTCTTTGAAATGAAATCACGCTTGTCTCCTGGACTGATGAAGGAATGGCCGGCGAGTTCTGAACACCGTGAGTTCGTTGCGTCAGCGCCGATACGAAGAGTAGGCAGTGGGGCTCGATACGTCACTGTATGATTTCCAACAAGTGGAAATCGCCGGCACGCCTACCGCCACGATGGCGTCGTCGCACCGAGGCTGACCATGAGCACAGATTCGAAGAGTCGCTTTGCTGACAAGCCAGGCAGCTCACCCGCCAATCGATCGCTGGAGAGGGGGGTGGAAATTCTTCGTGCGTTTCGGCCCGGCTCGGCTTTGCTGGGCAACGGCGATCTCGCCGAGCGCACCGGCCTGTCGAGGGCCACCGTCAGTCGCTTGACCCAGACCCTTGTCGGCGTGGGCATGTTGCAGCAAGAGCCATTGCGCAAGGGCTATCGACTGGCACCTGCTGTGCTCAGCCTGGCTCACTCCATGCGATCGGGGTCGATGCTGCTGCAGGTCGCCGCCCCGTTGATGAGAGCTCTGGCGGAAAGCAAGCGAATCAACGTCGGCCTCGCCGCTCCCGACGGGGACGAGATGGTCTATCTCGAATCCATCCGGTACAGCCGCCGTGTGGCGTTCCGAAACGTCGTGTCAGGTCAGCGCGTGCCGATGGAACTGACATCGCTGGGAAGGGCCTACGTCTCAGCGGCATCCGAGCCGAAGCGCAGGGCACTTCTCGCGTTGTTCAAGAAGCGGCGGGGCGCGCAGTGGCCGGCGCTCTCGCGCGAGATCGATGAAGCGATGTCCATGGTGAGCGATCGAGGCTTCTGCGTCGCGTCCTGGCAGCCGGAGGTCGTCGCGCTGGCTGTGCCGCTGCAGATCACGGATGCCATCTACTCGCTCAACGTCAGCGTCTCCTCGGGCGAGAAGATCCGTGAAGTGGTGGATGGCCTATCAAAGCCGATTCTCGAACTGAGGCAAGAGGTCCTCGCGGCGATCGCCGCTCGAAGTAACGATTGAGCGAGCGGATCGGCAGGGACGATGGCTCGAAACCTGGGCGAGTAGCGCGACAGGCATCGCAGGACTTAAGGGCACTCCCGTCGTCGCGCTACCTGGGTGGTATGTGGAGCGCCCCGCTACGTTTATAGGAGTCGCCGTCTTCGGTGATGGCGAAATGTTTCGCCTATTGCAAAGCCATCCATCGCGGCTATCCGCTGACAGCGTGAGCCGGTTGGCGCATCAAGTGGAACAGCGTTGTCGCACGGTTGTTCCAACGCTGCGGCGCAAGCCGGCCTAGAGTGCGACAACTGCGTCACCCCCCGGGTTGGTGTTCAGCGCCGTCGTGTCGCGTGCCACCACGGCGTCGGCCCCGCCCATCGCGACCGATTCGGAGCCGAAGCCGATCAGGCTCAAACCGTTGCCTGCCAGGCACGCCGTTGGAAGCGGCGATGTCGAACAGGGCGACGGCAAGACGTGCAAGCATCGGTTCTCTCATCGCGCATCAAGCCGACTCAGGTACTTCCTTGTCCAGGACCCGCTTCGCCCGCACGAGATCGTCGTGGTCGAATCCTTCGCTGAACGAGGCGTACAGCTCGGCCAGCGCGCGCTCCGCGTGCTCCGCGCTCCTCCTGTCGAAGCAAATCGGACCAGGTTAGTCGTCGCGCGCAATTCCAGGAGCCTGGCCCGCTGCTGGCGGGCCAACGCGATCGCCTCCAGGAACGCCGCCTCGGCCTGCGGTGACCCGACGCTGCCGGCAGCGCGCTCTGCTCGAGCAACACCTCGCCGCCGAGCCTCAGGCACTCGCACATCCAGCCTCCCAGGCCCAGCTCCGAAGCCACTGCGGTGGCCGCCTCGACGAGCCGCGAAGCTTCATCGAGACGCTCGGCGCACAGGCGTGCCTCGCCGAGTTGTAGGCGCGAGAACGCGTACCAGAGCCGGACTCCCGCGGCCTCGATGCCGGCCAGCGCCTGGCGCATGGCCGGCAGCATCCCGTCTGCCTGCCCTTGCAGCGCGAGCACCCAACCTCGGTGCAATACCAAGGACGCCATCATCAAAGGTGCCAGGCTATGCTCATGCCCGAGTGCGAGGGCGGCTTCGGCCTCGTTGAACGCCGCCCGGAGGTCGCGACCCACGAGGCCTGACAAGGCCAGCAGCGCGCGACCCGACATGCGGACAAATGGATGGTTCAGCCCCTCGGCGTGCTCGCGCAAGCGGGCGGCATACGCTCGTGCGCTGTGCGGATGGCCGAGTATCGTTTGAAGCCAGACCGCATGGGCGAGCGCGATGCTGAGGTCGTCCTCCCCATACTCCAGGATGTGCTGCCCGCTGGGCACACCATCGCGCGTCCGAAGGCACTCCTCCACCAACACCCAAGCCGCCTCAAATTCGCCCCGGTGGTAGTGCACGGCCGCGGCGCCAGACACGCGGTGGCGCGACGAGGGCGTCCGGGCTCCTGATCGGCCGCCTGCAGCATCTGCTCGGCCAGCCTGTGCGCGCGCGCCATATCGCCGCCGACCAAGGCGTGCCGGAACAGCCCGAACAGCGACGAGAACAGTTCGGGGGTGGATCCGACCCTTTCAGTCAGCTCGAACGCGCGTGAAAACGCTTGCCTGACCGCCGGCGCGGTGTAGCCCTGCGTCATCAGCGGCGGCATCGCGAGCATGGCCTGCAGCTCGAGCTCCTGCCGGTCGCGTTCAACCGAAGCCGGGAGCGAGGCAAGCAACGCCAGCGCGCGTTGCAGATGACCAATGGCTTCCAGGTTAGCCGCGCGCTGCAGTGCATGTCGCGCCGCCTCGGCGAGGTAACGCAGCGCACGCGCGATGTCCCCTCCCCGCTCGAAATGCGCCGCCAGCTCGGCGACGACGTCTACTCCGCGACCGGCGTAAGAAGCCTCCTTGCACTCGCCGATCCGCCGGTGCAGGCGGCGCAGGCCTGCCGCGGGCAGGCGGCGCTGCAGCGCGTGTCGGAACCGATACCGATCGGTCGCGCGTCTCTCCGGCCCGCTCCAATGCGGCGTCGCGTCCACGACAAGATGGGCGGCAACCAACCGCTCGCAGCACGCCTCGACGCGCGGCAGCTCGACGCCTTGGACGGCCGCAATCAGCGCCGGGGAGAACTCCATCCCGCTCACGCTAGCCGCGCCGAGCACCTGCTGCTCGTCCGCGCCGAGGCGCTCGATCTGCCGGTCGAACAAATGGAACAGGTTGGCCGGAATGCCGGTCTCGCCGAGTCCATCGGGGAGGTCCCGCGCCACAACCCGGATCACGGCTTGAACACGAAGCCCGGCTTGATCGCCACATCCGCAGGAATGGGCTGCAGGTCGGAAAACAGCGCCGGGTAGGTCTGCATCACGTTGAGGATGTACTTGGGCTCGATGTGCTTGTTCACGTCGAACACGGACTTGATCACGCCCAGCCGCTGAAGCGTGTCCTGCGCCTTCCACAGCGCACGATAGTTGTGCGCGGAAATGCGGCGGTCCACCTGGGCGATGTTGTACTGCATCGCAGTTTCCGCGACGTCCAGCTTCAGTCCCGGGATCCAGCGCGTGCCGATGGCGGCGGCCTGCTTGGGATTCTTGCGCATCCACTGGTCGGCCTCGGACACGCCCGCCAGGAATTTCTCGATCGTCGCCCCGTTCTTCTCCACCCAGGGCCGCAGGGCGATGTTGAAGCCGAGGTAGGAAATCACATCTCCGCCGCGGATCACCTCGATCGCGCCCGGCACGTCCTTCATGCCGATGACCGGGGCCGGGTCCCACGCCACGAACGCATCCACGCCCTTGGCGAGCAACGCCACGGTCATCTCCGGGGGCGGTGTGTTGACCAGGGTCACGTCGGCCGGCGTCAGGCCGGCCTTCTCGAGCAGGCCGAGGATATAAAGGTGGTTGATCGTGCCGAACGAGGTCGCGATCTTCTTGCCCTTGAGGCTCTTCAGGTCACCTTTCACGATGCCGGCACCGCCGTTCGCGATGAGGGCGAGCGTGGCATCGGATCCGAGCTTGGTGGCGTTGCCGCTGAAGTTGCCCAGGAACACCAGGTCCATGCCGCGCAGGATGGCGCCGATGGCCGGAACGCCGGCCTGGACCATGTCGGTCTCGCCCGCCTGCAGGGCGTTGAGCGCATCGACGCCGGTGGCGTAGGGGCGAGCGATCGTCACGTCGAGCCCGTATTTCTCGAAGAAGCCGCGCTCGACGGCGATCGGCAACGCCAGCATGTCGACGGCGGCCACCATGCCGACCTTGAGCTTCACGAGATTCGTGGGCTGAGCGAGCGCCAGCATCGGCGAGAACAGCAAGGAACAGAGCAACAGTGCGATTCGTCTCATCATGGTCTCCTTAGGGTTGCAATGGTTCAACACGCCTCACCCAGTAAGGACGGGCGACGGTCGTCAGGTCCACTCGTTTCACTCCGCGAACTTCAACGGCGTTCTGTTCCGTACCGGATACCCTGCCATAGGCCTGGAACCGCTGAAAGTGAAATCGTTCCGGCGGAAACGCCAGCGTGACCAGTACGTTCACCTTTTCCGACTCGCCCGCAAGGCCCGCGATCTTGTTCGGCGCTGCGATCGTCAACCAGACCTGCCATGCGACATAGAAGACCGCGATCGCCAGCAGGATGTGGAACTTCCGCGACCTGAGCATGTCATGCAGCATGGCTCAGGCTGACCGCACGAGTTGAAGGACGCGCGCGCTCAAGGCCTTGAACCGGTCGTCCTCGTTCAGGTCGTCCCACACCCGGGGCCGCGGCAGGTCGACGGCGATCTCCTCCAGCACCCGCCCCTTGGACAGGGCAACCACCCGATTGCCCAGGAAAACCGCTTCCGCGACATCGTGGGTAATGAAGATGACCGTGGGCCGCTTCTGCTCCCATATCCGGGTCAGTTCTTCCTGCAAGGTCATGCGCGTCTGCGCATCCACGCTGGCGAAGGGTTCGTCCATCAACAGTACGTCGGGCTCGTTGGCCAGCGCACGCACCACGCCGACGCGCTGCTGCATGCCGCCCGACAGCTCGTTGGGATAGCGCCCCGCGGCTTCCGAAAGCTTGACGAGCGCCAGGTATTCGTGCGCGATTTTCTCGCGTTCGGCCCGGCAGACGCCGCGCATCTTGG
>Ga0207650_10001942_pt1 | contig 14567 bp, 8 predicted proteins | sample KBSS63metaG_FD_184325 | JGI IMG/M metagenome (GOLD analysis project Ga0207650, IMG submission 184325) | Switchgrass rhizosphere microbial communities from Kellogg Biological Station, Michigan, USA - KBS S6-3 metaG (SPAdes) (version 2) | ecosystem: Host-associated > Plants > Roots > Rhizosphere >...
TCAATTGCCGGATGAAAATGCATCATGGCAAAAGATGAAAGAAATGCTGGACAGGGATGATGATGGAATTGTTCCGCCTGTCCTTTTGACTAGTTGCTTTGGATGGGGGCTGCTATTATTGGTTGGTTTAACAATTGCATGGTTGGTTGTGCGCCCTGAGCGATGGTGGAATGAGACCACAAAAGCAAAACAGACTTCTTCTTCAAATGAGGTTCAAAAACTAAAATATAAAAAAGAGCAAAGTAAAAAGCCGGAAATAATTTCAAAGTCTTTGATCAAAGAAAACAAACTGGAAAAAGGAACCGTGGTAGAAAAAGAAAGCCTTTCCTCAGTGCACACAAACAAAAATGCAGTAAATACTAATTCAAAAAATAATAGATGGAAGCCAGGAGTAAAACCTAAAGCTTCTAAAAATCAGAATTTGATTAGAGAATCAGCACCAAGTATTGGTAGCAAACAGCCGGATAAAATTGGTGATGAACAAATTTCCAATAGAAATGACAGGCAATTTAATTCGGATACTTCTTTAATAATTGATCAACAACAAAATCAAACACATAAAGATTCGGTTAACCAGGACTTCCTAATTCAACCGCTTGATTCTGCCATTCAAAAGAAAACTAAATCTGATAAAAAGAAATTAATAGTGGCAGCCGGTTTGGGCCTGCAGCAGCAAATTCCAATCGCCGGACAAACTACGGTTCCTTATAGCTATTACGGGAGAGAAGGATCGTTAGCCGATTATATTCCTTCCATTTTTATTCAACTTCAAAAAGAAAAAAAATGGTTTGTAATGGGAGAGTTTCGATTTGGAGCTGCGCAATCCGTGAAAGAGCTTTCGTATCACCAAAACACACAATTTGATAGCACCAGCATGAATGTGACCATGACCACCATGCGGTTGAAAAAAACGTATTACCATCAGTTACCTTTCAGTTTTAACTACTACTTGAAACCAAATTTGTCGGTTGGTTTGGGTGGAATGTACAGCCGGTTTTATGGAGCTGTCACGGAAAAGGAAACTGATACATGGAATGCACAGACCCAAACTGCAACTAATTTCAAAGAGATTATTCATATCAAACACTTTACTGATTCTTTCCTTTACAAAACGCAGGTACATTTTTTAGTGCAGGCCGATTACCAATGGAAGAAGTTTTCATTTGGTTTGAGGTATACAAAAGATATTCAACCTTACATTAAATATACCAGACCCGATGGAACAGTTGACGAAGAAAAAAATCAATCCCTGCAATTAATGATTCGATACAGAATCTGGCAATCGGGTAAGCTTTAAATGCGGCTTATTTACCAAACATTTTTTCTAGCTGATCTTTTTTGAACTCAAGAAAAGTAGGCTTGCCGGCAGGTGAGGTATTTGGCTGTTGGCATTGAAAAAGATCACTGATCAAATTCTGCATTTCTTTTTCAGTTAAAGAAGTGCCTGTTTTAATGGCTTGCTGCCATGCAACCGTCCGCAGCAACATTTCTCTTTTTGACAGTTTTATTTCGCTACTGAAATGTTTGTATTGCTCTAAAATTTTCTCCAGGATTATTTTTTCATTACCTGATTCAAAATCTGCAGGCGTTCCCTGTATCACAAATGCGGATTTGCCAAATGGTTCAATAGTATACCCCAATTGATGAAGGTCAGGAAGTAATTCATTTAATAAAATTGCATCTGCAGGAGTGAGTTCAATAGTTGAAGGAAACAAACTTCTTTGCGTGGCAACAGCTTTGCCCTGCAATGCATTGGTCATTCGTTCGTAAATAATTCGTTCATGGGCCAGTTGCTGGTGAACCAGTAAAAAGCTTTCAGCAGTTGGAGCAAGAATGTACGTGTTGAACAATTGAGTTAAGCCCGTTTCATCAGTGGCCAGGGGTGAATGGTGAGTAGTTAACTGGGTCACCGTTTCTTCTTCTGTATTTAGAAGAAACCTGCCAAGGGATTGAAACTCTGATTGCCGGTTGATGATTGCTGATTGCTGTTCCCCCGGATCACTCCAATGCTTTAATTCGCCTGGTTCAATTTTATGTGCCTGGTTAGCTTCTGTAAATGTTCTGTAAATGCTGGACGAAGCGGTTTCCAATTTTTTTTCTTCAGTAAATGGTTTTTGAATGGATTCGAGTTGTTGAATGGAGCTGTCTAAATCAAAATCCAAAGTGGGAGTAATACTGAATTGGGCTAATGCGTGTTTTACTGCAGCCTGGACAAAGGCATATACAATCTTTTCATCTTCAAATTTGATCTCTTGTTTGGTTGGATGCACGTTTACATCAACCTGCGTTGGGTCCAGGTCAATGAACAGGACATACATTGGGAAACTATCTAACGTTATTGTGTCCTGGAATGCATTCATCACCGCGTGGTTCAGATAGGGGCTTTTAATGAAACGGTTATTTACAAAAAAGTATTGATCACCTCTTGTTTTTTTAGCAACATCGGGCTTACCAACGAACCCATAAATATTCAGATAATCAGTTTCTTCTTTAACTGAAACGAGTTTTGAATTGTAATTACTTCCAAGTATTTGCAGGATGCGTTGCTTTAAGCTTCCGGCTTCCAGGTGAAAAATTTGTTGCCCGTTGGTAATGAGGGAAAAAAATACCTGGGGAAATGCCAGCGCCACACGAATAAATTCATCAATGATGTGACGCATCTCGGCAGCATTGCTTTTCAAAAAATTTCTGCGTGCCGGAACATTGAAAAACAAATTTTTCATGCAGATGCTGGTTCCAACAGGGGTGGCAACAGGCTGCTGCTTTGTTACCATACTATTTTCGATTTCAATGCAGGTACCTATTTCATTGTCAGCTTTTCGGGTTCTTAATTCCACCTGGGCAACAGCCGCAATGGAAGCGAGAGCTTCCCCGCGAAAACCCATGGTGCGGATATGAAAAAGATCATCGATATTTTTGATTTTGGAGGTGGCATGGCGTTCGAAGCACATACGGGCATCGGTTTCGCTCATTCCATGGCCGTTATCAATAACTTGCAGCAGGGACTTACCTGCATCATTAATTATCAGTTTGATTTCGGTGGCTCCTGCATCAACAGCGTTTTCAAGCAATTCTTTTACTGCGCTGGCAGGACGTTGAATCACCTCTCCCGCAGCTATCTGGTTCGCAATATTATCAGGCAATAATTGAATTCGGTCAGCCACACTTCTTATTTGAAACGTTCAAAAATACAGAATGGCATTTGATAACGTGGATCTTATCAGAGCTTCTTTTTAGGTTGTGGAAAAATCAGGTAAATGTGTTTAGTTATAAGTCATACACTATGCATTATTTGGATACAGATAATGCTTGCGAAACGAAACGAGTTATTAAAGAGATACATAAAATACAAGAAAGACTTTGAAACTGTTCACAAGTTTTTAAAACATGGGCTAATCGATTTGTGGTAAATTGTGCCTCAGATTATTATTCCATTCGATTGTTTAAGTTATGAAGAAGGCGCTCACCTTACTCTTTAGTTTTTTTATTTTATTCAGTTCCTACGCTCAATACAACAGCAAGCTTTCTGCCCGTGATTGGGTAGACAGCATTTTTAAATCTTTGTCAAAGGAAGAAAAGCTTGCACAACTTATGGTAATAAGGGCGCATAGCAATTTGGGTCCGGAGCATGTTCAGCAGGTTGTTGACCTCATTCAAAAATATAATGTAGGTGCTTTGTGTTGGTTCCAGGGAGGACCTTTGAGGCAAGCCGACCTTACTAACTATTACCAATCCATTGCCAAAACGCCGTTGATGATGACCATTGATGCAGAATGGGGATTGGGCATGCGTCTAGACAGCGTTATAAAATATCCTTTTCAATTAACACTCGGCGCACTGAATAATGATCAATTGGTTTATGAAATGGGAAAGGCTGTTGGCGGGCAATGCAAGCGAATGGGCATACATGTAAATTATGCACCTGTTGTGGATGTCAACAATAATCCAAACAATCCGGTAATTGGTTATCGTTCATTTGGGCAGGACAAATACAAAGTTGCCAGGTTTGGTGTTGCGTATACAAGAGGGTTGCAGGATGCGGGAGTAATGGCCTGTGCCAAACATTTTCCAGGCCACGGTGATGTGGATGTGGATTCGCATTTGGATCTTCCAGTCATTAACAAGAGCATGGGCCAACTGGATTCATTGGAATTGTATCCATTTAAAGAATTGTTTAAGGCGGGAGTTGGCAGCGTCATGATTGCACATCTTTCTATCCCCGCAATTGACAATACTCCGAATGAGCCTACTTCGTTATCAAAAAAAAATATCACAGGGTTGTTGCGCGATGAATTGAATTATGACGGACTCACGTTTACAGACGCATTGGAGATGAAAGGAGTGAGTAAATATTTTCCTGGGGGCGAAGCAGCAGTGCAGGCATTGATTGCAGGTAATGATATGTTGTGTTTACCTGAAAATGTTCCAGACGCCATCAATGCAATTGAAGACGCCATCAAAAAGAAAAAGCTGAAATGGAAAGATATTGACGAGAAAGTAAAAAAAGTATTACATGCTAAATACCAGTTGGGATTGAACCGTGCTCAAATTGTGGATACGGCAAACCTTTTAGCCGATCTCAATGAAAAGACAGACGCTATTAAAGCGCAGGTGGCAAGAAATATAATTACTGTCATGAACAACGACAATCGACTGCTGCCTATTATGAATACGAGACATTTAGTTTATGTTGGTATTGGTGCAGACTCCACTGTTTTAGGTAGCCGCCTAAAAAAAGAATTGAATGCAGACACCTACTATCTTAATTATAAAGACTCTTCGGATAAAGCATCAAAAATCCTGGATTCTATTCGATCGAATAAATACAACAAGATTATAGTTGGTGTTCATAGTTATGCCCAGAAGCCTGCTAATAATTACAATATTTCAAGCACCGCCATAGATCTTTGGGATTCGCTTCAAACGAACACCACAGCAAATTTTGTTTTTGGAAATGTTTATGCTACTAAAAATTTTCTCAAGGCCCCAACCCTGGTGGCTATATACCAGGATGATGAAATCTTTCAAAACGTAGCTGCCGATTTTATTGAGGGCAAGCTGGCATCCAATGGAAAATTACCAGTTACTATTGATAGTAGCTCGTTTGGTTCAGGAATCGTCATCAAACGTTTCATTCCAACTGGTGTGTCACCTGCCTGGTTGGCTATTGACAGCATTGTTTATGATGCCATGGCAAGGAAGGCATTTCCAGGTTGCCAGGTATTAGCCATTCAAAACGGAGAGATCAAGTATCATAAAGCATTTGGTCATTATGAATACGATTCCAGGTCATTGCCTGTTACTTTGGAAAGCATTTATGATCTGGCTTCGGTTACAAAAATTTCAGCCACTACGGTTTCAATAATGAAATTGTATGAGCAGGGGAAAGTAGATATCAACAAAAGTCTGGGGGATTATTTGCCATCCATGCAGGCATCGGATAAAGCGGACCTGAAACTGACTGATATATTATTACACCAGGCGGGTTTGCCAGCCGGAATTAATTTCTGGGGAAAAACTTTGGATCCTCAAACTAAAAGACCTTCAGCTGTTTACTACAGTGATGTTTGGAAACCTGATTTCACGAAACCTGTTGCCAGTGGTTTGTATTTGCGCAACGATTGGGAAGATAGTATGATGAAGATGATTGCCACTGTGCCTTTAGGTATCAAAGGCAAATATGTTTACAGCGATATTGATTTTATTTTATTGGGCAAGATCATCGAGGCAGTAAGTGGAATGCCATTGGATGAATATGTGCGCAAAACCTTTTATGCACCACTTGGAATGGCTACAACAGGTTTCAAACCATTTGAACATTTTGGAGTGGAAAGGGTAGTGCCCACGGAGGACGATAATTATTTCCGTCGCCAGCTTATGAGGGGCTATGTGCACGATGAATCGGCAGCTGTTTTTGGAAATGTATCGGGTAATGCAGGATTGTTTTCAAATGCGTATGACCTTTCATTACTGTACCAGATGTTGGTGAATGGAGGCGAATTGAATGGCCAGCATTTCCTGAAAAAAGAAACGATCGATTATTTCAACCAGTATCATAGTGACATCAGCAGGAGGGGATACGGTTTTGACAAACCTGAAAAGGACAACGCCACAAGAAAGGAACCTTATCCATCGGCATTGGCTTCGTCTGAAACATTTGGTCACACTGGGTTTACAGGCACTTGTGTTTGGGTAGATCCAAAAGCCGATTTGGTTTATGTGTTTTTATCGAACCGTGTTTTTGAAGGACGTGATAGCAATTTGTTGGGCAGATTGAGTGTGCGTGGAAAAATTCAAGATGCCATTTACAGGGCCTTGCAAAAAGAAGAGACTGAAAAATCAGTCTCTAATCAGGTTCAGGCAAAAGCGTTTTAATCTTTTTTCGGATTCGGATTGTTTGGCCTTTGTTGATTTGGTCTTTGTGGTGGTTGAGGAGGCCTTTGTTGGTTTCCCTTCTGTTGATTAGGCCTTGGTTGAATTGGCCGTTGCTGTTGTTGTGGACCGCCTTTCTGGATTTGCTGCTGGTTGGGCCTCGGTAATTGTTTTGGTTGTTGTGGTTTTTGTTGCTGCTGTCTTTGTTCCCTTGCCTTTTGTTGTTTCTTTTTATCCGCCTTCTCCAAACTTTTCAGGGTAATGTGACCAACGACGTCTACAAATTCGGGTTCTATTTCTTTTTGTTTGCCGGTTACATCCACTGCTTCCAGTTCTTCCGGGATAATATTTTGTTGATTAAGTGATCTTATTTTTTTCACTCTTTCAATGGTCAATGGATATTGCTTGTTGCTTTCTGGCAATACATACCACATAAGGTTTTTGAAAATATCTTTTTTTATGAGTGTTGCTGTTCCCCTTGATACCTGTAGCATATCGGCATTTTCAGGAAAACCCTGTAAAGCATCCAGGTAAGTATCCAGTTCATAATTCAGGCAACATTTGAGACGACCACATTGACCGCTGAGCTTTGTTTGATTGATGGAGAGATTCTGGTAACGGGCAGCCGTGGTGTTCACAGATTTGAAATCGGTAAGCCATGTAGCACAACAAAGCTCTCTGCCGCAGCTTCCAATTCCGCCTACTTTCCCTGCTTCCTGCCTTGAACCAATTTGCCTCATTTCCACCTTTAGCTTAAACTCAGAAGCATAAATTTTAATGAGTTCCCTGAAATCAACACGGTCATCAGCTATGTAAAAGAAAGTTGCTTTTTTACCATCAGCCTGTATTTCTACTTCACTCATCTTCATGTTCAGGTTAAGCTGGCGGGCAATAGCACGGCTCCTGATCACAGCTTCTTTCTCTCTTGCCTTATTTTGTTTCCATATTTCAAGATCGCGATCACTGGCACGTCGCAACACTTTTTTCATTTCAGGATTAAATTCATTTGCTCCCTTTTTTTTCATTTGGATGCGAACCACTTCCCCTGTCAGCGAAACTTCTCCAACATCAAAACCACTCACACCTTCGACAGTGACGAATTCACCCTTTTCAAAAAATTGCAATGAATTATTACGGTAAAAGTCTTTGCGACTTCCCTGGTTAAAACTTACTTCTATTACCCTGCAGGCGTCATCAACATCATAAATTGGAAGATTCACAAGCCAATCGTAGGTATTCAAACGGTTGCACCCACCTGTGCTGCAACCACCATTGCTTTTACATCCATTCGGTTTGCCGGTTCCACAGCTATCACATCCCATACTAAATTTATTTCCTTGTTATCAAATCAATTGTTCATGCCCTAATGAGCAATTGTAATTGTGAGATCCGGCTGTAGAATAGCTATGAAACACTAATGTGACAATGAGTCAATGATGCCAGTTAAGTCGATAGACGTTTGTCCTGACCATGGTGACGATGACTATTTATAGAGAGTATTCGATAGCTTATTAAAACATTCCACACGTAGCCGATGACCTCTGATATATATTGAGTGGCGCCTGGGCGCCATTAAGGCAAATATAATTTTTTTATTGCAGAGAAATGCCTGAGGGTTTTAAACGGTGATTACAACATTGTTTTTAACAATATGGAAGATTTTTATGGTCAGGGCATGGAAAAGAATTTTCGCATTGGCGTTTCTTTCTATATAGTAAGTGGCTTTATCCAGTTCTTCGGCAATGGCTTCTTTTTGCTCAAAAGAGATTGCCTTGTTAAGCCGGGAAACAAAATCCTGCTCTACCTGCGACATGGCATTTAGCATTCTGTCCTTTAAAAAATCATCAGCTATTTGAAGCCGAACAGCCTGTTCTATTAAATGTGTAAACTGTTTCAGGAATTGCTTTTGTTTTTCCCTTCCCATCCTCGCAATTTCTTCGATCAACTTTACCTGCATTATGGTTTGATTCTTTAAACTGGTATTAAGCCATTCGCGAAGCAAGCCATGAAAGTCCTCATCTGCATGCTGAATCAAACTTAAAGCTTCACGATAATTACCATCACTTGCATTGGCAATTTGTTTAGCTTGTTCTGTTGTGCATGCTTTTTTTGAAAGTAAATATTGTTCAATGTCCTCGCTTTCCAACCCGGGTATCTTAACTAACTGGCATCTGGACAAAATTGTTGATAAAACCTCGCCCTCGTTTTCTGCAACCAGTATAAATAATGTGTCGGGGGGCGGTTCCTCTATCATCTTCAGCAGTTTATTTCCTTCCTTGCCTAAATATTCGGGCATCCACATTAAAAGTATCTTATACCCGCTTTCAAAACTTTTCAAATTGAGTTTGCGAATGATGTCGTTGCATTCGTGGGCGGTAATGTTTCCCTGTTTATTTTCAGCATCTATGAATTGGAGCCAATCATAAATATTTCCATAAGGAAACTGATTGACAAACTCTCTCCACTCAACGGCATAATCTGTACTAATGGGTGGAGTACCAGATTTTTTTGTGACAACCGGGTACGAAAAGTGAATATCTGGGTGAACCATTTGCTCAGCTTTGGAAAAAGATGGCTGCTTTTGCATCCAGTTATCTGCTTCCTCCGGTGTCGAAGGCAATTTTACTTCTATTGGTTCACCAAATAAGGACGTTTCCTGCGATCGGTTTTTATTTGGCAACAAACTGACGTATTGAGCAAAAGCCATAGCCAGCGATAAAGCGCCAGTTCCTTCACGCCCCAAAAACAACAAGGCATGGCTTATACGATTATGTTGAACCATTTCAACTAGTTGCTGTTTTACTGCTCTTTGTCCTATAATATCTTTGAACAGCATGTTCTGATTGAAGTTTTGCGGCGATGTTACCGATTATTATGGAAATAAAAAAAGCTGCTGGTTCAGCAGCTTTTTTACCAACATGGGCTCAATTAATTTAAATACTTCAAAACCTCTTCGCTCATTGGTTTTGTTTTGTTATGAATTACTGTTATCAACTTTCCATTCTCGTCCAGCAGGAATTTGGTGAAATTCCATTTCACGGGATCTTCAAAACCTAATTTTTTGGCTTCATCTGTCAGGTATTTGTAGATGGGGGCAACATCTTCACCTTTTACAGAAACTTTTGAAGCCATTGGAAAACTAACGCCATAATTTTTTGTACAAAATTCCTTGATCTCGTCGTTACTTCCCGGCTCTTGTTGGCCAAAGTTGTTGGCGGGAAAACCAACGATCACTAATTTGTCTTTATACTTTTCGTACAGCTGTTCCAACTCGGCATACTGGGGTGTGTTACCACATTTGGAAGCTGTGTTGACGATCATAATTTTCTTCCCCTTGAATTTAGAAAAATCGATAGCACCGCCTTCAAGGCCTTCTACTTTAAACTCATAGATTGACGAGGCAGTAAATAAGGATAGTAATAATGCAATGAACGCTATTTTCATAATATCATTTTTGATTAATTAACAACGTAAAGTTAGGGGAAAGGGAAGCCTGGTTTTTTGGAGAAGGTATAAATTGCAAGGTTGTTTAACATTGCTACCTGTAAAGTTCATGGTTATTGCTTTTCATATGCGCCAAGATCTGGTTTGGTCCCTACGGGTCTTGGTTTGCCATCGAGGTCAATATTGAGCAAGGCATTTAAGCCCTTGTCAATGGCAGGAGAATTATCTTTTAAGCGAAAGCTGTAAATTTTTTCAGCTGTGTTTATCGTATCAAACAGGGGATTCTGATTATTAATAGCACCATTAATGGTACTGTTAGCCGGGCTGGTTTGAACTCTCCACAAAACCTGGTCGAATACTACATTAAAAGAAGTGGTGCCCTGTTTTAAAACCACTGCCTCATCATTAACAATGCCATTTGCATCACCCCAAAAAATACAATTGCGAAAGACGGCGTTCAAATTATTTACAGTATTGCTGAGGTAGTTGGTTACAACTAACACAGGATCTTTATGCTGAACGAAATTTGTGGAATAGGTTGCTGCTGTGCAGTGCGTAAAATTATAATTCCCACCACCTACCAGGAGTATATTTTTACCGCTATTGCTTACTAATAAATTTCGTGCGTTAATGCTGGTGTTAATGGCAAGTATTCCTGCATCATACGCATTGTCAATTATTGTTTCGTTCAAGGTAAGTTTTGTTCCGTTTGAGGGATCGGCCACGACAATACCCTGGTATGCGTTTTTAACAATGGCGTAATTAATGACATTGTTCTTACTCACATCGGTAAAAATTAATCCGGGGTAGCTTGCAGGGAAGCCGCTGTAAGGTTCATCAAGCCGATCGCCGGTAAAAATTATTCTGGTACTGTCATATTTTTCTCCATTTACCTGTAATGTGCCATTTATAATGAAGGGTGCATCGGCATGACTATAAATGCGGCAACCTTTATTTATAGTAAGAGTAGCGTTGGTATCTACTATTATTCCTCCAAGGATAACATAGGGCAAGTCATTATTCCAGGCCTCCGCTGTTTTAATTATTTTGTTGCGAAAGAAATGAGCGTTCTTTCCATATGCATCCAGTTGAACAATTTTTTTATTTCCATTGTAACTGATTTCAATACTATCCCGAACAAGAAAAGGAAGATTTGCCGCTGTGGGATTAATGGTTACTGTTACATAAATATAGACGCTGTCGTCCGCAAGTATATCTGTAGTATTAACCTGTGGTCCTGCTATTCCATCCACATTGATTTTGAACGGTGAAGATGAACCACCAAACAATCTCACTGATGAAATTTTAAGGCCTTTATTATTATCATTGAAAATTTTAATGAACTGCGACGTGGAACCTGTTGAAGTGAATACAGTATCAAAATGAAGCGTATCAACTGAAGTGGTCAAAAGAGCCGACGAATCGTTGGTAAATGATTCTTTGGTACAGGCAAAAAATAAAACAGCTAGCAGCAGTAGATAATGATTTCTCACAGGCTTCATCCCTTAAAAATACATCAGTGAAATGAAAAACAAAGAGTGGCAATACTCAATTGAACATTTTTTGATTTGAGGATTTCTCTTCCGCATGCTTCAAGGGTTGCCCCTGTAGTTACCACATCATCTATAAGCAACAAATGCTTGCCCTCCATGCTGGAATCATGGATTAACTCAAATTTCCCTTCCATATTTTGCCATCGTTGAATGCGATTTTTTCTTGTTTGAGTGTCGGTGTGGACGGTTCTGGTTACACTATTTTTTAGCACAGGTTTATTTAATACACCTGATATACCCTCACATAAAACCATTGCCTGGTTGTAACCTCTTTTATGTTCTTTTGACCTATGCAGCGGAAGTGGAATCAAAGCATCAATAGATGAAAATCGGTTTGACTCCGCCATTGCCCAACCCATCAACCTGCCTAAATATAATCCTACCTCTTTATTGCCTTTGTACTTGAATTGATGCATAAGATGTTGCATCATCGACTCTTTGGTAAAGTAGTATTGAGCAGTGGCACAAACGATTGGTATTCTTCCCCAAAAAATCTTTTCAATAGGGTTGTTTGCATGCAAATGAAAATTTGTGCCCGGCAAAGAAGATAAACAGCGAAGACAGAGTAAATGTTCGGGTTGTAAGTTATCCGTACCACAACCTTCACATACATGCGGAAAGGCAAAATGAAGAAGAGAATCTTTTATCTCCTTTAATAAGGCCATATCTCAATTTAAGTATTCTATGGTCAAATTTAAATTTATCCGATGTTAACGATTATTATAGGTATGCAACGACTCAATATATATCATGTAAGACCCTGAGCATTCAACTTCTTTCTTTAAATGACTTTTTTCTGCTGGCATCTTAAGCCTTATCAAAACAATGCCCGATACAGTTCATCTACCCTTCCCATGGTGGCTACTTCAATATTAAATTTCTGTTTGGTCATGGTTTTTTGATTGTATTTAGATACAATGATCTTTTTAAAACCAAGTTTTTCTGCTTCGGCAATTCGTTGCTCAATCCTGTTAACAGCCCGTATTTCTCCACTCAGGCCGACTTCACCAGCAAAGCAAATATCATGAGGCATGGGTACGTCTTCAAACGAAGAAAGAAGGGCAATCAAAACTGCCAGATCAATGGAAGGATCTTCAACTTTCAATCCACCGGCAATGTTTAAAAAAACATCCTTTACGCCAAAATGAAAGCCTCCTCTTTTTTCAAGTACTGCTAATAAAAGTTGTAAACGTCTTAAATCAAAACCACTAACGGTTCGTTGAGGAGTTCCATAAACAGATTCCGTGACAAGAGCTTGCACTTCTATAAGCAAAGGTCTTTGTCCCTCTACAGTTGCAGCTATGGCAATGCCACTTAACTGGTCTTCTTTTTGGGTAATTAAAATTTCACTCGGATTCAAAACAACATTCATCCCGGTTTCATTCATTTGATAAATACCTAATTCAGCAGTATTGCCAAACCTGTTTTTGATCGTACGCAAAATCCGGTAAGCATAGTGTCGATCACCTTCAAATTGAAGTACGGTATCAACCATGTGTTCTAATAGTTTAGGTCCGGCAATACTTCCCTCCTTTGTTATATGTCCGATCAGAAATACAGGAGTGTTGGTTTCTTTTGCAAATTGTTGGAACTCGGCAGCGCACTCTCTAATTTGAGAAACACTACCTGGCGAAGAGTCAATAAACGGAGATTCTAAAGTTTGAATCGAATCAACAATAATCAAACCTGGTTTTAATTTTTTTATTTCCTGGAAGATTTCCTGTGTTGATGTTTCTGTGAGCAAGTAAAAATTTTTGTTATGCAATCCAATTCTGTCGGCACGCATTTTTATTTGTTGTTCGCTTTCTTCACCACTGATATAAAGCACCACTACATCATTTATCTGCAAACCCATTTGCAAAAACAATGTTGACTTTCCAATGCCAGGCTCTCCTGCAATTAAAACAATACTGCCGGGCACAATGCCGCCACCTAACACTCTGTTTAATTCCTGATCGTTAGTTAATAACCGCGGATTGGTTTTGGTAGTTACTGCATGAAGAGGCTGCGTTTTTTTGGTAACAACATCACCGTTGTATGATTGCCATTCACTGGCCGAAGATTTTTTTATGTCTTTTTGAATGAGTTCTTCAATAAATGTGTTCCATTGCGCACACGATGGACATTTGCCTATCCATTTAGCACTTTCGTAACCACAATTCTGACAGAAATAGGCTGTTTTTATCTTCGCCATGCACTAAAATTAAGATGAGCCAATAAAGAAAATTTCTTGAGATGTAGGAAAAAAAGAAGAAAAACGGAGTGAAAAAATTTGTAGTAAAAAGGGCTGATCTTTCGATCAACCCTCTTACTTACTAACCCATTAAATTCTGACACTAAATTACAAATCTGCCCCACATTACAAAATTATTTTTTGGCCTTGTGAATAACTTTTGCTCTATTTTATATAACACCCTTTAACAAAAAAGAGCTTATAATTAATTGATATACAATGTTTAAATGACAGTAAATTTACACAGCAATTTTTTTTCTTTGCTGAAAAACTGACAGCAGTAGTCATTAAAAACACATTGATCTGACAAAAAGTGATAGAACCAATTTTTGACCCAATTTGGATGCAGATTTGAGTGATCTATTAAAATTTAATTTGCCATGACCCCATCAATTTTTTTGATTTCCCTACTTTTTATCGGCATCAGTATGGTGGTTTCCATGATTCTAAAAAGCCGTTTTGCTGCTTATAGCAAAATTCCGCTTACAGCCCGGCTAACCGGAAAGGAAGTTGCTGAAAAAATGCTAAAAGAGCATGGAATCTACGATGTAAAGGTGGTTTCTGTCCAGGGTTTCCTGTCTGATCATTATAATCCTCTGACAAAAACTATTAATCTAAGTCCGGAAGTATACAATAATTTTAGTATTGCCGCTGCCGCCATTGCTGCCCACGAAACGGGCCATGCGGTGCAACACGCTACAGCTTATACCTGGTTGAATTTGAGGAGTAAGCTTGTTCCTGCGGTTCAATTTAGTTCAACCATGGTAAACTGGATACTGTTAATTGGCGTGTTTATGGCTGCTTCGGGCAATACGACCATGCTTTTAGTGGGAATTGTGTTATTTGCTCTTACCGTACTTTTCTCTTTAATAACCTTGCCTGTTGAGTTTGACGCCAGCCGTAGAGCCCTGGCATGGCTTCAGCAAACAAATGTTACCAAAAGCGAGGAATTTCCAAAAGCAAAA
>Ga0207650_10001943_pt1 | contig 14559 bp, 25 predicted proteins | sample KBSS63metaG_FD_184325 | JGI IMG/M metagenome (GOLD analysis project Ga0207650, IMG submission 184325) | Switchgrass rhizosphere microbial communities from Kellogg Biological Station, Michigan, USA - KBS S6-3 metaG (SPAdes) (version 2) | ecosystem: Host-associated > Plants > Roots > Rhizosphere...
ATCTTAACTTCCTGCAAATTCCGCGCATAGAATATATGCCGAAGATAAACCGACCACATATCGGCAATCATCTGGAATGAATTTTCAGCGGATCCGTGAATCCCTGGCCTTTCAGACATTATCGTGCGGCCAGCATCAAGAATTAGTTGTTTAGCTACTTCTTTGTTGTCGCTCAATTTCCTAGTCTCCCGTTTTTCAACCTGCTGTGGTAGAACTGAATCAACTGCCTCGGGAAATCCATGTTGCTGGTCGTCACCGAAAAGCAGTCCCTAATTTCGGCGTGGTTGGTCGCCTCGGAGAAATAGTAGGTGCCATCCTTGTATCCGATGGCTATGCCAAACATGTGCTCGCCGCCGCATTCATTGATGCGCTTCATTTCGATGTACTGGCGATCTGTGGGCTTGAATACCAGCCCCCTGACTATCTTGACCTCCGCGAAGAACACGGGGTAGCCCTTGGGCACCATGATTAAGTCGAGAACGCCGACAGAGTAACGGTCCTCGATTCGACGAGCGTAACCGCCTGCGGCGCGAATAGATTTTACCATGTCGGTCTTGACTGTGCTTTCATTCATCAGCTCTGAACTCTTCCGCTTTTTTGTACCACCACTCCGACACACGGAACATGAAGTTTCCTTGGTCGTCCGTTTCATTCATATCGATCGTAACTCGCGGCGATTTGGGCAAGAAATACAAGTGATGCCCGCCTTCTACGGGAAGGGTAAATTCGACTAGGCGTGACTTCTCGCTTTGCCACTTTACTTTTCCCTCTAGTTCGTACGTAACTTCTTCTCTGTTGTAGGCCATGTCATCCATCCTATCACACTGAGGGCACCCTGTCAAGGGGTACTTACTCCTGGAATTTATCCAGCTTAGAACCGTAACTCGCCCGCGCCCAATCGGTTCCACTGCCCACTTCGAACGGGATCGGGACTTTCAGCTCGAACTCGGTGGCTACGTCTTCGAGGACCTTTACCAGCTCGGAACTATCGAAGTCTGGGCGGCGCTGCCAGAGCATGCTGTCGTGAATAGATAAGAGCATCTGAATGTCGTCGGGGTGCGCATCTTCATATTGGCAAGCTCTAAGCATACAAGTCTTAATGTGGTCGCCTCCAGAATTCTGAATGAGTCTACTGACTCCTCGATATGCGAATCTAGGGGAGTCGCAATGAGCACGCCGTCCGAGAATGGATTTGATATAACCGCGACTCCGGTACCTGATGATCGCCGTATCTTGAAGCTCCTTAATCGCCGGGAAAGCTTCGCGGAGGAATCGATTGTGGAGATAATCTGCTTCATCAAGTTTACACCTCATGTGCATCGAAAGGGTCTTAACAGACATCATCGTCAACATGCCCATCCCTAGGCGTTTGGCTTTCTCTCGATCGTTAAGCCCAAGGACCTCATTTGCTCGATCGTGCATGTCGAACTCACCGGTCCGATACCCATAAAGGAGGGCCTTATCTTCGGAATAGTGCGTAAATAATCTGGGCTCCTGCTGCTTAGCATCGGCTTCTTCGATAAGCATTCCTGGATCAGGTATGACCAGTCTTCGAACAATTCGCCCAATCTCAATACGTCGCTTCGGGATAGCCTGCAGGTTCGGCTCGGAGCAGGAAAGTCGTGCCCCAGCGACTCCATAATCATCTGATTTAGATTGATGGAGGACGGGGTGGACTCGCCCATTAACGTTGTTGGTGTCGATGAGTGGAGAGACGAACGAATCTCTAGCTTTCTCCAACCTGCGAATTGATAATATGGCATCCCCGATCTCGTTTGTTTCCAGCCACCCCTCGGTGAAACTGACTGCCCCTTTTTCGGTGCGGTCGAACATGCTATCCGTGTAACCATTGGCGCGGTAGAGGGCCTCCACTTCTTTCGGCGAACGGGCGTTAAACCCCGGTGTGAACTTCTTGGACATTTCCCCGATGGCTGCGGCGATATCGGCGTTTACCTTCTCGGCATATTCCAAATCGATCAGCATGCCCCGGTTATGCATCCGTGCAAGGTAGGGGAGCAGATCGCATTCCAGCTTCCAGACCTTGCGCAGCTCCATTTCGTCCAGCTTTTTCTGCTGGGCGTTCCGCAGCTGGAGGGTAGAAATACCATCGCCAGTCGCGTAATCCACCACTACCGGATTGTCGCCTTCCAGCTTCCAGAACTTCCCCATCTGCTTGCGGTCGGGGATACCGCCGAAACGGGAGGCTAGGAGTTGGTATATCTCTGCGCCCTTTTTGGCTTGAACACCCCAGCGGGGGGCGCAATCATCTAACCCATAGCCGACCGTGAGATCGTTGCATAGGGATTCGTTGATCATCGTGTCTTCGCACGAACCAGTTATCTGAATACCGTGGCGTAGAGCAGCGCGAAGATCAAAGCCCAGATGATGACCGACAGTATGATGACCCAAGCGGGTCCGATCCTGAAAAGCCACACGGAGTTCCCTTTCGAACTCTTCCACATTAGGGACATTCCCGCCACCTTCGTGCCTAACGGGAACGTAAATTGAATTGTCCGCGTCTGTGACGACATATCCACATATCGCATCTTTAACAGTAAGACCGCTGGTCTCGGTGTCGAACGCGATGATAGGGCTCTCTCGAACCATGCGTAACGCGAGTTCTGGGTCAATTCGGTTCACCATATTTTCCTCTCAACCAAAACCCGCTCGGCCTCTTCGGGGCCGTCGATGGCTTTAAGCAGAGCCTCGTCGTCAGTCATGCCGGTGATGTTCTCGCATTCCTCGTTCATGTTCGCGCTGGTCAGTCCGGTTCGGCCGCACCGCATACAAGTGCCGATGAATTTCTGTCCCGGCCCTTTCGGACTGGTGCGCTCGATTGCATGGTAGGTCATCACGCTCTCCCTATTTTCCTCTCAACCAAAACCCTCCCCCCATTCCATTATGAGCAACTATCTTATAGCCTCGATTCCGCAGGGCCTTGATTCTACGGTGTATGGTTCTCTGCGAGCATCCTGCCCAATTCGCCAATTGGTGGCTATTTGCTCCCTTAAGGAGCCGGAACAGTATTATGGCTTCTTGCATCATCGGCGAAAGCGAGGCGGGACGCCCAAGGAACTAAACGCCCCGCCTCTACCCTGATCAGAACTTCGAGGCCATCTCAGGGTTCTCCTGGGGCTGGCGGCGTTCGCCTCGCCCATTCGTGTCGGGGTCTAGTTCGCGCTCGTCGTTAGCAACCCATCCACCGGCACTATATTTGTTGAACAAGCTCTCGCAAATCTCTGCGATCGCCCTTTCGGGGTAGCCCGCCGCCTTGTAGGTGTAGTTGAAGTACGGCCCTTCGGCTCCCTTTTCCTGCTTGACCCCGATCTCCCATTGCTGGGCGTAGTGGAACACGGGGCGGAGCCGGGTCCGATCGTAGAACTGCTGCGTCGGCTTGAGGCTCGACCGAGTGTTGATGAACACGACCGGCGAGTATTCCGGGAACTCCGGCAGGAACCACAGCGTGTGGTAGGTCAGGCTCGCGGCGGGCACCGAATTCGGGTCGTCGGGAACGCTGGAGCCGAACTTGTCCAGCCCGCTTTCGGCGACCGATCCCTTCGTGGCCCATGTCACCGAACGGGGGCTGTTCTTCGGCTTCACGGTCCATTCCATATTGGGCTGATCCCAATTCACGCAGTCGTTGCTGCGCGCGAGAATGCCCCGCTCGTCACCCCTTGGTGCCCATAGCACAAGCGACTTGCGCATCACGATGGGAACCGCCATTAGCGTCGATCCGAGGTTCTCAGCGGCGAGGTTGTGCCAGAATGTCCCTGGCTTGGCGTTCTCGTATTCCGTCACCTCCGGCGAAATAGCCTGCAGGAGTTGTACTCGCGGAACTACGCGATCGGATTCGTCCAAGTTTCCGATCTTCTTGTGTCCCATCATATCTTTCAGATAGTCGGGAACCCCTACGTCGCGGGGATTTACGATATCCTGTGCCATGTTACTTCACCTTTGTGATGGAGGTATAGGGAGACGTGCCGGTTTTGAAGATGTCTTCAGGCAGGTCTTGCCCCTCTTCTTCGAGCTGCGACTTGGCGAACGCCGCGAGGGTCATGTAATGAACCGTCTCGGTGATGATTCCGCCATGCCCGTTCTCCTTGAGCCAGTTTAGCCCGGCTTCCTTGTCAAGCATTGAGCAGCTGAACCGGTAGGATACTGTAACCCTGCCGACATCTTCGATGGTGATGGTTCGGATATTGTGCTCATCCATCACGTTCGGGATTTGGACCCTCGAAAGGTCCTCCTCCATTTCGTTAAGGGCCTCGCGCGCGAGTTTGATTCGCTCGGTGGCTTGGCGGAGCTTGTCGTAGTGTCGGATGATTGCAACGTGGTCGCGGGTGGGGAGAATAGCGACTGTCTCGGCTCGAATGGCCGAAGCTACCCCAGAAAGTAGGCCACACACATGGTTCAGGCGTTCTAGCGTTTCCGTTTGCATCTTGCTCTTTGCTCGCTAACCGAAAGGGACTGCCCCAATCGTACCACCAGTATAACACGGCGGCGCGGCGCTGTCAAGTATAGCTTCTACATGCGAACGCCGTTGGGTGGCTAGCGGCCTCCAACGGCGTTGCACTTGCGCAGGTTTCCGATGCTGTCAGCCCTGCGAAGAATAACTCAGCGTTTGGCGGGTAGCTTGGTAGTCGCCAACGTGTCGATGTCGGCCTGCACCATTGAACAGGCGGCGATCGGGTCGCGCTTCCATTCGTCGCGGAAGGCAGCCGACGCTTGTGCAACTAGCAAATCGAAACCAGTAAGCTGGCTGCGCATGTCGGCTAGGAAGCCGGCGGTTTCCGCGTCAACCGCGATCGGGCATAGGGCGTTGGCCATCTCGAAGGTGCCAACTTTTACAGCGACTATCTTCCAGTAGTCAGTGCCAAAATCTCCGGCATAAGATGCTGTGCTGAGCATAGCGGCTGCTATGATTATGAGCTTTTTCATTGCAGTTCTCCTTTTCTAGTCGAGTCTAAAGGCAGTGGTTCTCGATCCATGGCGATAGCCACTTATTACCACCCATCCAAACGGAGTAATGGCGTCCCACAACTCCAGCACTTGGCCAAGCGCTATTAATTGCAACGCTAAATCACCGATGACAGCTTCAATGGCTTTATGGGAAGGGCAATCAACGATCGATTCATTTGGCCAGTCATCGAGTAACTGTAGCAAATTGGCGCGGTTCTTTTCGGCCAAAGATTTATTTACGCCTATCATAGCGATGCGCAGATCGACCCGTTCCCAGTCGGGCGGTATCTTTCCGCAACAAGTAGTTAATTCGAGGATCGCGCGAAGACGAGTGGCGTCCATTACTGTCTATCCTCCCGAATGGATGCGGGGACCCCGAACGCTACGCAGGGTCCCCGCCTTGCCGATCCCAGTTGCAGTTCTGTAACCTACGAGGGGGTTGAGGTCAGAACTGGCTGGTTGCGGCTTCCGCAGATTGTCCGCCTGCGGAACCCCCACTATCCGAACCTGCCGCCTGTGCGGCGGATGCGGCAGCCCCAGAAACAGTGGGTTTCGGTAGATTGATGGCTACTTCCTCACCGTTCAGGTTCTGAAGCTTACCATTCTTGCGGGCGATGGTCGCCAGCATGTTGCGAAGAGTCATGCGGGCTCGGCCCTGAGAACCATGTCGGTTATCCTTGACCTGACCCGCGTAATGGTCGACCTTCGCCTCATCGATCCCGTTCTTCTTGCATAGCTCGAAGAATGCCGGGTACTCGAATCCGTCCTTGCCCTTGCAGTTCTCGTTGATGAACGCTGCGAGCGCGTCGGAACCGCCAGCCTTGTATCGGCCAGCGTACTTCGCCGGGACGATCGATTTGGTCTCTTTCTTTTCGGTGGTCGCCTCAGCAACCTCCACTTCCTGTTCCTCAGCCATCTCATTACTCCTTTACAGTTTGAGTGCCGATGGGATGAGTGTAGCACACCCGACATACGCTGTCTAGTGGTCCTTCCACCTGTCCACATGTTCCGGCTAGAACTTCCGCATCAGGCGTGTGTTCGCGCCTTTCCACGGCGGGCGATCTGCAAGGGTAGTGGTATTTCGGCCCATGTCGTCTTCGCCATACACGAACATAGGCTCCATTTTCGCCGAAACAGCATGGGCGAACATCTCCGTGGCGGTTCCTATCTTGTGGATGAATCTCTTGTAGTATCGCCCATTTTCTTGGTACTCCTCAATCAGGTCCGCTTCCATAAACTCAGCCATAACACGGCTCCCGCTGATCGGCTGGAATCCTAGCTCCTTGCATACCTCGATCACTTTTCGGTTAAAATCGGGCAGAGTGAATGGGAATGACAGATCTAAATCTTCATAGATGCGGCCCTCTTCGATGATGTGCTTCGCCACGCGGCGAGCCCACGACATGTTCGAGGCTATGATTTCGGAGTCGAGGCTAGCGGAGTGTTCCACGCTCTCTACTTCCCGCTGCGTCACCGGCATCTCTAGAAAATACTGCATGTAATGCTGGAGTACCGGAATGTCATATAGCATTTCATTATACTGCTGGAACCACTCTTTAAGCCCCTCTGCCCATTGCCGAAATTGGACCGGGGACATCTTCAAATAGTCGCGATCATATGCCTTCATGTAATACAACGCTCGATCCTGAACGTTAGCTTGCCCTATGTTCATATCAAATCGGTTGCTGGCGAACATGACTCGGCTAAAAATACGATAGTTCCTCGCAGACTGATATTTCTCCGCGCCTCCCATATCTACGTTGCGGATCAGCTTCTTGATTTCGTCGGTGCTGGAATCCCCATGGAACCGGGCCTCGTCTATGAATACGACCATCTTATCTATGAACGGCTCGACGCTGAATTGTCCCTCCAGCATTTTCGGTGATGCCGTTCCCCACAAGTTGCGTATCATCTGCCGGATAAATATATTACCGAGGAACGATTTGCCAACACCTTGCCCGCCCACGATAACCGGTGCAATTTGCTGCTTCTTCCCTGGATTTTGGAGCGTCCATGCAAACCACTTTTTCCACCATTCAATCTGATGCGGATTGTCGCGCGTCAAGTAGCCGAGCAGTTTGTTCAGCATCAACTCGCAGCGTTCGGCGATGGCGGGGTCAGTTCGGTCGGGTTTAGAGAGTGGCCAACCTCGCCAAGTATTGAAGATGACGAGGGCTGATGAATTATCGTTATCGTCGTCCGAAAGTACTCTTCCAAGGCTCGAAATGCGATAAACTCCACCTTCGGAGAGGTCGGGATATAAATCGCGAGCCCCGATTCTTCTTCGCATGTCTGAGGACTCAAATATTTTAAAAGCCTCCCTAGACTTACCACCAATCCGTACTTTATCGCCTTTGTGACGTCGTTCCAGCTCTGGGGCTTCGTGGACGTATCTGCGACCAGTGGGGAATCGGTCTCTATCAATATATTGATTGTCACTCTCATCATAGAGGTACCTTTCAGCTAGCTTAGGTAAGATTGAGACGTCCGCCCCCGGCATGAATACCGTGCGTAACGCAGCGACGTTCTCCCCGCCTAAAAGCTGCTCCAGCGACGGCCAGCCCGGAATCTTCGCGTCGGGGTTCCGCTCAAGCTTCTGTTTGGCGTCGTTGTAAGTGCGGATTCGCATATGCTTTTCTTCGTCACCGCATTGATCGCAGATGAAACCTAGCAGTGATTCCGCTATCTCGTCTGAATCGATCGGGCAGAACACATCGTCAGCGACACCTTCATGATTATTGAGCGCCTGCCCCTCCCGAACCACTCGAGCCAGCCACCCGGCTATTCTAGTCGCTGTCGCGTGGCGATTCCCCTGCGTCCATTTGGGCTTGACGATGTAGAGCATGGTCCCGAACGCTATGGCGCGGATGATGTAGTTGAATGTCGCGCGGCGTGGGGTGGTTTCAGCTATCTCTTCAATCCGTTTAGCTGGATCCCCTTTCGGCGAGTACCAAACGGACAGATCGTATGTATTCGATTCATGCTTGTGCAGGTAAATCGATCCAGGCATTACCGTCTGCTTCGCTTCGCGCGCGACGTTGGCCTTCGATAGGTTCATGGCGTAAGAACGGATCTGTGTATGAAAATGTTTCCTATCCACTACGAATGAATTGGGTTCGAACCTCTTTAGGTATTCAAAGTTCGTAGCCTCATCTTCGCTGAGCTGAACCAGCACGTGGGTTGGTGCCCCCACCGAAAGGCGACCGAACCTGAACCGGGTGTCGATACTACACGCCGAAAGGGCAGCCAGAATGCATCTGTTATATTCCGCATCTTCAGCGTCGATGTCAATATCAACCCATCCGAACTGAAGGTTGAAACCCACATTGTTCAGGCGCGTGTCAGGATCGTCGATCCAGCTTTGTAAATCGGTGTCTCGAAATTGACGTTCGGCCCACGTGGGTTCGTATGGGTCTTTGCCAGAGGTTTTCAGGAAGACCGCGCCTACCTGAATGAAATTTTCATTAATGCGTTTAGTGATTGCTCGCTGCGCGTTGAGAACTATCTCGTCCTCGGGCTTTAAAACAAAGCCGCCCGCAATCTTATTAAACATTGAGACCCTCGTGGTTTCCCGAGTGGAGCGCGGTGGAGATCGGCCGATCTTTCGCCCACCGCGCCTTTACCACTAGGAGACCACCAGTGTACCACAGCGGCATATATGCCGTCAAGTCTAGAAAGGAACGCCCGCAGGTTCAACGAGCCAATTATTTGCCACCAATTCCTCCTGTGGCCGGGAAGGCATACGCCAGCGGCGCTAGGCCCTACCCGCCGCAGTGCCCGTCCTGTGTAGCCGTGGCGCTGGCGTACGGGTCCCCGTGGCGGCGTGGGCACACGCCGCCCGCCAGCCACCTGCCGCGCGCGGCGCTAGCCAGCCTCATTTCTTGGTTTCCTTAAGCAAATCGTGACGAATCTGAATCAAGTCGAATGTTGAAAACATCTTGATCAGATATGCCACTGCAAAATCAGGCTGAGGGTAACGCGCCTTCAGCAGACGCGTCACCTCTAGTAATACATCAGCCCGAACTTCCAGCGGCGCTTTGGGCCGCGTCTTCATTAACCAGCCTTTACGAATCGTTGCGCTGCTTTCCATTCTGCCGGAACCGGGTACTGTTCCGTCTCGCCATTCATTCCCGGCGCAAGCAGAACCTCCCGATCGAACAGTAGCTTGGCAAGCTTGTTGCGGCCAGTCATACGATAACGGCCCTGCCAGCCGTTCCCGCTGGTCTTGTACTTGCTCATGTCCACGCCATTCATCTCGTAGATCGCCTTGCAGCGTTCCATATCGGTGTGTTCGCCCGCCTTGACGAGGTTGTTAAGAATGTCAGCCAACCAGTCGCCGCAATGAGAAGGATGCCCCATTTCGGCGTACTTGGCGCGGTACTTGTCCTTCACGACGCTGCCGCTCGGCTTTTCTTCCTCTTCGGCGTCGGCGGCTTCGTCCCATTCTCGGTTCCAGCGTTCAAATTCCTCGTAGTTCTCTTCGCTATCGTACGGGCAGTCGGCGGAGGCTATGCCTTCCTTGTGAGCGATTCCGCCATTGATCGGAATGCCATTGATGCGATCTTCGAACGCTTCTGGACCGACAGTCATCGGCGAAGTTTGATCGGGGTGCTGCGTGATCTGTTCCGGGTCCTGTTCGCCCGGCATCAACGCCGAAAGATCGAACCGGTGCGTGAACTGCGCGCCCTCTTTGAACGCGGTGAGCAGCTCGTGGGGAGTGCGGTAACTGTCGCTCAGGAACATACCCTGATGTTCGACGTTCACCATTCGCAGATTGTCGGGCGAGTGGTGGAACGTGGCTTCCGGGTATTCTTCCTTCAGCGCCTGGGCGGCTTCCATCTGCGAGATGGCTTCCGTGATGTTCACGCCGTAGATATTCAGCGAATGCATCGGCCAGTAAGTGGTTACGTGGTCGTCGTGCACCTGAACGGTGCATCCCATTGCTTGTAGTTTCTTTTGCTGGCTCCTGTTGGCCATGTTTCGTGCTCCTAGTTCCGTAGTCACCATCGACTACAGACGCATTATAACATGTCGCGCGGGACCTGTCAACCCCCCTTTCTCACCACGCTCACACGTCGAAGATGGCCATTTCTGCTTCGCGCAAAGCAGCGGTACTTGATAGAATAGATTCCGGTCCAGAGTGAAACCAGTCTTCAGGGCGAGGGCCATCTAAATCCCTGTAATACCAGCCTTCCCCAAGGTGGCCGTTCACCCATCCTATTTCGACGCGGTGGCTGTATTGACACTGTTCTGGCTTAAGCACCCTTATTCCTGAATCCGAGTTCCGCATTTTCGATGGAGTGCGGAGATTCGTATCTACCTTAGCCGCCGCCCGATCGCTCATCTTCACGATCAGCTCATTTTGTGACGCAGCGATTCTTTCTCGAATGTCCTCGGTAACGTATTTATCTATGAATCCTTCTTTACCCATTCCAACCAGTTCCGCGCGAACCGATTTATAGTGGATAGATTTCGGATTCCCTATGTGTGTTACGGTGCGCCGATTGATTCCGAACACATGCGCCAACATGTTCCTATTAACCCCGCTTATCAAGCACGCAAGGACTGCGCACCTTTCGGCGAAAGTTAGCTTAGCCTCGAATTTTCCCGCATCGGCGCGTAGTAGTGATGGATTCAACGATTGGAAGAATTCCCTATTTACATCGTTCATTTTCGTTCGATCTCCCTTATTTGAACTTCTAGCAGGAGGCGATCCAGGTAGTTCCGCCTCCATCGTTTGTTGCGCAGAATCATGCGGATGCAATTATGAAGGTGTGAATCCGTCATCTGACGAATCGGAATCATTCTCCCATCCCGGCATGTCCACACACGGTCTAACATCGAAAGGGTCCCTGTGGAACCAGTTGTACGGAGGAGGTTGGGACCGATCGTTGTTCGGATTATGCTCTTCGACATGTCTCAGCATGTCCTTGCGGGACGCGAAGACCTGTCCGCAAGTGCATTTCCGCGTCACAATCGGTCCCTTCCTCACGACTTAGGCCGCGGAGCCCTCGTCGGATTCGTCCTCGTCCTCCGGATCAGGCAAATCGTCCGGATCGACCGGTTCGTCGTATCCAGCGTCGTCGAGCGCGGATTCAAGCTGATCGGTTCCTACACCAACATATCGTGCCGCATCGTCAACCGATTCGAAGATCGTCTCGACGCCATCCTTCTCCACTTTTATGGTGTCGTCTTTCCCACCTTCGCCTTCGATCAGAGTTACAGTAGTCGGCATTACTTATCTCCTAGTTGAGAACGCAGCGCTCGGCTGCGGTCCCAGCTTACCACGGCATGGGGTATGGTGTCAAGTATCCCTTCGCGTGGCCTGAATAATCCAACCCATCGCGCCCAGAATGCGAATAACCGTCTCGATTCGCGGGTATCGGGTGGCTCCGGTTGCTATATTCGACACGGTGGACGCCGAAATGGCGGCCCTCCTACTGATTTCGGTGTAGGTGAGCTTCGAGACTAGAATCTCGTGCTGAACCAGTTTGATCGACGCGGGCGAATCAACCAGAGTGACGAGCGAACGCCTTAGTGGAACGATTTTGGCACTCACCGCTTGCCATCCTCGGGCGAGGGTGCCCCAGCCTGAAGCTTGCCCAAATCGTCGTCCTCATCTTCCGGCGGGAACGTGGCCTGCCATTCCTCGTCGGTGATTCCCGTCTTGTAGAACTCCCTTTCGGCGGGGGACGCATCCGGGAACGCATCCTGCAGCAGCTTGCCCGCCTCGTATTCGAGAGCCTGCGCCTCGGTGATGGGCAAATCCAGCGTGTGAACCCGACCGGTGACCATGCTTTTCCTTGTGACTAACATTCTACAGTTCCTCTTCGTTGAGTGGCTCATAAGCATCTGGGTGAATGGCAATAGGCGGCAGCCCGTTTTTCTCTCTGATCGGGTTCGCCATTTCGATGCACTCCCTACAAACAGGCTGGCGTTCGCCCTCGACGCGAATCGAAGGGACTCGGTGAGGGTTGAACATGAACGGGCGTCCGCACCCGAAACATGCCGCGTGACACATTACGTAACCCATTTTATCTTCTCCTCGCTGCTCTCTTTGCCCGACGCAGGGCAATTTCAAGTGTTTTGATTATAACGTCAGCGTTTTCTGGTCCGGTTTCCATCTCATAATCGATTATAGCGTTCAGCGTGGTGGTGAATACCATTGGTTCATCAGTATCCAAAATGGGGAAAAATTGAATCTTCCCCCGATCATTCATACAAAAATGATGATCCAATGCCATCTGTTCGGATATCACCGAAATGACAGACTTATTGATCGCGCGTTCTATTTCTATACCGAACGCGAAGTCCGTAGGCAATTTGCCTCTTACTTTGGCCATTAGTTACTCCTCATTCGGTTGCTTTCCTTGCGGATCTGCTTCATGTGACCGATCGCATTGTTGGCGCGGCGCATGGCCTTGAATGCGTCCTCGTATTTGCCGTGTAGGAAGCAAATCGCCGCATCGGTAGCTTCCATACTTGCTACCTCCGCCCAATGTTCGATCAGTTTGTCGACTGAGCGTATAAACGCCTCGTCGCGAGTGGATAATTGACGCATTCGTGTCTCCGAATCAAGGTCGCCTGTGGCCCACCCCGCATTAAAGCACGGGGTGGGCGCGTCGTCAAGGTATAATTCTTATCTTTCGCCGCGAATCTTGTCGACGACGCGGTTAAAATCCTCCTTGACATAGATGTATTCACCATCCGACATGTGGATTCGCGTCTTGATGGTGCTTGAATACAGGTCCTGCCATTCTATCAGGTGGGTGATGTGTTCCACATTGATCACCACGGCGGCGTTTGCGGTACCGGCGCTTGTGAACATTACGAATGTAGCCATGTTACGTTTCTCCATTTGGACGTGCGTTTGGAAAGTGTTTGTTCTCGATCCATTCTCCATCCTGCGTATAATAGACGCAGTAACGCATCATGCGTGGATGCAGAATTTGCCATTCATCGACTTGGTTAGAATCGTGTAGGCAAATGAGGAGAGGATTGTAGGGGTACCGGGCTTCAAACAGCCCGATCCCCTCCTTCAGTTTTTTCACGGTGAGTCTCACTTCAATAGCTCCTTGTTCGTCTTGTCGACCTGCCTATCGATTCCGACCTCGACTCCCTTGCGCCAGCCATCTTCGTAGCTGGGCAGGTTGCGCCGCTTTTCCTCGGCAGTCATTTTCCGTGGGCGGACTGCGCGTCCTTTCTTTTTGGCATTCCGAGCTTCCCATTCGGCAGCCTCACGCAGCGCCTTCGCTTCGAGCTTAGCAGCCTCTTCAGGGTTAGCTTTTGCCCACTCTTCGTAGGCTTTTTGCTTGCGTTCCTGTTCAGCCTGATAAGCTTTCCAGCGAATTTCCGACTCATGCTTGTTCCTCGCTGTGGTTCCCAACTCCCACCCGTTCAGGTAGTCGTTGTTGAAGTCCGCCTCGGTGCTTATTATCTCGACGAGCGTGAGGTGGGTTGAACCGGGATCGGCTTCATTACGCGCAGCGCGTTGGGCTGCCTCTTCCCGTATCCGCGTGCGTTCCTCTTCGAGCACCTTGGATCGGCGTTCCCAGAGCTTGTCGCAGATTCGATCCGCCATTCCTTCGCGGTAGGCGATCGCCTCCTTGACGAACACGCTCTTGTACTGGTTCGCATTGGCCCAGTTCTGCGCTAGGCGCTCCACGGTGTCCTGAAGGTATTGAGCCATCAGTTCAGTTGTAAGCACGTTGGCGTGAGAACCTATCACGCGGTGTTCGTACACCGACCCCGCCGAAAGGCCACGAATGGAGATGTAGTGGCAAAAGTTGAGCCTCGCCACGCCATTCCAGATGTTGCGCTGCCATTTGTACAGCCCGCCATCTCGCTTCTTGTCGGCGCGTTGGGCGACTTTCGTCTCGTGGGTGTCGCTCATTTCTAGGTTGTAAGCCTCTAGTAGTTCCTGAGCCTTGGCGGCGGCCGAAGCCGCCTCCTGTTCGTTGGGGTTGTTCTTGGCGAGCGCAAGTAGTTTGCGTACCCGCTCTACGATCTTCTCGATGTTCCCGTTGTCGCTCATGAGAAGCTCCAGCTGCCGTATTCGTTGCACTCGCACTTGATCTGAAGGTCGTACTCCCGCTCGGCGGCGGCCTTCGCACGGACCGCGAACACGGCGAGCTGCTCTTCCCGCTTTTCGTGTTCCTTCGGCTCCTTGATCAGTTCAGTCATTTGCGCATAGACGCCGCTTGCATAGGCGCAGGCGATCCTTCGATTGAATTCACTCATTTCCTTGGTTCCTTGTTAAGCGGCACAGCGCCGCATCCCTATACTAACATGGGATGCGGCCCGTGTCCAGTGGGGTTTCGCTATGCTTCAGCGGGCTGTCGGGGTGCTCTTCGAACACGCCCTTCGGATCGATGATGAATGCTGGCATCGAAAGGTGCTGGGGATGGTAGAACTGGATGTGTTCGTCCGCCCCGCCGGTGCAAGCGATCATGATGTATGGACGCATTCCCCACTCCTCTTCGAGATTGGTGGCGATGCGACGAATCGCTTTGTATAGCTGTCTGTGGCTTCCCATGTTTTTAGTCCTTTATCATCCATTTGAGAATGGCGAGCCCGGCTGCGCCGAGCCATAGTACGAAC
>Ga0207650_10001946_pt1 | contig 14530 bp, 13 predicted proteins | sample KBSS63metaG_FD_184325 | JGI IMG/M metagenome (GOLD analysis project Ga0207650, IMG submission 184325) | Switchgrass rhizosphere microbial communities from Kellogg Biological Station, Michigan, USA - KBS S6-3 metaG (SPAdes) (version 2) | ecosystem: Host-associated > Plants > Roots > Rhizosphere...
TAGTTTGACCAGGCCAACTTCCGAATAATTCATTGTTTTTTTTGAAGCGGTAGGAAAAAATTTCAATAAGCTTCTTTTTTACGATTGGATGGGCTACTCTGCCAAATATTCCAAAAGGCAAACGGTAATAAACAATATCCGTCATTTCTGTTCCACCCTCAATTGCTTTAAAGTGGTGCTGGTGATGCCATAATTTGTAAGGTCCTTTTCGCTGCTCATCCACAAACATTTTTTTCATTTGGATATGCGTGATCTCTGTTACCCATGAAATAGCAATGCCCGCAAGTGGCTTCACTTTGTAGCCAATCATCTGCCCGGCATACACTTCATCTCCGAATATTTCATTCGTTACTTTAAGATTAAGAAACGGTGGCGTAATGATTAAAAGGTTATTGGCATCAGAAAAGAAATTCCATGTCTTTTCTAATGATACAGGTAGTTTTTGAATGCTCATCAAATTGTGAACTGTTGCCATAGGGGAATAACAAACATTAGGCGGGATTGTTGTTTAAATTATCTCAACATTTATCGTAGCATCTAATTATTGATCCATAAATATGAGGGAAATGCTCATTTACTGAAAGTGCTAATTCATACTTCAATACGAACATAACTTTTTAGAAAGATTACCAAGTTTCCCAAGACCTTTTTTCACATTTAACCTGTTTCCAAAACAGCTTTCACTTGTTCTTCCTGCCTGCAATGAGTAAAGCCCGTTGCTTTCCAACTGTGAATATGCTTTTTGTCTGCTCTCACCCCTTCCGCGTTGTTGTAACAGGATAAATTAGGTCCATCAAATTTTTTTTACTAAATATCCATCAATGTGGTATAAACGTATTAACTATGCGAACGGCTGAACGTGCCATCATTAAATTCTTACTCAGATGAATCTATTTTTCAAGCGGGCCATTTTGTTTCTGGCTTTTTTATTCCAATTTCTTTTTCTTTTTTCCCAGGATACCCGAACACAATATCCGGGCTTTTTAAAAAATGCTTATTTCAATTTCAATTTCGGATATATCAATTTCCCTTTTTCTTCGAAACAATTGGAGGCTGGCTATAACGCAGAGTCAGTGACTAACCATCACTTTGGAATGCGATTAATTTTTTTCGGCCATCAGTTTACAAAAAATCTGGCCGCACAGGTAAGTTACATGAAGCCGCTCCAGTATGTCATTTATAATAACATAAATGGCGATCAGCAAAAACATTCGGTGTGGATGCATTCGGGCACAATTTCTTTGAAGGGCCAGGTACCAATTTCAAAAAAAATTTCGGCCTATGGAGAGACTGGCCTGGCTATTTTTAGTCGACGTGGATTTAAAGTCGATAATTCCATTGTAGTAAAGGACTATAGTTACAGCACAGTTTTGTTGGGTGCCGGGCTGGAATATCATATCAGCCCCAAATGGGGCGTGCTGGCTAATTTCAATTTTGCTCCCGGTAACTCGGAAAATAAGCAACCGCATGAAATTTTTTATTCGGCTGGACTACGGTATAATTTAACCCCAATACCGGATGAGGTGGTAAAGCGAAATGCCGAAGCAGGATATCATTTTCCAAAAAATTTGATACAGGTTGGGTATGCAACCAATGCTTATGGGTACGGAGTAAATAATTTTCTTTCAAAAAAAGCTCCCATTTTTTGGGGTGGCGGTATAGAAGTAGAAAAAGGTGTAACAATACGTTACCAGAGAAATATTTTTCACACAAAAAAGGTTTTTTCGTTTGATGCTGGTGTAAGTGCAGGTTATTGGAAGAGCAACGAACTAAAGGAACAGTTTTATACTTTATCAGTTTTTCCCATGCTCCGGTTTACTGCTATTCGATCTAATGTGGCAGATGTTTACCTTTTTTATTCTGTAGCCGGACCAAGCTATATTTCAAAAACAATCATTGATGAAAAGGATAGCGGTAAGCATTTCACTTTCCAGGACTTTATGGGTTTTGGCGGATTTCTTGGAAGGCAAAAGCAGCTTAATGTTGAGCTAAGTATTAATCACTACTCCAATGGAAACATTTTTGTCTACAATCGTGGTGTAAAGATTCCGTTGACATTTACACTCGGATACAGTTTTTAGTGCTGACACCGTTGAGTTAAACGATTATTGCTCATAAAATTTTGATTTCTGAAAAATATATTACGATGGAAAACACGAACCGAACGAAGGAGGTAATTGATACTCAAAGACCAAAAGAATTACCAGGTACCTTGAATGTTCTGACCATATTGACATTTATAGGATGTGGATTCAGTTACATTTTTGGGATCTTAGGGTATATTTTCACAAACAATGCTTCTGAGAAAATCGAAAAGATGAGCCAAGCTGGGGCTAGTCAAAATCAAATTGATATGTTTATGAAAAGTGCAGATAACAGAAGCCTATTACTAATTTCGAGTTTGGTGTTCACAACATTATGTCTTATCAGTGCTTTCCAAATGCGTAAGTTGAAAAGATTGGGCTATTATTTGTATCTCATTGGGGAAATTGCCCCTATCGTAGTTTCGGCAGGTTTGTTTGGTGGTCTTTCTGGAAGTTCTTCCAATGCTGCAATGACCATTATTGGGGTAATAATCGGAATAGGAGTGCCTATTGTTTTTGTAATCTTATACAGCACTCAATTAAAATATTTGGAAAATAAGTAGCATTACTTAATTATCGAAACTCAACTGGGTATGGACTCATAAGTTGCGTACCTTCATTTAATAATCTTTTGTATGAAACTTTTTGTTGCAGGTCTCCCTTATGACTTTGATGACGCAGAGCTGATGGAATTTTTTGAAAAATTCGGAAAGGTTAATTCGGCTAAGGTGGCAATTGATAAAGAAACCGGTAAAAGCAGGGGATTTGCTTTTGTAGATATGCTTAATGAAGAGGAAGCAAAGGAAGCAATTGAAGGGTTAAATGGATTAGAGCTTGGGCGTGGTAAAACCATGGTAGTAAAAGAGGCAGACGATAAAGGATCTGGGGGCGGTGGCGGATATAAAGGTGGTGGCGGCTACCGGGGTGGCGGAGGAGGAGGTTTTAATAAAGGTGGAGGCGGAGGTTTCAATAAAGGAGGTGGCTTTAACCAGGGTAATAGAGGTCGTTATTAGGCTCACGTAAGCTTATCAATGCAATTTTCAGTTGCATTGTTTCCAGTTTTTATACAGTTTTCGTTGTTGCAACTGATGGGTTGATTCATAGCTCATACCATTGAGCTGTGCATATGCATGTCGACTTTTTGGGGTTAGCTTTCTATTTATTGGAATTGCTTTTGAAGGTATTTTACTAAATATCGTTATGGCAACAAAGACAGCACCCGTTAAAAAGACAAGGAGAATAAAACAAAAAAACATTGTAAAAAACTCCTCCAGGAAAAAAGAAGCTCAAATCGATCTTTCCAGATCATATAATGAGTATAAAAACTTCGAAGGCCAACAGTATACGGGCATGAAGGTTGGCAGAAGCCATAAATGGTACTACGATAAGGGAGAGTGGAAAGAGACTAAAATTACGCCTGACCTATGGGAAATATCGTATGCCGTAACAAAACGAAGAGCCGGAAAAGCCCCCGAAGGTTCTGGTGTTCCAGTTGGAACTGAATATCACTGGTACATTCTTGCACATCAGAACGTGAGGAAATTAAATGCGAATGACTATACTACTTCACTTACCGGGTTGAAATATAAGCTTTCACACAAACGTGCCGAAAAGGGTAAGTGGAATTCGTCAGCTAAAACCCAAAAAAAACGTTTAATTAAATTACTGCAGGAGTTTATAGCACAATTGGAACAGGAACCTGTGCCTATTGAATTTGAATATAAAGGTGAAATTTTCAAAGGTGAAGCTGTGCCTATTTTGCAAACCTGTGCGGATGGTTCTTGTTCTGAGTTTGACGTGTCTATTAATGATCAACACATTGGTATAATAAAGCGACTGACCAACAATTGGAAAATAGATGGAGCAAAGGATCAGAAATTCGTTGATGCCGTTGGTAAGGAAATTGAGAAATGGAATCAATAAGTAGAGTAAATAATGATTTATGCCCGAATTACCTGACCTGAATGTATTTGCGAAAAACCTTGATAAAACTCTTAAAGGCAAGACGATTGAAAAAATTGTTGTGGTAAACAAAAGCAAGTTGAAATTACGGGTTGCGAAGCTTAAAAAAGAAATTGAAGGAAGCAAACTTAAAAATGTTTACAGGGAAGGAAAGGAATTGCATTTTGAATTCAGCAATGGAAATATTGTTGGCATGCATTTAATGTTGAAAGGCAGCTTGTATTTGAATGAAGGAAAGAATGATAAAAAGAGTACAATCATCGAACTGCATTTCAATAATAATAAAACTCTGGTGTTGACAGATTACCAGGGTGCAGCAAATATTAACTTAAACCCGGTGATTAGGGACTCACCTGACGCATTGTCTGATGATTTAGATTATAAATTCTTAAAGCAAAAGCTTGAAAAGAAAAGAACGAACATTAAAACTTTTTTGCTCGATCAAAATGTCATAAGGGGGATTGGTAATGCCTATGCTGATGAAATCTTGTGGAAATCGAAGGTTCATCCGGAATCAGTTTGCAATAAAATTCCCAACGATAAAATTAAAGCTCTGGCAAAAAATATTAAATGGGTTTTGAGAGATGCAGAGAAACAAATTCTAAAAATCAATCCCGGAATTATCAGTGGCGAGGAAAGAAGTTTTCTTAAAATTCATAATTCCAAAAAGAAAGAAAGTCCAACTGGTGCAAAGATTCAAAACAAAATGTTGAAGTCAAGAATCACTTATTTTACTGACGAACAGGATTTGTACAAGTGACGCTATGGGCATTTTGACTCCTGTGTTATTCATACCAGGCGTGAATATAATTTCCAATCGTTTTCACTAATTCAGGATCTTTTATTTTGTCAGCCAACCAGTTTTCTTTTGTGCAACGAATTAAGCCATAATCTTTCCCATCAATAAATAGATGGTGCACCAATGGAACTCCCTGTATTTTATTTGAATTAAGAGGCTGCGCTTTAGCTTCCAGATGTTTGCCTTTATAGTCAATCGATAAATGCAACGGTTTCATACCTATTGCTGCATCAAATCACAAACCTATTAATACTCAATATTGCATGTGTTGTTCACAAATAATCCCACTCAAAATTCACTTCTGTGCGTGTTTTAACAAAAACCAACCAAACCACGGCAAGCTTTTTTAGTCTGCGTATGTGGAATAACCATTTTTAAAACAGATACTATGAAAAAATTAGTTTTACCTATTCTTTTTGCCTTTGTTTTACCCGTAGCATTTTCATGCAGTGGCCTCAAAAACGCAACTATAAGTGAGGCGGATGCTGCCGGCGCTATCAGGCAAATGCTTGAGGTCGGTGTTCGCCAGGGTGTACAGGGTTCATTTAGTAAGGATGCCATTATGACCACTTTGTTTCCGGAATCAATGAGGAAGACACTTAACACGTTACAACAATTGGGTTTGCTGTCCGAGCTTGACCGGTTCACAACCACTATGGGAACCGCCGCAGAGAAAACAGCTGAAAGATCAGTGCCTGTTTTTGTGAACACAATTCAAAGTATGACTATACCTGACGCCATTCAAATTGTGAAAAATGGAGGAACTGCTGCAACAGATTATCTAAGATCTCATTCAGGTACGCAGTTAAGAGATGCCATTAAACCTGTAATGAAGGAGGCACTGGATGAATATAAACTCACCGAACAGTGGAACAAGATTATGAAGCCTGCGCAGGATATTTCCGGCAATCGGGTTAATCTTGACCTCCCCGGCTTAATGGCAGGAATGGTTAGTTTAAAAATGTTTGAAAAAATCGAAGAAAAAGAAAAGGACATTCGTGCCAATCAATCTGCCAGGACAACGTCATTGTTGAAAAAGGTATTCTCTCATAACTGGCAATAACAGTTTGTCATAACAGTAAAAATGCGAGTCATTTCAAAATTGGACTCGCATTTTTTATACCTGTCTTGTCAGAAAATGCTGCCAGAACCTGCAACATTTTCTATTGGCTCAATTCTTCGTCTGAGTTTCCTGTTAACAATATTCTCAATTTAAAAATTGAAACATGTACTACAATCAGTCATGCGCCGCAAAAGGCGAAAGTTACGGAAGCAGGCAAAGGCCTATGCTTATCCGAAGTATGCAAAGAGCAGCAGTAAACATTTACAAAACAGAAACCAGCTTTGAAATGCTGGTATTTGCTCCTGGTAGAATCAAAGAGCATTTTAAATTAGATGTGGAAGGAAGGGAATTAAAGATTTCTTACACACCGCCCGAAGGTTTTCCAAGACCTGAGTGGGTATTACGTGAGTACAGCCGCGGCGGTTTTGTTCGTGTTTTTACACTGGATGAAACTATTGACGCTGCCAACATCACCGCTAAATATGTTGATGGCGTTTTGCAAGTAAGTCTTCCATTAATTCCCGGAAAAGAGGCAACGAAAAAAGAAATCGTGATTAATTAAGAATTGATGTTTAAGTGGAACAGGTGATGACGAAAGTTGTCACCTGTTTTTGTTTTTAAGTTGGTTGTTCATTGAAATGAAACCGGTGCAGACGCTACGATTGTTGCGGTTGAACGGTGGTCCAAAGGACATTCACATTTCATAAAGACACTTCCAGCCAGATAGCTTTCGAATCTTCATCGTTATCGTTTGGCAATTTTTTTAACCGCAAAAGTCACAAGGAAAACGTAGAGGACCAAGGACTTTGCGTGCCTTTGCGAACAACTTCGCGTTCTTTGCGGTTGGTCTTTTGTTCAATAAAGTTGAGAACCATAAAGTGAGTTGACACAACAGTCATAGTTATCGGGATGCTAGCAATATTGATAGCGATAATCATAAACACAATTTTAAGTACAAGCTACATATTAAAAATGCTTTCTAAATCTCCACCCGATAACAATCGGTACGTTTTATGACAAGTGGAATTCCCTATCTTCAAACCATGACAGGAAAACCAAAACTGCGCTTGTTTGACCTGACGATGATTGTGGTAGGATTAGTGATTGGAATGGGAATTTTCAGAACCTCATCCGATGCGGCAAATGCTGCTATTACCCCTTCGGTTTTTTTTGTAGCATGGTTTGCTGGTGGGTTAATTGCTTTATGTGGTGCATTAACATATGCAGAAATTGGTTCAAGGTTTCCAATAACAGGAGGCTATTATAAAGTATTTGCAGAGTGCTATCATCCTTCAATTGCGTTCTCTATCAATTGTATTATTTTAATTTCAAATGCTGCGTCTATGGCAGGCGTGGCACTGGTTGGGAGCGAATATATTTCCCAGGTAATTTTTAAAGCCGATGTTTCGGATAGCACACGGGCATTTATCGCGATGATTCCAATTGTTATTTTTTATGGTGTTAATCTTTTGGGTTTAAGACTAAGTTCTACAGCACAAAACATTTTAATGGTAATTAAAATCGGCATGTTAGTGCTGTTAATTAGTTCCCTGTTTTTTGTGACTGGTAATGCTGGTGCTTCAACAGCAATTAGAGAATTTACCACAATGGATTATATAAAATCCTTTGGAATTGCTCTAATTGCAGTTTCATTTACGTACGGAGGCTATCAGCAAACAATCAACTTTGGAGAGGAGATTGACAACCCTAGAAAGACGATTCCAAGGGGAATTTTTATTGGTATTTTAATCATTATTAGTTTATACCTGGCAGTTAGTTATGCATATTACAATGCAATTGGGTTTGAAAATTTAAAAACATCACGAGGAATTGCCTCAATTGTAGTGGAAAAGATGTTTGGCAGCACGGGGCGCACCATTGCTTCGGTTCTTTTATTTATTGCGGTGTTGGCGTATGTAAATGTTCTTCTGCTAAGTAATCCCCGGGTAATGTATGCCATGAGCCTTGATGGTATCTTACCACGTGCATTTCAAAAACGGGAAGAAAAGAAAGATGTGCTCACTGTAAGCCTGACAGTTTTTGCAATAATGGGGGTGATTGTTCTATTCTTCGCAAAAAAATTTGACCAGATATTGGGCTTCACTATTTTCCTGGATTCCATTGGAATGGCTACATCTGCAGCCACCATTTTTATTTTGAGAAGGCGAACCAGGCACCTGGATGGAACTGGCATCTATAAAATGAAATTATACCCGTTTATGCCGCTTGTTTTTATTGCAGCATATATTTTTGTAGGAATTTCTATTGCATTTAATACACCCAACCTGGCTTTAATCGGTACAGGAGTATTCCTTGGCTTTTTATTAATTTATTTTTTAGTGATGAATACAAAAAAGAACCGCCATGTTCCTTCCGAATGATCTGTCTTATATACTCACTGAATTTGCTGAAGAAAGAGAAAACTATTTCAATGCTGTATCGCCACCCATCATGCAAACCAGCAATTTCACTTTTAAAAAGGTGGATGATATGCGTACTGCTTTTGCAGATGAAATGTCGGGCTATTTATATAGTCGCGGTTTAAACCCGACAGTTGAAATTCTTCGAAAAAAGCTGGCTGCACTGGATGGAGCGGAAGATTGCCTGGTTTTTAGCAGCGGTGCTGCAGCTATATTTGCCGGTGTAGTTGCCAATGTAAAGTCAGGGGATCATGTTGTTTCTGTTCGTAACCCGTATACCTGGGCACAAAGAACATTTGACGTAATTCTTCCAAGATTTAATGTAACAACAACCTACATAGATGGAAGGGAACTCAAAAATTTTGAAAATGCCATACAATCGAATACAACACTTATTTACCTCGAGTCTCCCAATTCCTGGGACTATGCCTTACAGGATATTAAAGCTGTCGCAGATTTAGCCAGGTCGCGTAATATTCTTACAATGATTGACAACAGTTATTGTACACCATTGTATCAACGTCCCATAGATTTTGGAATTGATCTTTGCATGCAAACGGCAACTAAATACATTGGTGGCCACAGCGATACACTGGGTGGCGTGCTTTCCGGCTCAAGTCAGATGATTAAAAAAATTTTTGATAGCGAGTTTCTGAATGTGGGTAGTGGTATTCAACCATTCAACGCCTGGTTGCTGATACGTGGATTGCGAACCTTGCCCGCCCGGCTTGAAAGGATCACAAGATCAACTATTGAAGTTGTGAATTTTTTAAAGCAACACGATAAGGTGGAGAAAGTAATCTTCCCGTTTGAAGAGTCGTTTCCTCAATTTGAATTGGCAAGGAAGCAGATGAGGGGCGCCTGTGGGTTACTCACATTTACTTTAAAAAATGGGACATGTGAATCCATAACTAAATTCTGCGAAGCTCTAAGACACGTTTTAATGGCAGTAAGCTGGGGTGGACATGAATCTTTGGTTATTCCAAAATGTTCGGGTATAGCTCCAAAAGAATTTGATGCTAGCAATATTGAACATCAGTACATCCGTTTGTACGTTGGTTTGGAAGATGCTTCTTATTTGATAGCTGACTTAAATCAGGCGTTAAATCTGGCGTAGCCTCTCCACATTTGATTTATTTTTACAGCTATGAAGCATAAGTTATTCTGCTTGTTATGTGTAATTGTGAGTTGCCTTTCTTTACATGGACAGGATAAATGGGATTTGCGTAGATGTGTTTATTATGCGATTGAAAATAATATTTCGGTTAAGCAGGCTGACATACAGGCGAGAATTGCTGCCTTATCAGTTAAACTTCAGCAAGCAGGCCTCTACCCAAATCTAAATTTCTCAACTAGTGCCGGATACAATTTTGGCCGGTCTATCAATCCTGCCACCAATGTATTTCAGAATGACCAGGTAATATTTAATAACTACCAATTGCAATCGAATGTGACTTTATTTAATTGGTTTTCGCAGCGGTATGCGGTTGAAGCCAGTAAGTTGGACCAACAAGCTGCGGAAGCCGCAATCGATAAAGCAAGGGATGATATTGCATTGAACGTAGCTGTTGCTTATCTACAAACACTTTTGGCGAACGAACAGATTGCAATCACTGGTGTACAAATAGAACAAACAGCTTCTCAGCTAGACTTTGTACAAAAAAGGGTAAAAGCCGGAGTATTGCCTGAGCTAAATCTAATAGAAGTGCAGGCTCAGTTGGCACGCGATAGTGCTACTTACATCACAGCTCAATCCACCTATCAACAAAATTTGATACAGTTAAAAGCTTTATTGAATCTTGATATGGCCGCACCGTTTGAGATAGAAACACCCGATGTAAGCCAAATACCAGTGGAAACGCTAACAGCGCTTCAGCCGAATTATGTGTATGAGATGGCTTTAAAAAATTTACCTCAACAAAGAGCTAACCAGCTTCGTTATCAGTCTGCAGTAAAAAATATCCAGGTTGCGAAGTCGTCCATGTATCCAACGCTATCTGCTTTTGCAGGAGTCGGATCGTCTTATTCGCCGCGATATCCAGATCAGTCAAAAACAGTTGTTACCCGCAATCCTGGTTACGATACGCTAAATTTTGTAATCGAAAGTTCGCCGGGTGTATTTAAGCCCGTATTGGCGCCGGATATCAAAACCACCGTTCCATTTGCTCCTTACGGCAAGCAGGTTTTTGATATTACGCTTGGTCAAAGAGTTGGTATCAATCTATCAGTACCCATATTTAATAACAGGCAATTAAAAACAAATTGGGAAAGATCAAAACTGAATGCACAAAATATACAACTACAAATGAGCCAGGATAATTTACGTCTCCAGGCTGATATTTATAATGCTTACACCAATGCAGTAAACGCCCAACAGCGATATCTGTCTGCTAAAAAAGCAGCAGAAGCTTCTCAAAAGGCGCTGGATTTTTCACTAAAGCGTTATAATGCTGGGTTGTTATCTGTATTCGAGCTGATTATTAACCAAATTAACTTTACCCGCGCCAAATTGGATGTGGTTACTGCACAATTTGAATATGTATTTAGAATGAAGTTGCTTGAATTTTACAAAGGGCAGGGATTAAAACTATAACTACAGCAAAAAATTATTTATGAATAAAAGTTTAAAATGGATCCTCATTATTATTGGTGTACTTGCTGTATTATTTGTAGGTGCAAAAATGTTAGGGGGTTCGTCTAAAAAAGGTACAAAGATTACGGCTGAAAAGGCCCAAACTCGTACCATCATAGAAACAGTAAATGCAAGCGGAAAAGTATACCCCGAAGTGGAGGTAAAGATCAGTCCCGATATTTCCGGTGAAATCACAGAGCTAAATGTTCAGGAAGGTGATAGTGTAAAGAAAGGGCAGGTGTTGGCAAGAATTTATGCTGATATATATTCATCTCAGCGTGACGAAGCTGCGGCACGAGTAATGCAATCGCAAGCCACAGTAGCTAATAGCGAAGCAGGTTTAAATGCTTTGAAAGCGCAACTGGACCAGGCCAAAATAAATTACGATCGTAACAAAGATTTGTATGATCAGAAGGTGATTTCCAAATCCGAATTTGAACAATTTGAAACGCAATACCGCACCGCCCAATCGCAATACGCTGCGGCCCAACAAAACATTAGAAGTTTAAGGGCTGCCACGCAAAGTACCCAAACCAGTCTTGTAGCTGCTAACAAAAATTTAGGCCGTACAACGCTGGTATCGCCAATGAATGGAGTAATTTCTTCACTGAGTGTTAAGAAAGGAGAAAGGGTATCCGGCAATAGTTTCACTGTTGGTACTGAAATGATGCGTGTGGCAGAAATGAGCACTATGGAAGTACGGGTAGATGTTGGTGAAAATGATATTGTGAAGGTAAATATAGGCGATTCGGCCGATGTAGAAGTGGAAGCATACAACAATCGGAAGTTCAAGGGTGTGGTTACACAAATTGCCAGTAGCACAAAAACAAATTCTACGGTTGCTTCCGGAGATGTTACCAATTATGAAGTTCGTATTCGTATCGATTCTTCTTCTTACAAAGACATTCTTTACCCTTCAAGAGTAAAAAGATTCCCATTCAGACCGGGAATGAATGCCAGTGCAGACATTAAAACGAAAAGAAAGGATAACGTTGTAAGCATTCCAATAGCCGCTGTTGCAGCACGGGTAAAGGGCAGCGATAAAAGTGTTGCGGACGAAAAAAAGGAAAAGGAAAAAACCAAAACTGACAATACCCAGGAAGTGAATATTTCAGGAGATGAAATTGAAGAAGTAGTTTTTATTGTTAAACAGGACGGAACTGTTGAAAAGCGAACCGTCACCACAGGCATACAGGATATGAATTTTATTGAAATAACAAGTGGGTTAAAGGAAGGCGAGCAAATAGTTACAGCACCTTTCGACGCAGTAAATAAGACGATGAAAAGTGGCGATAAGGTAGTAATAGTTCCAAAAGAAAAATTGTTTCAAAAATGATTGGCTAATATCAAATGATGGTTAGCGCTTTATGATCCTTGTTATCAAATTATGGTAGAGACTTCAAGAATTGGCGTAATAGGGAATGGTAGTTGGGCTACAGCTTTGGTCAAAATTCTTACCGATAACTGTCACAATGTAAATTGGTGGATACGAAATTCAAACTCCATCGAATCGATAAAAAAAAGAAAGCATAACCCGCATTATTTGCCTTCTGCATATTTTGATGTTTCATTGCTTAATCTTTCTAATGAAGTAAAAGACGTTGTCAGCAAGTCCGACCTTTTGGTACTCGCGGTTCCATCTGCATACATACAAGACGTGCTGGAGCCTTTGCAAAAAGAAGAATTAAAAAACAAAAAATTACTTTCTGCTATAAAAGGACTTGTGCCTGGTCCTGATGTATTATTAAATGAGTATCTCCACAAAAAGTTTGACGTAGCATTAGAAAATTATTTTGCTGTTCTGGGTCCATGTCATGCAGAAGAAGTGGCAGCAGAAAAATTATCCTATTTAACCTTTTCCGGAACTGATATAGAAGGCGCCAGGCAAGTGGCTTCCTTTTTCCAAACCAACTATATCAACACCATTATCAATACTGATATTTTAGGAGTACAATATGCCGCCGTATTGAAAAACATATATGCTCTGGGAGCAGGAATAGCGCATGGATTGGAATACGGAGATAATTTTTTGAGCGTATACATTGCCAATGCGGCTGATGAAATGGCGGGATTTCTTCGTAAGGTTGGTGCGCAACATATGGTGGTGGGTGAGCACGAAAACAAGCACGTCACCGGAAAACGCAAAGACATCAACTACGCAGCATCTGTTTATTTGGGAGACTTGCTAGTAACCTGCTATTCACTCTACAGCCGTAACAGAACCTTCGGAGCTATGATTGGTAAGGGCTATACGGTGCAGTCCGCGCAACTGGAAATGAATATGGTAGCAGAAGGATATTACGCATCAAAATGTATATACAACATCAACAAAAAAATAAACGCCGAAATTCCTATTGCGGAAACAGTGTATAAAATTTTGTGGGAAAAAATGAATGCAGAAGAGGGATTTCGGATGGTGGAGGATGTACTTGTTTGAATGACAGGTTAATTTCCTTTTGACTAAAATGGGCGAAGACTGTTTCTAAATATTGTTTTACCTAAATATTTATTTTTCACAATTATTTGCTTTTTCCGTTCCAAACAATATATTTGGCATTTGTCACCAATAAGTTCCTGTAACCGCCACTATGCTGCCATTGAGATTCCTTATCCTACCTTTTTTTACCGTTTCTTTTTTATTTGTTGTCGCGCAGTCGCAGACTTCCTATATTTTTTGGAAGGATGATACCCTTATTCGAAAGAAATATTATGATATCAGCATGCAAAAGAGGCGGGCCTTGATTGATGCAACACCGAAACTGCATGCTAAAGATTATAAGGAAATTTATAACCACCAGTTTGATGAAATAGGAAATCTCTGGAAAAGTACCAGGCCAGTAACCGCTCCTGAAGTAAACAATTATCTGCAATCCATTGTAAAAAAAATTCTCTCTGCTAACCCCGAAATTCAAAATACGGATGCTCGTGTTGTTTTTACCAGGGATATCTGGCCAAATGCAGTAAGTATGGGAGATGGCAGCATTGCCATAAACGGGGGGCTATTCATGTATTTGAACAGTGAATCAGAATTGGCCTTTGTAATCTGCCACGAGCTTTCCCATTATTATCTCGATCATACTAATAATTCGATAAGGAAAATTGTGGAGTTGTATAATAGTGATGATTTCAAAAAAGAAATGAAGCGTTTATCAAAACAGCAGTATGGAGCTGGTAAGGAGCTTGATGAATTAATGAAAAAGATGGCATTTGGTAGCCGCAGGCATAGTCGTGAAAATGAAACAGAAGCTGACAGGCATGCATTTCAGTTTTTAAGAAATACCGGTTATGATTGTAATGGTATAATATCTTGTTTACGATTGCTCGACCAGGTGGATGATTCTTCAATTTATAAACCTCTTGTCCTGGAAACGGCTTTCAATTTTGATGACTATCCATTTAAAAGAAAGTGGATCCAGAAAGAATCAGTTCTATTCGGTGCACTGTCTGGGGATGATGGTTCTTCATTTTCAAAACAGGATAAGGATTCTATGAAAACACACCCCGATTGCGTTGTGAGAATTGCCTTACTCCAGGACTCAGTTAAAAACATACCCGGTGGGAAAAAATTTC
>Ga0207650_10001947_pt1 | contig 14527 bp, 11 predicted proteins | sample KBSS63metaG_FD_184325 | JGI IMG/M metagenome (GOLD analysis project Ga0207650, IMG submission 184325) | Switchgrass rhizosphere microbial communities from Kellogg Biological Station, Michigan, USA - KBS S6-3 metaG (SPAdes) (version 2) | ecosystem: Host-associated > Plants > Roots > Rhizosphere...
GGCGGTGCGGGCGTCACCACTGACGATCGCGAGCGGGCGCCCGGTCCGTCGCTCGAAATTCTCGGCAAAGAAGCGGGCCATCGCGGTGGCCGGCTGGGTGACTTTGAGATCGGTGGCGGCGGTCCACGGCAGCAGCACGATCATCGCCGGGACGAGGACCGCCGGCATGATCAGCAATCCCGCCCAGGCGTAGCCGAGAACACGTTGATGGTAGAGTTCGATGCTGTCGCCGGCGGCGACGATGACCGCCAAAGCGGAGAGCACGACCAACGGCGCGGCGCCACCGATCGGCAGCCGCAGCCCGAGCAGAACGGCGACGGTCGTCGCCAGCAGCAACGGCGGCAGCGCCAGGAACTTCATGAAGCTCACCGCCGAAGCATCAACAGGCGCCCGCTTCAGTGCCGGCGCCGGCGGCGAATAGGATCGCGGCCAGCCGCTCGCCAGCATCACCAGGATGGCCAAGCCGGCGTGGGCAATGGCGAGCGCGCCGAGGAGCCGCAGCCAGGCGGCCGTGTTGCCCTCGCCCATGTTGGCGCCGCGTAGCCGCGTGAACACCGGGGCGAGGAAGTCCGCGGTGCCTTCGAGCCAGAGCAGGTGCACGAACAGGACGACAATGAGCACGACCGTGACGATCCACGGTTCGAAGCCGCCGAGGGCAGCGCGCCCGCGGGTGCTGAGCGCGGTGAACAGCGCGAGCAGGCCCAGGAGGATCAGAGCCGCGTCGGAACTGAGTAGGATGAAGGCGGCGGCGGCGCCGAACACGTACCACGACCGTTGCTGCTTCTCGACAACCGCGCGCCAATAATGCAGCAGCGCCACCGCCCAGAGCGCCATGGCGAGAATGGGCGGGCCGAAATCCGGCGTCGGCACGGTGAACACGTAGATCCCGACCATCAGCAGGATCGTCAACGCGGCGTGCACCGGACCGACGATGGCGCTGCCGAGCTTGAACACGCACCAATAGGTCACCACCACGCAAATCTGCGCCAACAGATAAACGCCGAAACGGCCGGCCAATCGGAACGCGATCTCCGCGAGCCAGTAGGCGAAGGGTGGGCCGAAATTGCCATTGAGGGGAAATTCGTGACCGACCGCCAGCACCAGAGGCAGCTCGCCGGGCGGCGCCGAGTAGAATACGAGCGGCACCACGAGCCACAGCAAGGCCTGCGGCGCCGTCGCCAGCCAGAACACCAGCATCGGGCGCGAGCGCAAGCCTTCGACGTAAAGCGGAACGTAGAGCATCAGCTAAGATTAGAGCGGCAGCACGCCGCCGACGAGATCGTCGGAATCGGCGCCCAATTGGCCAAGCGCGCCCGCGACCGGTGAGAACGAGCGGCGATGATGGACCGTCGGGCCGAGCCGGTCGAGGGCCGCGAAGTGCTCAGGGACGCTGTAGCCCATGTGGCGCTCAAACCCGTATCCCGGATGTGCCGCGCCGAGGCAAGCCATGAGCCGGTCGCGCGTGACCTTGGCGACGATCGAGGCCGCCGCAATTGATGCCACGAGACCGTCGCCGCCGATGACGGCTTGGCACTCGCAACAGGCATCGATGCGGTCACGGCCGTCGACGAACACGAGCCGCGGTTTTACTGGAAGCGAAGCTACCGCGCGCGCCAGCGCCCAGAGGGATGCGCGCAGGATGTTGTCGCGATCTATGCGGGCCGGCGGCGCCATCGCAACGGCGACCTGTGCGCGGGCGCAGATGCGTTCGTAAAGGACTTCGCGGCGCTCCGGCGTGAGCCGCTTCGAGTCATCGAGGCCGCGGGGCACATTTTCGGGATCGAGAATGACGGCGGCAGCGACGACCGGACCGGCGAGCGGGCCGCGCCCGGCCTCATCGCACCCGGCGACCGGCCACACCCCGCGCTTGAGCGCCGAGCGTTCGCGGCGGAACGTCGGACGGGCAATCTCCTCGTTGAGCGGCAGCCGCGGCGCTTTCGGTCCATTCCGACTCATGGACCCTATCATGACCACGCCTTACCGCGCTCCGCAACTTGGCGAGCGACACGGCACGGCCCATTGTGGAGGCGAGAAAGGCGCGGAACGATCAAGACGAGGCAGGGCTGGTCGCGGATTTCACTCCCTGTCAGAGGTGATGCACGTCTGCTGCTTCAGAATAGATCAAGCTGCTCCGCGGCCGGCAGCGGCGGGCGGAAATGCTCGGTGGTCGTCTTAACCGTCGTGGTGTTGAAGCCGAGCTTTTCGGCGGCGACCTCGAAGCGGCGGCCGATCATCCAGGCGATCGGGCCCGTGCCGGTCATGCGCGTGCCGAAGGTCGAATCGTAGTCCTTGCCGCCACGCATATCGCGGATCAGCTTGAAGACGTGCCGGTAGCGGTCGGGAAAATTGGCCATCAGCCATTCGCGGAACAGGTCGCGCACCTCGAGCGGCAGCCGCAGCAGCACATAGCCGGCGTGGCGCACGCCTGTCGCCGCAACCGCGTCGAGAATGCGCTCGATCTCGGCGTCGTTGATCGCGGGGATCACCGGAGCGACGAGCGTCGAGGTGGGAATGCCGGCTTTGACCAGCTGGCGCAGCGCGTCCAGGCGACGCTGCGGTGTCGAGGCTCGCGGCTCCATCGTCCGTGCAAGCTTGGCGTCGAGCGTCGTCACTGAGATCGCCACCTTGACCAGGTTGCGCTCAGCCAGGCGGGCAAGGATGTCGAGATCGCGCAGCACCAGCGCCGACTTGGTCACGATGCCGACCGGATGGCCGGCGCGTTCCAAAACCTCGAGGATGCGGCGCATGATCTGGTGGCGCCGCTCGATCGGCTGGTAGGGATCGGTGTTGGTGCCGATGGCGATCGTTCTCGGCGCGTAGCCGGGCGCCGACAATTCGCGCTCCAGCAATTCGGGCGCGTTCGGTTTCATGAACAGCTTCGATTCGAAGTCGAGGCCGGGCGACAATCCGAGATAGGCGTGGGTCGGGCGCGCGAAGCAATAGACGCAGCCGTGCTCGCACCCGCGGTAAGGGTTGATCGAGCGGTCGAAGGAGAGGTCAGGCGAGTCGTTCCGGGTGATGATCTTGCGCGTCGCGTCGACCGTCACCGTGGTCTTGAACGGCGGCAGGTCGTCGAGAGCCTGCCAGCCGTCATCGAAGCTGACGCGAGCGAGCGGCTCATAGCGCCCGGAGGCGTTGGAGTGCGCACCGCGGCCGCGCCGCCGTTCGCGGTCGACGGCACTCCCTATCTCGCCCGCCGGCGCAACGGGGGGCAGCGGCGCCGGCGGGCGTCTCAACGCGGATGATCGACTCATGCGCATGAACATAATGCCGAGGCGGGAACGAAACAAGAACAAACTTCCGTGATCGGAACACCTCGGTTGGAAACGCAACAGACCGGCCGTAAGGGTTCCCTTGCACGGTGTCCTTCCGGCGCCGACCCGCTGGCACGCGAAATGCTGAGCGTCATCATCCCGACTCTCGATTCGGAGCGGACCCTGGTCCCGACGCTGAGCGCGCTGGTGCCGGGTGCGACGGCCGGCCTCGTCAGCGACGTACTGGTGGTCGACGGCGGCTCGCGCGACGAGACCGCCGCAGTCGCCGACGTCGGCGGCTGCAACTTCCTCGTGGCGGAAGGCTCGCTCGGCCAGCGGCTGAAGACCGCCGTCGCCTGGGCGCGCGCCCCCTGGCTTCTGTTCCTGCGGCCGGGGACGATCCTCGATCCGTCCTGGATCGGCGAGGCGACGCATTTTGTCGAACGCGCGGCGCCCGACACCCGTGCCGCCGTGTTTCGCCGCGCCGCGCCGGCGCAATCGACAATCCGCGAAGCGCTCTCGCTCGTTGCCGCCGCCCTCGGCGCCACGCCGCGTCCCGAGCAGGGCCTGATCATCTCCAAGCGGTTCTACGAAAAGATCGGCGGCCATTCGGAAAGTGCCGTAGAGCCCGAAACCGACCTCATCCACCGCATCGGCCGCCGACGCATCACGCGGCTGGCGACAAGCGCCGGGCTGGTCCGACAAGATACTTGACTAAGTCAAGTATCAGGCCGAATCTGGCGTTGATGACCAAGCCGACAGACCGCGAGCGCCGCGTCGCCGCCGTGCGCCGTTTCAATCGCTTCTACACCCGGCAGATCGGCGTGCTGCGCAAGACGTTTCTCGACAGTCCCTATTCGCTCGCCGAGGCGCGCGTACTTTATGAGATCGCCAGCGGCGGCGCGCCGACGGCGAGCGCGATCGGCCGCGCGCTCGATCTCGACGCCGGCTATCTGAGCCGCGTGCTGCGCGACTTCGAAAAGCGCGGCTTGATCCAACGGCGAGTTTCCGCAAGCGACGCCCGGCAGAGCCACCTGGCGCTCTCCGCGCGCGGCCGCAAGAGCTTTGCGCCGCTCGACCGGCGCTCGCAGCGCGACACCGAAGCGGTGCTTGGCCGGCTCGGTCCTGAGCAGCAAGCGCAACTGATCGCCGCCATGAACACGATTGAGACGCTGCTCGGTGGCGAAACGGCAGAGCCTCCAACGCACGCACGTCGCTACCGGTTGCGCGGGCCGGTGCCGGGCGATTTCGGCTGGATCGTCAGGCGTAACGCCGAACTCTATGCGCGGGATTATCGGTGGCAGAGCCCGTTCGAAGGCGTGTGCGCGCAGATCGTCGCCGACTTCGTCAACAACTACGACCCCAAGCGCGAGCGCTGCTGGATCGCCGAAATGGACGGCGAAAACGTCGGCACCGTCATGCTGGTGAAGGACAAGCCCGGCGTCGCGCGCCTGCGTCTGCTGCTGGTCGATCCGAAAGCGCGCGGCCTCGGCCTCGGCGCACAACTCGTCGATGAATGCATCCGCTTCGCGCGGCGCGCCGGCTACAGGAAGATCACGCTATGGACCCACAGCGTGCTGACCGCCGCGCGTCACATCTACGAGAAGGCCGGCTTCAAGCTGATGCGCAGCGAGCCGCACAAAAGCTGGGGCCGACCGGTGGTGAGCGAGTACTGGGATCTAGAGCTGTAGTGCCAACCGGCACGATTGGTCGGGCCAAGCCGGAAGGCGCGCCAGCGGGTCGCGCCCGATGTGGTCGGCCTAGCAAAGGCTTCGCTATGCGCCTGGAATCAAACTCACCGATCTGTGGATAATGGATTCCGGACTTGCCGCCTTGCGGCAATCCGGAATGACGCGGAGCTAGACCGAGGCGCCCTGCGCCTTCGGGCGGCGCAAATGTTCGTCGAGCCGTGGCATGATCTCGACGAAGTTGCAGGGCTCGTAGCGATAGTCGAGCTGGTGCACGAGGATCTCGTCCCAGGCATCCTTGCAGGCGCCGGGCGAGCCAGGCAGGCAGAAGATGTAGGTCGAGCCGGCGACACCGGCGGTCGCGCGCGACTGGATTGCCGAGGTGCCGATCTTGGGAAAGCTTACCACCAGGAACAGCGCCGAGAAGGCGTCCATCTTCTTTTCGAACAGCGGTTCGACTGCTTCGGGCGTGACATCGCGGCCGGTGAAGCCGGTGCCGCCAGTGGTGATGATGGCGTCGATCACGGGATCGGCGATCCAGCTTTTGACGCGCGCGCGGATGGCGTCGACGTCGTCGGTGACGATGCTGCGTTCGGCGACGTAGTGGCCGGCGGCAACGATGCGCTGCACCAGCAGCGCCCCGGATTTGTCGTCCTTGATGTCACGCGTGTCGGAAATCGTGAGCACCGCGATCTTGAGCGGCACGAACTCCTTGGTCTCGTCGATCCCCGGCATGCTTACACCTTGACGCAACTGATACTGGGCGGGGTCCGCTCTCCGCGCGAAAGCTGACCCGGCTGCACTCTCCCGGATTCCTGCCGTCGCGGGAATGAGAGAAAGTCGACCTTACCACTAAAGCGCGCCGGCGGACATCGTATCGCAGGCCGAAATCTTGCCCTGATTGAAGCCGGTCATGAACCAGTGCTTGCGCTGCTGCGAGGTGCCGTGGGTGAAGGCGTCAGGCACGACATAGCCCTGATTCTGCTTTTGCAGACGGTCATCGCCGATGGCGGAGGCAGTCTGCAGGGCCTGGTCGACATCGCCGGCGTCGAGGAAATTATGCTTCGCCTTCGCCTGGTTCGCCCAGATGCCGGCGAAACAGTCGGCCTGGAGTTCGACCCGCACTTGCAGCTTGTTGGTCTCGGCGCGGCTCATGGACGCCTGCTGCAACTGCATCACCCGCGGCAAAATGCCGATTTCGTTCTGCACGTGGTGGCCGACTTCGTGGGCGATCACGTAGGCTTCCGAGAACCGGCACGCGGTGCTGCTCGAGCAGGCACCGAATTTGTTCTGCAGGTCCTCGAAGAAGGCGACGTCGAGATAGACGCGCCGATCGTGCGGGCAATAGAACGGCCCCATCGCCGACCGTGCAAAGGCGCAGGGCGTCGGCTCGGAGCGCGTGTACAGGCGCAGCCGCGGCGCGTGGTAGGTGCGTCCGTTGGCGGTGAAAATCTCCTTCCAGCGGTCTTCGGTATCGCCGAGAACGGCGGCGATGAAATCGCCTTCGCTGTCGCGCGGTGTGCTGGCCGGCACCGGCGCCGGCGCCGCCGCCTGATGCGGGGTCGAGCCGCCATTGGTGAGAATCTGCGCGCCGTTGAGGAGCGCGCTCGGATCGATGCCGAAGTACCAGCTGATCAGTCCGATAATCAGGAGCGTGCCGAGACCGAGGCCGCCTGCCCCGCCCGGCAGGCCGCCGCGGGAGGCGCTTGCTGCGCGATCGTCCTCCACATTGTCGCTGCGGCGAAAGTCATCCCAGCGCATTTACGTCGCTCCCCTTACGCCAAATCCGGCGTGCGGCGTGAGTTTACAGGCTCGCGCGCAGCCGCAAACACACTGACGCGTGACCACCGATTAACCAAGTGTTTCCCGGCATTTATTGCCTAGCGCGACGCGATTTCGATTAAGCCGATCTTTACCTTGAGCCGGCATTATCCGGATTGTCGGTTGTAGGTCCCGCGTCGCCGACCGCGTCGCCTGAGTCAGAGTCCTGGGTCATGGTTGTGTCGCGTCGCGGGGCGTCCGAAAGGGCGCCCCGCGTGAGTTTTGAGTCCTCTGCGCCGGCGCGCATTCTCCTCGGCGATTGCGTTGCCGAAATGGCGAAGATCGCCGCCGGCTCCGTCGATCTCGTCTTCGCCGACCCGCCCTATAACCTGCAGCTTCAAGGCGACCTCAAACGTCCTGATGATTCGCGCGTCGACGCAGTCGACGACGACTGGGACAAATTTGCGAGCTTTGCGGCGTATGACGACTTCACCCGCGCCTGGCTCACCGCCTGCCGCCGCACCATGAAGCCGAACGCGACGCTTTGGGTCATCGGCTCGTACCACAACATCTTCCGCGTCGGGTCGTTAATGCAGGACCTTGGGTTCTGGATCCTCAACGATATCGTCTGGCGCAAGTCAAACCCGATGCCGAATTTTCGCGGCCGCCGCTTCACCAATGCACACGAAACCCTGATCTGGGCCGCCCGCGACGCCGGCAAGAGGAACTATACGTTCAACTACGAAGCCTTGAAGGCCGGGAACGACGACATCCAGGTGCGCTCCGATTGGCTGATTCCGCTCTGCACCGGGGAAGAGCGGCTCAAGGGCCCGGACGGGAGGAAGCTCCACCCGACACAAAAGCCGGAGGCCTTGCTGGCGCGCGCAATCCTTTCAGCATCGCGCCCCGACGACCTCGTACTCGACCCGTTCTGCGGCTCCGGCACGACCGGAGCGGTGGCGCGCCGCCTGCGCCGGCGCTTCGTCGGGATCGAGCGCGACGCGGCTTACGCCGCGGTGGCGCAGCAGCGGATCGCTGGCGCCGAACCCTTGCCCGAGCCGACGCTGAGCGCCTTCATGACTGCCCGCGAGGCTCCGCGCGTACCGTTTGCAGCGCTTATCGAACGCGGCCTCCTTGCCCCCGGCATAAGGCTCGTCGACGCCAAGCGCCGGCATCGGGCGCTCGTTCGCGCCGACGGCGCGATCGCGCTCGGCGAAGCGGTCGGATCGATCCACAGGATCGGCGCCCTGGCGCAGGGGCTCGAGGCCTGCAACGGCTGGACCTTCTGGCACGTCGAGACCGCGCATGGGCTCACCGTGATCGACACGCTGCGCGCCCGCGTGCGCGCGGAGATGGGCACAGACTGAGCAGCTCGCAGCCTCGACGATCACACTATCGAGATACCAGACTTTCCCTCGAGCGCGTGGGCGACGACCTTGCGCATGACACTGGGTAGTGCCTCGGCACGAAGCGCAGCGAGCGGAACCCAGCGCGTGCCGGGAGGCGCCGCCGTCTGTTTTGTCGCTTCGGCGGCATAGATCGAAAGTTCGAGCGGGAAGTGCGTGAACACATGACGCACCACGCCGGAAAGGCGCCGCCACTGCATCGGCCTTCCAGCCTTGGTGGAGGAAAAGCTGGGCGCGCTGGCAAGCGCGGCGGACTCATCAAAATCCGGCAGCCAGTCCGTGGTCGGCACCTCGGTCATTCCGCCGAGAAGGCCGCGCAGTGCGCGCGTGCGCACCAGCAGAAACCCATCGTGCCGGCGGACAACGAAGGCCGCGCCGCGGCGCAACGCGCCTTCGCGTTTCGGAATACGGCGCGGAAATATCTCTGCCTCTCCGCGGGCATGGGCGGCGCAACTTTCGTTCCAGGGACACAGGAAGCAAGCCGGTCGCTTCGGCGTGCAGATGGTCGCGCCGAGGTCCATCATCGCCTGCGCGAAGTCGCCGGCGCGGCGCTCCGGCGTGAGCTTGCGCGCATGGCGGCGAAGCTCCTCCTTGGCCTGCGGAAGCGGCTCAGCGACGGCGAAGAGCCGCGCGATCACCCGTTCGACATTGCCGTCGACCGGCGTCGCCGGTGCATCAAATGCAATCGCCGCAATGGCGGCGGCGGTATAGTCGCCGACGCCGGGAAGCGCGCGCAGCGCCGCCTCGCTTGCCGGAAACTTTCCGCCGTGGCGCTCGATTACGACGCGGGCGCAGGCATGCAGGTTGCGAGCCCGGGCGTAGTAGCCGAGCCCTGCCCAGGTTTTGAGCACCTCCTCGAGCGGCGCTGCAGCCAGCGCGGCGACGTCGCCCCAGCGTGCCAGAAAACGCTGATAGTACGGTACGACGGTTTTGACCGTCGTCTGCTGCAGCATGATCTCGGAGAGCCAGACGCGATACGGATCGGCGCACACGGGCGACACCGCGCGCCAGGGCAGCGTCCGGCGGTGGCGGTCGTACCAGGCAAGCAAAGCGGTGGGTTGCGGGCATGAAATCGCCGTCCCACGTCGCGCACGCTGTTTCGTCGCGGGCTTCGCTGTTACCCTCGACGCCGGTCTCGCCTCGTTGGCACGCATGATCGAGGCATGGCAGAGCCCTGCAGCATGAACAAGCCCTCGCGCTCATTCGCCAAGCCGTTCGCCAAGCCGTTGCGCGATCTTGTCGGCAACGTTGTCGGCGAAACATTCAGGCGGCAGGGCTTTGCCTCGGCCGAGTTGGTCACGCGCTGGACGGAAATCGTCGGTGCCGAGATTTCTGCGCACAGTGAACCGATCAAGGTCCAATGGCCGCGGCCGCCGACTGATTCCTTTGCCGCTCGCGGATCAGGTTCGGGCTATGAGCGACCGCCCGGCGTTCTCGTGCTGCGGGTCGAAGGCCCGGCGGCAATCGAAGTTCAGCATCTCGTCGGCGTGATCTGCGAGCGCGTCAATCGCTTCCTCGGCTGGCGCGCCATCGAGCGCGTAGCGCTGCGCCAAGCTCCGCTGCGGCGTGCGTCGCGAACGCCAACCAAACGCCTCGACGCTGCCGCCGCAGCACGCATTGCCGAGGCTCTGTCGGAAGTCGACGACGAAGATCTGCGGCAAGCGCTCGGCCGTCTCGGCGCGGCCGTCAGGCGGAGTTGACAGCGCAGCCCCTTGGCGGAATGGCGCACCGGTGCCACATTCCGTTGCAGGATTGTGCCGGATTTCCGCTGAACAGGAGATGCCCTTGACGCTGACCCGCCGCCAATTCTTTCCGGCCACCGCAATATTTGCGTTCTTCGGCATCGCCGGTTCCGTTCTGACCCGGTTCGTCGGCCCGGCTCGAGCGGAGTCGACTGAGCCGGATCCGGCCGAATTGGCCAAACCCGGTCCCGACGGCGACATCGTGCTCGGCTCCGAGAAGGCGCCCGTGACCATCGTCGAATATGCCTCGATGACCTGCCCGCACTGCGCGCATTTCTCGACGACGACCTTTCCCGAGTTGGAGAAGCGCTACATCGACACCGGCAAAGTGCGCTTCATCTTCCGCGAATTCCCGCTCGATCCGCTTGCGGCTGCCGGCTTCATGCTGGCGCGCTGCGCCGGCAAGGACAAATTCATGCCGGTGGTGGAGACCTTGTTCGCGAAGCAGCAGGAATGGATGGTGCAGAAGCCGATCCCGCCGCTCATGTCGATTGCCAAGCAATTCGGCTTCAGCGAGCAGTCATTCAACCAGTGCCTGGCGAATCAGAAGGTGCTGGATGACGTGCAGGCGGTGCGCGATCGCGCTGCCGAGAAGCTCGGCGTCAATTCCACGCCGACTTTCTTCATCAACGGCAAGAAGTTCACCGGCGACCAGTCGATCGAGGCGATGGCCAAGGAAATCGACCCCTATCTCAAGGAAGGATAAGGGTTTTTTCTCGCTGCGCGATTTGCTCCCAGCGGCGGACGCGCGTTCCCGGCGCGCCAAGGCGATCGGAAAATCTGGATAAACATTGGGCTGCTGTTGCGCTTGCAGTCGCGACGATTCATTCTCCGCGCCGATGCGGCAACCGTGTTTCGAGCGCGCCGATGAGCGCGAGCCTTCAATTATTCCCTTGATTGCCGCCGCAAGGGAAATGGAAACACCACGCGAATGAAGCTCACGCGGCTGCGCCTGATCGGCTTCAAGTCCTTCGTCGAACCGACCGACTTTGCGATCGAGCCGGGCTTGACCGGCGTCGTCGGCCCCAACGGCTGCGGCAAGTCGAACCTGGTCGAGGCGGTGCGCTGGGTCATGGGCGAGGCGTCCTACAAGGCGATGCGCGCCGCCGAGATGGACGACGTGATCTTTTCCGGCAATACCCAGCGTCCGTCGCGCAACCACGCCGAAGTCGCCGTCCTCGTCGACAACAGCGACCGCAAGGCGCCGGCCTCATTCAACGATACCGACTCGCTCGAGGTCTCACGCCGCATCATGCGCGAGCAGGGCTCGGTCTTCCGCGTCAACAGCCGCGAGGTGCGCGCGCGCGACGTCGCCATGCTGTTTGCCGACGCCTCGACGGGCTCGCGCTCGCCCGCGCTCGTGCATCAGGGCCGGGTCGGCGAGATCATCCAGGCGCGGCCGGAGCAGCGCCGGCGCGTGCTCGAGGAAGCGGCGGGCATTTCCGGGCTGCATGCACGCCGGCACGAGGCGGAGTTGCGACTCAAGGCCGCGGAACACAACCTCTCCCGTGTCGAAGATGTCATCGGCCAGCTTGCAGCGCAGGTCGCCTCGCTCAAGACGCAGGCGCGGCAAGCGGTACGCTATCGCAATATCTCGCTGCAGGTGCGCCGCATCGAAGCGCTGCTGCTGCATCTGCGCTGGGTCGCCGCGCGAACGGAACTCACCGACGCCGAACGCACCAGCGACGAGGCTGTCCGCGTCGTCGCCGCGCGCACCGGCGAGCAGGCGCAGGCGTCCACACGTCAGGCCGATCTTGCCGCCGGGCTCCCTGCCTTGCGTGAGACGGAGGCCAAGGCCGCGGCGGCCCTGCAACGTCTGCTCATGGCGCGCGACGCGCTTGAGCGGGAGGAGGCGCGCGCCAAGGAGCGCATCGGCGAACTCGACCGCCGTCTCGAGCAGTTCGCCGCCGATCTCGCACGCGAGCGCACGCTCGCCGCCGACGCCGAGGCGGCGCTCGGCGCACTTGCCGCGGAGGAAGAGTCACTCAAAGCCGAAGCACAGGCCCGCGCACAACAGCTCGGGGGCGTCAATGAGCGCGTCGCTGCTGCCGATGCAGCACTCGCCGCCTCGGAAAAATCGTTTGCCGCGCTCACCGGCGAACTTGCCGATCTGACCGCCCGCCGCAACCAGCTGCAGTCGGCACAGCGCGATCACGAGCAGCGCCTGGAGAAGTTCGCCGCCGAATTGGCAAATATCGAAACCGGCCTCGCCGCCACCGGGACCGGGGAGCCCGACCTCGCTGGCTTGAGTGAAGCGCTGCAGGCCGCGCTTGCCGCGCTTGCCGAAGCCGAGACCAATGCACAATCGGCCGAAGTCGCTCACGGCGGAGCGCGCGAGCGGCTCGAAGCTGCGCGCGCACCGCTTGCCGCGGTCGAGCGCCGCGTGCAGCGCCTCGAAACCGAGGCCAAGACCATCGGCAAGCTCCTAGCGGTCGAGAGCAAGAACCTTTGGCCGCCGGTCATGGACGCGCTTGTCGTCGAGAAGGGCTACGAGAAGGCGCTGGGCGCGGCGCTTGGTGACGATCTCGACGCACCGGTCGATCACGGTTCGGCGCCGATGCGCTGGGGCGGAGCGCCGCTCGATCCCACCGACCCGCAGCTGCCCGACGGTGCGATCCCGCTTGCCCGCTATGTGGAGGCACCGCCGGAGCTCGCGCGCCGTCTCAATCAGATCGGGGTGGTCGAGCGCGCCGATGCCGCGCCGCTAGCCGCGATGCTCAAACCCGGCCAGCGGCTCGTTTCCCGCGAGGGCGATTTCTGGCGGTGGGACGGTTTTGCCGTTGCGGCGCATGCACCGACCGGCGCGGCGCGCCGGCTCGCCGAGCGCGGCCGTCTGCAGACGATCGGCGCCGAGCTTGAGAGCGCGCGCGGTGAAGTCGAGGCGCAGCGGCGCGTCGTCGAGGAGGCGGAGGCCGCGCTTGCCGCCGCAGTGGAATCGGAGACGCAGGCGCGCACGCGCCGGCGCGAGACGCAGCAGGCCGCCGACGCCGCGCGCGAAGCGCACGCCGCGGCCGAGCGCGAAATCAGCCGCAACGCCGCGCGCATCTCCGCGCTCAAGGAGGCGCAACAACGGCTCGCCGCCGATCGCGACGAAGCGTCGGCGGGGCGAGACGAAGCAGCACGGGCGTTTGCCGGGCTCGCCTCCCCCGCCGAGCTCGAAGCCAGGCTCGCCGCCGTCAACGAACTCATTGCGCGCGACCGCAGCGCGCTTGCCGAAGTCCGGGTCGAGGCGCAGACGGTCGCGCGCGACGCCGAGCTTGCAAGCCGCCGCCTGCAGGCGATCACCGGCGAGCGGCAGGCCTGGAACGAGCGCAAGGACAACGCCGCAGCGCAGATTGCCACCATCGAACGCCGCACCGAAGAGGCCACTACCGAGCGCATCGAGCTTGCCAAGGCGCCGGAAAGATTCGCCGCCCAGCGCCAAGCGCTGATTGTCGAGATCGAAACGGCGACGGCCGAGCGTCGCGCCGCCGCCGACCGGCTCGCAATGGCCGAAACGGAGCTGGCGGAAGCCGACAAGGCCGCGCGCCTCGCGCTCGAAGCCGTTGGCGAAGCCCGCGCTCAAGCAGCGCGCGCCGAGGAGCGTTGCGAGGCCGCAAAACGCCGGCTCGCCGATGTCGAACACGAAATCCGCGAGGCTTTCGATATCGAGCCTGCCGCGGCGGCGGACCTCGCCGAGATCAAGGCGGGCGCTGAACTCCCGTCGATTGCCGAGACCGAGGAAAAGCTCGACCGCATCCGCCGCGAGCGCGAGCGGCTCGGCGCCGTCAATCTGCGCGCCGAGGAAGAATTGCGCGAGGTCGAGGAGCAACACGCCAAGCTGACCGGCGAGCGCGACGATCTGGTCGAAGCGATCCGGCGACTGCGGCAGGGTATCCACAGCCTCAACCAGGAAGCGCGCGAGCGGCTGCTGTCCTCCTTCGCCACGGTCAACGACAACTTCAAGAGGCTCTTCGCCGAGCTGTTCGGCGGCGGCGCTGCCGAGTTGCAGCTCATCGAGAGCGAGGATCCGCTCGAAGCCGGCCTGGAGATCATGGCGAAACCGCCGGGCAAGAAGCCGGTGACGCTGTCGCTCCTGTCGGGCGGAGAGCAGGCACTGACCGCGCTTGCCCTGATCTTCGCGGTGTTTCTCACCAATCCGGCGCCGATCTGCGTGCTCGACGAGGTCGATGCGCCGCTCGACGACTACAACGTCGAGCGTTTCTGCGATCTGCTCGACGAGATGACGCGCTCGACCGAGACGCGCTTCATCATCATCACCCACAATCCGATCACCATGGCGCGCATGAACCGCCTCTACGGCGTCACCATGGCCGAGCGCGGCGTCTCGCAGCTTGTTTCCGTCGACCTCGAAGGCGCGGTGAAGCTGCGCGAGGCGGGCTAGCGCGACCTCGAATTTTCAGCGAAGAGCCTTTGGTCCCACCACACTGGTTCGGGCAAGCTGACTTCGATCGCCGCGGCATCCTCGTGGGCGGGATTGATGACGACGCTTCTCTCTATTCGTGCCACGTAGTTCGGGACCAGAAGTATAGCCGAACGTCGCTGTCTCACCGATACTGTTGCAAAAGTCGAAAGTTGCAACGCCACGAATTTTTCGCGAAGACAAGAGGTGGGAGACGATTGCTGATTCGTATACCCTCAATCGCGTTGCCGAAATCGCCGGTGAGTTTGACGCG
>Ga0207650_10001948_pt1 | contig 14524 bp, 11 predicted proteins | sample KBSS63metaG_FD_184325 | JGI IMG/M metagenome (GOLD analysis project Ga0207650, IMG submission 184325) | Switchgrass rhizosphere microbial communities from Kellogg Biological Station, Michigan, USA - KBS S6-3 metaG (SPAdes) (version 2) | ecosystem: Host-associated > Plants > Roots > Rhizosphere...
CGTCATCCGCTACGAATACGCCGACGGCCTGCACCTGATCAGCCGCCGCATCAATGCCGATGGCAGCCAGGTCAACTACCGCTACGACAACGTACGTTTGTTGCTGACCGAGATCGAAAACGAGGTTGGCGAGACCTACCGACTTCAGTACCACAGCAATGGCCTGATCCAGCAGGAAACCGGGTTTGACGGTCAGCGCACGGCCTACGTTTACGACCTCAACGGCAACCTTCAGGAAAAGACCGAACACGGTGATGACGGCAGTCAGCAGGTTACCCGCTACGAGCGCGACCATGCCGGTCGACTCGTAAGAAAAACCCTGCCTGATGGTGGTGCCGTCGACTATGCCTACGACCGCCAGGGCAACCTCCTCAGCGTCGAAGACGGCCACTGGGCCCTGGCCTACGAATACGACAAACAAAACCGCCTCACCGCCGAACACCAAGGCTGGGGCACCCTGCGCTACGGCTACGACACCTGCGGCCAACTAACAAACCTGCGCCTGCCCGACAACAACCGCCTCACCTTCAACCACGACAAAGGCGGCCATCTTTCCACAGTTGAACTGAACGGCGCGGTACTGACCTCACACCAATTCAACGCAGGCCGCGAACAACAACGTACCCAAGGCAAACTGCTCAGCACTTACCAACACGACCACCAGGGACGCCTGTTCAACCAAAGCATCGGCGATGCCGACGGCCCGGTGTACCGCCGTCATTACGACTACGACAAATCCGGCAACCTCACCCGCCGGCTCGACACTCGCAAAGGCGAGCACCACTACCACTACGACCCACTAAACCGCCTCACCCGCGCCGACCACTCCCAAGGCGAGCCAGAACGCTTCGGCCACGACCCCGCCGGCAACCTGCTCATGCAAGACCGTCCGGGCCCCGACATCGTGGCGGGCAATCGCCTGATGATCCAAGGCGACCACCACTACGACTACGACGCCTTCGGCAACCTCATCCGCGAACGCCGCGGCAAAGGCTACGCACTCGTCACCGAATACCGCTACGACTGCCAGCATCGGCTGATCGGCCTCACCCAACCCAACGGCCAGACCGCCAGCTACCGCTACGACCCGTTTGGGCGGCGTATCAGCAAAACTGTCGGCGACGTAACCACCGAGTTCTTCTGGCAAGGCGACACACTCATCGCCGAGCACCACCAGGACCGTCACCGCAGCTATGTCTACGAACCCGAAACCTTCCGCCCGCTCGTCCTGCTGGAAGGCTTCGGCCCAAAGGAAACCAAGGCTTACCACTATCAACTCGACCACCTCGGCACGCCGCAGGAACTCACCGCCGCCGACGGAGAAATCGTCTGGTCCGCCCATTACCGCGCCTACGGCGAAATCAGCCACGTCGACATCGGAAAAATCGACAACCCGCTGCGCTTTCAGGGCCAGTACTTCGACCAAGAAAGCGGGCTGCACTACAACCGCCATCGCTACTACCATCCGGATATTGGTCGGTACCTGACGTCGGACCTGGTGAAGCTGGCGGGTGGGATCAATGCGTACCAGTACGTGCCCAACCCTACGGGATGGGTAGATCCGCTAGGGTTGAGTAGGTGTCCTGGAGGCGATGGGTGTAAACCCTCAAATCGCGTAGAAAACCCGGCGGAAAACGTTAAAGTCAATGAGGGTGATGTCGAGCTACCTAAAGGCTTTGATACCAAACTGTCTAGAAATGGGGCTTTTAGAAGAGCGAAAGAAATTGGCGGGGTTCCCAAACACCTGCATCCGGGACACGTATATAGAGATCCCCTTACCGATCAAGATCGCTATACAGAGAGTCGAATCTATGAATTCAATTTAAATGGCCGAATAATTGAAATTCGTGAGCACTCCTTAGGACACAAGAAAGGCAATCACGGCCCCCACTTTAATACTAAAATAACCATCAAGCGCCAAAAAGCACCACTTACAATTGGCGATGATTCTCACACATACTTCAAGAGGTAATCAATGAACACCGTACTCATCAAAGAAGTTGGCATCAGTCTATGGAACCAATTATATTCAACCAAGGAATGCGAGTTCTCTACAATCTCTCTACTCAATCAAGACTTTAAAAGTGTCTGGAACACATGGTGCGAACTCGCGTCCTCACTAACAGCAGAGTGGCCAACAATCATAACTTGGTACACCTTGGGGTTCCCGCACGAAAATAAAACACAAGAATACCTAACTTTAAAAGAGCACTCAAAACATTCAGCACCAAACGATATACTCAAAAAAAATGAGACAACCTCCATTTATTCTGGAATAGAGCACCTTAACTCCAAACCGGATCAGATAGACCCATCTACACTAACCAGCTATCGATACTGCGTGACACTTATGCAGAAAGAAAATAGCAATCTCGAAAACTTGTGGCAGAGACTGAAGCATCTAGACCACTTATCTAAAACCGATGATTTCAAACTGATACTTTCAGATCGAAGTTCGTTAGCCTTTAGTTTTTTTGATGCGGAAACACATGGTGTTGCCCAGCTCATTTGCCATTCAGAACACTTGCCTTACCTAAACGAAACCCTCCAAAAAATGAATTTGGAAGAAATCCAGCAGGACGGTGTTTACGCATATATCCACAGATAATGGGTTTAGGAGTGCGCCATTCACCTTGTTTACCTTACATATATGCCCTCTCAGAAGAGCTGAATATTAGACTGCTAGTCGATACCTATTATTTCGTATAGGTCTATAGACCCCATAGCCAACCCCAATTCGCCCCCCCACCCAACCCCACCTAAACTCTCTCCATGTTGTTTCAACGGACAGAGGATTCACCATCATGGGCAAACGTCATCCCAATCTCCCCGCCTGGCAATGGCGTAACTACCCGCAGAACCATCAGCACCCGACCAACCTGGCGTTGCACCTGATTGCCGTGCCGCTGTTTATCATCGGGTTTCTGTTGATCGTGTCCGGGGTGTTCAGCCTGAGCCTGGCCAGTTTTGCCATCGGGGTTGTCGGTATCCTGGCCGGCTTGGCGCTGCAGCGGCATGGCCATAGCCTGGAAGCCCAGGCCAGTGAGCCGTTCAGTGACCGTAATGATGCGGTACAACGCCTGGTGGTCGAACAGTTCGTGACCTTTCCGCGTTTTGTGTTGAGCGGTGGCTGGTGGCGTGCCTGGCGGCAGCGCCACAGGCATTGAGGTCAGGCGAAGACCACCACGGTCTGGCGGCTGATGGCGATGAGTTCGCCGGTCGGGCTCCATAGCGCGGCGGCGGCATGGCCGTAGCCGTCGCGGGCGTGCTCGATGTTGACGTAGTACTGGCACCAGTCGAGAGTCGTGAGGTCTTGCAGGGGCTGGATGAATTCGATGGTCCAGGTCAGGGTGCTGCCCGGTGCCGGTTTTTTGAGGTGCGGCAACAGTGCCGGGGGCCAGGCATCGACCAGGGCGAGTATATGTGCCTCGGTCAGTGGCTCTTCTTTCACATCTCCACGTAACCGCACCCAACCGCCCATATCGCGGGATTTGTTGCCGGTGAACGGCAGGCCGCCGACGCTCCAGCGCATTGCCAGGTGGCGCATGAATTCGGGGGTGACGCCCTTGATATAGGGCAGTTCCTGGCACTCATCCCAGTGTTTGAACACGGGTGGCGCTTGACTCTCAACCGCAATTTCCGACTCACGGGACGCGCCAAAACTGGCTTGTACCAACGTTGCCACTTCTCCGTTCTGCACCACGCGGCCGAGCAACTGGCTGACCGCTTTGCCTTCGCGTAACACTTCGACTTGATAACTGGCGCAAACGTCGGGCGCTACAGGGCCAACGAAGGTGATTGCCAGCGACCGCAGCGGGCGATCGGCCGGCACCTGGGCACGCAGGGCTTCGTATTGCAATGCGGCGACCAACCCACCAAAGGTCGCGCGACCCTGGGCCCATTCGGCGGGGATGGTGACATCCAGCGGGTTGCTACGGGCGGCATCGAGCAAATCACTAAAGCGCATAGCGGTCTCACATCAAGAGGAACAGATGAGCGATCTTAACCATCGAACCGGCCAGGTACAGCGCCTATTCCGGCCAAAAGCCGGACCGGCTCAGAAACAATCGGCGCTGAGTTTGTCCAGCACCCGATCCGCCTGCCCTTCAGCCTTGGCCATGGTGCGATGCCACACCGCAACACAAGGTTGCAGATCCGCCTGATGCTCGGCTTGCGCCAACCATTGCCAGCAATCATGCCAATCCCCCAGGGCGCCTTGGGCCTTTTTCAGCCGCGACAGGGCGTTGGCAGGCAACTTGTCCAATTCGGGGTAAGCCTCAGCGGCGTAACGCACACGCTTGATCAACAACCGCAGGCGATGGCGATCATGGTCGGGGTCCTTCAACGCTTCATCGAGCTTCTGCCATTGCTTGGCCAAGCGTTTTTCGATTCGCGCACGCAAACCTTTGAGCAGCTTCTGGTGTTCAGAGGCCCGGATGAAACGTGGGAAAGCGTCGAGGATCAGCAGCAAATGCGCGAGCTCCGGGCTCTGCGCCACTTGGCAATAGGCAGCGGGTTGCAGGCGCAGTCGCCGGTCGGCGGCCTCGTGATGACCATGCTGAAGTAAATAAGCCGCCAGCACCTCGCGGTCGCGTAGCGGCGTCGTCAATTGGCCGACAGTACGGGCGGCCGATTCAAGCTGCTCAACCCCAGGCAACCCACGCAAGGGGCGCAACAAACTGCGCAAACGGCGCACGGTGGTGCGCAGGTCGTGCAGGGCTTCATCGTCGGTGACGGCGGCGAGGCGAGCCTGGCAGCTCAGTAACCCTACTTCCAGGCCAATGACCTGAGCGACTAACTGATCGACCAAAGCTGACATTCTGCCCTCGCTAGCTGATGAAATGTCCTACTCACAGCAGGTTAACGCCCTGCGCGAGACTCTCGGATATAGAACCGCGCTTTCTCGGCCTTGTTGGAGCAGCCTTCAAACGCCTCGAACTGTTGCTGGGTCTTGGCCCCTGTCAACAAAGACAAGGCTTTGGAATAGCTCACGGTCCCGGCAAAACCTTCCGCCTTGGCCAAGTCCAGCTCTTTCCAGGCGGCGTCCAGTTGCGAGCCGCAGCTGTCGCGATACGCGGTTTTCCCGGCGCAACCGGCAAGGGCCAACACGATCACAGGCACACACATCCAGGCTTTCATCGATGACACCTCAAAATAAAGAAAAAACAGTCGTACGCTGTAGACGTTGCCTACATGGAAAAGTGCCTGTCCTTAGCCTGAAATCGATAGTACCTACATACCCGAGCAATACCAGAGCATACCCGAGCACTGCGGCTATCCTGGAAAAATATTGCAGGCCCCGCGAAGATTGAAGCCGCCCCCTCAATGGGTGCATTGTGGGCACCTGCCTTGGGGAGGACATGGACCATGAATAAACGTGTTGCCTTGGTGCTGGGCTCCGGCGGGGCCCGGGGCTACGCGCATATCGGCGTGATTGAGGAAATCGAACGGCGTGGCTATGACATTGCCTGTATCGCCGGGTGTTCCATGGGGGCAGTCGTCGGCGGGATCTACGCCGCCGGCAAACTGGATGAATATCGGAACTGGATTGAAAGCCTCGACTACCTCGACGTGCTGCGCCTGGTCGACGTGAGTTTTCGCTTGGGGGCCATTCGTGGCGAGAAAGTCTTCGGGCAGATCCGCAAGATCGTCGGCGAGATCAATATCGAAGAGCTGCGCATCCCCTACACCGCCGTCGCCACCGACCTCACCAACCAGCAGGAGATCTGGTTCCAGGAAGGCTGCCTGCACCAGGCCATGCGCGCCTCGGCGGCGATTCCCAGCCTGTTCACTCCGGTGATGCAAGGCAATCGCATGCTGGTGGACGGCGGCTTGCTCAACCCTCTGCCCATCGTGCCGGTGGTGTCGAGCCACTGTGACTTGATCATCGCGGTCAACCTTAACGCCACCAACCAGAAGCACTACCAGTTGCCGGTGATCCAGCGCCCGCCAGCGTTCAAGAGTCGCTTCAACAACTTGGCGAAATCACTCGGTTCGCACTTGCCGTTTCGCCGCAAGCAGGCCGAACAACTGATGAAGCTGGAGCAGGAAGCCTTGGAGGCCCAGGCGGCGGAGATCAACCCGTGGCTGGAGTCTGCCGAGCCGGAGTCCCAGCAACCCGCCGCCGCGCCGGAAAAGCCCGGCGCGCCCAAGTCAGCGACCGGTTCGTTCATCATCGATAACGTCGGCCCGGCGTCGCTGCTCGACCTGATCAACCAGAGCTTCGAGGTGATGCAGACGTCACTGGCGCAGTACAAGATTGCCGGCTATCCGCCGGATGTGTTGATTAACGTGCCGAAGCGCGTGTGTCGGTTTTTCGAGTTCTACAAGGCGCCGGAGTTGATCGCGCTGGGGCGGGAAATTGCCAGTGATACGTTGGATCGCTATGAGAGTGAGCAGCGCTGAGACCCTTGGTGATGCTGATGGCCCCATCGCAGGCAAGCCAGCTCCCACATTTGGAATGCATTTCCCTGTGGGAGCTGGCTTGCCTGCGATGACGCCAGAGCAAGCACCAACGATCTACCCGCCTAACAACCGATACCCCACCCCCGCCTCAGTCACGATAAACCTTGGCTGGGTCGGGTCATCCGCCAGTTTTTGCCGCAGATGCCCCACCACAATGCGCAAGTAATGGCTGTCTTCAGTATGGGTCGGCCCCCAGATATCCTTGAGTAACTGTTGCTGGGTAATCACCCGCCCCGGATGCCGTGCCAGTTGCGCCAGCACCGCATATTCCTTGCGAGTCAACGCCACTTCCGCCCCGTCCAGCAGCACCCGGCGATAGGCCAGGTCCACCGTCAACGGGCCAAAACTCAAGGCCGCTTCCTGCGCTTCACCGGCCGGGGCCTGACGCAGCAACGCGCGTACACGGGCGAGAAACTCCTGGATGCCAAAGGGTTTGGTCACATAGTCATTGGCACCGCTGTCGAGGGCCTCGACCTTTTGCCCTTCGCTGGCCCGTACCGACAGCACCAGCACCGGCACCGTCGACCATTCGCGGAATTCGCGCAGCACCTGCTGGCCGTCCATGTCCGGCAGGCCAAGGTCGAGCACCAGCAAGTCCGGCTTGCTCAGCGCCGCCTGGGCCAGGCCTTCGGTGCCGGTGCCGGCCTCGATCACTTTGTAGCCCTGGGAGGCCAGGCTGATGCGCAGGAATTTGCGGATCTGCGGTTCGTCATCAATGACCAAAATCGTCGCGGTCTGGCTCATGGTGTCCAATCAAAATCCGTGAAGAAAGCAGGGTAGCTCATGCCTCGCGCTCCAGGCCAGGCTGTGTCGGCAAGGGCAGGAACAAGGTGATGCAGGTGCCACGCCCGTCGATACCGTCGGCCACGCTGATATGCCCACCGTGGGCACCGACCATGCCTTGGCAGATCGCCAGGCCCAGGCCTGTGCCCTGCCCGCCTCGATCACCGCGAGCGGCGGTGTAGAACATGTCAAAGATCTTTGCGCGTTCGTCTTCGGGAATGCCGGGGCCTTCATCAGCCACGGCGAAAAACAGCTGGTTATCCAACACCCCGGCACTCAGTTGCAAGCGGCCTTGCGGAGGCGAAAAGCGTGCGGCGTTTTCCAGCACATTCACCAGGGCCTGCTCGATCAACGCGGCATGCACATACAACAACGGCAGCTCCGGCGGCACATCGGCCCTCACCTGCAACGGCGCCAGCACCGCCCGCAAACGACCGAGGGCGCTGCCGACGATATCGCCCGGCGAGACCCAATCCCGCGCCAGTTTCAACGCACCGTGGCCAAGGCGTGTCATGTCCAGCAAGTTCTGGATATAGCGATCCAGGCGCTCGGCCTCATCGCGGGTGCCCTCGAGCAATTCGCGGCGATCCTCCAGGGGAATGGCCTCACCGAGTGCCAGCAGGCTGTCGATGCTGCCGCGCATGGAGGTCAGCGGCGTGCGCAAATCATGGGACACCGAAGCCAGCAACGCACTGCGCAGTTGTTCGGTTTCGCCATGCAGCCGAGCGGACTCAAGCTCCTGGGCCAGTTGCGCCCGCGCCAGTGCCTGGGCCAGCGGTTGGCTCAAGGCGGTCAGCAAGCGACGGCGTTGACCGCTCAATTCCAGACCGGGCTTGGGACTGACCCCCAGCAACCCCAGCGGGCCCTCTTCGCCCGACAGCGGCCACCACCACCAACGCCCGAACGGCAACGTGCCGGTGCCCATGCCCGCCGGCTGATCATGCTGCCAGGCCCAGTCGGCGGCGGCGCGCTCGGCTTCGGTCAGCGTCAGCGGGCCCCCGGTCTCAATCGCCCAGCCGCCCTGGCCGTCGCGGTTGACCAGGCACAGGTCGAGGTCGCTCCAGCCTTCCAAATGATGCGCCGCCGCGCTGATCACTGCCTGGCGATCGGTAGCGGCGGTGAGTTTGCGTGACAGGTCCAGCAGTTCGCTGGTTTCTTCCTGGGTATCGCGCAGCGCCTGCAACTGGCGGCGTTGGCGCGCAGCCAGGTTGCCCGTCAGCGCCGCCATCAATAGGAAGAACAACAGGGTCAGTACGTCTTCTTCGCGCTGGATGGCGAAGGAAAAATTCGGTGGGATAAACAGGAAGTCGTAGGTCATGAACGACAATCCCGCGCACACCAGCGACGGCCCCAGGCTGCTGCGCACCGCCACCAGCAATACCGCGGCCAGGAACACCAGCGAGATATTCGGCAGCGGCAACACGCTGGACACCGCCCAAGCCACTGCCGCCGCAACCACCGTCGCCACGACCGCCAGCGCGTAATCGAACCACACCAGCCCACGCACCTCCGGCAAACGGGGCGACGCGGGCATGTCGTCGCTGTCGAGGATGTTGATTTCCAGACCCCGCGCATGACGCAGCAAGCGCGCGGCCAGGCCACCCCCGAATAACCGACGCCGCCAACGCATCCGCGATTGCCCCACCAGCAACAAGCTGGCACGGCGTTCGGCGGCATGCTGGATCAGCGTCTTGGCCACCTCCCCCGCCCGCAGCAACACCACCTCACCGCCCAGGCGTTCGGCCAGTTGCTGGGCATTCTGCAGGCGTAGCCTCGACTGCTCATCCCGCGCCCGGCCGTTGTCGATATGCACCAGGCTCCACGGCAAATGGCGGCGCTGGGCAACGCGGCTGGCGTGCCGTACCAAGCGTTCGGCCTGCGCATCGCCATCCACCCCCACCAGCAAGCGCCCGCGCACCGCAGGCGCGGACTGGCCCAGTTGGCGATAACCCTGGGCCAGATCGTCATCGACGTGGGCGGCGGCGGTTTGCATCGCCAACTCGCGCAGGGCCATCAGATTGGTCTGGGTGAAAAACGCATCGATGGCCGCGCGGGCCTGTTCCGGCACGTAGACCTTGCCGTCGCGCAAGCGCTCCAGCAATTCGCGGGATGGCAGGTCGATCAGCAACAGTTCGTCGGCCTCTTGCAGCACCCAGTCCGGCAAGGTTTCGCGCACCTGCACGCCGGTGATACCGCGCACTTGGTCGTTGAGGCTTTCCAAGTGCTGGACGTTGACCGTGGTAAACACGTTGATGCCGGCGGCAAGCAATTCCTGGATGTCTTGCCAGCGTTTTTCGTGGCGACTGCCGGGGGCGTTGCTGTGGGCCAGTTCGTCCACCAACACCAGCCTGGGCTTGGCGGCGAGCAGGCCGTCGAGGTCCATTTCTTCGAGCATCACGCCGCGGTATTCGCTGCGCAGCAAGGGTTGCTGTGGCAGGCCGCTGAGCAACGCTTCGGTCTCGGCGCGACCATGGGTTTCGACCACGCCGGCAACCAACCGCACGCCTTGGCGCAACTGCGTGTGCGCGGCCTGGAGCATCGCGTAGGTCTTGCCCACCCCCGGCGCAGCGCCGAGGAAAACTTTGAGCCGGCCACGGCCGTCCCGGGGCAGATCGGCTAACAGGGCGTCGGCGCGGCCGGAGTCGCTCATGCTCGGGTTCCTTCAGATGTTTATTGGTTGCACCTCAGGCCGCCATCGCGGGCAAGCCCACTCCCACATTTGGAATGCATTCCCCTGTGGGAGCTGGCTTGCCTGCGATGCCGGAGCCACTGACTACAACTTTTCCAGGGCCATATTCAGCGCCAGCACATTCACCACCGGCGGCCCCACCAACGGGCTTTCGATGTGTTCATCCAGCAACCGCTGCAGGGTCGACACCGGCACATTCCGCGCCGCCGCCACCCGCGCCAGTTGATAGGCAATCGCCTCGGATGGCAAGTGTGGATCAAGACCGCTGCCAGAGGTAGTCAGCGATACCAAGGGCACCGGCCCCTGGCTCGGCACTAACTGTTTGCTCGCGTCATCGAAGATACGCGTCGCCAGCGCCGGGTTGCTTGGGCCGAGGTTACTGGCGCTGCTGGAAACCGTCGCAAAAGCGCCGGCGGACGGACGCGGATGGAACCAGCCGTCGCCGGTAAAGTCTTGGGCGATCAGGCTGGAACCGCGCACTTTGCCGCTGGCGTCGCGTACTAGGCTGCCATTGGCCTGGTCCGGGAAGGCGACTTGGGCGACGCCGGTCACCACCAATGGGTAGGCGACGCCGGTGATCAGGGTCATGAGCACCAGCAGGCTCAGGGCCGGGCGGACGATGTTGGACATTTCGGATTCCTCAATTTGTGGGACGCTCTGCTGTGTTGCAATGGGGCTGCTTCGCAGCCCGGCGCGGGGCAAGCCCGCTCACTACAAAGAGCAGGTTCGGTTACACCAGGTGCAGCGCAGTCAGCAGCATGTCGATCGCCTTGATGCCCACGAACGGCACCAGAATCCCGCCCAGCCCGTAGATCAACAGGTTGCGCCGCAGCAACGCCGCCGCACTCGCCGCCTGCACACGCACACCGCGCAGCGCCAACGGAATCAGCACCACAATGATCAAGGCGTTAAACACGATGGCGGAGAGAATCGCGCTCTGCGGGCTCTGCAAGTGCATCACGTTGAGCACGCCGAGTTGCGGGTAGATCGAGGCGAACAACGCCGGCAGGATCGCGAAGTACTTGGCCACGTCGTTGGCGATGGAGAAGGTGGTCAGCGCGCCACGGGTCACCAGCAATTCCTTGCCGATCTGCACCACGTCCAACAGCTTGGTCGGGTCGCTGTCGAGGTCGACCATGTTGGCGGCTTCGCGAGCGGCCTGAGTGCCGTCATTCATGGCCATGCCGACGTCCGCCTGGGCCAGCGCCGGGGCGTCATTGGCGCCGTCACCACACATCGCCACCAGGCGGCCGTCGTTCTGTTCATGGCGAATGCGCGCGAGTTTTTTCTCCGGCGTGGCTTCGGCCAGCACATCATCCACGCCCGCTTCGGCCGCAATCGCGGCAGCGGTCAGCGGGTTGTCACCGGTGACCATCACGGTGCGGATGCCCAGTTTGCGCAGCTCAGCGAAACGCTCACGGATGCCGGGCTTGACCACGTCCTTCAGGTGGATCGCGCCGAGCAACTTGCCATCGGCACACACCAGCAACGGGGTGCCGCCGCTTTGGGCGATCTTGTCGATTTCCCGCGACAGCGCGGGCTGCAGGTCGCGACGTTGTAGACCGATGAACGCCAACAGCGAATCCACCGCGCCTTTGCGAAATACGCGGCCCTGATAATCGACACCGGACAACCGCGTTTCGGCACTGAACGGCACGGTCGTCAGCTCGTCCGCAGTCGGCTCGGCCTGAGGGTGCAAGGCGCGCAGGTATTCGACGATGGATTTACCTTCCGCCGTGTCATCCGCCAGCGAGGCAAACAACGCGCCTTCGGCCACTTCCTTGCCACTGACGCCAGGCGCCGCGACCACCGCCGCACAGCGACGGTTACCAAAGGTGATGGTGCCGGTCTTGTCCAGCAGCAACACATGCACGTCGCCCGCCGCTTCCACGGCACGCCCGGACTTGGCGATGACATTGAGGCACACCAGACGGTCCATGCCGGCGATACCGATGGCCGACAACAAGCCGCCGATGGTGGTAGGAATCAGCGTCACCAGCAGTGCGACCAGGAACACCAGCGGCAAGCTGCCATTGGCGAAGTGGGCGAACGGTTGCAGGGTCACCACCACCAACAGGAAGATCAGGGTCAGGCCGATCAGCAGGATATCCAGCGCGACTTCGTTGGGGGTTTTCTGGCGTTTGGCGCCTTCCACCAAGGCGATCATGCGGTCGAGTGTGGACTCGCCGGGGTTGGCGGTGATGCGGATCAGCAGCCAATCCGAGACCAGGCGGGTGTTGCCGGTGACGGCCGAACGGTCGCCGCCGGACTCACGGATCACCGGGGCGGATTCCCCGGTGATCGCCGCTTCGTTGACCGCCGCAATACCTTCGATGACTTCGCCGTCTCCGGGGATCATTTCCCCGGCGGCAACGCGCACCACATCGCCTTTGCGCAGGCTGGTGGCCGGCACGACCTTGAAGCTGCCATCCGGCTCCTTGCGGCGTGCGCTCAGGCCTTCACTGCCGGCCTTGAGGCTGTCGGCACGCGCCTTGCCACGCCCTTCGGCCAAGGCTTCGGCGAAGTTGGCGAAGAGCACGGTGAACCACAACCACACGGCAATCTGCACCGCGACGAACGTCGGCACGGCGGTGTCAGGCACGAAGCACAGCACGGTGGTGAGGATGGCGGTCAGCTCGACCACCAGCATCACCGGCGAGCGTTGCAGTTGACGCGGGTCCAGCTTGACGAACGCCTGGACCAGCGCCGGGCGCCACAGGGCTGAGATGGCGGTTTTGGCGGGTTCCTGGGTTTTGACCGGGGCCGCGTTTTTTGCAGGCATATTCATTTTCATATCCCTTTACTAGAAGCCCATGCTCAAGTGTTCAGCGATGGGGCCTAACGCCAGCGTTGGCAGGAAGGTCAGGCCGCCCACCAGCAAAATGGTCACGGTCAACAGGGTCACGAACAGCGGGCCGTGGGTCGGGAAGCTGTTCTGGCCAATCGGTGCGGTCTTCTTCATCGCCAGGCTGCCGGCCAGGGCCAGTACCGGAAGGATGTAGCCGAAGCGGCCGATCAACATGCCCAGGCCCAGCATCAGGTTGTGGAACGGCGTGTTGGCGCTGAAACCGCCGAATGCCGAGCCGTTGTTGGCACTGGCCGAGGTGTAGGCGTAGAGCAACTGGCTGAAACCGTGGGGGCCAGGGTTACTGATGGCACCGGCCGGGCCAGGCAGGCTCGCGGCAATGGCGCCGAGCACCAGCACGCCAACCGGCATCACCAAGAGGGTCACGACCAGCAATTGCACTTCCTTGGCCTGTAGCTTTTTGCCCAGGTATTCCGGGGTGCGGCCGATCATCAGGCCGGCGAGGAACACCGCAATCAACACGTTGAGCAACATGCCGTACATGCCGGCGCCGACGCCGCCGAAGATCACTTCGCCGACCATCATGTTGACCAGCGCAACCATGCCGCTGAGGGGGTTGAGGCTGTCCTGCATGCCGTTGACCGAACCGTTGGACGCCGCCGTCGTCGTCACCGACCACAGCACCGTACCGGTGGTGCCGAAGCGGGCTTCCTTGCCTTCCAGCGGCGCGGTTTGCTCCACGACCGGATTATTCAGGGTCGGATTGGGCTGGTATTCGGCCCACAACGAGGTCGCGCCGCCGATCAGGAACAGCGCCAGCATGCAGCCGAGGATCGCGCGGCTCTGACGCAGGTCTTTGACGTAGTGGCCGAAGGTGAACACCAGCGCCACCGGGATCAGGATGATGGCCGCCAACTCAAACAGGTTGGCCCAGGCCGTCGGGTCTTCAAACGGGTGTGCCGAGTTGACACCGAAGAAGCCGCCGCCGTTGGTGCCCAATTGCTTGATCGCAATCTGGCTCGCCGCCGGGCCAAGGGGAATCACTTGATCCACGCCTTGCATTGTCACGGCGTCAACGTAGTGAGCGAAGGTCTGCGGCACGCCCTGCCACACCAGGAACAACGCCAGCACCAGGCACAACGGCAGCAGGCCGTAGAGCGTGGCGCGGGTCATATCGACCCAGAAGTTGCCCAGCGTCTTGGTGGACTTGCGACCGATCCCACGGCAAAGCGCGACCAAGACCGCCAGACCGGTCGCCGCGCTGACGAAGTTCTGCACCGTCAGGCCGGCCATCTGGCTGAGGTAACTCAGGGATGCCTCACCGCTGTAGGACTGCCAGTTGGTGTTGGTCATGAAACTGACCGCGGTGTTGAAGGCCAGGGTCCACTCCTGCCCCGGCAATTTCTGCGGGTTCAGTGGGAGGTAGTCCTGGAACAACAGGATCGCGAACAACAGCAAAAAGCCCGCGAGGTTGAACGCGAGCAAGGCCAGCATGTATTTCTGCCAGCTTTGTTCCTGCTGCTCGTCCACGCCCGACAGGCGATAACAGGCACGTTCCACCGGGCCCAATACCGGCGTGAGCCAGGTGCGCTGCCCCTCCATCACCTTGTAATAGAACCGCCCCAGGAACGGTGCCGGCACCAGTACCACGGCGAAGAAGGCGATGATCAGCCAATAGTCATAACTGTGCATAGCCCGCTCCTAGTTCCGATCCGCGCGTAACAGCGCAACCAGCAGATAAATGAACAGCGCCACGGCCAATAGCAGTGACACCCCGTCCA
>Ga0207650_10001950_pt1 | contig 14513 bp, 13 predicted proteins | sample KBSS63metaG_FD_184325 | JGI IMG/M metagenome (GOLD analysis project Ga0207650, IMG submission 184325) | Switchgrass rhizosphere microbial communities from Kellogg Biological Station, Michigan, USA - KBS S6-3 metaG (SPAdes) (version 2) | ecosystem: Host-associated > Plants > Roots > Rhizosphere...
CAGCCGGACCGGGAGATCGAAGTGACGGGCGTAGGCTTCGAGGTAGTCGCCCATCTCGTCTTTGGTCGGAAACCGGTTGCGGTCACCGGGAAAGTCCCAGCCGTCGAGGCTCGAGAATTTTCGTGGCGTGAAAAGCTTCAGCGAGTCCCACCGCTGGCGCCAGGCGTCGCCCACCCGCGCGCCGCCGTCGAGGATGACGAACGACACTCCCCGCCGCTGCAGGTGATAGCCCACCGACAAGCCCGCCTGCCCGGCCCCCACCACCACCGTGTTCACCCGCTCGGTTTGCATGCTCGCCATGGCCGTCCTCCTTGTGCGCCCAGAGTAGGACGGCTGCCAGGCGCTCCGCATCGGGCGGATTGCCCAGAGAAGACATGGCTCTGCGAATGGGTAGATCTATGTAGCCGGGCGGGTCTAAAGACCCGCAACCACGTACGGGCTCCGGCTACCGGCTAGAGAAGCTTGTGCTCGTACGCGTAGGCGGTGGCCGCCGACCGTGAGGACAAATCGAGCTTGGTGAAGATGTTGCTGATGTGTCGCGCCACGGTCTTCTCGCTGATCGAGAGCTCGGCGGCGATGGCTCGGTTGGTCTTGCCCGCGGCAATCTGCCGCAGCACCTCGACCTCGCGGCCGGTCAGTCCGCCACTCGGCGCCGGTGCGTCCGGAGCCTGAAGGGCCATCATGCGCCCGAGGTCCGGGCGGGCGCCGAGCTGCTCGAAGACTTCGACGGCGGCGTCGATTTCCATCCGCGCGCCTTCATCGTCGCCCAGGGCCGCGTAGGCCGCGCCAATCAGCGCGCGGACGCGCGCCACTTCGTAGGGTGCCGGCACGTCCTGCCACAGTTCCCAGGCCTCCCGCAGCAGGCCGACGGCGTCGCGCGGCGCGCCGGCCGCGAGCGCGATTGCGCCGGCTGCCTGCGCCGCCGCGGCGCGCAGGGTGGGCGCGCCCACGCGCCGCGCCAGCTCCTCGAGCTCGCCGGCCGCGGCGCGGGCGGCAGCGACATCCGCCGACGCCAGCAGGATCTCCACCGCCGCGTGCAGCACCTGCGCGCGCGCCCGCTGGCCCTTCGTCTCGTGCAACGCGCTGCGGATGGCGGCGTCGGCCGCCGCGGCATCGCCCTGGGCGAGCCGCAGCAGCGCCAGCCCCGGCTGCGGGCGGCGGCCGGCGCGGCTCGCCTGGCGATAGCCCTCCTCGGCGGCGTCGAAGTCGCCGCGCACGCGGCAGATCTCGGCGTGCTGATAGAAGGCCGGCGCCGACTCGGCGGGATCGCCCGCGGCCAGGCGCTCGCAGGCGAGGCGCGCTTCCGACACGGCGTCGTCCCACGCGCCGTGCAGCTGCAGCAGCTCGGATCGCCGCACGAGACACTGTCCGCGGAACGGCACCATGTCGGGGTGCGCGGCGCACCACGACGTCATCGCACCGGTCCACTCGTGGGCGCGCCGCTGATCGAACAGATCGTGACACGCGCTGAGTACGCTGCAGTAGACGATGCCGGTCACGATGGGTCCCACTTCGCCGGCCGAGACGGCCACCATCACTTCGTCGAGGCAGGCCATGCCGGCCGCGGTCTGCTGCTGCCAGAGCATCGCGCGCCCCTCGGCGTGGCGGGCCAGGGCGGTCAGGTCGGCGTGCCGCAGCCGCTCGCCGATCGCGAGGGCTTCCGTGAAGGCGGCTTTCGCCCCCGGCAGGTCACCCTCGCCCGCCTTCCGGCGGCCGCCCAGGCACAAGAGGAACCCGCGCGCCACGGAATCCTCGGCGTCGCCCGCGAGCAGGCGCTCGGCGCGCGCCAGCCACCCGCCGATTTCAGCCTGACGATTCTTCTGCTCCGAGATCGACAGGAGCCGCCACAGCGCGGACGCCGCAGCGCCACGGCTGTCGCCGCGATCGAGGAAGCGCTGGAAGGCCCGAGTGCGCGCGGCGGCGCTGGCCTCGTCGAGCCCGATCAGCCCCGCCGCGGTGGCAAGCCGATCGAGATCCTCGGCGTCGAGGGGCGAGGCGCGGTCCGCTTCCGACAGCGCGGCGTGGGCCTCGGACCACGCCTGGCGCTCGTACGCGGCGCGTCCCTGGTGCAGCGAGTCGTTCATCCGGTCCGGACATTCTATCGTCCGGTCCCCAAGGCCTGAGGTCCCAGGCCCAAGGCCGTGGTCAGTCCGGTGCGGGCGCCTCGACGTGATCGATGACGAGCATCTCCACCGGCGCGCGCTGCGAATCGAGCTTGAGCCCCAGCTGCTCCTGAAGCGCGGTCAGGAGCGCGGGGCTGTCCGACGGCGGCAGGTTCGCGGGGACCGGCAGGTTCAGGCCGGCCTGCGCCACCATCCGCAGCATCACCTCGGGATCGAACTTGAGCTCGAAATCGTAGAGGCCCGTCAGCCCGGTCTTGTCGAGGACCGTGCGGCCGGTCGCCTGGGTGAGGAGCTGCATCAGGACCGTGAGCGACTGCCCGTTGCCACGCATCCCGAACGAGCCGGGGCCAGCCAGCATCGGCAGGACCGTGCAGGGAATCGCCGGGCCGCTGAGCAGGCTGGCCGCGGCCGCCGCGCCACCTTGCGTCAGCGACGCGATCCGCTTCTGCGTCTCCTCTTCCTTGCCCGCACAGTCGCTGGTCGAGGGTTTGAGGTCGGGCCCCAGTTTGCCGTCGCTGCGCGCGAGCACGAGCGCGTAGACCGGCGAGTCGTGCGGCTCGGTGTGCGTCTGCAGCTTGAAGCGCTCCGCGAGCAGGGTCCGCAACATGCCGAGCAGCTCCTTCGTCGTCGGCGTGGCGCCGTCTTCGGCCTTCGCAGTGATGTCGAACTTGCTCGTCAGCAGGTCCGACGGGCCGCCGCTGATCTGAAAGTCCTGCACCTCGTAGGCGATCCGGATGAGGAGGCGGAGCGGAAGGTTCGTCACGGTGAGCCGTCCGTTACCCGGCACCACACGCGGGATGGAGCTCATGAAGTCGCCGGGATTCGGCGCACTGGGCTTGACCGATGCCACCTCGAACGACTTCGGCGCCTGCGCCGTCAGGCCGGCCGAAAACACGGTCAGCGCGGCGACCAGAAGAACTGACAGCTTCATGGGCGAGCTCCCATGAAACAGCCTATCACTCGCGGGCGTGCTCGAAGACGACGCGCTGCACGCTGCCTTGCCACACCGGCTGCCAGCGCCCCTCCACCCACCAGCCCACCTCGCCGCTGGACGGCACGCGCATGTCGTCGACCGTGACGTAGCGTGTGAACCGGCCCTCCCACGGCGTGGCCACGTAGGTCGTGCCGTAGCTGCGCGGCCGCTCAGCGGCGTACACCGACGCCACCTCGCCGGCGTCATTGAAGCGGAACTCGATGGTCACGGTTTCGCCTCCGTGCGTCAGCGTGGCCGCCGCGCGGCGATCGTCAATCGCCTTCCAGGTGAGATCCGCACTCGGCAGCAGCAGCGTCGGATTCCACGGCGCCTCGGCGAGCAGCCGGTAGAGCTCGCCGGAGTTGAGATCACGGCTGCCGTGATCGGCCGAGATCGTGATGGCTGAGAGGAGCGCCACCCGCCCGTCGCCGACGCCGTTCACGTAGGTGTCGCGGATGCCGGCGTGCAGGAGCGGCATGAGCTGCAACCGGGCATCCCAGACGAAGCCGCGCGCGTCGGGCACCATGATTTCATCGGCGGTGAAATCAAGCCACTGCGGACTCTCCACGCCGGTGCGAAGACGGCCGGCCTGCTGCAGCCGCACGCGCACGACCCGCGCTTGACCGTCCCGCAGGGCAAGACGCAGGTAGCGTTGAACGGGCGCGGGCAGCCCGCTCAGCGCGTCGAGGGAGACCGCCGGCAGCGAGCCGGGCACGGCCGCGGTGAGCGCGGCCGTCGCGGCGCCGGTCTCGCCGGCCCAGCGCCGGGCCTGCACCGGTACGAAGATCGCAGCGGCAATCGTCACGATCGCCAGAACGATCAGGATCGCTCGCACCTTCGTGCCGATGAGCGGACGTGACGGCACGACGGGTGTGGCAAGGCGTTCGGTTGCGCTGATCGCCATGACTGCTCTCCTCCGTGGACCGGCTACGCCGGCCGCTGTTGCAGACCTTGCAGAAATCGCACGAGGGCCTCGATGCGGCCGCCGGCGTCTCCGCCGGTGCCGGCGCGCTTGAACACGGCGCCCCACACCGGCATCTCGCGGTCGCCATGCGCCGCGATCCCCGTGCCGTCAATCACCTGCCGTACGCGCTCGGCGGGAAACACCCCGCCGTTGCGGGTGGCAAACGTGGTCAGGTCCGGGGGCACGCGCCGCAGCTGCCCGGCCATCACACCGTCCCCGCGGCCCGACGCGCCGTGACAGTTGGCGCAGTAGGTCCGGAACAGCGTGGCGCCGTCGGCGGCCGGGGACGCCGGCGCGGCCGGCCCCTGCTGAATCGATTCCAGGAACGCGACGAGGTTCTGCAGCCGCACCGTCACGCGCGCATCCGACGCGTCGAGGGCGCGGAGCGTCGGCCCCCACACGGGCATCTCCGGGCTGCCGTGCGCGGTCGCGCGCGAGGAACCTTCGATGAAGTCGAGTACGCGCGCGCGGGGGAAGGCACCGCCGTTGCCGCGCGACAACCCGGTGAGGTCGGCTGGCTTCGTCTTCAACGCGGACGCCGTCGGCCCATCACCGCGGCCGGAGCGGCCATGACAGCTCGCGCAATAGAGATCGAAGGACACCGATCCGACGAGCGACTCCGGCGCCAGCGGCGGCAGCGCCTGCCGCGGCGCCTGCGCGCCGGCCATGGTTGCCACCGTCACGACCGTCAGTGCCAGGCTCGCCGAACTCCACATACGCACCATCACCGCCCTCCATGGCTGCGGGGCTTCAACTTCCGTTCCGTTTCGGCGCGCGCGACGAATCCCGCGCGAAATCGCAACCGGTGCCCGGGGCGCGCGGCACCGCGCGCGAAGCCTTTCGCAGGCGTGCGGGATTTCACCCACCCGCACGGCGCGACTCCGCACCAAACAGGCGTAATCCGAACCCGCGTCACGCGCGAGGGGCTGGCACGCGGAGTGCTCAAGAGGTGGTCATGGACACGACCACCTCATATCTGGGCCTGAGGCTGGCGCACCCGTTCATCGCCGGCGCCTCGCCGATGGGATACAGCCTCGACACCATCAAGCGGCTCGAGGACGCGGGATGCGCGGCGATCGTGCTGCACTCGCTGTTCGAGGAGCAGATCTCGCTGGCCACCGAAGGCCGCGTGGCCCACGTCGATCGGTTGGACCAGCGCTTCGCCAACATCGTCGCCGACTATCCGCCGCCCGCCGACTACCGATTCGGGCCCGACGGATATGCCCAGCACATCGCCAAGGTGAAGGCCGCGGTCGGCATTCCGGTGATCGCCTCGCTCAACGGCCACAGCGGCGAAGCCTGGTTGCGCTTCGCGGAGATCATCGAGCAGGCGGGTGCCGACGCCCTGGAGTTCAACTACTACGACATCGCGACCGATCTCCGCGTGTCGTCGATGGCAATCGAGGACTCGCTCGTCACCGCCGTCCGTAACGTGGCCCGCGTGGTGCGGATTCCGGTGGCCGTGAAGTTGACGCCGTTCTACTCGTCGTTCGGCCACCTGGCGGCCGCGCTCGACGAGGCGGGCGCGAGCGGTCTCGTCCTCTTCAACCGCTTCTACCAGTCGGACGTGCGGACGCGCACGATGACGCTCGAACCGCAGGCGGAGCTCTCGACGAGCGCCGAGCTGCCGCTGCGGCTGCACTGGCTGGCGCTGCTGCACGGGCGCGTACGCTCCTCGCTCGCGGTCAGCGGCGGCGTTGCCACCCCCGACGACGGCATCAAGGCGCTGCTTGCCGGGGCCGACGCCGTGCAGCTCGTGTCGGCCATCCTGCGCCACGGCCCTGGTCACATCGCCGCGATGCGTCAGGGGCTCGAGCGCTGGCTCGAGTGGCAGCACTTCGAAACCGTCTCGCAGATGGTGGGCCGCGCCAGCCTGCAGGCGAGTCCCGATCCCGCAGCCTTCGAACGCGCACACTACATCCGCACTCTTCAGAGCTGGACCCGATGACCGACTTCCTCGCGACCCTCGAAAACCTGCGATTCTCCACCTGGCTCCGCGAGTCGGACTCGATCTGGGCCTACCCGACGATGCTGACCCTGCACACGGTCGGCCTGGCGCTGCTCGTAGGCGCCAGCGCCGCGCTCAACCTCCGCGTGCTCGGCCGGGGTCAGCCGATGGCGCTGGCCGACCTGCGGCCGCTCTTTCGCTGGATGTGGATCGGCTTCTGGATCAACGCGCTGAGCGGCGTGGTACTGCTCGCGGCCGACGCCACCACCAAGGCCGCGACGCCGATGTTCCTGATCAAACTCGGGCTGGTGGCGATTGGCGTCGCCGTCATGGCGGTGCAGCGGCGCGAGGTCTTCGCTCCGGCAGCGGCCGTCACGCCCGCCGCTCGCGCGCTGGCCGCCACGTCACTGACAGTGTGGTTCGTCGCCATTGCCGCGGGACGGCTGATGGCCTACCCGGGGCTCTTTTTTGGTCTCTAGAGGCGGAGTAGGCGGAGTGGGCAGAGGAGCAGGAGCAACCGTATGAGCGCATGGATCGTTTCGACCCTCAAGGCCACATCGGTCTCCCACTTCATGATCGGATCCAAGTGGGCGTGGCCGCTGTGCGAGACGCTGCACTTCGTGGGGCTGGCGCTGCTCATCGGCGTGGTCGGCATGCTCGACCTGCGGCTGCTCGGCCGCCTGCGCCACCTGTCTTACGCCTCGGTCCACAGCCTGATTCCGTGGGGCATCCTCGGGTTCGTCATCAACCTGGTCACCGGCGGGTTGTTCTTCACCGGCGCGCCGGAGCAGTACATCGACAACGTGGCGTGGTGGTACAAACTCGCGTTCCTGGGAGTGGCCGGCCTCAACGTCCTCTACTTCGAGACCACGCAGGCCACGCGGGCGCTGGCCATTGGACGCGGCGACGATACGCCGCGCGTGTTCAAGGTCATCGGCGCCGTGTCGGTGCTGTCGTGGTTTATGGTCCTTTACTGGGGACGGATGCTGCCCTTTATCGGCACCGCCTTCTAGCCGAGCTGGATCTACCTCGAGCGCAACTCGTACAACCCGGGGCTGTACGAGCTACAGCCCCAACCATAGCGGCCCGGTTAACTCACTCGCGCATCTCACCTTTCTGCTGATAAGGGGTGGCCCTTAGCTTGCAGCGGCGGACGGAGTGGCGCTCCGTCATTTTCGCCCTCTCCCACTCGCGCGCATCGCCCTCATGCTGGGGCTGATGACCGTCGCCAGCGCCGCCACTTTGTGGGCGCGGCAGAAGCCGGCCGAGCGCAGCGCGGAAGCGCCTGCGGCCGCGGCGTTGCCCATTCCGCTTCCGGCGCCAATGTCGGACAGCAACGACCTGAAGCTCACGACCATCCAGGAAGTCCGGCGCTCGCTCGTCCGCTTGCCGCTCGCCGCCGGGCTCGGCGCCCTGCTCGCCTTGCGCCCGCGGCGGCGTTCGACGCCGCCGCGCACGGTCGCCGTCGTGCAGACGCAGATCGTGCTCGCCGGCGTCGGCGCCGTGATCATGCTCATCGTCGGCACCAGCCTGGCGCGCGCGTTCGGCATCGTGGGCGCGGCCAACCTCATTCGCTACCGCTCGAAGATTGACGATCCCAAGGACGCCGTCGTCATGCTGTGCGCGCTCGCCGTCGGGCTCGCCTCGGGAGTCGGCCTCTATCTCATCGCGGGCATCGCCACCGCGTTCCTGCTGGCGTTGCTCTGGGTGATCGAATCGTTCGAACCCCGGGCGCTGAAACTGTTCGACCTGACGATCACCGCGGAAAACGAAGCCGAGGCGCTTCGGCCGCGCATCGAACAGGTGCTGCGACGGTTCCGGCTGCCCTTCGAAGGGCGTGCCTTTGCCCCCAACGAGCTCACCTACGAGGTGCAGATGCCGTTCGACGCCTCGACCGATGCGGTCTCGAACGGCATCGTCGCGCTGTCGCCACGCACCGACATGGGCGTGGTGTGGACTGACAAGAAGCCCAAGACCAAATAGGACTCCGTGAAGCTGATCATCCAACCCGACGATGGCATCGCGCCGCTGATCGTGGCCATCAAACGCGCCAAGAAGAGCATCGACATCGTCATCTTCCGCTTCGACCGGGTCGAGCTGGAGAAGGCGCTGGCCGCGGCCGTCGGCCGCGGCGTCGTGGTGCGCGCGCTGGTGGCCCACACCAACCGCGGCGGCGAGAAGCGGCTGCGCAAGCTCGAGATGTCGTTCCTTGCCTCGGGGGTGACCGTCTGCCGGACGGCCGACGACCTGACCCGCCACCACGGCAAGATGATGATCGTGGACGGTGAGTTGTACGTATTCGGGTTCAACTACACCGAGCTCGACATCAACCGCAGCCGGAGCTTCGGCGTCTCGACCAAGGATTCGTCGCTCGTCAAGGCGGCCCTGGAGCTCTTCCAAGCCGATTCCACCCGGCAGCCGTACGACGCAACACACGAGCGTCTGGTGATCAGCCCGGAGACGTCGCGCAAGATCCTGTCGGACTTCATCAAGGGCGCCAAGAAAGAGCTGCTGATCTACGACGAGAAGGTGTCGGACAAGGCGATGGTGAAGCTGCTGCGCGATCGCGCGGCGGCCGGCGTGGACGTGAAGATTATCGGCAAGGTGGTTCCGGCGGTGCCGGGAATCGCCACCGTGAAGCCGAGCCGGCTGCGGCTGCATGTCCGCGCGATGGTGCGTGACCGCAAGAGCGCCTTCGTCGGCAGCCAGAGCCTGCGGCGCCCGCAGATCGACGGCCGGCGGGAAATCGGCATCATCGCGCCGCATGCCAAGGTGGCGAGCGCCATCGCCAAAGTGTTCGATCAGGACTGGCTCGAGGCGTCGCCGAAGGCCGAAGTCCGCGCGAAAGAGGCTACGGAAGAGGCAGCAGAACCGGCACTGGCGCGCTGACGGCCATCGCGCCCAACTGGCGTTGCCAGATGGTCGCGGTTTTGCAAAACCTGATCAACGTGCCCCAGAGCGACATCGACATCGACATCAACCGTTTTCGCGTTCCGTCTCGCGGCCGCTTTTCCATAGCCAGCCGGGATCCAGCGGACACCGCGCCGTTCGACACCGGCGACGGCACCGGCCGGCTGCTCGCCAAGCGCGTGCACCAGCTTGTCGACCTCGCCGACCGGCTCTACGCCCAGAGCCGGTGGTCGGTGCTGTTCATCTTTCAGGCCATGGACGGCGCTGGCAAGGACAGCGCCATCAAGCACGTGCTGCGCGGGCTCGATCCCAAGGCGACGCAGGTTTACAGTTTCAAAACGCCGTCGCAGGAGGAGCTCAAGCACGACTTCATGTGGCGCTGCCTGAAAAGCCTGCCCGAGCGCGGCCGCATCGGCATCTTCAACCGCTCTTACTACGAGGAAGTGCTGGTGTCGCGGGTGCACCCGAAGATGCTCGAGCAGCGGCAGCTCCCCCCCTGCTGCGTCACCCCGCAGATCTGGCACAACCGCTTCGAAGACATCCGCGCCATCGAGCGCTACCTCACGCGCAACGGCACCGTCATCCGCAAGATCTTCCTCAACGTATCGAAGGTCGAGCAGCGGCGACGCTTCCTCATGCGGCTCCACAACCCCGACAAGCGCTGGAAGTTCTCGCTCAACGACATCAACGAGCGCCTGCGCTGGAAGGAATACATGGCCGCCTACGAGGAAGCGATGCATGCCACCAGCACCCCCGAGGCGCCGTGGTACGTGGTGCCGGCCGACAACAAATGGTTCACGCGCCTGGCCGTGGCCGCCATCGCCCTCGAGACGCTCGAGAGTCTCAACCTGAAAGTGCCGACGCTGTCGCACCACGACGTGCGAGCGCTCAACCACGCGCGGCGGCGCCTGCGCTTCAAGAGATAGCGCGGCCCGCTCACAACGCACAACGCGCGCAGTATCTGGCAAACCGGCTCAACGCCGGTTCGCTATTCAGATCAGTCGAAGCCGAGGGCGACCAGCGTCACGTCGTCGTCGGGTTCGTGACCGTCGGCAAAGCGCTCCAGGTCGTCGACCACGTGCCGGATCAGCGCAGAGGGCGGCAACGTCGCGGCCTCCGCCAGTACGGTGCGGAGGCGCGGGAAGTCGTACATGCGCCCCTGGCGGTCCGCCCGCTCCGTCACGCCGTCGGTGTAGAAGAGCACGCGGTCGCCGGACTGCAGCTGGATGGACGCCGTCGGAATCAACGGCAGCGGCATCATCAGCAACGGCGGGACCGCGTCCACGGCAAGCGCCCGCGGCTCCTCGCCCGCGCGCACCAGCACCGGCGGCGGATGCCCGGCACAGCCGATGCGGAGCTCCCGCCGTTCGGCGTCGACCGTCGCGTAGACGGCGGTGGAGAACATCTCCGTGTCCCACAGGTAGTCGAAGTGGTCGTTCAGCGTCCTCAGCACGGCCGCCGCGTCGGCATGCACGGCGCGATGTGAATGGAACGCCGCCCGGATCATCGCCATGATGATGGCGGCCGGCGCGCCGTGACCGGACACGTCGGCCACCATCACGCCGTAGTGCCCGGTGGCGATCGGCACTACGTCGTAGTAGTCGCCGCCGGCGTGCCGGCTGGTCTGATAGCTGGCCGCGAACTGGACCGCGGGGTGCTCGGGCAACGCCGGCGGCAGGATGAGGCGCTGCATCCGCCCGGCACTCGCAAGCTCGCGATTCAACCGATCGCGGCTCCGGCGCAGCTCGCGCTCGAGATACTGGCGCGTCAGGTGCGTGGCGACGCGCGCCAGCACTTCCTCGGCTTGAATCGGCTTGGTGATGTAGTCCACCGCGCCGAGCTGCAGCCCCGACACCTTGTCGGACACGTCGCCGAGGGCCGAGAGGAAGATGATGATGGTGTCCTGCCCTGCCGGATCGGCCTTGATGGCGCGGCACACTTCGAAGCCGTCGATCTCCGGCATCATCACGTCGAGCAGCACCAGATCCGGCTGCGCGCGCTTCATGATGTCGAGCGCCGTGCGTCCGTCGCGCGCGGCGAGGATGCGATGACCCGTGCCGTGCAGGGTGCGCACCAGCACCTGCAGGTTCACCGGGCTGTCGTCGACGACGAGAATCGTGGCCGCGGGCGGCGTGGCCGCATCGGCGGAACGGCTGGTCATCGGCCCGAGGACTCGCCGAACGCGAGGGCGGCCGCGAGCGCCCGCAACCCCTCGAAGTCGAACGACTGGATCATCGCGCCGATCTGGCGGCCCAGTGCCGGGTCGGCGCCCTCCCCGCTCATCAGCTCCTGCGCCAGCGCTTCGAGATCGGTGACGGCGCCGAGGTCGACGGCGTCGCGAAGCCTGGCGGCGATGTCCAGGCGCGGCAGCCCCCCGGGGACCGCCAGCGGCTCCGGCTCGTGTGACAGGCTGGACACGAACCGCACGCCGAGGTGCTGGTGCAAGGCGGCGAAGATTGCGCCGGCGCGGACCGGCTTGGGCAGATAGTCCACGCAGCCGGCGCTGAGCGCCTCGGTGCGGGTGTCGCCAAACGCACTGGCCGTCACCGCGATGACCGGGATGTCGGCGGTGGCTGGATCGGCCGCCAGACGCCGCGTAGCTTCGAGGCCATGGAGGTCGGCCATCTTCAGATCCATGAAGATCACGTTGGGACGATGCTTGCGCGCCAGCGCCACCGCTTCGAGGCCGCCGGCCGCGGTGATGACGCGCACGCCCGCGCTCTCGAGCAGCGCCGCGAGGATCCGGCGGTTCACCGTGCTGTCGTCCGCCACCAGCGCCGCCACGTCCTCGCCCTCGGCCAGCCGCGCGTCGAGCGGCGGCGCGGCAAGATCGGCGTCGCTGGGGTCGGTGTCCGCGCCGGCCGCGGCCACGAGCGGCAGATCGAAGTAGAACCGGCTGCCCAGGCCGGGCTGACTCTGCACCCGCAGTTCGCCGCCCATCTTGCCGATGAGGTGCTGGCTGATGGCGAGCCCCAGCCCGGAACCGCCGGCGGCGGCGCCCGACTTGGTCTGAGTGAACGCCTCGAAGATGGCGACGAGATCGCCCGATTCGATGCCGACGCCAGTGTCGCTCACCTCGAACAGCAGCCGGTCCTCGCCCGCTTTCGCGATCGAGAGGTGCACTTCCCCCTGCGGCGTGAACTTGATGGCGTTGTTCAGCAGGTTGAGGAGCACCTGGCGCAGGTGCCGCCCGTCGAGCACGACGCGCCGCGGAGTGTCGGGCGCGATGGCCATGCCGAGCAGCAGCCCCTTGCGGCGGGCGCTTTCCGCCACCAGGTACTTGAGGTCGATCGCCATCTGCGCGAGGTCGGTCGTGGCGGCTTCGATGTCGAGCCGCCCCGCTTCGATGCGCGACAGGTCGAGCACGTCGTTGATCAGATCGAGCAGATGCGCACCGCCCTTGGCAATCGCCTCGAGCGCCTCGCGCTGCGAGGCGTTCAGCGAGCGGTCCCGCTGCAGCAGCTGCGCGTAGCCGAGCACGCCGTTGAGCGGCGTCCGCAGCTCGTGGCTCATGTTGGCGAGAAACTCGCTCTTGGCGCGGGTGGCCGCCTCGGCCGACTCCTTCGCGAGCCGCAGCTGGTCGTCGCGCTCGCGGCGGTCGGAGATGTCGCGGAGGAAGGCGCCGAAGAAATAGCCGCCCTCGACGCGCATCGGCCAGGTGATGGTGATCTCGATGGGGAACTCGCGGCCCGACCGGTGGAGCGCCACCAGCTCGAGGCGCTGGTTCACGACCGGAGCCTCGCCGGTCTGGTGAAACCGTTCCATGCCGCGGACGTGCGCGTCGCGGAAGCCGGATGGAATGATGGTGTCCGCCAGATTGCGCCCCAGGGCTTCGTCGCGCGTCCAGCCGAATGTCCGCTCGGCCTGGGTGTTCCAGGTGATGATGGCGCCGGTCGAGTCGATGCCGATGAAGGCGTCGTGCGCGGTGTCGATCAGCAGGCGGGCGCGCGACTCGCTCTCGGCCAGCCGGGCCACCGCCGCCCGCCGTTCCTCGTCGGCCAGCGCGGCGCCGATCAGGTGGGCGATGGCAATGGCGAAGTGCTGCTCGTCGAGCGTCCACGTGCGCTGAGCGGTGTGCTCCGCGCACAGGACGCCCACGCTGACGCCGTTGCGTCGCAGCGGCACGTCGAGCATCGACCAGATTCCGTTCGGCACCAGGTATGACGCCTCGAACTCGTTCGTCCGCGCGTCGGTGCGGGCGTCATGGGCCGCGATCACGCGCTCGGTCTCGAGCGCCTCGAAATAGCGCGGCGCGGCGACCCGCGACAGCAACAGCCCCGCGCCGTGGCGGTCCGCGCCTCGCTCATAGAGGTCCGCGCACACGATCCGATCGCGCTGGCGATCGATGTGCCACATGCTCACGCGATCGGCGCCCAGCGTCTGCGCCGTGGTCGCCAGGATGCCGCGGATCTGCTCGTCGAGCGAGCCGGGCGAATCGGCGTAGCGCGCCATCAGCTGCGTGAGCGCCGCGCCCTGGGCCGCGAGGCGCCGTTCGCTCGCAACCAGCGCGCGTTCCGCTTCTTCCTGGCGTGGCGTGGATTCGGGTGGGAACGTGGACATGGGACCGCGGGGATCGGCGAACAGCCTGAAAGTTTACGGCGGTTCACGGTCGGTTGACACCCCCAGAGCACGGGCCTACGATTCGACCAGGATGTCCAAGCGCGCCGCATGCCTGGCCGGTGTGGCCCTGACGGTGCTGTCGTGGACCGCGCTCGCGCAGCAGGCCCCCCCCGCGCCGCCGCCGCGGCCGGCGCTTCCGCCTCCGCCCACGTCGAAGACCGGCAACCCCACGCCGGGCACGCCGCAACCGGACCCGCCGTCCGTCGCCGACCGCATCACGGTGAGCGGCTGCCTCAAGCTGGCGCCAGGCGCCGGCACCGCGCCCGCGACGCCGCAGACGACGCCGGCCAGCAACCGCTTCGTCCTCGACGACGCCAAGAAGGACGGGCGCGTGCCGCCCGACACCGGCACGTCGAGCGTGGCCGCCGCGGCGTCGGCATCCACCTACCGTCTGGAAGCGCTCGAGAGCCAGCTGTCGCCGTTCGTCAACGCGCGCATCGAAGTGTCGGGAGAGATCATCAAGCCCGACACGCCGCCGGTGCTGCTGGTGGAATTCGTGCGGAAGCTCGCCGCGAAGTGTCAGTGATCGGACAAGGAGCGTCGCAGATGGTTCGATACGCCTCGGGAGCCCTGATCCTCGTGCTGGCCATCGCGGCCGCGTCGGGCACCACCGCCAAGGCGGCCGACGCCGCGCCGACCTCCGCAGCACCCACTTTCACAAGGGATGTCCTGCCCATCCTGCAGAAGAACTGCCAGTCGTGCCACCGCCCCGGGCAGATTGGCCCCTTCTCGCTTCTGAGCTACGAGTCCACGCGGCCGTGGGCGCGCAGCATCAAGACCAAGGTGGCATCGCGGCAGATGCCGCCGTGGTTCGCCGACCCGGCGCACGGCACCTGGGCCAACGACCGATCGCTGTCGCAGACGCAAATCGACACCATCGTGAAGTGGGTGGACGCCGGGGCGCCGCAGGGCGACGCCAAGGACGCGCCGCCGCCGATCGACTGGGCACCGGACGGCTGGCAGATCAAGCCGGAC
>Ga0207650_10001951_pt1 | contig 14509 bp, 6 predicted proteins | sample KBSS63metaG_FD_184325 | JGI IMG/M metagenome (GOLD analysis project Ga0207650, IMG submission 184325) | Switchgrass rhizosphere microbial communities from Kellogg Biological Station, Michigan, USA - KBS S6-3 metaG (SPAdes) (version 2) | ecosystem: Host-associated > Plants > Roots > Rhizosphere >...
CCCTGCTCGAGCGCGGGCTCCGGAACTACTGGGGCTACAACTCGATCGGCTTCTTCGCCATCGAGCCGCGCTATTTGGCGGACGGGACGCGCAACGAAATGCGCGTCGCCGTCCGCCGCCTTCATGCTGCCGGCATCGAGGTCATCCTCGACGTCGTCTACAACCACACTGCCGAAGGCAGCGAACTCGGGCCGACTCTGTCGTTTCGCGGTCTCGACAACGCCAGCTACTACCGGCTGGTGCCGGACAACCGGCGCCACTGCATCAACGACACCGGCACCGGCAACACCCTCAATCTGTCGCACCCGCGCGTGCTGCAGATGGTGATGGACTCGCTCCGCTATTGGGTCACCTCGTTCCACGTCGATGGCTTTCGTTTCGATCTCGGCGTGACCCTGGGCCGCGAGGCGCATGGCTTCGACCCCGGTTCGGGCTTCTTCGACGCCGTGCGCCAGGATCCAATCCTCACCAAGGTGAAACTGATCTCCGAGCCCTGGGACCTCGGCCCCGGCGGCTATCAGCTCGGCCACCATCCGCCGGGGTTTGCGGAGTGGAACGACCGCTTTCGCGACAGCACTAGGCGGTTCTGGCGCGGCGACGCCGGCGAGCGTCCGGAATTCGCTGCGCGGCTCGCCGGCTCGAGCGATCTGTTCGATCGTCAGGCGCGCCATCCTTGGGCCTCGGTCAACTACGCCGCGTCGCACGACGGTTTCACGCTGACCGACGTCGTCAGCTACAGCCACCGCCACAATGAAGCGAATGGCGAAAACAACAATGATGGCGCGAGCGAGAACTATTCGGCCAACTGGGGCGTTGAAGGGCCGACAACGGACGAATCCATCCTGGAAAGACGCGCGCGCATTCAGCGGGCCATACTCGCAACCGTGATGTTCGCTCATGGCACGCCGATGCTGCTCGGCGGCGACGAATGGGGGCGCACGCAGGGCGGAAACAACAATGCGTACTGCCAGGACAATGAGACGTCCTGGTGGAATTGGAGTTTGGCGACCTCGGCACAAGGCCACGTCCTGCATAACTTTGTCGCCAAGCTCGTCGCCGTACGTCAGGAGCATACCGCCTTGCGCTCGCGTCACTTCCTGCATGGCCTGCGCGAGCCGGCGCCGGGCGTTTTCGACATTGCCTGGTTTGAGGCGAACGGCGAGATGACTACCGAGGCGTCCTGGAAAAATCCGGAAGTGCGGCTGCTTTGCCTGCGCCGCGCGACCCGCAACGCCGACGGCACGGTTTCGATCCTGAACCTTTTGCTCAATCCCACCGGCGAAGATCATTTCTTCCGGCTGCCGGATCCCGTCATGCCGGCGCGTGTCTTGATCGACAGCGCGCGCCCGGAGGCGGGCGAGCCCGCCGTGAACGACAACAAGATCGATGTCCTCTCGCACAGCGCGGTGCTGGTCTACGCCCGGCTGGAGAGCCCGTCGCAATGATGCGCAGGGACTGGCGCCCTTCCTTCGGTGCGAATCTCGTTGGACAGGATCGGACGCGATTTCGGATCTGGGCCCCGGCACAACGGACGATGTCAGTTGCCGTTGGCGGCGCGGCGCCGCTTGCGATGTCGCGAAGCGACGACGGCTGGTTCGAGGCCGAGGCGAATTGCGGGGCGGGCGCGCGCTATCGCTACATTTTACAGGACGGCACCCCCGTTCCCGATCCGGCCGCCCGCGCCCAGCATGGTGACGTGCATGGCGCGAGCATCGTCGTCGATCCGCTGAGCTACCGCTGGCGTCATCCGGACTGGCAAGGGCGGCCGTGGCATGAGGCCGTGCTGTACGAAGCGCATACGGGCCTGCTCGGCGGCTTCGCTGGCGTCGCGCGCGAACTGCCGCGGCTGGCCGCGCTCGGCGTCACCGCCGTCGAGCTGATGCCAATCGCGGAATTTCCCGGCGGCCGCAACTGGGGGTACGACGGCGCGTTGCAGTTCGCGCCCGAGAGCAGCTACGGCAGCCCCGACGATTTGCGCGCCCTCGTCGATGCCGCGCACGGCCTCGGCCTGATGATGTTTCTGGACGTCGTCTACAATCACTTCGGTCCCGACGGGAATTATCTCGCGCGCTACGCGCCCGAGATGTTCCGCGAGGGCGCGGCGACCCCCTGGGGGCCGGCGCTGAATTTCCGCCGCCGCGAAGTGCGCCGGTTCTTCACCGAGAACGCGCTGTATTGGCTGCTCGAATACCGGTTCGACGGCCTGCGCTTCGACGCCGTTCACGCCATTGCCGACGCCGGCTGGCTCGATGAAATGGCCGCAGAGGTGCGCAAGATCGTCGAGCCTGGGCGACATGTTCATCTCGTGCTCGAAAACGACGGCAACGCCGCCGCGCATCTTGCCCATGGCTTCGATGCGCAGTGGAATGACGACGGCCATCACGTTTTGCATGTGCTGTTGACCGGCGAACGCGAGGGTTACTACGAGGACTATGCCGATCGGCCTGCCGAGCGGCTGGCGCGCTGCCTCAAGGAAGGTTTCATCTATCAGGGTGAGCCTTCACCGCATCGCGGCGGCAAGCCGCGCGGCACGGCCAGCGGCGATCTGCCGCCCACCGCGTTCGTGCTGTTCCTGCAGAACCACGATCAGATCGGCAACCGAGCGTTCGGCGAGCGGCTGACACGTCTGGCGCACCCCAAAGCGCTTGAGGCTGCGATCGCCCTGCTGCTGCTTTCTCCGCAAATCCCCCTCCTGTTCATGGGCGAGGAAGGAGCGAGTACGTCGCCGTTCCTGTTCTTCACCGAACACAACGCCGAGCTGGCACAAGCCGTGCGTAGCGGCAGGCGCCGCGAATTTGCGAAATTCTCGCAATTTTCCGATCCAAAATATCTCGACAAAATTCCCGACCCGAACGCTGCCGAAACCTTCGAACGTTCCAAGCCGGCTGTGGACCCCGCCCAGGCTGTTGACCGCGAACGGCTCTACCGTCACCTGCTGGCCCTGCGCCGCAGTGAGATCGTCCCTCGCCTTGCCGGCGCCCGCGCGGTCGATGCAAGCGCGGTCGGCCCTGCCGCCGTGACGGCATCCTGGCGCATGGGCGACAGCGCGTTGCTTTCCATCGCCGTCAATCTCGGCGGGGACGCCGCAGAGATGCCGAAGCCGCAAGGGCGTGTGCTGTTTGCAAGCTCCGAGGCGGCGGCGCTGGCTGCCGAGGAGGGCCGCATCGAGTCCCATTCCACCGTGGCGGTGCTGGAGCCGCCATGAACGACGCGGCCGTTGAAGACCTCGCGCGCCGCGCCGGGATTGCCATCGAGTGGCGGGACAACGCGAACAAGCAACGCCGTGTGTCGGCCGACAGTCTTCGCCGCATTCTCGCGGCGCTGCAGCTTCCCTGCGACACTGCCGCAGATTTTGCGGAGAGCCGCCGCCAGTTGGAGGCTCCGCGGCAGCCGCCGCTGATTACCGCAACGGCAGGCGAGCCTTTCGATATGCCGGTCGCGGCCGGAAAGGCCCCGGATCACGTGCGGCTCATCTACGAGGATGGCTCCGTTGCGGACCTTCCGGTGTGGCCGGCGCCGCGCGGTGTGCGCCTGCCGGGCATCGAGACGCCGGGGTATCACGTCGCCGAGTTCGGGACCGAGCGTATTGTGGTGGCGATTGCTCCGCCGCGTTGCTGGACGATCGCGGATATTGCATCGGAGGAGCTACGCCCGTGGGGACTGGCGGCGCAGATCTACGGCCTGCGCAGCGCCGGCGATTGCGGCATCGGCGATACCGCGGGCGTGATTGCGCTTGCCGCGCAGGCTGCTGAACTTCGCGCCGACGCCATCGCGCTCAGCCCCGTGCATGCGCTGTTCGCCGGCGATCCAAATCACTTCAGTCCCTATTCGCCGTCGAGCCGGATCTTCTACAATCCCTTGCATGCCGATGCGCGAAGCCTGTTCAGCGGGGCCCGCTTGGCGAAGGCGGCTCACGCCGCTGGCGTCGCTGTTGCGGCGGCCGAGCGCGAGCAACAAAAGCTGATCGACTGGCCCCGCGCGGCGCGCGCCAAAATGTCGGTGTTCCGGCGGTTGTTCGAGGATTTCTCGTCGACCGATCTCGCTTTGGACACGCCAACGCCGTTAGCCGCCGATTTCGCGCAATTTCGCGCGGCCGGAGGAACGCTTCTGGCAGCGCATGCGCAGTTCGAAGCTTTGCATGCGGACAGATTCTCCGCCGATGCGTCGGCCTGGAACTGGCGCGATTGGCCCGCACCGTGGCGCAACGCTGCGAGCGAGGAGGTGAAGAGCTTTGCGGAGACCAATGCGGGCGAGGTGACCTTCCATTGTTTTCTGCAGTGGATCGCCGATCGATCATTCGCGGCGGCGCAACGGGCGACCCAACAAGCCGGAATGCAAATTGGCTTGATTGCCGACCTTGCCGTGGGCATCAGCGGCGCCGGCAGCGAAGCATGGAGCAATCCGGGCGACCTTTTGGTCGATCTCGAGATCGGTGCGCCGCCAGACGCCTTCAACGCGAAAGGTCAGAACTGGGGATTGACTACGTTCTCGCCGTGCGCGCTTCTCGCCGGTGGGTTCGCGCCGTTCATCGCCACATTGCGCGCGTGCCTTCGGCATTCCGGGGGGCTGCGCATCGACCATGCCATGGGACTGCAGCGCCTATGGGTGATGCCCCGCGGCGCCGACCCGAATGAAGGCGCATACCTCGCCTATCCGCTTGATGATCTGTTGCGGTTAACTGCGCTCGAGTCGCATCGGCATCGTGCGATCATCATCGGCGAAGACCTCGGCACGGTGCCGGCCGGCTTTCGCGGCCGCATCGATCGCGCCGGCGTCTACGGCATGCGCGTTCTCTGGTTCGAGCGCGAGCGCAACCGCTTCACACCGCCGCAAAGGTGGCCGGCGGCGGCCGCGGCGATGACCTCGACGCACGACCTGCCGACCGTCGCCGGCTGGTGGCGCGGCACGGACATCGACGTGCGGGAGCAATACGGTCTCGTCAACGACGCGGAACACGAGCGTGCGGCGAGAACGAGGGGCCGCGAGATGCTCTGGCGGGCATGCCGCCGGGCGAAGGCGGCCGCCGGCGAGCTGCCGGCGCCAAGCGAAACGTCACGCGTTGCCGACGCCGCGGTGAAGTTCATCGCTCAGACGTCGTCCGAATTCACGCTGCTGCCGCTTGAGGATGCGCTGGCCCTGGAAGATCAGCCCAATTTGCCCGGCACCATCGACGAACATCCGAATTGGCGGCGGCGCTACGCCGCGCAAGCCGCTGAGCTGCTCGGCCCGGCGGAGATAAGGCGGCGACTTGAACCGCTGGCGCGGCGAGGTCAGCGATGAGTGCGCCACGCGCGACGATGCGCCTTCAACTCCATGCCGGCTTCACCTTCGCTGATGCCGCAACCTTGCTTCCCTACATCGCCGCCCTCGGCGTCAGTCATCTTTATGCCTCGCCGATCATGACCGCGCGCCCAGGCTCGATGCATGGGTACGACACGATCGACCCGACGCGGGTCAATGCGGAGCTCGGCGCTGAGGACGGGTTGCGCCAGCTTGTCGGCGAATTGCGCCGGCACGGGATGGGGCTGATCGTCGACATCGTCCCCAACCACACGGCCGCGGGCAGCGGCAATGCCTGGTGGACCGACGTGCTGGCTCGCGGGCGCGACAGCCGCTACGCCAAATATTTTGATATCGACTGGTCGCCGGACGATCCGCATCTGCGCGGCAAGGTACTCATTCCGATTCTCGGTCGGCCGTACGGAGAAGTTTTGGCCGCGGGCGAAATCGCACTGCGCAGCGACAACGCTGGCAACGCCTTCATCCAATATTTTGACCACAGATTCCCGGTCGCGGCTGGTAGTTCCGTTCTCGGCGAACAGACTTCGTGTGCCGCCTTCGATCCGGCGTCCGCTGCAGGACACGAGCGGCTCCACCTCTTGCTCGACGCGCAACACTATCGCCTGGCGTGGTGGCGAACCGCGAATGACGAAATCAACTGGCGCCGTTTCTTCGATATCAACGAGCTCGTCGCCGTCCGCGTCGAGGATGATGAAGTGTTCGAGGCCGTTCACGGTACGTTGTTTCGGCTTTACGCGGAGGGTCTCATCGACGGCGTGCGCGTCGACCACATCGACGGCCTCGCGCAGCCGCAGGAGTACTGCACGAAGCTGCGGGCGCGCCTGCGCGCGCTTGAGCGCGAGCGGCCGGGTGACTGCCCCGCCGGGCCCGCCTACTTCATCGTCGAAAAAATCCTCGCCCATGACGAAACCCTCCCGCCAAGCTGGGAGACCGATGGGACTACCGGTTACGACTTCATGGACGAGGTGAGCGCTCTGCAGCACGATGGGCGCGGAGAACGGTCGCTCACCGACCTGTGGGAGCGTGTCAGCGGCAGGTACCGCGATTTCGACCGCGAGGAGGAATTGGCGCGCCGCGAAGTTCTACAGCGAAGCTTCTCCGCGCAGCTCTCGCGGGTCGTCCGCTCGTTTTATCAGATCGCCCAAGGCGCCTCGGCAACGCGCGACATTGCCCGCCCTGCCATTTGGCGGGTTCTCGGCGAGATCCTCGTCTACTTCCCGGTCTATCGGATATACGCCAGCGTCGAGTGTGCCGCGCCGTCGGATCTGGAGTTTCTGTCACGGGCGGTCGCTCAGGCAAAGACGACATGCTTTCCAAGCGACACCTGGCTGGTCGAAATCCTCAGCCGGTGGCTCATGGGAACGCGCATTCGCGCCAGGGCCGATGCGCAGCAAACAACGGCGCTTGCCCGCTTCCAGCAGTTGAGCGCGTCGCTGTGCGCGAAAGCGGTCGAGGATACCGCCTTCTATCGCTATGGCCGGCTCCTGTCGCGCAACGATGTCGGGTTCGCGGCCAGTCGTTTCAGCTCCACGCCGTCCGAATTCCACCGCCGCATGCAAGCGCGGGCGGCCGATCTTCCGCATTCGATGCTCGCGACCGCCACGCACGATCACAAGCGCGGCGAGGACGTACGCGCGCGGCTTGCGGTCTTGAGCGAGTTGGCGGGCGAATGGGCCCGCGCCGCCGAGCGATGGATCGGGCTCTGCTTTCAACATTGCGCGGCGGCCGGCGTCGCACCGATGCGCGCGGGCGATATCGCGATCTTGCTGCAAATGATCGTCGGCGGCTGGCCTCCGGGGCTGGAGCCGGCACACCGCGACCGTTTGGCGGCGTACGCCAAGCGCATTGCTGCATGGCAACAAAAAGCGTTGCGCGAGGCCAAGCTGTTCAGCGACTGGTCGGCGCCGAACGAAAGCTATGAACGCGCAGCAAACGAGTTGGTCGCTTGGCTCATGGCCGGTCCAAGCGAGCTGTTGACTGAGATCGCCGATTTCGCGCGGCGGATCGCGCCCGCCGGCGCCGCCAATGGGCTCGCCCAGACGCTGCTGAAGCTGACGACCCCTGGCGTGCCCGATATTTACCAAGGCACGGAATACTGGGATCTCAGCCTGGTCGATCCGGACAACCGGTCGCCGGTCGATTTTGCAGCGCGAAAGAATTCGCTCGAGGCGATTTCGCCTTCCCAATCTGTGGCCGACTACGCGGCGAATTGGGCCGACGGCCGTATCAAACAGGCGATGATCGTGCGCGTTCTTGCAGTGCGAAAGAAAATGCCGCGGCTATTCGCCGAAAGTAGCTACGTGCCGCTGGAAGCTGCCGGCCCATTTGCTGAGCACATCGTCGCCTTCGCGCGTATTTTGGGCGATACCATCGCTGTGACCGCAGTCGGCCGATGGTGCAGCGGTCTTTTGCGTGATGATGGCTCGTTGGCCATTGCCGAGCCACGCTGGAGAGAAACGCGAATTCTGCTTCCGCGAGAACTTGTTGGCGCCAAGCTTTGCTCCGTGTTGACAGGAGAAGCGGTTGTGTTAACCGGCCAAGCGCTCGCCGCAGGAGATATTCTCGCCCGTTTGCCGGTTGCGCTGCTAACCAATCAATCGCGGTAACCATCACACGAGGTGTCGCGCGCGCGCCGCAGTTTGTGCAAAACCGTGCTTGGCGTCGACTCCGCTCTTGTGTACTCCTGCGTATGTACATTACTGATTCGGTATCGCGGCGGCGTGGAATGCAGACACGCAGCATTGAACGCACGGGAGCCGGGGACTTCCTAAAAAGAGTGAGGGGCGCCCAGAGCGGAAATCCGAGACGCAGCGGCCACTACCTCACGGTGCGTAGGTAGCGAAAAAGTGGCCAGCCGGAGTGGCGACCGGCCCGCGATACCAACTTCATCAGGCTTGAGATCAGAAGAGTGAAAATCAGATCGATGCGAACCGCCGGGCGGTCCGCTCGAGCGAAGTCGCTTTCTGAATCACTGGATGATTGCGGCGGTATCCCTGGCCAAGATTTCCCGAAGCCCGAAGCCCGGAGTTCGCCGGCTAACCAGCGCATGCCCGGCTTGTGAGCAGCGCCAATTTGATGGAGGATGTTTGCGCTGCGGTCATATCCTGAGCACTATCGACGGAGGCATGCTTGCCCGACACGGTCCTCACGCGCGACGCAATAGCGATCCGGCTGCATCCGGCCGACAATGTAGCTGTGGCGGTCCGCAAACTCCCGGCGGGCGCCACGCTCCCCGGCGATGTCGTCACGCGCGAACCTGTTCCGTCCGGTCATAAGGTCGCCATCGCATCGATCGCGCCGGGAGAAGCGGTGCGGAAATACGGTCAGGTCATCGGTGTGGCCACGCAGCCGATCGCGGCAGGCGGGCATGTGCACGTGCACAATCTGGTGATGTCGGAACAGCGCTCCGATGCCGAGGTCCCCGATTTCTGGCGGCGCAACGAGGAACCCCGCACCTTCCGCGGCTATCGCCGCAAGGACGGACGCGCCGGCGTGCGCAACTATATCGGCGTTCTCACCAGCGTGAATTGTTCGGCGACGGTCGCGCGGCACATCGCCGAGGCCGCCGAGAAGACCGGACTGCTCGAAGGCTTCGACAACGTCGACGGCATCGTGCCGATCACCCATGCGAGCGGCTGCGGGATGGCCGGCGCCGGCGAGGGGTTCGACCTGTTGCGGCGGACGCTGTGGGGCACGGCCGCCAATCCGAATTTCGGCGCCATTATGCTGGTCGGTCTCGGCTGCGAGGTCCTGCAGATCCAACGCCTGAAGGCAGATTACGGGATCGCGACCAATGCGGAATTCGAGTCCTTCACCATCCAGGACGTCGGCGGCACGCGGCGGGCGATCGCGGAAGGGCTCGATCGCCTGCGGGCTTTGCTGCCGCAGGTGAACGCGGCGCGGCGCACCGAGATGCCGGCCAGCGAACTGGTGCTTGGGCTGCAATGCGGCGGCTCGGACGCATGGTCGGGAATTACCTCAAACCCCGCTCTCGGCAATGCCTCGGATCGCCTGGTCAATCTCGGCGGGACCGCGATCCTGTCGGAGACGCCGGAGATCTACGGCGCCGAACACCTTCTTTACGCGCGCGCTCGCTCGGCGGAGGTGTCGGCAAAGCTGCGGGCGCGGATCGACTGGTGGGAGCACTACACCAAGATCAACGACGCGGAGATGAACAACAATCCATCGCCCGGCAACAAGGCCGGCGGGCTCAGCACCATTCTGGAAAAATCGCTCGGCGCGGTCGCCAAGGCCGGCACCTCGCCGCTCAACGACGTCATCGAATATGCGCAGCCGTGTACCGAACGCGGGCTGGTGTTCATGGACAGCCCCGGCTTCGATCCCTGCAGCGCGACCGGCCAGGTGGCTTCCGGCGCCACCATGATCGCGTTCACCACTGGACGCGGTTCGGCGTATGGCTGCAAGCCTTCGCCCTCGATCAAGCTCTCGTCCAATTCCGAAATCTACGCCCGCATGCGCGACGACATCGATATCGATTGCGGAACGATCGCGAGCGGCGAAACGACGATCGAACAGAAGGGCGAGGAGATTCTCACCTATCTGCTCGAAGTCGCCTCCGGACGGAAGAGCAAGAGCGAAGAACTCGGCTATGGCGGCGTCGAGTTCGTTCCCTGGCAGGTCGGCGCGGTGATGTAGCGCCGCGACCGCGGGTCACCCCTCGACCGAGGGCGAAGAACCCGCGCCGCACACGACTCGTTGAAGTCGTGCGCCAAAGTCATCCACAGCCAGCGGCACAGTAGCGCACAACCATGGCGCACGGTGATTTCCGCCGCGGCTGCGAACCAGCTAATCTCGATATTCGCGCCCACGGTCCGCGTCACAGAAGTCAGGTGCCCGAGTCGCAATCATGGAATGGACGCTTGCCGCATCGCCCAGAAGCCGACGGGAGGCACACTACGGCAACCGCGTCGTGTCGTGCTTTGTCGACCGGCCGGCGAGCGTTCCGCACATGGTCGAGGCGACCGTCGCTGCGAAGCCGAACGGTGAAGCGCTCGTCAGCGGCGAACGCCGGTGGAGCTGGCGGGATGTTGAGCGGGATGTAGAGGCGGGGGCCGTCGCGCTAGCCGAGCGCGGAATATCCCAAGGCGATCGCGTGGCGCTCCTTGTCGGCAACCGGGCCGAGTTTGTGCTCGCGCTCTTCGCCATTCTCCGGCTCGGAGCGATAGCGGTGCCGCTCAGCACCCGTTACCAGACGCCTGAGATCGCGTACGCGCTCAACGATTGCGGCGCCTCGCTGCTGATCTACGACGCCGACCTGGGACCGCGGCTTCCGGCGGCAGACCAGGTCCGCAGCGTCCGTAAGCGCGTGGTCGTCGGCGAGGTTGCCGCTGCGCCCGGCGATGGAGCCGAGCCGTGGCAAGCACTGATGCAGGCGGGGGGTGCGGCACCGCCGCAGCGCGGCCAAGAGGAAGACACCGCGATCATTCTCTACACGTCGGGCACCACCGGGCGGCCCAAGGGTGCGATGCTGACCCATCTGAGCCTGATCAGCTCCGCGCTCGTCTTTCAGCACTGCTTTGAATTGACCGCGACCGACCGGTCGATCGCGGCGGCGCCGCTTGCGCACGTGACCGGCATCGTGGTCAACATCCTTTCGATGGTCGCGTGTGGCGGCACGTCGATCATCTTGCCCGAATTCAAAGCTCCCGCGTTTCTGGCGCTCGCCGAGCGCGAGCGCATGACGCACACGCTCCTCGTCCCGGCGATGTACAATCTCTGCCTGCTGACCCCGGATTTCGCACAGCGCGACCTGTCGGCGTGGCGCATCGGCGGCTTCGGCGGCGCTCCGATGCCTGAGCCGACCATCACGCGGCTTGCCGAAATACTCCCCGGCCTGAAACTGATGAACGCCTACGGCGCGACCGAGACCACATCACCTTCGACGATCATGCCGGCGGAATTCGCCACAGCGAATCTTGCGAGCGTCGGCCTGCCGGTACCCAATTGCGAGATCATGATCGTCGACGACCAAGGGATCGAGCTGCCGCGCGGACAGACCGGCGAAATCTGGATCGGCGGCCCGTCGGTCGTGAAAGGCTATTGGAACAGGCCGGATGCGGATGCCGAATCATTCACCGCCGGATATTGGCACAGCGGCGACATCGGCTCGATGGATGCGGAGGGTTTCGTCTACGTGCACGACCGCAAGAAGGATATGATCAACCGCGGCGGCTTCAAGATTTTCTCCGCCGAGGTCGAGAGCGTACTGGCGAGTCATCCCGGCGTCGTGGAAAGCGCCATCGTCGCACGGCCCTGTCCGGTTCTCGGCGAGCGCGTGCATGCCTTCGTCACCGTGCGCGAGCCGCCGCCTACGGCGCCCGAGCTGCAGCGTTACGTGCAGGACAAACTTTCCGACTACAAGGTGCCGGAGACCTTCACGCTGAGTCCTGACCCGCAGCCGCGCAATTCGAACGGCAAGATTCTCAAGCGCCAGCTCCGCGAAGCATTGCGACTGGAAACCGATGCCAACACGCAACGACGCCCCTGACCTCGCGCGCAGCCGCAGATCGGTGCTGCTCGCGCCAGCCTGGCTGCTCCTCGTCGCCTTCCTTGGTGCAGGTCCGGCATCGGCGCAGGATCCCGGGACGCTGCACCCAGTGCCGTTGCCGCCACTCGCCCATCCCGAGGCGCCAGCGACACCGGCGCGGGAGCTGTTCGCCCGGAAGACGAAGCCGCTCAGCGGCGCCCCACGATCGATCGGCACCTACAACAACGGCTGTCTCATCGGCGCGGCGGAGCTGCCGATCAACGGGCAGGGGTGGCAGGTAATGCGCGTGTCGCGCAACCGCTACTGGGGCCATCCAGGTCTCGTTGCCTTCATCGAGCGGCTCGGCGACAGCGCCAAAAAGATCGGCTGGAACGGGATCCTCATCGGCGACATGTCGCAGCCGCGCGGCGGCCCCATGCTCAACGGTCACACCAGCCATCAGATCGGGCTCGATGTCGACATCTGGCTGACGCCCGCGCCCGACCATGAACTCTCGGACGAGGAGCGCGAGTTCAACATGGCTTCGGTCGTGGTGGCCGAGGATCGGCGCGACGTCGACCCCAAGCTGTGGACGCACGCGCACACCGAAGTGGTCCGCGCCGCCGCCGAGGACCGCTCCGTTTCGCGCATCTTCGTCAACGCGGCGATCAAGAAGGCGATGTGCCGTGAAGCGGGAACGCGTCGCGCCTGGCTGGCGAAGGTGCGGCCGTGGTGGCATCACGACGAGCATTTTCACGTGCGTCTGAACTGCCCGCCCGAGAGCACCGACTGCAAGCCGCAGCCGCCTGTCGGCATGGAGGAAGGCTGCGGGCATGAACTTGATTCCTGGTTCAAGGAACCGACGTTGCATCTCAAGCCGCCCCCCGCGCCCTCAGAGCCGAAACATCAGATGACCCTTGCGAGCATGCCGGCCGCGTGCCGGCAGCTCGTGAAGGCGCCTTGATCGGCGCGGCGTAATCTCTGAGCGGCAGAGCGGGCGGCCGTCATGATCACGGCCGCAAAGGCTGCGTTCAGGCGACTTTGGGAGCGTCCGGCGACGGCGCCTCGGCCGCCTGCCGCTTCGCCATCTCCTCGGCGACAAGCTCCTTCTTCGAAAGTTTGCCGACCGGCGTCTTCGGCAGGCTGGCGCGGATTTCCATCTCGGTCGGTATCTCGTATTTGGCGAGCTTGTCGGCGAGGAAGGCCTTGAGTTCGTCGATGCCGAACGGCGCCTGGCCGGGCTTGAGCGCAATGAAGGCCTTGGCCGACTGGCCGCGGTAGGCGTCCGGCACGCCGATGACCGTCACCTCGGCAACGCCGGGGTGTTCGTAGATCGCCTCCTCGATGTTGCGCGGAAACACGTTGAAGCCACCGGAGAGGATCATGTCCTTCTTGCGGTCGACCAGGGTGACAAAGCCGTCCTGGTCGAGGAAGCCGATGTCGCCGGTGTGAAAGCGACCGCCGCGAAAGGCTTCCTCGGTTGCCTCCGGCTTCTTCCAGTAACCCTTCATGATCTGCGGGCCGCGAAAGCAGATTTCGCCTCTTTCGCCGACCGGCAGCACGTTGGCGCCGGTGTCGACGTCGACCACCTCCAAAATGGTGTGCGGCGCCGGCAGCCCGACGCTCCCTTGCCGCGCCGGCCCATCGATGACCTGCAGCGTGCCGAGCGGCGCGGTTTCGGTGAGGCCGTAGCCCTCCCGCGGCGAGTGGCCAGTGAGCCCCTCGAACCGCTGCAGCACCTCCATCGGCAGCGGCGCGCCGCCCGAACTCCACATGCCAACCGAGGAGAGGTCGAACTCCTTCACCTTCGGGTGATTGACCAGCGCCGTGTACATGGTCGGTACGGCCGGGAATGAGGTGATCTTCTTGCGCGCGATGTCGGCGAGGACCCGGTCCGGATCGAACCTGATGTGCAGCACCGCCTGGGCGCCGTCGGCGACCGCGAGCAGCATGATGAAAGTCAAACCGTAGACGTGAAACAGCGGCAACACCGCCAGCACCTTTTCCGTATCTTCGTCGCCGCGATACCCGACCCAGTAATTGTAGATGTTGATCACGGCACAGAAGTTGGCGTGGGTGAGCATGGCCCCCTTGGGCTGGCCGGTGGTGCCGCCGGTGTATTGCAGCACCGCGACCTCGTCCTCGATCGGCCCGTGCGGGTGACGCGTATAGGCGCCGTCGTTGGCGATGAGCGTGGCAAAATCGATCTCGCGGCCGGCTCCTCCGACACGATCCGCCTCGGGGCCGAAGGCGCGCGCGGCGGGCGCCGGCAGAAAGTTCTCGAGGCTGCACACGACCAGTGTCTGGAACTTTGCGGTGCCTTTGAGGGCTGCGATCTGCGGATAGAGCATCGGCAGGCCGAGCGTGACCATGACCTGCGCCTCGGAGTCGGCGATCTGGTACTGCAGCTCGCGCGGCGCGGCGAGGGGACTGAAGTTGACCACGCGGCCGCCGGCCATCAGCACCGCGAAAAAGCCGATCACGAAATGCGGCGTGTTCGGCAGGTGCAGTCCGACGTGCACGCCGGGACCGACGCCGAGCGCCTGCAATCCTTTCGCCGTCCGCGCGGCAAGGTCGTGCAGCTCGCGAAAGGTGAAAGTCCGATCGTAGAAATCGAGGCCGATGCGTTGCGGCCATTTGCTGGCCGCGGTCTCCAGCAGACTCTCGAGCGGCACCGGCGGCGGCAGCGGCGCGTCCCAGGATACGCCCTGCGGATAGGAT
>Ga0207650_10001955_pt1 | contig 14484 bp, 8 predicted proteins | sample KBSS63metaG_FD_184325 | JGI IMG/M metagenome (GOLD analysis project Ga0207650, IMG submission 184325) | Switchgrass rhizosphere microbial communities from Kellogg Biological Station, Michigan, USA - KBS S6-3 metaG (SPAdes) (version 2) | ecosystem: Host-associated > Plants > Roots > Rhizosphere >...
GCGTTTGCTCCATCGCCCCGTATCCTGATCCTCATTCCTTTCAGATCGAACAAGGCGATTTCAATGAGCTTCCCTGGTATCATCGCCAAGCGATCCGAGACGGTGTCGTCGAAAAAAACGACCTCACGCGCCTTAGGAGTGGTAGTAGAACAACTGGTAAGAAGAGTTTCACGGATTGCGGTGCTCGAATTACCGCAAGAAGGAGCGTCTCAAACCGGGATTATTCTGGACACGGAACTCAATGGCATTCGCTGTATCTTATTGCGCGTAGATGATTCACCGCTGGCAAGGATCTCGTTGAGTCCGCGTGAGACCGAAATAGCCCGCATGGTTTCGGTGGGATTTCCGAACAAGTCGATAGCCGCTGCCCTGGCGATCAGTTCGTGGACTGTCAGCACTCACCTACGACGGATCTATGCAAAGCTTGGCGTAGGATCTCGTGCGGCAATGGTGGCCCGATTAATGGAGAGCGGAGTTATAGTTGAAAGGTATCAACTGGAGGAACGTGCCGTTCCATCAGGACCACGGAGCAGCGAGTGAATGACGGGAAAACAAATTGATCGCGTGATAACTCAAAAACACGTTGTGAAGCGAACGCTCGCAATTGATGAGGAACTTATAAAAAGTATTCACAGGCAAATGCGGACGTCAGCGAGTCTCCTCATAGAAGACAGACCAGTACTCCGCTGTAAATATCAAGAATCGACGAGTTCCGCATCGCGTGTTCGGTCACCACCCGATAGTTTGACCTTCAACGACTCTACTAGAAACTAAAAACCACCGTCGCCGTTGACTGCCATTGTTCTTTGGACTTAGGACGCGCACCCAACATAATCAAAGTCCTCTCCAAAAAGTCGAAGCCCCACGACGAGCGCTGATTACTCCTTTATGGTTACCGCGTATCCGAAGGGTATAACCACCGACAAGTAATTCTCGCCATCAACATAGGATCGGGCTATCCGGATGCTCACCTCGATATGGTTTTCGTCTCGGTCCTTCATTTGCAGATGTACGAGGGTGTTCGCGCCGGGGGTGTGGTTAGTAGCTTCTTATGAGCGATCAAGGCGTCTCAGCGTCCTCTCACTCCAGAAGAGAGTCAGTTTCATTCGACAGTCCTTGGCAACTCGACACTGTTCAACCTGTGCTTAATATACCGACGCTGCAATCGCGAAAAGTATAGACACCTTCGCCTCACACCCGAGCGCCATATCCCGCAGTTAATTTGTGACCGCGACCCTGCGCTCAGCACCCACCCCTATCACAAAGTCGGACAGCTACTACGCTTCGACTTTGATGAGATTGTCGAGTGGATAAGGGACAAAGAGAAATGAGTTTTGGAGCGGGCGGCAAGCTCAGGTACTATTCGCCCAACCTCTGTGGCTGCAACCGCCGACTAAACGGAGGTCTGATCTATGACAGTTAAAAAAGGCTTTTGTGGCTACCTGCATCGACGCAGGCATAGAAGATTTTCACTTCCACGATCTGCGTCACACCTTTGCGACGCGCTTAGGTGATGCGGGATGTAACGCAACGACGATTGCGCGACTGTTGGGCCACTCGAATATTCAGATGTCTATGCGGTACACGCATGCCTCTGATGAGAGCCTCAGGAGCGCGGTCGAACACGCTGCCACAAAAATGCCACAAACACTAAAACAACCACTCACGCGAGTGGCTGTAAATACTTGATTCAAATTGGAGCCGGCTGCCGGAATTGAACCGGCGACCTTCTAATTACGAATCAGACGCTCTACCAACTGAGCTAAGCCGGCTGTCATGCAGTCACTCGAAAAGTGTCTGCGCGCGTGAGAGGTGAACTATACGAACGCGAAGTTTGTAGTGTCAAGCAGACGAATAACAAATCGGAGGAACGAACGACATGGGTAGAGAACAGATGCGTAATCTTGAAATTTCGAAAATTGGCGCTACGCAGGTCAACGAATTCGAGTACCAAAAACATCAAGGCGAGATGACGGACCAGGAACACGCCAGTCAGCAGGGCGGTCAAGGCAAGCGGCTCACGCAAGCCGAGCGCGTGGCACAGATAACCGCCGCGGCCCATAAGAAAGTCGAGAAAAAACGCAAGAAGGAAGGCGCGAAGTCTGGATCAACCAAACGCAAGAGCGCTGCGAAGAAGACGAAGTGATCTTTACTCATGAAATCCGTGGAAAAGCGGTGTGCGACTTCAATAGTAGGTGTAACTCGGAATCATGGTTCGGCTTCGCGGCTCTGCCGTAGCAAGCGCGCGCCAAGAATCCCTCTAATTAAATAGTCTCTTGATGAATCACTTAGCGGACACACTCGCCGGTTACTTCTTCGTCCTCTTGAAACGGCTAGCCGTGACTGCGGTGTTGTTGATGGTTTTAGTTGGGGCGACTCGCCAATCGCTCCGTGCGCAAACCACGCCGGCGCCTGGTCGTCTGCCATCGGCCGAGAAAATTATCGACAGCTACTTGAAAGTAATCGGCGGCAAGAAACGCGTCGCGGCCATTCATGACGCTACCTGCGAGTGGGAGATTCAACTCAAAGCCCAAGCGATGGGTATTGCGAAGACACAAATCAAATTTCCTGCGTCAGTCCGCACCGAACTTACTTTCGGAAACGGTCAAATCGTCTCCGCCGCGAATCCACGTTCGGCATGGCTGCATGGCCTTGATGGAAAACTTCGCACCCTTACCGACGCCGAGGCCGCCGCCGCCAGACTTCAGGCCGCGCTTGACGCCAGTCACCTAATCGATATCAAGAAACGCAACGTGCTGGCGCGGGTAGTCTCTTTCAAAAATGCCGGCAACGATTCGGCGTACGTCATCGAGTTTTCACTACGCAGCGGCGCGCGATTGCGTTACCTCTTCAGTCCCACGACGAAGTTGCTAACCGGCATTGAAGACGATGCTCGCAAAACGACCACGCGTTTCGAAGATTATCGCGCGGAAGGAAACATTCTCGAGCCGCATCGCATGAGCGTTGATAACGGCGGCACCGGCGAGTTGACAACGCTCATGCGATGCGTAAGTTACAACAACAACTTGCCGGATACAGCTTTCGATCCACCGCGGGCTGCCGAAGATCTGGACGTGGCGGCATTGCTGCGCGAGGTCTCGTTACATCAGGACCAGCTTGAGCAGCGCTTCACGGAATATTCGTTTGCGCAAAAAGAGACGGCGCGGGAGATCAGCAGCAAGGGTGAAGTGAAAAAGGAAACGATCAAGGTGTTTGAAGTGTTTCCGATTGCGCATCGCGCGCCGGTGATGAAGTTGATTAGTGAAAACGGAGTGCCGTTGTCCGGCGAACGTGCGGTTAAAGAGCAGAAGCGCGTGGAAGAGGAATTTGCGAAAGCTGAACGCGACAAGGACAAGGATGCGCAGAAGGCCCAAAAGCAGCGGGCGGAACGACGCCGGAAGAAAAGCGCGCAGGGCAAAGAAGGTGAGGATGATGATGACGATGTCGACATTTCTCAGTTCTTAAAGATTCATGAGTTTGTGTCGCCGAGACGGGAGCGCTTCCGCGATCGCGAAGCCGTAGTCTTCGACTTTCGTCCGCGCCTGGGGTTCAAACCCTCTAATCGTCAGGAAGAACTAATTTCGAAACTCGTCGGCGTGGCCTGGATCGATCCGGTTGATAAACAGGTGATGCGGCTCGAGGCGCGGCTCGCGGAAGGATTCAAGATGGCCGGCGGGCTTCTGGTTAATTTGCGTCCCGGCGCGGCGTTTGTGATGGAGCAGACGCGCATGGTGGAAGGCGTCTGGCTGCCGCGGATGGCGCAGATCAATCTATCGGTTAAGGTGCTGCTGTTTGGCGGCGGCGACTACAACCAGACGATCGAATGGAGCGACTACAAACATTTCTCCGGCGACGTCGGCGACTACAAACTCGATACGCCGAAGGCCGACCCTTCGGTGAAAAAGCCTTGAGGTCTTCGCGGCCAAGCCGTAGCGCCATCAACTGAGTTTAGAAGGTGGGCATTGCCCACCGGTTCAACGTTGAGACGGCGGGCGGTGCCCGCCTCTAAACGACAGCAAAGGAAATGTTTAATGTGACAAGCGCGCGCGAAACAAAATGAATAAAGTCAACATCATCGGCGGCGGATTGGCCGGAGTCGAAGCGGCGTGGCAGGCAGCGCGTGCCGGCGCCGAGGTGCGTCTGTTCGAAATGCGCCCGGTCATGCAAACGCCCGCGCATCGCACCGACCAGCTCGCCGAGATCGTTTGTTCTAATTCATTAAAGTCAGACGAACCCGGCAGCGCGCCTTACCTCTTGAAAGAAGAGCTCCGGCGCGCTGGCTCCTTGGTGATGGAATGCGCCACCGCGACGCGCGTGCCTGCCGGCGCCGCGCTGGCCGTCGATCGGGAAAAATTTGCCCAAGTGATCACGGAGCGCATCGAGAGTAATCCCCACATCGAGCTGGTTCGTGAAGAAGTAAGGACAATTCCCGTTGACGAGATAACAATCATCGCCACCGGTCCGCTTTCGTCCGACGCTCTCACCGCCGAGATCATGAAGCTAACCGGCAGCGATCAACTTTACTTCTACGACGCCATCGCTCCCATCGTCGCTGCCGACTCGATCAATCGCGAGATTGCTTTTCCCGCCGCGCGTTACGGCAAGGGCGGTGACGATTATCTGAACTGTCCATTCGATGAAGAACAGTACGCGCTGTTTTACGCCGCGCTGATCGAAGCGAAGAGCGTTCCGCTGCAACGCTTCGAGGAGACGCGCTGGTTTGAGTCGTGCTTGCCAATCGAAGAGCTGGCGCGTCGCGGAGTCGACACGCTGCGCTTTGGGCCGATGAAGCCGGTCGGATTGTTTGATCCGCGCACCGGTCGCGAGCCTTACGCAGCGGTGCAGTTGCGCCAGGAAAATTTAATGGCCGACGCATACAGCCTGGTGGGCTTTCAGAATCATCTACGTTACGGCGAACAGGCGCGCGTGTTGCGACTCATTCCTGGGATGGAGCAGGCGGAGTTTCTGCAGTTTGGCCAGATTCATCGCAACACTTACATCTGCTCGCCGCGCGTGCTTGCCGCGACGATGCAGATGCGCGAACGCCCAAATACTTTTTTCGCCGGACAGATTACCGGTGTCGAAGGCTATGTGGAATCGGTTGCGATGGGCTGGCTCGCCGGTCAAAACGCCGCGCGACTGATTTCGGGAGAGCCGCCGTTGCAGGCGCCGCGGCTAAGCGCAATGGGTGCCCTCGCGCGCTACGTTTCAAACGTTGAAACAAAAAATTTCCAGCCGGTGAACATCACTTTCGCGTTGTTGGAGCCGCTGCCGGAACAAGATCGCAAGCGCGTGCGTAGAAAGCGTGACCGTCACAGCCTGCAGGTCGAGCTCGCTTTGAAAGAATGGGACAATTGGCTTCAAGCAATAGAAAACGATCAACCGCGGCTGCAGGCAAGAGCATGAAACCTCAGCGCTGGGAGCGCAGACATCTTGTCTGCCTCAAGCTTCGTGGCCACGCACTTTGCAGGCAAGATGCCTGCGCTCGCAGCTTCAAGCTTCGTGGCCACGCGCTCTGCAGGCAAGCTGCCTGCGCTCCCAGCTTTCGCTTTTCGACCGCGGTTTACTCAATACTTGTAGTGGTCTTGTTGCTTGCCCTCGCCCTCGCGTCTGTCGCCTTTGCGCAGTCTGGGCGTATCAAGGACAAGACATCCAAGCCGGCGTCCACAAAAAACAAGTCTACTGTTTCAAACGCAGAACCAGGCGCGACGCCAACACCCGCGAGGCCCAGGCCGACTTCGGTTACAACGTCTCGGCCGCCAAATGCTCACCAGGAAAGTTCCAATGATGAAGTTGACGAGGCGGATACCGTACGCGTCATCTCTAACCTGGTGCCGATTCCAGCGTCCGTGGTCGACCCAACCGGAGTTGCCATTACCGGATTGAAGCTGGAAGATTTTGAATTACGTGTTGACGGCCAGCTCAAACCGATCAGCGACATGACCCGCGCGGAAACGAGCGTGCGCCTCGTAATGCTTTTCGACAATAGCGGCAGTCTGGATTTTGCGCGCGACTTCGAGAAGCAGGCGGCGCGGCACTTTTTCCGGCAGGTGATGCGACGCTCCGATGAGGCTGCGATTTACTCGGTTGAAACTGAAAGCTACCTGGCGCAGCCGCTCACGAGCGACGTTCAATTGCTGGAACGAACGATCGAGAACTTTGGCAAGCCTGAAGGCTCCACCTCGTTGTTCGACGCCATCATCGATGCCGCTGCTTACCTTAAGCCCTACACGGGACGTCGCGTGATGGTCATCGTCTCTGATGGAATTGAAACAACTAGCCGCAACGACTTTGAAACTACCATTCAAAGAGTGCTTGCTTCTGATTGCCAGATCTTCATCGTGCAAACCGGACTCTACGACGGCGCCAACCTGCGCGCGCTCGCGGCCGAGCGCAGGATGGAGCAGATTTCCGGGCAGACTGGCGGCGCAGTTTACATTCCTAAGACTACCGATGAACTGAACGAAGCGTTTCAACAAATCGCCGCCGACCTGGCGCACCAATACGTGCTCAGCTACTACCCCGGCGATGAGCGGCGCGACGGTCGTTTTCATAATATTGATTTGCGCGTGAGATCGCGCAAGGATGTGCGCGTGCGAGCGCGCCGGGGTTACTATTCGCCGAAGGCGGCGAATGTGGCGGCGAGTGATTGGTGATTTGAGATGTCAGATGCGAGATGTCAGATGTCGGATCTGACGGCACTGACATCGACATCGGACATCTATGCAGCAACTGCTAACCCAGTTTCTCGAGCATCTTCGCTACGAACGCAACCTCAGCGAACATACCCTCCGTAATTATCAGAGCGACCTGCAACAGTTTTACAATTACCTCGCGCCCGCGAATCCAAAAACCGGTAAGCGAAACGAGCCGGCGCTTGCCGCACTGGACCACATCACCATTCGTGAATGGTTAGCCACGCTTCACGCGGCCGAGAAACAAAAAACTTCGATTGCCAGAAAGCTTTCCGCGTTGAGAACGTTTTTTCAGTTCCTGGTCCGCGAGGGTTTGCTGGAGATGAATCCGGCCAAGCTGGTTTCCACGCCGCGTCTGGAAAAGAAGTTGCCGAAACATCTTTCGGTCGAGGAGGCGATTAAGTTTGTTGAGGCGCCGGATGCGGAAACGGACTTGGGAAAACGCGATCGGGCCATGCTGGAGTTGATGTATGCCACCGGGGTCCGCGTCGCCGAGCTGACGAAGTTGAATATTGGTCACATCGATTTCAAAAACCGGCTAATCCGTGTGACCGGCAAGCGACGCAAAGAGCGGATCGTGCCTTTTGGCGAGCCGGCGCTCGAAGCGTTGCGAAGTTATCTGGATGTCAGGGAGAGTTTCGTTGACGCGGCGCCGGTATCGCAGCGCGAGCCGGAGGCGTTGTTTCTAAATTATCAGGGGACGCGAATCACCACGCGTTCGGTCGGCCGGATGGTTGAAAAATACATCAGGCTTTGCTCCGGCAGGTACGACATCAGCCCGCACGCGTTGCGGCATTCCTTTGCGACGCACCTGCTGGACAGCGGCGCCGACCTGCGCGACATTCAGGAGCTGCTCGGTCACGCGCGTCTTTCAACTACCCAGGTGTACACGCACGTTTCAATGGAAAAATTGATTCAGGTTTACGACAAAGCGCACCCGAAAGCGTAAAGAAGTTTCAAGTTCCAAGTTTCAAGTTCAGAATCTTGGATGGTGCCTGCCTTCGAACTACGGCCACAGAGTCAAGACGGAGGCAGTCGAAACTTGAAACTTGAAACTTGAAACTTTTTACAAGGTGGCGTGTTCGTCTTCGCCGTTGGCGCTTTCCAGCGCGGCCTGGCAGGCGGCGTCGTAACGGGCGGTGGGCAGGGCTTCGAGGCGGCGCTCATCGATCAGTTGGCCGCAACGAGCGCAGACGCCGTAAGAACCTTCGCGAATTCTGAAAAGCGCCTGATCGATGTCGGCCAGCATTTGCGACTCGCGTTCGCCAAGCCGCAGCGCCAACTCCTTATTAACATCCATCAACGACATGTCGACGGTGTCTTTTACACCGTCGTCTGAAAGCTCGAGCGCGGCAGCCTGATCGCCACGGACGTTCTCCGCGTGTTTTTCGCGTTCCGACCGAAGCATTTGTTCAAAGTGAGCTAATTTCTCAGGCAGCATTGGTTCCTCTTGTTAATGATTGCGCTTCAATTTCGATTTTTGAAGGATGGGATTATAGCTTACGAGGTTTGATTAGTGTAACGCGGCGGCTAATCAGCCGCGGATTTACGCGGAGACACGCGAATCAGATCGGGTAGGACATTAAGATCATAACCGGCCCGCACTTCCTGATCCGCGCGCGTCCGCGTAAATCCGCGGCCGATCATTTTCAAAACTTCCACGTCAACGAGACGCGCACGGCCCGCGGACTTCCGGGTGAAATGTTGTCGTTGCCGTCGGCGTTCAAGAAATATGTTTTGTCGAACAAGTTTTCGACGTTCGCTTGCAGTCCGATCTTCTCTGTCACGTTGAAATAGATAGCGGCGTCAGCTCGCGTGTAGCCCGGCAGTGTGACTTTGTTGTCAATCGCGGCAAACATACGCGAACGATGGAGCAGTCCCAGACCCGCCGCCCACTTGCGGGCGAAGCGATAATTATTCCACAACGAAAAAGTGTGACGCGGCACCTGGGCCACGCGCGCGCCCTTCTGCGCAGCCGCCGTGGCGCTGGTAACTTCAGCGTCCTGGTAAGCATATCCGCCTAACATCTGCCAATTACGCGTTGGCTGCCCATTCAATCCAACCTCCGCGCCGCTCGTGCGCTGGCTCCCGGTCTGCACGATCCTGGTCGGATCGTTTGGATCGGTCGCGCGCGTGTTCGTACGCGCCAGCGTGTAGACGGCCGTAGTCAACGAGAGTGATTGCAGCAGGTCCCATTTCGCCCCGACTTCGTAGTTCCTGAATTTTTCCGGCTTGAGCGTCTGCGTCACTGAAGTCAGGGAAGAGAACTGATCTCCGGAGCTGGGCAGATATGAAACGCTGTAACTGCCATAGAGCGAGAGCGTCGTAATCGGTTTAACTACAACGCCCACGCGTGGCGACCAGAGACGATCCACACGTTGTAATGCTTCGTTGGTTCGATTGTTATGAAACCCCAGTTGGAAATGATCGAATCGCAAGCCGGCCAGGATCTGAATCTTTGGTGACAACTCAATTTGATCCTGAGCGTAGGCAGCTGCCACATTCGCCCGCACCTGGTTGTCCGCGTCGGTTGCGCTTTGACGAAACGTTACCGGCGTGTTGACGATTGGCGCGGCAAAGGGAACCGAGATCGACGTCGAACTGTTGTTGAAGAAACCGGTGTTGCGAAAATTGTTTGAAACCTGTCGTCCGAACTCCACCCCGCCCAGCAAGGTGTGCCGCGCGAAACCCGTTTTCACTGCGTAGGTAACATCAGTTTGGTTGAAGATATTTTCGCGTCGCGTTGCGTTGTTGTAGACGGACAGATTGACGCGCGTCTGATCTGCGTTGACGGTTCCGGGAACAAAATTTTGGTAGAAGCGACGATAAGCTCCGAAGAGTGTGCGGTTGTGAATGTTGAAATTGCCGACCTGGTGATCGATGACTGCCGAAGCAAGGTTCAAACGAGCGCGGACCCGGCTTTCATCGGGGTTACCAAAAAAAGTTTCCCTGCCGGTCTCCGCCGGTACGCCATGAAATGATGGAATACCGCGATCGGCAACGCGATGATCGCGAAAGAATTCGTATCCGAACCTCACTTGTGTGTTCCGGCCGGCGATAATGGTCAACGTCGGATTCAAACCAAAGCGATTCAGGTCAACCCGATTACGAAAACTACCCGACCTTTCAAACATGCTGTTGACACGAAAGGCGATCCGCTGGTTAACCGCACGATTGAAGTCAGCCAGCACACGCTTGTTGCCGTAAGACCCACCCTGGAAAGTTAACTCTGCAAACGGCGCGAACCCCGCTTGCTTAGTGACGCGATTGATCACACCGCCGCCGCCGCCGCGACCGAAGATCATTGCATTCGGACCTTTCAAGGCTTCGACCCGATCGAGGTTGTAGAGATCGCGATAGTACTGAACGTCATCGCGAACGCCGTCGAGGAAAAAATCCGCTGACGAACTGTTGCCCCGAATCACGACCTGGTCGCGATTGTTCTCGCCCTGTATGGCCGTGATGCCGGGAACGTACCTCACGACATCCGCGATACTTTGCATCCCCTGGTCCTTGATCGCCTCACGCGAAACCACGGCGATCGATTGCGGGACGTCGCGGAGCGCCGTGAGCGTGCGGGTAGCGCTGGCGGAGAAAGTCTCCAAACCGAGCGTGTCAATTACGTTGACGGTGGCGGTGTAACCTTCGAGTTGCAGGATGATTTCCAATGGTTCAAAAGCGCTGGGTTTGGAGCGGACTATCAAGGACGCTTCCGCAAAACCTTCGGCCGAACACCGCAACGTGTACTCACCCGGCTCGAGCAACAGGGAGAACTCCCCGCTAGCGTTAGTGACGGTTGATGCCGAATCGTTGCGGCCATTTCTCGAGGCCGTGATTTTGACGCCGGCGATCGCAGCGCGCTGTTGATCGAGCACGCGACCACGCAACTGCGACTGCGTCGTCGAGCCATTGGCTTGAGCGGCGTAAGCAAGCGCACCTATCAAAAGGACGCATGAAGCAAGCTTAAAAAGGAATGAGAGACGATTGATGAGCATTCGAAAATATTGACCTTGAACTGTGGTTATGAAATTGAAAACCGATTTCAATTAGGGCGAAAGGAGAATAATGGACAGGCAAGGCTGATGTCAAATTGCAGACATCGGTGCGCTGAAGGCGCGCAACGAAGGTCGCCAGAGGGGAAGCCTCTGGGAGTCTGTTTAATAAATCCGCGCACTGGAGGTGCGCTGAGAATCTGCGCGCGCCTCCAGCTTCGAAATTCATTTGATCCAGACGTTTCACGTCTGGCTACCTTCTCCTAGCCGCTGCCGCGGCACGTAGAGTAGCTTTGCTTGTCCATAGTCCGGCCAGCCGGACGCTACGGCTCCCGGTTCTGATTTTGTGTAATTAGTTCGGCCGCGAGCAGTGGAATAGTAAGTTCGTGATGGCCGGTGATTGAATAGCCTCGGCCGGCGCCGTTAGCGGTCGGGCGGCGGACGACGTTGGTGAGTGGGCGATACGATTGGATGAAGTCGAAGTTTGCGGTGGTGATTCCCGATAGCGGGTGCCCAAGATTTCGCACGAGGGTAACCGCTTTAAGAAAAACTTCCGGAAGCGTGACGGCCGATCCGACGTTCAAGTAGACACCGCCTCCATCCATGCGGCGCACAATCTCCGACAGCAAACGAAAGTCGGTGTGGGTGGTGGCCCCTAACGCGGCGCCGTCGGCTTGCGGATGAAAGTGACCGATGTCGCCGCCAATCGTGAGGTGAGCAGTGAAGGGAACGCGCGCCTGGTAGGAAGCACAAAGCAAAGAATAACCGGCGTGCTTCGGATTCGTTTCCAGCAAAACCCGAGCGGTCGCTTCACCCAGCCCGATCTGATCCTCCGCGCCTTCGCGGGCGGCGCGATTCAAAAGTTTGCCGGTTTCATCGGCGCCACCGAAAGCTCCTTCACCGAGCGTGGCGTCAACGTCTTCCGAAGTTGAACCGACCATTGCAATCTCGGCGTCATGGACCAGGACTGAACCATTGCCGGCAATGGCGGTAACAAACCCACGCTTCATTAGATCGATGATGAGCGGCGCGAGGCCAGTCTTGATCACGTGTCCGCCGATGCCCCAGATGATCGGCTTCTGCAACTCGCGCGCGCGCCGGATGCTTGACGCGATCTCTCGCAAATTTTGCACGGCGAGAATGTTTGGCAGGCTGGCGAGGAAATCTCTTAAGGATGAATCGTCTTGAACCGGCTTCGCAAAATCGTCGAGTGAAACTTTGCTGGGACGCGAAGCGAGCGGATAGGTGGAGACTTTATCCAGAGCCAACGGTTCTAAGTTGTCATAAGATGACGGCAAAGAAGGTCCACCTGAATCTTTCGTGTTTATTCGTGATGCTGGTTAGCGTGATTTCGTGGTTAGTACTTCGAGTTTGGCTGCCATTCCTGACCACGAAATAACACGAAGACAAAACGAAAGCACACGAACGGCGGGAAGTATAGCACTCAGATCACGCGATCTTTTTATCTTCGCGGCGACCGTTGCCGTTCTTCGCCAGCCGCCCATTCAGCAGCGGGCGCAGCACCTGGCCGGTGTGTGATCGTCTGGAGCGCGCCACTTCTTCCGGCGTGCCGGCGACAACCACGCGGCCGCCGTGTTCGCCGCCTTCCGGGCCGAGGTCGATGATGTAGTCGGCTGACTTGATCACGTCGAGGTTGTGCTCAATCACGATGATTGTATTACCGAGTGAGACCAGCCGCTGCAGCACGTCGAGCAGTTTATGAACGTCGGCAAAGTGCAGGCCGGTGGTCGGCTCGTCTAACATGTAGACGGTGCGGCCGGTGGCGCGCTTCGACAGTTCCTTCGCCAGCTTGATGCGCTGCGCCTCGCCGCCGGAAAGGGTGGTGGCCGACTGGCCCAGCTTGAGATAACCAAGGCCGACGTCTTGCAACGTCTGCAATTTCTGCTGAATCTGCGGCACGTTTTCCAATAACGCGAGCGCTTCTTCAACCGTAGTATCCAGCAGCTCCGCAATCGACTTACCTTTAAACTTCACCGAAAGCGTCTCGCGGTTATAGCGCGCGCCACGGCAAACGTCGCAAAGCACATAAACGTCAGGCAGGAAGTTCATCTCGATGCGCTTCATGCCGTCGCCTTCACAGGCTTCGCAGCGCCCGCCTTTGACGTTGAAAGAGAAGCGGCCGGGTTTGTAGCCGCGTTCGCGCGACTCGGGCAGCATCGCATACAGCTCTCGCAAGGGCGTGAATAATCCAGTGTAGGTCGCCGGATTTGAGCGCGGTGTGCGACCAATCGGCGACTGATCGATTTCGATTACCTTGTCGACGTGTTCCAGGCCCTCAACCGAACTACACGCGCCGGGTTCAGCGAGGGAGCCATAAAGATGGCGCGCGAGCGACGGATAAAGAATGTCGGCGACAAGCGTTGATTTACCCGAGCCGGAGACGCCGGTGATTACCGTTAACAAACCCAACGGAAAGCTGACGTCGATGTCTTTGAGATTATTGGCGCGCGCGCCATGAATCGTCAGGTACTTTCCATTCGCCGAACGTCTTTGTAGCGGCAGCTCAATTTTTTTCAGACCACTGATGTAAAGGCCGGTGACTGATCGCGGATTGTTGGCAACGTCGGTTGCGGTGCCGAATGCCACGAGCTCGCCGCCGTGAGCGCCGGCGCCTGGTCCAAGGTCAACCACATAATCGGCGCGTCGAATCGTCTCTTCATCGTGTTCCACTACGAGAACGGTGTTGCCCAGGTCTCGCAGGGCCGAGAGCGTATCGAGAAGTTTTTGATTGTCGCGCGGGTGCAGGCCAATTGACGGTTCGTCTAGCACATATAAAACGCCGCGAAGTTGCGAACCGATTTGTGTTGCCAGGCGAATGCGCTGGCCTTCGCCGCCCGAGAGAGTTGCCGACGAGCGATCGAGCGTGAGATAGCCGAGGCCGACACTCTCGAGGAAACGCAGCCGATTTTTTATCTCACGAAGGATCTGACCGGCGATCTGCTCTTCGCGCGCGTTCAACTTAATCGACTCGAACGCGGCGACCGAATCCTCGATAGGCAGCGCTGTGTATTCCGCAATTCCTCTTCCGCCGAGACGGACTGAAAGCGAATCGGATCTAAGCCGGCGGCCTTTGCAGTCGGGACAGGTCGAAGGCGAGACCAGCTCTTCGAGGGTCGCTCGCACTTTCTCCGACGGAGCTTCATTCAAGCGATCGCGGAGCCAGCGCAACGCGCCCTTCCACGGACTCTTGTATGAATAGAGGCCCTGGCGAAAAGTTAACTGCCCGCTGACGCCGTGCAGGAAGCCATCGGAAACTTCTTTCGGCAACTGTGAAAAGCAAGTCTTCGGATTTGCGTTGAAGTGTTTGGCTACCGCCTGTAGCGCGCTCTTCAAGTAAGCGGTGCCTTGCTTATCGAATGCGCCCATGAACTCGAGCTTGTCGGCCGCGACGCCGGCGTCGGGAATGAGTTTGGCGGCGTCGATCTCCATGACCGTGCCGAGGCCGTGACAACGTTTACAGGCGCCGTAAGCGGAGTTGAAAGAAAATGAACGCGGCTCGAGCGGCGGCACGTTGATGCCGCAGATCACGCAAGCCATTCGTTCCGAGTAGAGTTTCTCTTCGCCGTCCACAACGGAAACCAGCACGGCGCCGCCGGTAAGTTTCAACGCCGTCCGGATCGATTCGGTAAGTCGTTCCTTGATGCCGGGCTTGATCAAAAGCCGATCGACTACGGCTTCGATCGAGTGGTTCCGTCGTTTATCCAGCCTGATTTCTTCGTCTAGCGACAGCAATTCACCGTCGACGCGCGCGCGCAGGAAGCCGTCTTTGGCGAGTT
>Ga0207650_10001958_pt1 | contig 14473 bp, 13 predicted proteins | sample KBSS63metaG_FD_184325 | JGI IMG/M metagenome (GOLD analysis project Ga0207650, IMG submission 184325) | Switchgrass rhizosphere microbial communities from Kellogg Biological Station, Michigan, USA - KBS S6-3 metaG (SPAdes) (version 2) | ecosystem: Host-associated > Plants > Roots > Rhizosphere...
AGAATGGAACGGGGCGCCCTTGATGGCATAATCGAGGACGGGACGGCTGTCATCCGATGCCCCCTCCTCCATGACATGGGCAAAAGGGTTCTTACGCGCCATGGGATTTACCTCCCAAATCAACTAGGGCTTTGAAACTATTCGTAAATCTTTGGATTTTGACGGCAGTCAACATGACTACACCCTCCCCCAGGCCCGGTGGATCAGCCCCTGAATCTCAAAATTCACGGCATCCATGCATTCGATCGCGCGATCATAGGTGCCACGGGTGAAATTCGAGCGTTCGACTTCGTAGAGAGTTTGCTTTGTGAGGCCGGCGTCGGAGATCGCGGTGGTCTTCACCATCGGGCTCTTCAGGATTTCCTCTGCCAGCATAGACTGCATGAAGCCAAGCATCTGGACTTGCGGCACGTCGGTGGGCTCATAGCGCGTGATCAGATAGCGCAGCCAATCCATGCGCACGTCCGCGCCGGCTTTTTTGATCGTCCGCGTTATGTTGCCGAGCATCAGCAGGAACTGGCTCATCGACATCAGGTCGAGCATCTGCGGATGGACGGTGATCAGCACAGACGTCGAGGCCGTCAGCGCCGTCAGCGTCAGATAGCCGAGTTGCGGTGGGCAGTCGATGACGACGACGTCGTAGCGATCCTCGACATCGAGCAGCGCCTTTCCAAGCCTGGTGAAAAAGCGCTTGCCCTCGCTGCCGGCCTGCATGGCAAGCGGCGTATCGTACTCGTATTCCTGCAGCTCGAGATTGGCCGGAATGATGTCGAGCCCGGGGAAGTTCGTCTGCAGGATCACCTCTGTGATCGGCTTGCGTTCGTCATCGTAGCGGATGGTGTCGTAAAGGGATGGGTTCTTGTCCAACTCCGGCTGAAAGCCGTGCAGTGCCGACAGGGATGCCTGCGGATCGAGATCGATGGCGAGAATACGGTGGCCGGTAAGGGCGAGGTGCTGGGCTAGATGGGCGGCCGATGTGGTCTTTCCCGAACCGCCCTTGAAGTTGACAACGGCGACCACCTGCAGCTTGTCTCCCGGCTTGCGGTGCGGCACATATTTCTTGGCCTCGGCCTTGCCGGTCTTGTCGAGCAGCATGCGCAACTCGCTCATCTGCTCAGCCGTATAGAGGCGGCGTCCACCCGACGAGGTCTCGGGAATGGGACCCTTGCCTTCGAGATGCAGACGCTTCAAATTGTTGGGACTGACACCGAGATAGTGAGCCACCTCGGCCATCGAAAATTTCCGCAGGGTCTTGCGGGCGTTGGGCGGAAATTTCTCAAAACGCAGCTGATCAAGCTTGCGCGAAATCTCTGCACCCTGGGTCAAGATCTTGTCGTCGAATTCGAACGACGGCAAGGGTGTGAAAGCGTTCATAGCAGCGGACCGTTCTGGCGATATTTTTCTGTCTAGCGGTGAATTGTCGCCATTATCCCCGATTCGCTGATTCTGACAAGGATTTTAGATTTGGGAGCGTTTGCGGCATCGGGCGCAAGCCGTGACGGCCGGCTTGGCGGCAGGTTCGCTTTAGCTTGTCGGCGCTGTCAGTCGGTGGTGCCGGCAAACACGAGGCTGGCATCGCTGACGATGGCAACATGGGCATGAGCCGCGCGCCCTGCAAGAGCTGCATCTCCCCGCAGGATGGCCGTGACAATGGTCTCGTGTTCCTCGTAGGACCGCGCCATGCGCCCCACGAGGCGAAACTGCGCGCGCCTGAACGGTGCCAGCCGAGCGCGGGTCTGGGTCACCAGCTCGTAGATATGATCGTTATGAGCGCCCCGGTACAGACGCGAATGGAATTCGGTGTTGTGGGCGGCGTAGTCTTCTTCCGATCCAACATGGACAAGCTTTGCGGAGGCCCGGTGCTCGCTCTCCAGCTCTCGCCGCTCCTCGACACTCATCCGCTCGGCGGACAGCCTGGCGCAGATGCCTTCCAGTTCCGCCATCGCCTCGAACATCGACACAAGATGCTGCTGCGTCACCTTGGTAACGACGGCGCTCCGGTTCGGCTGACGGCCAACCAGCCCGATCGCGCATAGCTGACTGAGCGCTTCGCGAACGGGGGTGCGGGAGACATCGAAGCGTGCTGCGAGCGATACCTCGTCGAGCTTTTCTCCCGGCTGCATCTCTCCGGTGATGATCAGATCGGCGATGGCACGGACCATTTGCTCGACGGTTGTGCCAGCACGGAGGATAGTTTTTTTAGGAGGCGGCTTCACCAGATGTCTCGCACCATGAATCGGTGTGTATACACATGCAGATCTCAGAGCGTCATGTCAACGTTTCTGCAAGCGACTGAAAATAATGGATTATCCAGCTTATACCCACGAATTGTATCGGCCCGCTGTCAAATTTTCGATCCGCCGCTTATCTATTCATCACGCTGTCAAAACTGCATACAGTTTGTGCGGTGGCGCGATTGCTGCGTGTTTATCCACTGATATTATTAGTCTTTTCGAGTTGGCACGGTCGTTGCTTCATACCTGGCGTAAGCAATTTAACCCGGCATTGCCGCGAGGAGATTATCATGACCAAACTCCTGCCTATGAACCGCCGCACGTTTCTCCAGACCACCATTGGCGCCGGTGCCGCCCTCGGCCTCTCTCCTTCGATTTTCACCGCAGGCGCCGCCGCGCAAACGGCGCTCACTGTCGGCTTTATCTATGTCGGCCCAAAGGATGACTACGGCTACAACCAGGCCCACGCCGAAGGCGCCGCCGTGGTCAAGGCCATGCCGGGGGTGACGGTCGTCGAAGAGGAAAACGTCCCGGAAACGGTCGACGTACAGAAGACCATGGAGTCGATGATCAACCTGGATGGCGCAAAGCTCGTCTTTCCGACCTCGTTCGGCTATTTCGACCCGCACATGCTGGCCATGGCGGCGAAATACCCCGACATCCAGTTCCGCCACTGCGGCGGACTATGGCAGAAGGACAAGAACCCGATGAACACCGGGTCTTACTTCGGCTATATCGGGCAGGGCCAGTTCCTCAACGGCATCGCCGCCGGTTATGCCTCGAAAAGCAAGAAGATCGGCTTCGTCGCGGCAAAGCCCATCCCGCAGGTGTTGATCAATATCAACTCCTTCCTGCTCGGCGCCCGCTCGGTCGATCCGACGATCACCTGCCAGGTGATCTTCACCGGCGAGTGGTCGCTGGCCGTCAAGGAGGCAGAGGCCACCAACGCCTTGATCGATCAGGGTGCCGATGTCGTCACCTGCCATGTCGATAGTCCCAAGGTGGTGGTCGAAACGGCCGCGCGCCGTGGCGCCTTCGTTTGCGGATACCATGCAAACCAGAGCCCGCTCGCACCGGAGAAGTACCTGACCGGCGCCGAATGGGCCTGGGGTAACGTCTATACGAACTTTGTTGCCGACGCCCAGGCTGGCAAGCCGCTGGGCAATTTCGTGCGCGGTGGCATCAAGGACGGCTTCGTCAAGATGAGCCCGCTCGGGCCTGGCGTCTCCGCCGAGGCCCGCACCAAGTTCGAGGCGACATTGGCCTCGATGAAGGCGGGCGGCTTCTCCGTCTTCAAGGGTCCGCTGAAGGACAACAAGGGAAATGTCGTCGTTACCGCGGGCAAGGCCTTTGCCGAAGACGCCATCGAGCTTGAAAGCATGAACTATCTCGCCGAAGGCGTCGTCGGCTCGACGGCTTGATCATCCGAAGGGGAGGGCGCGCCATGGCGATCGACACCGAAACGTCAACGACATCTTCGCTGGCATCAGCAACGGCGCGCTTTATGCCGGCCCGTGAATGGCTGGCTCGGCGGGCCGAGCCGGTCATTATCTCGCTTGCCGCGATCGTCATCGGGCTGGCGCTTTTTTCGCTCTTCATCCTTTCGGTCGGCAAGTCGCCGGCCGTCCTCTTCCAGCTGATGTATGCCGGTGGCTTCGGCAGCTGGTTCTCCGTCCAGAACGCGCTGAGCCGCGCGGCGCCGCTCCTGCTGACGGCGCTCTGCGTGGCGCTGCCTGCCCGTCTCGGGCTCGTTATTATCGGGGGGGAGGGGGCTGTCGTGCTTGGCGGCGTTGCCGCAGCGGCAGTCGCGCTGCCGCTGACGGCCTCCATGCCGCCAATCCTGGTCATTCCGACGATGGCAATTGCCGGCATGTTGGCCGGCGCCCTGTGGATCGGCCTTGCCGGCTTCCTCAGACACTATCGCGGCGTCAACGAAACCATTGCCTCTCTGCTGCTCGCCTATATTGCCATCGCCCTGATGAAGCCGGCGATCGAGGGGCCGCTGCGCGATCCGGCCAGTCTCAACAAGCCGTCGACCGCGACCCTGCCCGCCAATTTCATGCTCGGCCATATACCCGGCATGGACGTCAACTGGGGCTTGGCGATCGGCATTGTTGCCTGTGTCCTGTGCTGGATCCTGATCGAGGCTACCAGCATCGGCTTTGCCGCCCGGATAGCCGGCGACAATGTCCGGGCCGCGCAGATCCAGGGGCTGCCGGTCGGGCGCCTGGTCGTCGGCTTCACGGCGCTGGCCGGAAGCTTTGCCGGGCTGGCAGGCATGGTGCAGGTCTCGGCCGTGCAGGGCAGCGCCAATGCGTCGCTGGCTGCCGGCTATGGCTATACCGGCATTCTGGTGGCATTCCTTGCGCGCCACAATCCGCTGGCGATCATACCCGTCGCCATCCTGCTCGGCGGCATCGACGCTTCCGGGGGGCTGATCCAGCGCCGGATGGGCCTGCCGGATGCGACCGTGCTCGTGCTGCAGGGAACACTGTTCGTCATCATCCTGTTCTGCGAGACCTTTTACGGCCGCTTCAGGATTTTCAATCCCGACCTTTGGAAGAGGAGCGCCTGATGGACGACACTTCAATCGGCCTTTGGGGCGTCCCGCTTGCCATCTTCGCCGGCGCCATCCGCGTCTCGACGCCGTTCATCTTCGTCAGCCTTGGCGAATCGATCACCGAGCGTTCCGGGCGCATCAATCTCGGTCTCGAGGGCACGCTGGTGTTCGGCGCGATGACGGCCTATGCCGTCGCCGTAATGACAGGCTCGCCCTGGCTCGGCGTGCTGGCGGCCATGGCGACTGGCGCGGTCTTCGGCCTCGTCCATGGCTTCATCTGCAAGTTCCCCAAGGTCAACGACATCGCGATCGGCATTGCCATGATGCAGTTCGGGCTGGGGCTCGCCTTCTTCCTCGGCAAGTCCTTCATCAAACCCGTCGCGCCCCATCTGCCATCCATTCCGCTCGGCGCATGGTCGCATCTGCCGCAGATCCAGTCGGCGCTGAACATCAATGTGCTGTTCGTCCTTGGCGCTCTTCTCGCCGTCGCGTTGTGGTGGAGCTTTCGCAACACCCGGATCGGCCTCATCCTGCGGGTCGTGGGGGACAGTTCGGACGCGGCGCGCGCCATGGGCCTCAACCCCGACACCGTGCGCCTGCTGGCAACGGCGGTCGGCGGATCGCTAGCGGCCGTCGGCGGCGCCTATCTGTCGCTGTTCTACCCAGGCTCCTGGAACGAGGGAATTTCCTCGGGGCAGGGGCTGATGGCCGTCGCACTCGTGATTTTTGCCCGCTGGAACCCGATCGGTTGCTTCCTGGCCGCTCTCCTGTTCGGCGGCGCCGGGGCGCTCGGTCCCGCATTGCAGTCGGTCGGGGTGACGCAGGGCTACTACCTGTTCTACGCCGCACCCTACGTTCTGACGCTGGTCATCCTGATCGCCACATCCTCTCCGAACCGATCGCTTGCCGGGGCACCGGCGTCGCTCTCCATCACCAAGTAAAAGGACATCCCATGAACGGTCTCGGTGGACTGAACATTTCGGAAAACGGCGTCGGCATCGGCCTCGTTCAACTGCAACTGCCGGTCACGGTGACGAAGGCCGACCTCGCAAGGCAGACGCAGGTGATCGTCGATCTCGTCGGCAAGGCGCGGCGCAACCAGTCCGGCATGGATCTCGTCGTGTTTCCCGAATATGCGCTGCACGGCCTGTCGATGGACATCAACCCGGAGATCATGTGCCGGATGGACGGTCCGGAAGTTGCCGCTTTCAAGAAAGCCTGCCGCGACAACCATATCTGGGGCTGCTTCTCCATCATGGAATTCAATCCCGACGGCATGCCCTACAATTCCGGCATCGTCATCGACGACCAGGGCGAACTCAAACTCTATTACCGCAAGATGCACCCTTGGGTGCCGGTGGAGCCCTGGGAGCCCGGCGATCTCGGCATTCCCGTCATCGACGGCCCGAAGGGTGCGAAGCTCGCTCTGATTATCTGCCACGACGGCATGTTCCCGGAAATGGCCCGGGAATGCGCCTACAAGGGCGCGGAGATCATGATCCGCACCGCAGGCTATACTGCTCCGATCCGCGACAGCTGGCGCTTCACCAACCAGTCCAACGCCTTCTGCAACCTCATGGTCACTGCCAGCGTCTGCATGTCCGGCTCGGATGGCAGCTTCGATTCCATGGGGGAGGGGATGATCTGCAATTTCGACGGCGCGATCATCGCCCACGGCACCTCCGGCCGCGTCAACGAAATCATCACCGCCGAAGTGCGTCCAGATCTGGTCCGCGAGGCGCGGCGCGGCTGGGGTGTCGAGAACAATATCTATCAGTTCGGACATCGCGGCTACGTGGCCGTGGCCGGCGGCGCCGGCGATGCGCCCTATAGCTACATGCACGATCTCATCGCCGGGCAATACCGGCTGCCCTGGGAGGATGAGATCAAGGTCAAGGATGGAACGACGTGCGGCTTCGAGAAGCCGACACGTGTCTATGAAAATACATCGAAGCCAAGCGGCGAATAGGAGGAGGTGTCGATATGGATGGACAAACGCAAGCCACGGGGCGCTACATCAAGGCCGATCCCTATTCCTGGCCCTATAACGGTGCATTGCGACCCGACAATACCGCGCTCATCATCATCGACATGCAGACCGACTTCTGTGGTCCCGGCGGCTATGTCGACCATATGGGCTACGACCTGTCGCTGGTGCGCGCACCGATCGCGCCGATCAAGGCGGTGCTCGCGGCCATGCGGGCTAAGGGCTATCACATCATCCATACGCGCGAGGGTCACCGGCCGGATCTCGCCGACCTGCCGGCCAACAAGCGCTGGCGCTCGCAGCGCATCGGTGCCGGCATCGGCGATGTCGGCCCCTGTGGCCGCATCCTGGTGCGCGGCGAGCCGGGCTGGGACATCATCGAGGAACTCTACCCGATCGAGGGAGAAGCCATCATCGATAAGCCGGGTAAGGGATCCTTCTGCGCGACCGACCTGGAGCTCATCCTCCACCAGAAGCGTATCGAAAACATCGTCCTCACCGGCATCACCACCGACGTCTGCGTCCACACCACCATGCGCGAGGCCAATGATCGCGGCTTCGAATGCGTCATGCTGGAGGATTGCTGCGGGGCCACCGACTATGGCAACCATCTCGCCGCCATCAAGATGATCAAGATGCAGGGAGGCGTCTTTGGCGCCGTGTCGACGTCGCAGGCGGTCATCGAGGGGATCGGCTGATGCCCTCCCGCCGCGCCTTCGTCGCCCGTATTGCAGCTGATGGACCCAACGACACCAGCGGTGTCGAGGCTCTGTTCGATGCCGCCCTGGCGCCGAGCGATCTCGTAGCCGTTCTTGGCAAGACCGAGGGAAATGGCTGCGTCAACGACTTCACCCGCGCTTTCGCCACGTCGAGCTTCGAAACGCTGTTTGCAAGACACGGCATATCCGGAGCCTCGCTCGTAATGTCCGGCGGCACGGAGGGCGCATTATCGCCCCACTGGACCGTGTTCGGCAGGCAGGCGGTGGCGGAGGAAGGCACGGGCGCATTGGCGATCGGCGTCGCCCGGACACCCGCTCTGCCGTGGCAGCATCTAGGCCGCAGGCAACAGGTCCTGATGGTGGCAGACGCGGTCCGCGCGGCCATCGCCGATGCCGGGATCGAAACGCTGGACGACGTGCATTTCGTCCAGATCAAATGCCCGCTTCTAACCCAAAGTCGGGTGCAGGAGGTCGAGCAAGCCGGCGGCGTGACGGTGACCCGCGATGCCTTGAAATCCATGGGCTACTCCCGCGGCGCCGCGGCGCTCGGCGTGGCTGTGGCGCTTCGCGAACTCGATCCGGATGGGATCTCCGACGCCGATGTCGGTAGCCGGCTAGACATTTTCTCCGCCCGAGCCTCGACCTCCGCCGGCGTAGAACTGGTGGACCACGAAATCGTCGTGCTCGGCATGAGCCCCCGCTGGTCGGGGCCGCTCGCCATCGATCATGCCGTCATGCAAGATGCCATAGACTTGGCCGCTGTGAAAGCCGCACGCGAGCGGCTGCCGATGGACGCCGCCCTCGTCGCAGTTCTCGCCAAGGCCGAGGCAGACCCTTCCGGCGCCGTGCGCGGACGCCGGCACACCATGCTTGACGACAGCGATATCTCCGCGACCCGCCATGCACGCGCCTTCGTCGGCGGTGTCCTCGCGGGCCTGTTCGGCATGACCGATCTCTACGTCTCCGGCGGCGCCGAACACCAGGGGCCGCCTGGAGGCGGACCCGTTGCCATCATTGTGGAAAGGCAGGGCTGACATGATCCAGATCCGCGACACCCCGTTACCGCCGCGCGGCAAGGCCGTGGGGATACAGACCCTCGACATGACCATGCGCTTCGGTGGCTTCACCGCGCTCGATCATGTGTCGATCGACGTGCCCGCAGGCTCTTTCCATGCTTTGCTCGGCGAAAACGGCGCCGGCAAGTCGACGCTGGTGAAATGCATCATGGGTTTCTATCACCAGACATCTGGCTCGCTGTCAGTCGAAGGCCGCGAAGTGACGATCGACTCGCCGAAGGATGCGGCAAGCTACGGGCTCGGCATGGTCTACCAGCATTTTACGCTGGTGCCGTCGCTGACCGGGGCCGAGAACCTGGTGATAAGCCGCGCGCAGGTGCCTCCTGTCATCAACTGGGCGAAAGAAAACCGAGATCTCGCCTTGTTCATGGAGCGGATGCCCTTCAGGATACCCCTCGACCGTCCGGTGCGCGAACTCGCCGCCGGCGAGAAGCAGAAGCTCGAAATAGTCAAGCAGCTCTATCTCGGCCGCTCGTTTCTGGTGCTCGACGAGCCGACCTCGGTTTTGACACCGGCAGAGGCCGACGAGATGCTCGGCCTGGTGCGCGGCATGACCGAACGCGGCGAATTGACCGTGCTGATGATCAGCCACAAATTCCACGAAGTGACGAAATTCGCCGACGCCGTCACCGTTCTGAGGCGCGGCAAGATGGCCGGTGGCGGCAAGGTCAGCGACCTTACTACCAAGGACATGGCTGCCATGATGATCGGCGACGTCAAGCTCGCCAAGCTCGACTCCCGTCTGCCTGTCGATGACGCGGCGAGGTCGGTGCTGACGGTGAGCGGTGTGCGGGCGAAGGATCGGTCGGGATTGAAGAGCATCGATATCGAAGACCTGAAGGTGCATGCCGGCGAGATCGTCGGTATCGCCGGGATTTCCGGCAACGGACAGAAGGAGCTGGCGGAAATCCTTGCCGGCCAGCGTCCGCCTGAAACCGGCAGCGTATTCGTCATGGACAAGGCCTACGGCGCGACGCGACAGGAAACCCGCAATTACAATGTCCGCTTCATTCCCGAGGAGCCGCTCACAAACGCCTGCGCGCCCAGGATGACGGTTGCCGAGAACCTGGCCTTCCGGACCTTCGACGTCAAACCGAAGACGGGTGAGACGGCCGCCTGGCTGGACAAGGCATCAATGCGCCAGCGGGCGACGGCGCTGATTGCCGATTTCAAGGTCAAGACCGCGTCGATGTCATCGCCGATAGCCTCGCTGTCCGGCGGCAATGTCCAACGCGCGGTGCTCGCCCGGGAACTCACCGGCGAGGTCGATCTGCTGATCGTCTCCAATCCATGCTTCGGTCTCGATTTTTCGGCGGTCGCCGAAATCCGCGCCCGCATCATGAGGGCCCGCAACGCCGGCACGGCCGTGCTGCTGCTCTCCGAGGACCTCGACGAGCTGATGGAAATGTCGGACCGGATCATGGTGATGTCCGAAGGCAAGCTGGTCTACGAGACACCGATCCGCGATGCGGATATCGGGGTTATCGGCGCCCACATGGCGGGGCACCACTGATGCGAGAGATAAGAGCCCAGCCCTTTCCATTCCCCCTGAGGCGCGAGCGGATCGCGCTCGTCGTCATCGACATGCAGCGCGACTTCGCCGAACCCGGCGGCTTCGGCGAAAGCCTCGGCAACGATGTTGGCCGCATCACCAGAATCATCCCTGACGTCGCCAGGCTGATCGAAGGATTCCGGACGGCCGGACTGCCGGTCATCCACACGATGGAATGCCACAGGGCGGATCTGTCCGACCTGCCGCCGGCCAAACGCGACCGCGGCAATCCGAGCCTGCGGATTGGCGATCTCGGACCGATGGGAAGGGTTCTGATTGCCGGTGAGGCCGGGACCGCCATTCTCGATGCCGTGGCGCCCATCGGCGATGAAGTGGTGATCGAGAAGCCCGGCAAGGGCGCCTTCTATGCGACAGCTCTCGGAGAGATCCTGAAAGCGCGCGGCATCGAACAGCTGGTATTTGCCGGCGTTACAACGGAGGTCTGCGTGCAGACGACGATGCGCGAAGCCAATGATCGTGGCTACGAGTGCCTGCTCTGCGAGGAGGCAACGGAGAGCTATTTCGAGGAATTCAAGATGGCTGCCATCGCGATGATCCGCGCCCAGGGGGCAATCGTCGGCTGGACGGCCCATCTCGACGATATTCTGGAGGGACTGACCCATGGCTGAGACGACACGCGAAAGCCTTACGTCCGGTGGCTGGAAGACGCTTGAGTTCGGTCCTTTCCGGCCGGGAGTGACGCTCCACTGGGTGCAGAATTTCGAGGACGATCAGCCGGGCGTCGCCCTTTTGAAATACGAGGCCGGTGCCTCCGTGCCTCGCCACCGCCACATGGGGCTGGAAACGATCCTGGTGCTGCAGGGTGTCCAATCCGACGAAGCCGGCGACTACGGCCCGGGGAGCCTGGTGATCAACAAGATCGGAACCGAGCATTCGGTCTGGTCCGAAACGGGATGTGTCGTGCTCATTCAATGGGACCGGCCTGTGAAAATTTTGGAAGAGAATGACAATGACTGAAGGACAGGCATTCGATCTTGCCTCGCTGCACGCCGCTTATTCCAACGGCTGGACCGCCGCCGAGATGATTGAGACGGTTTTCGCGCGCATCGCCGCCGTCGATGACGCTGGTATATTTCTGCACATCGCCGACAGGCAGGACCTGCTTGCGCAGGCTGCAAAGCTCGGTGATTACGATCCGGTCGCCAAGCCGCTGTGGGGCGTTCCTTTCGCCGTCAAGGACAACATCGACGTTGCCGGCATGCCGACCACCGCAGCATGCCCAGATTATGCCTACCAGCCGCAAACCGATGCCACGGTCGTGCGCCTGCTGAAGGAGGCAGGCGCGATTGTCATCGGCAAGACCAATCTCGATCAGTTTGCAACCGGCCTCGTCGGCGTCCGCACGCCCTTTCCGGTGCCGCGCAATGCGATCGACGCCTCGCTGGTCCCCGGCGGATCGAGCTCCGGTTCAGCCGTTGCCACCGCGCACGGCATCGTCACCTTCGCACTCGGCACCGACACGGCGGGTTCGGGGCGCATTCCTGCGGGCCTCAACAACATCGTCGGCCTGAAGCCGAGCGTCGGCGCCCTTTCGACCACCGGCGTCATTCCCGCCTGCCGCACGCTGGACTGCGTTTCCATCTTCGCGCTGACTGCCGACGATGCCTGGAAAGTGTTTTCCATCGCCGCGACCTACGATCCTGCGGACGCCTATTCGAAAGCGATACCCGTGACAGGCCATGGCGCCCTGCCGCCGGTGCTGACGATCGGCGTTCCGGCTCGTGAAGACCGGCGTTTCTTCGGCGATGCGTCCATGGAAGCTGGCTATGAAGACGCGCTGTCGCTGTTCGCAAGTCTCGGCCACCGACTGGTCACGGTGCCTTTCGGCGACTTCCACAAAACCGCCGATCTGCTGTATGAGGGCGCCTGGGTGGCCGAGCGCTACGCTGCGGTCAAAGATTTCTTCGACAGCAGGGAGGAAAGCTTCCACCCCGTGACCCACAAGATCTACGGCGGCGCGAGGTCCCTGTCTGCCGCCGACGCCTTCAACGGTCTCTATGCATTGCAGGCGTTGAAGAAATCAGTCGCGCCGCTGATTGCCTCCGTCGATCTCTTCTGCGTGCCGACGGCGCCCCGTCACTACACCCGGACAGAACTGGAGCAGGAACCGATCCGCGAAAACAGCCGGTTGGGGACCTACACCAATTTCGTCAATCTACTCGACATGTGCGGCATCGCCGTGCCGACGGGCAAGCGGGATGACGGATTGCCGGCAAGCGTGACATTGCTCGCCTCCGCCGGCAAGGATGGGCTGACGGCCGCCCTTGCGGCAGAAATCCAAAGAGCAAGCGGATTGACGCTCGGCGCCACCGGATGGCCGCAGCCGCCGGCGATGCCGATGGAAGCGTCCATCGAACATGACGCAATCGACATCGTTGTGGTCGGCGCCCACCTCTCCGGCATGCCGCTCAACATCCAGCTGCGTGAGCTCGATGCACGATTTGTGCGTGAGGCGGAGACATCAGCCGACTACCGGCTCTTCAGCCTTGCCGATCAGACGCCGGCCAAGCCCGGCCTCACTCGCTGCCCGGAAAACACCGGCACAAGGATTGCGGTCGAGGTCTGGCGGCTCACCGCCGCCGCCTTCGGCAGGTTCGTCGCCGCCATTCCTCCGCCGCTCGGTATCGGTACCATTGTCCTCAGCGACGGCAGCCGGACAAAGGGATTCCTGGTCGAGCAGATCGGCCTTGAGGGGGCCGAGGACATCTCGACCTATGGCGGCTGGCGTGCCTTCGTCGAAAGGGAAAGCGCGAAAGCATAGAACCCGCCATCGTCAGGGTTGCGCGCAACGCTTACATCAGGCGCAACCCCCTCTGGCGTTTCAGACCGCCTGCGTCCGTGCGCATAACATAGATGTCATCCAATGGGAGTCCGGTGCCGTAGAAGTTCGGTGGACGAAACGAGCCTTCGGGTTTGGGTCCCTCACAGACGGCGCCTGTCGCTCATTCTCACCTCGGATTGCGCAAACCGGAATAGCTACGATTGAGCGGGTGAACCGACTGGCGCTTGCAACGGGACGTAGATGGCGTAGTTTTCCGACAGTCCCTTTTTATCGTTTGCTTCCCCTTTCTATTCGTCCTCCACTCAAAGGATAAACGGATGTTTCGCGACCTCAACAGTTACCAGCCACGCAGAGAGCCACAGCCGGAGAAGAAATACAGGCAGTTGACGGCCAAGCAGGAGCGACTTCTGATCATTGTTCTGGCTTTCAACCTGTTGATGGCGCTGGTCGGGCCTTTCTGCGGATCGTCGGTGCTGGAAGGCATCGTTTCCCTGTTCCGGCTGCTCTGACGACGCGACATCTTCCAAGGATCAATGCATTCGAGCTGCGGGGGTGGCTGGCGCTTGCGGCACGTCGACTTGGTCCCTTTCGGCAGCCGCGGCAAATCTTCGTCCGGCAATCGAGTAGACCATCGGGATCACGAACAGCGTCAGCAAGGTTCCCAGGGTCATGCCGCCGACGATGACGAGGCCGATCTGCTGCCGGCTTTCGGCGCCGGCACCCTCGGCGATCGCCAGCGGCACGGCGCCCAGAACCATGGCGCCCGTCGTCATCAAGATCGGGCGGAGCCGCACTACGGCTGCGTCGATGATCGCAGGCAACCGTTCGTCGCCCGCCTGTTGCCGCTGGTTGGCGAATTCGACGATGAGAATGCCGTGCTTGGTGATCAGCCCGACCAGCGTCACCAAGCCGATCTGCGAGTAGACGTTCAGGGATCCCCCGGCCAGATAAAGCGCGGCCAATGCGCCGGTCATCGATAGCGGCACGGTCACCATGATGATCAATGGATCGCGGAAGCTCTCGAACTGGGCGGCCAGCACCAGATAGATGAAGCCGAGCGCCAGCAGGAACACGACCAGCAGGCTTTGACCGGACGCACGGAATTCACGGCTCGGACCGGCGACATCGGTCTGGACCGTATCCGGCAGAACTTCCTTCGCCACCGTCTCCATGAAGGCCAGTGCCTCGCCTGTCGAGGCGCCAGCGGCAAGATTGGCGGAGATTGTCACGGCGCGAAGCTGGTTGAATCGCTTCAGCTCCTGCGGCGCCACGGTCTCCTTGACCGCGACCAGATTCGAAAGCTGCACCATCTCGTCGGTCGGCGACTTCAGGAAGATGGTCGAAAGAGTGGAGGGCGAGGTGCGATCTTCGGCCGCCAGCTGCACATAGACGTCATACTGCTCGCCGTCGTTCTCGAAACGCGTGACCTGCCGGCCGCCGAGAAGCGTCTCCAGCGTCCTGCCGATCACGGAGATATCGATGCCGAGATCGGAAGCCTTTTCCCGATCGATGTTGATGGTCATCTCCGGCTTGTTGAGCTTG
>Ga0207650_10001960_pt1 | contig 14467 bp, 10 predicted proteins | sample KBSS63metaG_FD_184325 | JGI IMG/M metagenome (GOLD analysis project Ga0207650, IMG submission 184325) | Switchgrass rhizosphere microbial communities from Kellogg Biological Station, Michigan, USA - KBS S6-3 metaG (SPAdes) (version 2) | ecosystem: Host-associated > Plants > Roots > Rhizosphere...
GAGTCGGTACTCGATGACGCGAAGCGGGAGGCGCCGGAATTGATGAAGCGCGCGGGGATAAGCGAATAAGCGGTAGTACCCTAATTTAAGGTTTACTCTGTGTCTGCCTCTGTGTTCTCTGTGTCTCCGTGGTGGATTCACTTGGGTAAACATCCACCACAGAGACACAGAGATCACAAAGGACGCACAAAGATTTTTCAGATCAGCACTACTGGATAGATTGAGCGAGGTTGGAAAAAAGGGGCGGTAAAAAAGAGCTGTGCCAGCTCGAAGGTAGCGACTGCGGGGGGCGCGATCGGCGGCCGAGCTGGCACTGGCGGGCACTTTCAATTTTGAATCGGATGTCGTCTTTCAACCGGACTGACGTTTGGGCGCCAACCCCATCCTCAACGCGTGGAATTATACACCTCTCATCCAATCCGTCAACGAAATTCTGTGACTAATCTGACAAACTCTGAAACCCGCGTGTAAGTTGACCTTCTGGAGTCAACTCCCTATACTACGCGGTCTTTCCTACCGGGCGGCCAGGTAGCTCAGTTGGTAGAGCGCGGCCCTGAAAAGGCCGGCGTCGGCGGTTCGATTCCGTCCCTGGCCACCAAAAATCTAGTAAATAGTGAATCGTAAATCGTGAATAGTAAGGGCTCCTTGTGGGTGGCACTGATTCATCCGGGCCTTGAAATGTTCAGGTGAAGAGGGGAAAAGGGGAAGAGGGGAAAGGGTAATCGGGAAAGCGTCGAAGTTTCCCCTGTTACCCTTTTCCCCTTTTCACCCTTCTCTAGTGGCGCCAGTAGCGTTTGATGCGTTCTTCGAGAAGCGGAAAGGGCACGTATTCAGCGGTCCTGCCGGCGCGACGCAGTTCTTCCACCATACGCATGGCACCGTCGGCATTTCGGGTATGCACCAGAATTGTCGAGGCGGGCTGAAGCTCCGGATTGGCAGCCAGCCAGGAAGCGATAGCGTAGCCGGTGCGCTCGTCGTCGCGGCTGTCGGTGTTGTAATGCTCGGGGTGAAGGTCGTGATCCAGGAATATGGCGTCGTAAGAATTCGCTGACAGAAATTCGCGCGCCCGCTTGACAGTATCTGCTACATCCACGAAGTCGCCTTTGAAACGATGCGAAAACCAGCGATGACGCCTTTTGTCGTCGTCCAGCAGAAAGACGCGAATGGGATGGCGCTCGGCCTTCACCCGGTTCAGTCCAAGTTTGCTCAGCAATGAATGCCACAAACGCATATCAGTGTCGATAAAGCCTCCGGTCATATAACAATAGTCCACCCTTGCAAAATTTGAAAATACGTAGCCAACTTACGAAGGAAATATCACGGTAGTTTGGCGCGGACAATTCAGACATGCATTGGCCACGGAGACAGGAATTAGCCGCGGATGGACACGGATATGAGAAAAAGAAATGTAGAAGCCTCTTGAATTCTTGTACTTTTCTGATCCGCGCTCATCTGCGTAAATCCGCGGCTTAAAACTACTCATCACTGCTCCCGTCGTTGCTGCGATGCTATAATCCGGCTCGACTCGTCGCATACAGTTCATAATCAACCGCCGTCATCAATGTCATCAGATAACTCCGACAACAAAGTAATACGCTTCGCCAGCGGTCTACACGACGTCAGTCGCGACCGGGAGAACACAACCAGTGCGCGCGATGTCGTTTGCCAGTTTTGCTTCGGCACCGGCACGAGGTTAGAACCGGGAAAAGGCGCGATCATTTGTGACTGCCGCCGCTCGAACCGAGCGGGGCGCTCGCTTGATGCGGCGCGCATTCCACCGCGTTTTCGCGAGTGCGATTTCCACAATTACTACCCGAAGAACGATTCTCAATACTTCGCGCACAACTTCGCCAGCCGTCTGGTTGAGGAGTATCCGGCAGTTGACGCCGGCCTGCTATTCATGGGCAGCGTCGGCGTCGGCAAGACGCACCTGGCTATCGCCATACTGAAAGATTTGATCGAGAAGAAGGGTGTGACTTGTTTGTTCTACGAGTCAGGCTCGTTGCTCAAAGCGATTCAGGATTCGTATAACCCGATTTCGCAAAACTCAGAAATGCGCGTGCTGGCTCCGGTGTACCAGGCTGAAGTGCTCGTACTCGACGAGCTTGGCGCGACAGTCCCGACCAACTGGGTGCGCGACACGATGTATCAAATTATCAATACGCGCTACAACAATAAGAAGCTCACGATCTTCACGACCAACTATTTAGACGAACCGCGGACCGCTGAGACCAATGATGAATCGTCTGAGCCGAAGCGCCGCCGGACTTTCGCCGCCGATCGAATCCAGGAGATGACGACGTTGGAAGAGCGCATCGGCACGCCGCTGCGCAGCCGCTTATACGAAATGTGTAAGAAGGTAATGATCGATGGAGAAGACTATCGCAAGCGTCTCGATCAGCGTCGCGCTGACTCAACTACCGCCTGAATAACTCACCATTCGTCGTTAATTGGAGCTCTGTGCATCCTTCGTGTTCTCTGTGTCTTTGTGGTGAGTTAACCCGCATATCCACCACAGAGACACAAAGAACACAAAGGATGCACAGAGGAAAAAAAACCGAGATCAGTAGTTTGTATGGCGAATTTCGTCGGCTCAAAGTTGATATGTATAATGCTTCGACCGCACTACGTTGTTCGCGCTGAGCTGGCGAGAACGGCAGGCAAGGATGCCTGCGCTCCCAGCGTGCGCTTTGGTAAGCTTTGCTCTCGCTAAATGCCTAAACGCACTGATATCCACAAAATCTTAATCATCGGATCCGGTCCAATTGTTATTGGGCAGGCCTGCGAATTCGACTACTCGGGCACACAAGCGTGTAAGGCTCTGCGGCAAGAAGGCTACAAAGTCATCCTGGTGAATTCGAATCCGGCGACGATCATGACCGACCCGGAAACCGCCGACGTCACTTACATCGAGCCGCTCACCGTCGAAGCTATCAGCGCCATCATTCGCAAGGAACGTCCCGACGCCTTGCTGCCAACCGTCGGCGGCCAAACAGCTCTCAACCTGGCGATTGCATTGGACGACTCCGGCGTGCTGGCAGAGTGTGGCGTGGAAATGATCGGCGCCAAGCGTGAGGCGATTCGTGTCGCCGAGGATCGCATGCTGTTCAAGCAGGCGATGGACGAAGCGGGACTACAAATGCCCCGTGGCGGTTTTGCAAAGTCGTGGGACGAAGCGCAGCAGATTGTCGAAGTCACCGGCTACCCAGCAATCACCCGGCCATCGTTTACGCTCGGCGGCACCGGCGGCGGCACGGCCTACAATCCTGAAGAGTTTGAAGAAATCGTGCGAGCCGGACTGGCGGCCTCGCCGATGCATGAAGTCCTGATTGAAGAATCGATTCTGGGTTGGAAAGAGTTTGAGCTCGAGGTGATGCGCGACCTGGCAGACAACGTCGTCATCATCTGCTCGATTGAAAACTTCGATCCGATGGGCGTGCACACGGGCGACTCGATCACGGTGGCGCCGGCGCAAACGTTAACCGATCGCGAGTATCAAACGCTGCGAGACATGGCGATCGTGATCATCAGAAAAGTCGGCGTCGAGACCGGCGGTTCGAATATCCAGTTTGCCGTGAACCCGGAAAACGGCGACATCCGTATTATCGAGATGAATCCCCGAGTGTCGCGGTCTTCGGCGCTCGCCTCCAAAGCTACCGGCTTTCCCATCGCAAAGATCGCGGCGAAACTCGCGGTCGGCTACACCCTCGACGAAATTCCCAACGACATCACGCAGAAGACGCCTGCTTCATTTGAACCGACGATCGATTACGTCGTGGCAAAAATTCCCAAATGGGACTTTGAAAAATTCAAAGAAGCCGAAGACGTGCTCGGGACGCAGATGAAATCGGTTGGGGAAGTGATGGCGATCGGGCGCACGTTCAAGGAAGCGCTGTTCAAAGGCCTCAGGTCGTTGGAAGCCGTCAAGCCTTTGCGGCTCGAGGACGTTTCTGACGATGAACTACAGCGCAAGCTTGCGCGCCCGAATTCGCAGCGCTTTTCCTACATCACTTACGCGCTCCAACACGGTTGGCCCATCGCTGAAATTTATCGTCTCTCTCGCGTCGACCCCTGGTTCCTGGAGCAGCTTCAGGACGTGATGGAAATTCAAAAGGGCATCGAGGGCCGCAAACTCGAGGACATTTCTCCGGAGCTTTTGCGTTCGTTCAAGGAGGTCGCCCTCTCGGATCGCCGTCTCGCTTACCTGACTGAAAAATCGGAAGACGAAGTGCGCGCGCATCGCAAGAGTCTCGGCGTGGTTCCGGTTTACAAACGCGTCGACACTTGCGGCGCCGAGTTTGAATCGTTCACCCCTTACCTCTACTCGACTTACGAAAGCGAAAGCGAAGCGGCGCCCACCGATCGACGCAAGATCATGATCCTCGGCTCCGGGCCGAATCGGATCGGGCAGGGAATTGAGTTTGACTATTGCTGCTGCCACGCTTCGTTTGCCCTCCGCGATGCCGGCTTTGAGACCATCATGGTCAACTGCAATCCGGAAACTGTCTCGACCGACTACGACACTTCCGATCGTCTCTACTTCGAGCCGCTGACGTTTGAAGATGTGATGAATATTGTCGACATCGAAAAACCCGAGGGCGTGATCGTGCAGTTCGGCGGCCAGACGCCGCTCAATCTCGCGATGCGACTTCACCAGGCAGGCGTTCCCATCATCGGCACCGGCGCCGATGCGATTGATCTCGCAGAAGATCGAAAACGCTTTGGCGCGTTGCTGCGAGAGTTGGGCATCCCGCAACCGGAGAACGGCATGGCGGCGACCGGTGACGAAGCGAAGCGAGTGGCGGCGGAGATTGGATATCCGGTGCTGGTCCGGCCCAGCTATGTGCTCGGTGGGCGCGCGATGGCGATCGTTTACGATGAAGAAAGTTTGGACGAATACGTGCGCAACGCTGTCGGCTTCACGCCGGATCGGCCCGTGTTGATTGACAAATTTCTTGAACGCGCCGCGGAGTTTGATGTAGACGCCCTCGCGGATGAAAACACCTGCGTCATCGCCGCAATCCAGGAGCACATCGAAGAGGCCGGCATTCATTCGGGCGACTCGTCGTGCGTGTTGCCGCCCGTTCGCATCGATCCGGAGCATATCGAGACCATGCAGCACTACACGCGTCTGCTCGCCACCGCGTTGTCCGTTCGTGGCTTGATGAACATTCAGTTCGCGATTAAGGACCATCGCGTTTATGTGCTCGAAGTTAACCCGCGCGCGTCGCGCACCGTGCCGTTTGTCTCAAAGGCGACGGGCGTTCCCATTGCGCGAATCGCGGCCCTCGTGATGGCCGGACAGCCGCTCGCGAAGTTTAACTTGCCTGAAAATTTGACGGTGAGTCGCTTCTTCATCAAGTCGCCGGTATTTCCATTCGCCAAGTTTCCCGGCGTCGATCCGATACTCAGTCCGGAAATGCATTCGACTGGTGAAGTGATGGGGGTTGGTGAAACTTTTGGCGAAGCTTACGGCAAGGCGATGATTGCCGCCGGCTTGTCACTGCCGCAGACCGGCACGGCGTTCATCAGCGTCAACGAAGCGGACAAAGGACAGGCAGTGGTGTTGGCGCGCAAGCTGGCGCGGCTGGGGTTCGAGATCGTCGCGACGCTGGGCACGGCTGATCGTTTGCGCGAGGTGGGATTGAAAGTTGAAAACGTCTTCAAGGTGAACGAAGGACGCCCGAACATCGTGGACCACATCAAGCGCGGCGAGATTGCGCTCGTGATCAATACGCCGCTTGGTCGCGCCTCACACTTCGACGAGCAGGCGATTCGCCGCGCGGCTTTGCAGTACAACGTGCCATGCGTGACGACCATGACCGGCGCGCAGGCGATTGTGGAAGCGATCACCGCGCGCGGAACTGAGCCGGTGATGAAGGTGCGCTCGCTACAGGAAATGCACGCGGCCAGCGCGGCTGTGCGGTGAGAGAGAATTTCGGAAAGCGATGAGCGTCATTCATGCTTTGATGAGATCGCTTTTGATGAGCGCCGGGGCTGTGACAGATGTGCAGTTAGGTCGCGGCTGTGCCGCCTTCCGTGCGGTAAGGCTCCGCCTTACCGGGGCGAATCTTTCCCAACGTTCGAGGCTACGCCTCGAAGCAGAGGATTTCGTGGGTCAACAAATTCAGAACGGGGAGCGGTAGCGACCTGGTAAGCCTCGGATAAGCGATAGTCGGGTTGAGTCGTTCTTCATAGGTTATTTATTTCGAGCTTCACTCAGGGCGCTACCGCTCACCGTTCTGAATTTGACGACCCATTCAAGAACAGGTTACCGCACGGAAGGCGGTAAAGCCGTGGCGAATGAACAGCAAGCGGGGAGAAAATCTTTGGAAATCAACAGCAAGGAAACGGTCAAACGCATTTTGGACGAGTGCAAGACAATCGCCGTCGTCGGTCTCTCTTCCAGTTCAGGTCGTCCATCATTTGGCGTCGCGTCGTACATGAGACGCAACGGTTACAAAGTCATTCCGGTGAACCCCAACGAGACGGAAGTGTTTGGCGAGAAAGCCTACCCGGGACTCGCAGACGTTCCCGTCAAGATTGATCTGGTGGACGTCTTTCGTCGATCCAGCGAAGCCGGACATGCGGTTGACGAAGCAATTGCGCTAGGTGTGAAAGCGGTTTGGCTGCAGGAAGGTGTGATCGACCGGGCCGCGGCTCAACGCGCCGAAGATGCAGGATTGCTGGTCGTCATGGATCGCTGCTGGCTGAAGGAGCATGCGCGCTTTTCACGCTGAAGGCGTGAAAGAAAGTAGCCAGGGGTAAGCGCGTTAGCGCGCCACCCCTGGATCGCCAATCAAAACCATCTTCGCCCTGAAGGGGCGACAGAAATTTCACTCGATCGGCCCGACCCAAAATTAAATGCCGACACCAATCCGCGCAGTCGTAATCACCGTCAGCGACGCCTGCTCACGCGGCGAACGCCAAGACGCCTCCGGCGAACTGCTCGCACAACTTCTCAAAGACCTAGGCGCGGAAATCATCGCCACCCAAATCCTCTCCGACGATCTCGACCCACTCACCGACGCGCTGAAGCAATTCGCCGATCGCGACGACGTCAATCTAATCATCACCACCGGCGGCACCGGCTTCGCCCCACGCGACAACACCCCTGAAGCCACGCTCGCCGTCATCGAACGCGCCGCCCCCGGCCTCGCCGAAGCCATGCGCAACGAAACACTCAAACAAACACCCATGGCCATGATCTCGCGCGGCGTCTGCGGCATTCGCTCCGACACGCTAATCGTCAACCTTCCCGGCTCACCCAAAGCCGTCCGCGAAAGCTTCGCGGTAATTGCACCAGTTCTCAAACACGCCATCGCCCTTCTCGCCGGCGCTCCAGGCGGCGACTTGCACTAGATCCTTCCATCGCCTCCCTCGCGTTTGTGTTAAGCTTCGCGTCTCAGACATTCGGCCTTGGATCTCTCGGCTAAGGCGATTTTCCTTGTCCTGCCGTCGCTCCTGGCTACTTCATCTATGAGCCCGTCAGCTAAGAGAACCACCCTCGTCCGCCGCTCTGTCGTTGAACTCGACTTGGTCGGGTACAGCCTTGTCGCCCGCGATCTGGAAAAGCAGACGGATGCAACTGTGGTATTCCATCTCAATGACCAAGTTCAAGGCTTTGTCGATGACGGTCTCCGCGAAGCTGGCTGCGCCCGCAAGAATGTCGTCAATGGCACGGCTGGCGACAACGCCCTGCTTGCGTTTGAGCGTGCTTCCGAGGCCCATCGCTTTGCCGAAGCGGTGCATCGCGCCACGGCGAAGTACAATTCTCTCAAAACCGATCCCGCGGCGCATCGCCATTTTCGCATCGGCATCTCGACCGGAGAGATCGGAGTTCGCGGCAAAGAGATTTCAGGCACGCGCATCATCGACTCCGTGCGACTCGAAGGTGCGGGCAAGAAGGGGCACATCCTCATTGACGAAGCTACCTACGAGGAACTCCCCGCCAAATTTCAGCACCACTATCGCAGCCCCGAAGTAGTCAAGGACAAACAGAACAACTCTTACCGCGTCTATCGTTTTGTCGTAGTTGAAGCTGATGATGTCGGTGGGGTCACACCTGCGCTAGCTGCGGCGAAAACAGATTCGGTTATGCCTGGCCGCTCCTCAATCCCGGCGGACATTTCGCGCATTATCAAATACGCACCGGTTGAACTCATCGGACGTGAAGCGGAAACCAAGCTTCTTAACGACGCATGGGCTCAAGTCCAAAACCAGGAAACAAAGCGGCCGCACATTCTCACCTTCGTGGCGCTCGGCGGCGAGGGCAAGACATCACTCGTTGCAAAGTGGGCGGCGGACCTCGCATTCGCCGGTTGGCCAGGTTGCGACGCTGCCTTCGCGTGGTCTTTCTACAGCCAAGGCACACGCGAGCAACTGGCCGCTTCCTCCGACCTATTCCTCAAAGAAGCGCTCACTTTCTTCGGAGACGAAGCAGACAGACAATTCGCCGCCAGCCCCGCCGGTGCGTTCGAGAAGGGGCAGCGCCTCGCTCGCATCGTGGGCCAGCGGCGCAGCCTCCTCATTCTCGACGGTCTCGAGCCGCTGCAATACTCAGCGTCCTCAACGGCTTTCCAACCGGGCGAACTTAAAGATCAGGGCATCGCGAAACTTCTTAAAGACTTGGCTTCGAACAATCTTGGCCTGTGCATCGTCACGACGCGAATAGAAGTGCCTGACCTTAGTGCGTTCAAAGGCGGAGCGGTGATCGAGACCGACCTCAAGCGCTTACCCCGGGCCGCGGGCGTAAGTCTGCTCAAGTCGCTGGGTGTGAAAGGTAGCGAAAGACGCTACCGGTCGCTAAAAGAGAGCGACCCAAACGGAGAGAAGGTCAATGAGTTTGAAAAACTGGTCGAAGATGTGAAAGGTCACGCGCTCACGTTGACCCTGTTTGGCGGATTCCTGAAGCGCGCGTTCAACGGCGACATCCGCCAGTGCGACCGCGTGAAGTTTGAGAAGGCCGACGAGAAGATCGATGGCGGACATGCGTTTCGGACCATGGCGGCCTATGAGCGATGGCTGTTGCGCGACGGCGGCGACGAAGGCCCCCGCGAAGTGGCCGTGCTGCGGCTCATGGGACTGTTCGACCGGCCCGCCGACGCCGGCTGTCTCGCGGCCCTGCGAAGCGAAAGCATCCCCGGCCTCACCGAACCGCTTGCCGGATTAGCCGACGACGATTGGGAATACTGCTTAAGCGGCCTCGAAACCGCGAAGCTACTTACGGTGAACCGCGACGCGTCTGGCGCGCTCGTCTCGCTCGATGCGCATCCGCACCTGCGCGAATACTTCGCACGGCAACTGCGCGAGCAACAACCCGACGCGTGGCGCGCTGCCCATAGGCGGCTCTACGAATACCTCCGCGAGAGTACGAAGGAAGGTGACCAACCCACCCTCGAAGACCTCCAGCCGCTATATCAAGCCGTGGCCCACGGCTGCGAGGCGGGGATGATTGAAGAAGCGCGGGCCAAAGTTTACGTGGCCCGAATCCTTCGAGGTCAAGAGTTATACAGCGTCAATAAGCTCGGCGCGTTCGGGAGTGACCTTGGAGGAATCGCGTGTTTCTTCGAGAAGCCTTGGAGCAAAGTTCGAGCTTCGCTCAGTCCAACAGAACAAGCTTGGCTGCTTGAAGCCACCTCCTTTGAATTGCGCGCTTCGGGTCGATTGAGCGAAGCACTTGAGGCAACGCGGTCTAGTAGGCAGCGCTACGAGAAAGAGTCGGCCTGGCGAAAGGCCGCTCTTCTTTCGAGCAACCTGAGCGAATTGGAGCTTATGCTGGGCGAGGTGGCTGTGGCGGTGGAAGACGCCGAGCAGTCTGTGACGTACGCCGACCGCAGTGGCGATGCGTTTTGGAAGATGGCTAGTCGCTCCAAAATCGCCGACGCCCTGCACCAGGCTGGCCGCCGGGCCGAGGCGGAGACGCGCTTCCGCGAGGCCGAGCAAATGCAGGCCAAGGACCAGCCCAACTATCCGCTGCTTTACTCGTTTCGCGGCTTCCGGTATTGCGACCTGCTCCTTGCCGCCCCCGAGCGCGCCGCATGGCAAGTGTCGTTAAATCCTACATCGGAAGTCCGAAATCCGAAATTGATAGAATCCTGCAGCGCCGTCTCGCGGCGCGCGGCGCAGACACTCAAGTGGGCCGAGCAAGACCTCGGCCTTCTCGACAACGCCCTCGACCACCTCACGCTGGGCAGCGCCGGGCTCTACGAAGTCGTGCTTGCGTCGGGCGCTTTGCCATTCAAAACTCAAAACTCAGAACTCAAAACTTCGATTGACGCCGCTGTGGACCACCTACGCCGCGCTGCCCACAACGAGTTCGTCGCTCGCGGCCTCCTCACCCGCGCCTGGCTGCGATTTCTCACCGGCGCGCGCATCGGTCCCGATAGCGCACAGGAGGATTTGGATGAAGCGTGGGAGATTGCCGAGCGCGGGCCGATGCGGTTGTTCATAGCGGACATTCATCTTTATCGCGCGAGGCTGTTTCATGAGGTGACGCCGTATCCGTGGGCCACAGATGCAGACAGCAATGCTCGTGTGCCGAAAGACGATCTCGCAGCGGCGCGTAAGCTGATTGAGCAGTGTGGGTACTGGCGGCGGAAGGAAGAGCTTGAAGACGCGGAAGAGGCGGCGAAGAATTGGTAGATTTGGAGTGCGCTGACGTGAGCACCCCAGCGCGGCTGCCGCGCTGGGGACCCCGCCAGTCAGCGCTTTGGTTCGGCGGCGGCCTTGCGGCCGCCTCAAGTCCCGTTAGGGACAAAATGTTTATAGAATCCATCGCTGAAAAAATCTCTGAGCTCCGTAGGAGCGAAATGTTTTCGCCCGGCTTTGCCATGAATGTTTCGCTCCTACGGAGCGAAGATGTTTAAGAGCAATCGCTGCCTATAAACATTGCGCTCCTACAGAGCGGCAGCACAGCGAGTGAACTCTGCGTTGACATTGATCGATGCCGCCCTTAATATTTTTTCGCAACGCTAAATTTTTCAAACGCATCATTCACATACTATCGTAGGGGCACGGCATGCCGTGCTCCTACCAAAGCAAAGAACTTGACCGGGTGTAGGGGCGGACCTGCGTGTCCGCCCTAGCGGATGAGGGCGGACACGCGGGTCCGCCCCTACAATCTCAGAACGTGCGCTGAGTCTCGATAATTCAAATGCTGTTTCAGGCATCGACAGAACTCGCGACAGCCGCAACCGCACCGCACATCGGCGCGCCGGTGACGGCGTATTGGCCGGTGATGATCTTTTTTGTCGTGGCCGTTATTTTCCCGGTGTTGCCGATTGTCCTGGGAAGATTCCTGCGGCCGGCTGTGTACGGCAAGGGAAAGATGCGTCCCTACGAGTGCGGCATCGATCCGACTACCGACGCCCACTCGCGTTTCACCGTTCGTTACTACATCGTCGCCATGCTGTTTTTGATCTTCGACGTGGAGACGATCTTCCTGCTTCCCTGGGCGATCATTTTCATGGGCGACGATTTTTCGTTCACGAAGTTTGCCCTCGTCGAGATGTTTGTCTTCATCGCGATCCTGGTCGTCGGCTATTACTACGCCTGGCGCAAAGGCGCGCTGGAATGGGCGTAAACGTGTCGGGAGTTTCAAGTTCCAAGTTTCAGGTTTCAAGTTCGGAAATCTTGACTTGAAACCTGGAACTCGAAACTTGAAACGATTGAAAAATGGCTGAACACGAAGAAGGTTTTTTACTTACCCGATTTGACTCGCTGATGAACGCGGTGCGGCGCACCGTGGGCGCGAAGGCGATGGACATGGGCGCGCCTGTCGTGAACTGGGCGCGGGCCTCGGCACTCTGGCCCATGACTTTTGGACTCGCGTGTTGCGCGATTGAGATGATTGCTACCGGCGCCGGACGTTTTGATATCGATCGTTTTGGCGCTGGCGTCTTCCGTCCCAGTCCGCGTCAAAGCGATCTGATTATTATTGCCGGCACCGTGACCTTAAAGATGGGTCCGGTGGTGCGGCGAGTTTACGAGCAAATGCCGGAGCCGAAGTGGGCGATCGCGATGGGCGCCTGCGCTTCCACCGGCGGCCCATTTGATTCTTACTCAACCATGCAAGGCGTCGATCGTTGCATTCCCGTTGATGTTTATATTCCCGGTTGTCCGCCGCGGCCGGAGGCGTTGCTTTACGGGCTGATGCGTTTGCAGGACATCATCAAGCGCGAAGCGCCGTCAGCTTATATTTTCGATTCGGACGGCACGGTGCATCGTGAGCAGTCGCTTGATGATGGTGAAGCACTAAGAGACAGCGAATCGACTGCGGCTGCGGTCGTTTGAATACTCGCTAAACGTAATCAGAACACTTCAAGAAGGCGTGAGGAAGATCGAGTGAATCTTCGTCGCGCCTTTATCCTTTTGTAAGTCCGCGATGAATCGAGTGACCAGGTCGCTACCGCTCCAACAGTAATCTCTGTGCTGGGATTGGAAGCAAAACCCGGGCAGTAGCCCGACCGTGAGGGAGGGCTTGGATTCGACAACGAAGCCCTCCCTGACGGTCGGGCTACTGCCCCGGCCTGCTGGCAACACAACCCGCAGGACACCACCCGTTCTTGTTGCTGTATATCGCGACCAGTTCATACACTTAATTTTTTATGGAAGAAATTTTATGGAAGAAAAACGAGCGCACCGCCGTCTAATGGGTTGTAAGGCAAAGATGGAGGAGCGATGGAGCAGCGCGCGGTAATGGCGGAACCGATTGTTGACGACCGCGTAATCAAGGCCTGTCAGGCGGGTGACCGGGAGGCTTTTCGTCTGCTGTTTGAGAGCTACAAGGATCGAGTGTTTTCAATCGCGGTCTATTCCTTCGGCGGCGATGAAGCCGCGGCGAGCGACGTTTCGCAACAGATATTTCTCAAGCTGATAACCAGCATCACGCAGTTTCGCGGCGACTCGGCGTTTACCACCTGGCTTTACCGTCTCGTCGTCAATGCCTGCACGGATGAACAGCGAAAGCGCCGGCGTTTTCTGAACTTTGGGAAATCGATTCCGGTGACTGTTGTTGGGGAGAGAAGACCGCAGGAGAAGCGTTTCGCGAAACTTGAGCTGGCGGATTCGGTGCAGGCGGCGATCCAGGAATTGAAACCGAAACTGCGGATGCCGATCCTGCTGAGATACGTGGACGACTTGTCGTACGAAGAGATCGCGGGCGCGCTCGGCTGTTCGAGAGGCACGGTCGCATCGCGCCTCAACCGCGGGCATCAAGCGCTGGCGCGGAAGTTGGGCCATCTCCGCAATGAAGTTGTTTTGGGAGAGTAGCAATGTTTTCCGAGCACGTTAGCAAAAAATTGTCGGCCTACTGCCACGGCGAAGTGGACAGTGGCGAGTCGCGCCAAATTGCTGAGCATTTAATCGCGTGCAACTGGTGTCGAACGCAGTATGAAGAGATACGGCTGGGAGTGAAGCTGGCCCAGCGCCTGCCGCACCTGTCGGCTCCCGATCCACTGTGGTTCGAAGTGCAGGCTGGACTCGCGAAGGCGAACGATTCTTCGGTGCGCCCGTTTTCCTTTGGCGGTTGGCGGCCGCAGCTTGCGGGTGTTATGGCCGGGTTGGTTTTAGTCATAGCAGTCGGCGCGTTCTGGTTCTACTTGCGCGAGACGCGGCCGTTTTGGGAAGTGGCCCGGCTAAACGGCGCTCCGCGGATTGGCTCGTCGCTGATGAACGAGAAGGGACGGCTGGCGGTGGGCCAGTGGTTGGAGACTGACGGCGGCTCGCGCGCGCAGATCGACGTCGGCACGATTGGACAGGTTGAGATCGATCCAAACACACGCGTGCGGCTGGTGGAAACAAAAGCGACCGAGCATCGATTAGAGCTGGCGCGCGGAAAAATGAGCGCGCGCATCTGGGCGCCGCCGCGGCTGTTCTTTGTAGACACGCCGGCCGGCGTTGCGGCGGATCTGGGTTGTGCCTATACGTTGGAAGTTGACGACGAAGGCGCCGGACTCTTGCATGTCACTTCCGGTTGGGTAGCTTTGCAACTGAAGGATCGGGAGTCGATGGTGCCGGCGGGCGCTAGCTGCGCGACGCGTCCCGGCATTGGTCCAGGCACTCCCTATTTTGACGACGCCACCGAAGTGTTTCGACGGGCGCTGGCGCGATTGGATTTTCAACCGGGAACCCAGGCGACAAAAATTCCCGACCTCGACCTGCTGCTTATGGATGCGCGTCCGCGCGATACGCTAACCCTTTGGAATTTGCTCGGACGCGTCGAGGGTAACGATCGTGTTCGAGTGTACGAACGCATCGCCGGATTTTCGCCGCCGCCCGAGGGAGTTACGCGCGAAGGCGTGCTGCAATTGAACGAGCAGATGTTGCAACTCTGGAAAGACAAATTGGAGACGACCTGGAGTCAGCAATCTTTTGGGCGCCTGGGAAAGGCCTGGATAAAGATTTGGACTGGGGCACTGGGAAGAGTGAAAAGCGTGGAAGGCAAAAAGTAGACATCAAGTCCGAA
>Ga0207650_10001964_pt1 | contig 14432 bp, 12 predicted proteins | sample KBSS63metaG_FD_184325 | JGI IMG/M metagenome (GOLD analysis project Ga0207650, IMG submission 184325) | Switchgrass rhizosphere microbial communities from Kellogg Biological Station, Michigan, USA - KBS S6-3 metaG (SPAdes) (version 2) | ecosystem: Host-associated > Plants > Roots > Rhizosphere...
CTGAGCGCGGCGACGAGCTCGCGGTTCAGGCGCGCGACGATCGGCTTCGGCGTGCCGGTCGGAACGAGCACGCCGTACCAGCCGATCGACTGGAAATTCGCGATGCCGAGCTCGTGCATCGTCGGCAGGTCGGGCAGCGCCGGCGAACGCTTGAGGCTCGTGAGCCCGAGCGCGCGCAGCTTGCCGCTTTTCACGTGCGCGACCACGGGCGTGATGCCCGGGAACATGAGATCGATCTGGCCGCCGAGCAAATCGATCAGCGCGGGCGCGGCGCCCTTATACGGAATATGCGTGAGATCGACGCCGGCCGCGTTGCGGAAGAGCTCCGAGGTCAGGTGGATCGACGTGCCAATGCCCGACGAGCCGTACTTGAGCTTGCCGGGATTGGCCTTCGCATACGCGATGAATTCCTTGAGGTTCGAGATCGGCAGCGATGGGTTAATGACGAGAATGAGCGGCTGCGTGAACGCGAGCGAGACGGGCACGAGATCGCGCTGCAGGTTGTACGGCAGGCGCTTGCCCGCGCTCGAGTTGATGACCATTGCGACGTTGCCGAGTAGCAGCGTGTATCCGTCGGGAGTGGCCTTGGCCGCCATGTCGACGCCGAGTATGGTGCCGGCGCCGTCTTTGTTGATGACGACGACGGTCTGGCCAAGGCTGCGCGTGAGTTTCTCCGCGATCAAGCGGCCCAGCACGTCGGCGGGGCCGCCCGCGGAAAACGGCACGATCATGCGTACCGGTTTGTCCGGATACGTCTGTGCGAACGCGGCGGCGCCAGTACCCAGGGCGAGCACCAGTGCGCATAACGCGGCGCGTTTCATCGGCCTTTGAACTCCGGCTTGCGCTTGTCGCGGAACGCGCGGCCTGCTTCCTTACGATCTTCGGTGTCGACCAGCAGTGCGAGCAAATCGGCCTCGTATTTCATGCCGGCCGCAAAATCCGCTGCGGTGCCTTTGCGCATCGCTTCCTTCGCGAACACGACCGCGAGCGGCGCATGGCCGGCGATGTGTTCCGCGAGCGTTTGCGTCTGTGCGGGCAATTGCGCGCGAGTGGTCAGGCGCGTGATCAGGCCGATGCGCATGGCTTCGGCCGCGTCGATGCGTTCGGCGGACAACAGCATGTCGAGCGCGCGCCCCATACCGATCATGCGCGACAGACGCTGGGTGCCGCCGGCTCCCGGCAGCGTGCCGCGGCTGACTTCGGGCAACGCGAACGTCGCATCGTCCGCGGCAATGCGGATGTCGCACCCGAGCGCTATTTCGAGCCCGCCGCCGAGACAGTAACCGTGGATCGACGCGATGAGCGGCTTCTTCGTTGCATCGAACGCGTCTATCCAGTGGCCCTGCAATCGCGCCTGGCGAAATTTTGCGGGCGTGGGGGCTTCGGTAAAGCCCTTGATGTCGGCTCCCGCACAGAACGCGCGCTCGCCGGCGCCTTTGATCACGATTACGCGCACTGCGGGGTCGGCATCGGCCGCACGCAACGCCGCGGGTAGCTGCGTGCGCACCTCCTCGTTGATCGAGTTCATCGCCTGCGGGCGGTTGAGCGTGAGCCACGCTACCGCGCCGCTGCGCGTCGTGAGTACCGCCGCTTCAGTCTGGGCCGCCATGTCTTTCAGTGCTTGTGTCCGTGAAATTCGGCGGAGGTCGCGATCGATGCGGCAAGATCGGCTTTGAGCGTGCGATTGAGCAGCGCCTTGTCCGCGGCGTAGGCGGCGGCATCGAAAGCGCCGAGCGCCAGAGCCGCTTGCTGCGCCGCGGCCTGCAAGTTGGCTGCCGTCACGACTTCGCGCACGACGCCGCGCGTGTGCGCTTCAGCGGCCGGCATCCAGCGCCCGCTCAACACGAGATCCGCGGCGAGTGCGCTGCCGAAGCGGTCCTTGACGATCGCCACGCCGGGCAGCGCGGGCAGGCCCTTGTTGATCTCCGGCAAAGAGAAGCGCGCAGTGTCGGCTGCGATGACCGCGTCGCACAGCAACGGAATCATCATGCCGGCGCCACACGCCGAGCCGTTGACGGCGGCGACTATGGGCTTGCGGAAATCAACGAGCGCCGTGAGCGCGGCGGAAAACTCCGTGCGGCGCTTCGCTTGGTGGGCGGCAGCGTCTCCGGGCGGACTCGACAGGTCGGCCCCCGCGGAAAAATTCCGTTCGCCCGCGCCGGTGATAACCACCGCGCGCACGTCCTCGCGCGTGGCGGCTTCTTTTAGCGCCCGGTTGAATTCCGTCAGTACCGGCAGCGACAATGCATTGGCCTTGTTTGGCCGGTTGAATGTGAGCCACATCACGCCATCCTGGTGGGTGACGAGCAGTTCGGCTTGATCGGTGGTCATGTTGTGGGCTCCTGCTTACGGATGATGAGCGCGTCGACGACGCGCACGCCCGCGCCGGGCTCGAGCACAGTCAAGGGATTGATATCGATTTCGGCTACGGTATCGGCGTGGTCGTGCGCCAGCCACGACAGCCGCACGATAGTGTCGCACAACGCGTCGAGGTCGCGCGGTCGCGCGCCGCGCACGCCGCCGAAGATCGGATAAGCGCGCAATTCGCGCAGCATCGCGAGCGCGTCCGCGGCCGTGAGCGGCGGAATGCGGTAAGCAATGTCGCGCAGCACTTCGACGTGGATGCCGCCGAGAGCGGCGACCACGACAACGCCGAACGTGGGATCGCTTGCGACGCCGAGCATGACTTCGACGCCGCCGGGCGCCATTTCCTGCACGAGCACGCCGTCGAGCCGGGCTTCCGGTTGGTAGCGGCGCGCCGCCGCCATGACTTCGTCGAACGCGCGCGCCACCTCCGCATCGCCGGTTACATTGAGACGAATCGCATTGGCTTCAGTTTTATGGGGAATGTCCGGCGACTCGATTTTTAAAGCGACCGGTTTGCCGATGTCGCGCGCGCTGCTCGCCGCGTTCTGTGTATTGGTCGCGAGCCGCTCTTGCGTGATGTGCAGCCCGTAGGCGGCAAGCACTTCCTTCGACGAGCGTTCCGTCATGTTGCCGGCGCCGGTGGCAATCAATTCCTTAGCTTGCGCGACGTCGATGCCAGCGGGCCGCACGGGCGGCTCGGACGCGGCTCGCTTGTGCGCGCGCAAAAATTCGCCGTAAGTCATCGCTGCGCGCACCGCCTTCAGGCATGTCAGCGCATCGCGATAGACGGGCAGACCGCGTGCGACGAGCGTTGACGCGACGACCAGCGGGTCGTTCGGGCAATACCCGGTCCACAAGACGGCGACCGCCTTGTCAGTATTGTCGGAGAGTTTGACGACGGTTTCGATTGCGGGCACCGTCGGCGCCACGAGCACCGGGATAAGCACGTCGACGCCTTCATCCAGTGCTACGACGTTGAGCGCGTCCTCGAACAGATGCTTTGAACCTGTCAGCGCCGAAGTGAGATCGGTCGGATTGGATACCCCGGCGAAGTCCGGCATCAGTTCGCGCAGCCCGTTAACGGTCTGGTCCTGATAGGGAACCCAGTCGATACCGTTGGCCGCGCCGAGGTCGGCCATCAACACCGAGTGGCCGCCGGAACCGGAGAGCGCGGCGGCGCGGCTGCCGCGCGGCCATTTGCGCCGGCGCAAAAGCTTCGCGACTTCGTACAGTTCGTTGCAGTCCGTGACGCGCAGCACGCCGTATTGGCGGAATGCCGCATCGTGCACTTCGTCGGCGCCGGTGAGCGCGCCGGTATGCGATGCCGCCGCGCGCCGGCCGGCGTCGGTGCGGCCGAATTTCAGCATCACGATCGGCTTTTCGCGGTCGGCGGCGTGCCGCGCGACTTCCGCGAACTTTCGCCCGTCGCGAATCGTCTCGACGGCAACCATGATCACGCGGGTGCGTTCGTCGTCGATCATGAAGCGCATGAAGTCCATCGCGTCGAGATCGGCCTCGTTGCCGCAGCTCACTTCGTACGTGATGCCGAGCCCGGCCTCCTGCGCGCGCCACATAATGTTCATCTGGCCCAGACCGCCGCTGTGGCACACGAGGCCGACGTCGCCGGCCGGCTTGCGCGGGCCCTTGATCGCGGCGGTCGACGCGAACGCGAACGCATCGACGAAATTGATGAAGCCGTTGCAATTGGGCCCGAGCAAACGGATGCCGTTGGCGCGCGCGAACGCGACGATTTCGTCCTGCAATGCGCGGCCGGACGCTTCGCCGGTTTCGCTGAAGTTCGAGGTGAAGATGGTGGCGAAGCGCGCGCCCCTGTCGGCACATTGCTTCAGCGTGTCGAGCACGCGATGGGCGGCGATCACGATGCCGACGTGATCAGGCGCCTCTGGCAGCGCGCTTACGCTCGGATAGCAGGGCTGGCCGAGCAGCGTCGCATAGCGCGGATTGACCGGGTAGACACGCCCTTTGTAGCCGAACTCGAGCACCGCGCGCATGACGCGGCCGCCGAATTTGGATATGTCCTCGGTGGCGCCGACGAAGGCGAGCGACGCCGGGTTGAAGAACGTCGCGAGGTCGGGCGCGGGCAGTGTAGTGGACATGGTCGGCCGCTGCCGCGGTGGCTAGGCGCCGAGTTGCTTGACCCAGGCGTCCGCGGTTTTGATTTCGGCGAATTGCGGCAATATCTTGTCGATCGCGAAACGGTGCATTTCGGGGTTGCCGGCGGCACAGCAGTCTTCGATTACAGTAGAGGCGAAGCCCGCATCGTCGGCGAAGCGCGCTGAGACTTCGACCGCATTGTTCGTGGCAACGCCGCACAGCGCGAGCTTCCTGATGCCGCGCCGCATGAGCCAGGTCAGCAGGCCGGTGTTAAAAAACGGATTCGCGCCCTGCTTGGTGATCACCATTTCTTCGGGCAGCGGCTGCAGGTCCGCCGGGAATTCGGTGCCCCAGGTGCCGAGGATCACGGCGTTCGCCGCTTTGAATTTTGCGACACGCGGCGCCACGCTCAGGCTGTCCGCATAATCGGCGCGAAAGCCCAGCCGCACGAACACGACGGCGACGCCGGCTTTGCGCGCGGCATCGAGCACCTTGCGCGCGTTGCCGAGCACGTTCCCGTCGGCAGCGGCTTTGGCGAGCCCCATTGCGCCGAAATATCCCTTGGGATCGACCATTTCATTCTGCAGGTCAAGAAGGAGCAGGGCGGTATCGGTTTGTTGCTGTGACAAGGTTTGTTGCTCCAGTTAAAGATCTGTTTAAGCCTGCTTCGCTGCGAGTGCGGCGCCGCGGCCCGCGAGGCGGCCGAAGACCGCGCCCGACACGAGACCGGTGCCGCTCGGATAGTTGAAGTAGAAAAGCCCGCCGACCATCTCGCCCGCGCAATAGAGTCCGGGGATCGGATGGAAGTGGACGTTGATCACCTGGCCGGTTTCCTTGTCGATGCGCAAGCCGCCGAACGTGAACGTAATGCCGCACGTGGTCGAGTAGCCGTCGTAAGGCGGCGTGTCGAGCGCCTGTGCCCAGTTCGACTTCGGCGGCTCGATGCCGGTGGTGCCCTTGCCGTCCTTGATCACGTGATTGAACGGCACGTCTTTTTTCACGGCCGCGTTGTACTCGCGCACGGTTTTCAAAAAACCTTCCGGGTTCACACCTTCGAGCTTGGTCGCGAGCTCTTCGAGCGTATTGGCGCTGACCTTGGTCATGAACTTGATCCGGTATTCGGAGCGCAAGAGTTTGCTGACCTTGGAATCGAACACCTGCCATGCGAACTGCGTCGGCTGCTGCAGCACTGCGCCGCCGTATTTCGCGTAAGTGAACGAATGAAAATCGGCGCCTTCGTCGACGAAGCGCTTGCCGTCGGCGTTGATCAAGAGGCCAAAGATGTAGCTGTGCTTCTGGAACTGATCGCCGACCGTCACGTCGCCGAACTCGGGCGCATTGCGATCCCAGCCGGTGGCATGACAGCCCGACCAGTTGCCGTAGGGTGCTGCGCCGATGTCGAGCGCCATGTTGAGTCCGTCGCCCTGGTTGAAGCGCGAGCCGCGCACTTTGCAGAGTTCCCAGCCCGGGCCGAGGTAGCGCGTGCGCATTTCGGGGTTCGCCTCGAAGCCGCCGCACGCGAGCACCACCGATTTCGCGCGCAATTCGACCGGATTGCCCTTGTGCTGCGCGCGAACGCCGGATACGCGAGCGCCGTCGAATATCAGCGACGATACGCGCGTGTCGTATTGAATCGTAATGCCGTTCTTCAGCGCCGCTTTGTCGAGATAATCGACGAGGCCGGCGCCGCCGCCGTTGACTTCGATCGGCATGTTCCCGAAGTACACGCGCTTGCCGTTGACCATGCCCGACTGCCGGCCGTGGTTCAGGATGAACTTGGCGCCCTTGGTGCGCAGCCACGCCATGGTCTCGAGGCTTTGGGTGACCAGGATTTCGGAAAGATCGGGATCGGTGCGGAAACTGGTGAGGCGGAACAGCACGTCGAAGAATTCGTCGGTGGTGTTGGAGCCGAAATCGCTGTTGGCGGCTTCCTCGTCGGTGATGTCGGTGACGCGCCGCAGATCTTCGAGGCTTTCGTACGCGAAGCGCATCACGCCGCCGGCGAACCGGCTGTTGCCGCCGTGCTCGTCTTCGGAGGCCGCCTCGAGGATCAGAACTTTGGCGCCGTTTTCCTGCGCGGAGAGCGCTGCGCACAGCGCCGCGTTGCCTTTGCCTACTACGATGACATCGTGTTCCACGTTTTTCAGGCCTCCTGGTTGAACCCGTCTTGGAAAGGGGGTAATCACAAAGCGGTCAGGGCAGGACTTGCAGGTTCGCGGCCGCGGGAGCGGGCGAGTGCGGAGCATGCACGAGCTGACTGTTCTCTAGGCTGTCCCGCCCGTCTGCGCGTGCGTGACAGGCGGTGATTTTATCGCAGAACGCCGGGCGCGGGGGACGCCGGTTGAGTTCGTGCCGCACATCCAGCACAATCGCAGGCCTCAAATTTGTCAGCGTGCGCTTATCAGCGGCGCACTTTCTCCCGGGGAAGCCATTGAATCACCTGAAGCACGCAATTCTGCTGGCCGCGATGTTCGCGTTCGCTGCCACGGCGCCGGCCCAGACCTATCCAGCCAAACCCATCCGCATCGTCGTGCCCGCGGTCCCGGGCGGCGGCACCGACATCCTTGCGCGGCTCCTGAGCCCGCGGCTCACCGAGCTCTTCGGGCAGACCATCATCGTCGACAACCGCGGCGGCGCATTCACAAATATCGGCACCGAGATCGTCGCGCGCTCGGCACCCGACGGCTACACCGTGCTGATCGCAACGACGCCGCACGCGATCAATCCCGGCCTGTTTCCCAAGCTGCCGTTCGATCCGATCAACGATTTCACGATGATCAGCCAGCTCGCGCTGACGCAGACGGTGCTGGTCGTGCATCCGTCGCTGCCCGCCACCAACGTCAAGGAATTCATTGCGCTTGCCAAGGCGCGTCCGGGCCAGTTGACCGCGGGGACCGCCGGCGGCAATTCGGCCTACCTCGCCGTCGAGATGCTCAAGACGATGGCGAAGATCGACGTGCTCAATATTCCGTACAAAGGCGCGGGCCAGGCGTTGAACGACACAGTGGCCGGCCACGTGCAATTCCAGGTCAACACGCTGCTCGCCGCGCTACCGTTCATTCAGGCGGGCCGGCTGCGCGCGATTGCCGTCTGCGGCGCGAAGCGCGCAACCGCGCTGCCCAATGTCGCGACCGTTGCGGAAACGATCAAAGGGTTCGAGTCGAGCGGGTGGTATGCGCTGATGGGGCCTGCCGGCATTCCGCGCGATGTCGTGCTGCGCATACACGATGGATTTGCCAAGGCACTGCGCACGCCGGAAATCACGCGCCGGCTCGCCGAAATGGGCGTTGATGTCGTCGCGGGCACGCCGGACGAGCTCACGCGGCTGATGCCGCGCGAAATCGCGAAGTGGGGCGCCGTCGTGAAGTCGTCGGGCGCGAAAGCGGAGTGAGGACTAAATTTCAGCCGCAGATACACGCAGATACACGCAGATAAAGCAATTTAAAACAGACAACAAAATGATCCGGTATTGAACCGCATCAGGATCGACGTTGCCGCTTAAAAAGGACTTTGAACTATCTGCGTTTATCCGCGTGTATCTGCGGCTACGGGTTTTGTATTTTCTATTAAAAGTCGCGGTACTTGTCCGTTGCAAGCAAACGCGCGATCTCCGTTTTGAGTTCAGCAATGTCGTCCTGATGCAGCGGCTCGAGGTTGCCCATCTGTTCCTTGAACGCCTGCGCAGTCGGGGGCAGCGCCAGCGGGTGGCCGTAGGTCTGAAGCGTCGCCGCGCACGCGCGTCCGTACAAATGTATATGGAGCTCGTGCCGCCAGTTGCCGTTGTCCTGGTAGTTGATCCTGCCGATGTCGATGCCGTTGCGTGTCATGACGGTTTTCATCGCTTCGCCCGCGACCATCGTGAGCTTCATCAGTTCGATGGCGAGCGCGCGAGAGAGATGCGTGCGGTCTTCGACCGTCACCTTCGGATTGATGATCATATGCCCGCCGTCGCCGCGCGAGACATGCGGCTGGTCGGGCGTGCTGATGGTGAAGTTCGGCGTTTCGTAAATCAGGGGCATACGCACGTCGTCGGGTAGTGGCGCCGGCACGCATGTTACGCCTGCGCGCGTCCTTGCGCATGGTTGAGTTTCCGCTTACCTTGCCGCACAATCGCTGCCAAACTCAATCAATCGCGCGGCTGCAAGCACGGCTGACGCGGTTACCTTCCGGAGGATAAAAATGCAGCCGTCGCCGCGCACCGTTCTCGCCTTGATCGCGCTGGGTTTCACCCAGCTCGTTTCGGCCCAAAACTTTCCCGCCAAACCCTTGCGCATGATCATCGGATTTCCCGCGGGCGGCCCGATTGACATCGTCGCGCGCTTGATGTCGCCGAAGCTCGGCGAAGCGCTTGGCCAGCAGGTCATCGTCGACAACCGCGGCGGCGCCAACGGCCTGATCGGCGGTGAAGCGGTCGCCAAGGCCGCGCCCGATGGCTACACAATGATGTTAATCAGCACCGGCACCGCCACCATCAGCCCGCACATCTATCCGAAGATGCCGTACGACGCGCAGCGCGACCTCGTGTGCGTGACGCTGGTGACTCAAACCGGCGAGTTGCTCGTCGTGCATCCGTCGTTGCCGGTCAAGACCGTGAAAGAAATGATCGCGCTGGCGAAAGCGCGACCGGGCCAGATTTCGATCGCGTCGACCGGCAGCGGAGGATTGCCGCACCTCGCGCTGGAACTTTTCAAGCAGCAGGCGAACGTCAACATGCTGCACGTGCCGTTCAATGGCGCGGCGCCCGCTGTCTCGAACGCGGTCGGCGGCCAGGTGCAGGGCGTGATCGCGGATTTGCCTGTCTTGCAGCCGCACATTCAAAGCGGCCGCCTGCGTGCGCTGGCGCTCGCCGCGCCCAAACGCTCGCCGCTGTTCCCCGATGTGCCGACGATGATCGAGCAGGGATTGCCGAAAGTGGAAGCTGTCAATTGGTACGGGATTCAGGTTCCGGCCAAGACGCCGCCGGACGTCATCGCGAAACTGAACGACGCTTTCAACAAGACGCTCAACGATCCGGCGCTGCGGCAGACACTGGTCGGGCGCGGCGCCGAGCCGATCCCGAGCACGCCCGCGGAGTTCGCCGCTTTCGTCAAAGCCGAATACGAGAAGTGGGGCCCAATCGCGAAGGCTTCTGGCGCAAAGGTCGATTAGTTGAGATTTTGCCGCTAAGCGCGCGGACGACGCTGAGGAAAAAGAAAAAATTCTAAACCGCGAAGGATGCGAAGGACGCCGAGGAAAGGCAAGATCAAAATTTGATCTGACGGCCAATGTCAGGTTTCGGGAGGCGTGAACGGCAGGTATTAGGAAGCGCGACTGGCCGGAGCCGCCACCCATTGCGGTCAGTCAGATTTCCCGAAAGCGGACATTCAACGTTCACAGTGAGGGGCGCGCGCCGCTTTTGCGCGCGTCCCTCTCGACTGTGCGGTTAGAGCGCAATGGCCTTCGCCATGGGAAATGCATTCTGCACCCCGTGGACCAAAGTGGGCCCGCCATTCGAAACATAACCGTTGCGCTCGTAGAACGGTTTGGCCGTCAAAGTGCTGGTGAGAAACACTTTATCTAGACCCCAACGACGAGCCTGTTGTTCGAGGGCTCGTAACATGAGCTTTCCAATACCCAGAAAGCGGACTTCCGGGACCAGATAGCATGCCCTGACCTCTCCGTCGCGATGAAGTAAGGCAACAGCACACACCTCGGTTCCATGACCTGCGACCACACAGAAATTTTCCGCAGAAACAATCCAAGCGCGAACGTTCTCTGGCGTCTTGTTCTTGAGCCACGCAGCAAGGATCTCCGCGTCGTTACGATGATCTACGATGCACAGTTCGCGGATGGAACGTCGCAAGACCTCACATGCGCCTGGCGCATCATCTTCCGTTGCCGGACGTACGGTGACCGCCATACCTTTGCGCTCTAACGTCGGAATTCAAGGGCGCGCCGCTCGCGGCGCGTCCACCGCAATGACGGGATAGAGCGCATTGCAACAGGCCTACACATTGACTTCGTACCCTAGCTCCAATTCAGAGGCCGGAAAGCCACCCCGTATACCCCAATTCTCACGCGGAATTTCGCGCAGACATACCTTGACGTGGTTAGGAGGGATTCCGAATGGCTCGAGATTCTTCACAAGCGCCCGATAGAGCGCCTTCTTTGCCTCGAAGGATCGCCCGGTGAAGAGGTCAATGTTCACAAGCGTGTATCGATCGCCAATATCCGGCGGGGTCGCGAACCTGTGCGGTTCGTGAACGACGAGGCGGACGGTTTTGTCCCACACCGGAATCTTCAATCCCTCAATCATCGCGTCGTGGACCGCATTGATGATGCCTATCTCTTCCTCGCGCGAATACTGCCGGCGGACCTCTATCGCTGCATTAGGCATAACGTCTCCTTCACATGCGCTCTAACTTCTTATTAGACGGCAGGGCATGCTTGATAACAGTGCCATGCTGGATAACAGTGTCGTTTTGCTTGATAACAGGGTGCCGGTGCTTGATAACATTGCCGCGCTTGATAACATGGGATTGTCATATTCTTGTCATGTTAAGGCCGATTCTCCGCCCGTTTTCGGCAAATTCCTAGCCCTGGCACGAATGACCGCTATTGGCTGCGGAGCCGGCATTCATCGATAACCGCTTCCGACCCATTGCTGCCAACCACGCCGTCAGAGGTTCAACGACAGGTGACAGCGTGGAGCAGTCGCTCGGCGCAGTTATTGAGGAACGGCTATTCGATTCGTGCGAAAGGTTGACATACTTTTTGCACTCAAAGCTTGTCAACTCAGCCTGGAATATTCGGCTGGGGCGGTGATATTTCAGGGATATAGATATACTTTCCTGGTCTGCCGCCAGACTTTGCGCCGCGGCTCGCATCGTCGATGCGCGTGCAATGGCGCATGAGATCGTGGTTTGCCGCGGACCATTTACTCACCTTTGACAGGAGACTGCGATGAACATGGCCTCTCAATCAGCCGTGATTACGGCAAGGATGTTGCTAGCGGTCCTCGCTAGCGTGCCGCAATATGCTTACGCGCAAACGCCGCAACAAATGGAGTATGAGCGGCAGCAACGCGAGTATAGGCAGCAGCAGGAGCAGCAGCGCCAGGAGCAGCAGCGCCAGCAGCAGCTCATGAATGAGAACGCGCGCCGGCAACAGGAAGAATCGAGGCGTTTGAATACGCCGATGGGCCAAACGCCCGCACCAGCCTATCAGGGGGGCACCCCACAGATGGGGCAGCGAGGTGCGCAGCCACCGGCAGCCCAGTTTGACGCAAGTGCTGCTACCGCGAATGCAAAGTGGGTAGAGCTTGGTAGCCTACCAGCCTACGGCGGCCTGGACATATATTCCGATCCCGTCACTAAGCAAAGGTCTGGCGACCTGGTGAGGATGTGGGAGATGTGGGACTTCAAGACCGCGCAACTAATCGACGGCAAGCCGTTCTTGTCAGTAAAAAATCACTATGAATACGACTGCAAACACGCTCGCAGGAGAATGCTTGGTACTGCCGGGTTTTCTGGGCATATGGGCAAAGGATCTGTCGCTGGCTCCGGCAACAAACCCGGCGCTTGGGTATCTGCGCCTACCAGTGACTATTCGGGAGAACTGTGGCAGGTTGCCTGCGCGAAGAAGTAGCCGCCATACTCCGCTCTACGCATCCGCTGTCAATCGCTATATTCGTCGCATGATCGGCTAAGCGCCAGAGTTATCGTTTGGCCCGCTGAACGTGCGCCGACAATTTGACCGGCGACTATATTGGGTCGGATGTAGCCGATTGATGGCGGAAAAAAGCGGCCATTCGTGAAGTATGCATAGACGACTGTCTGGTTAACTGCCGATAGTAGGTGGACCCAGTTCTGGACACCAACGGCAACATTGGTCGAGCTGCTCTCGTAGGCGAGCCAGTTGGTTTCAGAGCGAAGCAGCCATTTGAATGGCTGCTCTTTGGAACTCACGAAGAACAGCTCCGGCCGTTAGCTGACGATCACCACTGGTTGCTTCCGACCCGAAGCCGACATACGCGCGGCTCGAAATCGGTCATTCAAATCGGTCTCGACGATCGGCGCCGTCACGGCAGTGATCTTGTCCGCCCGAGCGATCATTCAATGACCTCATCCGCGCGCAGCGGCAGCGACTGCGTTCTCGTAAGGAGGAGTGCGAACACTATTTTTCGTAGCATCTGGACTACACACAGTGTGGTTCAAAATACCGCAACACCAAAAGGTCCGTCGCCAGTACTGTAGGGCGATCCTGGGATTGCGTTAAGCGCCCCGTGACCCGATCGATTCCGTACGCCGAGACGCTGTTCGAACGGTAGTTTGTGCAGTAGAGGAACCTTTCACGCCTGTCGATGGCAAGCCCGCGCGGATTCTTACCTGCCGCAAACGGTTGCCCGAGCAGGGGTCGCAACGCACCACTGCCGCGGTCAATGGCAATGAAAAAGCGGACCGAAGTCCGCTTTCCCAGCAACATGGATCTGCTTTCAGCTCTTGCGCCGACGCGCTACGAATCCGAGCAGGCCAAGACCGGCGAGCAGCATCGAATAGGTCTCGGGCTCGGGCACCGCCGCGACCGTGTCGCCGGTGAGCGAGAACACGGCGTTGAACGGGCCCTGGTGGGTGATGTCGGTGCCGACGCGCAGCCAGTCGGGATCGAGGGCGGCATTGCGAATCCAGCTCTGCAGGTCGGTTGACCCGGCCGGGAAAGGCACGCCCGGGGGCACGATCGGCCGCGGTGCCGACAACCAATAGAACTCGCCGGTCGTCAACTGAACTTGCGGGACGAAGAAGTAGTGGTCGGCGGGCAGGTTGAGCGCGCTCGAGAACGAGAGGTTGAAGCGGACCTCCTGGCCCGTCACCGCGCCGTCGCCGCCGGTGAACTGGCCGGGCATCGGGTGGATGCCGTTGAGAACCGAGTTGTTGGCAGTGAACGATGCTTGCACGGACGCGGCCACGAACACCAGCTCCGACGCGGTGGACGAGCGCGTCGCGAACGCTTCGTCGGACGGCGAGTTGACGCGCGTCGGTACCTGCGCGGTCGAGAAGGTCGGCGGACCCGAGGTGCGGCCGACGTCCGAATCGAGCGGGAAGACGCGGTAGATCTCGACCACGACTTCGCTGATCGACGCCAACGAGGCGCCGCCGGTCAGCAGGCCGGTGAACGAGCCGCCGGTGATGAGCGTGTTCTGGGTCAGGACGAAGTCGTCGGCCGATTCGATTTCCGGCCGGCCGGGGCCGTCGGGACGCGACGCGCTGGCGATCAGGCCGTCGGGATTGCCGGTGCTGAAGAAGTACGGATCGGCGCAGGCGGGCGAGACTGCAAGAATCGCCAGTAATGCGGTCAAACAACGAGAGGGGAACGACATCGCGGACCTCCACGGTGAGGGAGAATACGAAATTCAAAACACCTTTCCGCCCACCGGCGACTATATCGCCGGCGATCAAGCCGAACCAGATTTGCGCTTTCTGCGACTCGCTGCCAGCCCCATAAGTCCTAAGCCGGCGAGTAGCATGGCGTAACTTTCGGGTTCCGGAACGGGAACGAAAATGCCGATGCAGCCGTTAGGACAAATATTGTTGCCTGCCACCGCGCCAAAGGGGACGAAGACTTCGCCTGACACGGGATCGACTGCCACGGAATGATCGCCCGGTGTTGTGGCGATGTTTTGTAAAAAGGTTTCCGTTTCTGCGTCAATGATTCCCAGTACCGGACCACCGGGATTGTTGCGCGCGGACAGGAAATAGCGCTTGGTTGTCGGGTCATACCAGACCTGGTCTTCGCCGCCAACCTGCGTAATGATTTTGATCGATCCGTTGACCCCGTCGGCCGCGTGAAGGATCACCGAACTACCCCCATCGCCGCAGCCTACGATCAGATTGCCGCCGGCCCCCGCGGCCAATCCAGTCGGGCCGCATACTCCGCCCGCGCCTAACCCCAAGATCGAGAAATCGAAAAAGTGA
>Ga0207650_10001972_pt1 | contig 14397 bp, 15 predicted proteins | sample KBSS63metaG_FD_184325 | JGI IMG/M metagenome (GOLD analysis project Ga0207650, IMG submission 184325) | Switchgrass rhizosphere microbial communities from Kellogg Biological Station, Michigan, USA - KBS S6-3 metaG (SPAdes) (version 2) | ecosystem: Host-associated > Plants > Roots > Rhizosphere...
AGCGCGGTGTTATCGACGAGCCAGCTGGCGGTTGCGTGGGGCATGAGCGGCTGTGCCACGGGTATCTCCTGACGGCGAAAGGACAGAAACAATAAGGGCCGCCCCTTCCGGTGCGGCCGCGTTCTACCTGTTTAGTCCATGGCGGCCCACAGGGCAAGTGTTAGCCCGTGATCAGGACGATCTTGCCGACATGCTCGCCCGCCCCCATCCGGGCATGGGCCGCACCCGCCTCGGCCAGCGGAAAAGCCTTGTCGATCACCGGCCGCAATTCACCCGCCTCGGCGAACGGCCATACCGTCTGCCGGATTTCGTCCGCCAGCATCGCCTTGAACCCAGCCGAGCGCGGCCGCAGGGTGGATCCGGTGAGGGTCAAACGCCGCTGCATGATCTCGGGCAGGAACACCGTGGTCTTGGCGCCGCCCAGCACCGCGATGGAGACATGGCGCCCATCATTGGCGAGGCAGGCGAGATTGCGCGGGACATAGTCGCCGCCAACCATGTCGAGCACGGCGGCGACGCCCTGCCCCTGGGTCGCGGCTTTGATCGCCTCGACGAAATCGGTACTGCGGTAGTTGATGGCCTCCGCGCCCATCGCCTGCGCCGCCGCGCATTTCTCATCGCTGCCGCAGGTCACGAAGATCCGCATCCCGAACAGGCGGCACAGCGTGATCGCCATCGTGCCGATCCCGCTGGTGCCGCCATGGACCAGCACGCTGTCGCCTTCCGCGATATAAGCGCGTTCGAACAGGTTGGACCAGACGGTGAACAGCGTCTCCGGCAGGGCGGCCGCCTCGGCAAGGGACAGCGCCTCGGGCACCGACAGGCAGTGCGCGGCGGCCGCGAGGGCATATTCGGCATAGCCGCCGCCGGTGATCAGCGCACACACCCTTTGGCCCAGCATATGGGCACCGACGTCCGTCCCAACCGCGGCAACCTCGCCTGCAACCTCCAGGCCCGGAATCTCGGAAGCACCGGGCGGGGGCGGATAGCGTCCCTGCCGCTGCATCACATCCGGGCGGTTGACCCCCGCCGCGCCGACGCGGATGAGCACTTCGCCCGGCCCTGGTGCCGGCACGGGCATCTGCGTCGGTGTCAGGACCTCGGGCCCGCCTGGCTCGCGGATCGCGATCGCGGTCATCATTGCGGGCACATTCGAACTGCCACTCATCGCTGCCCCTCACCGGTAAACGGTATCTCACTGCTTATTGACAGGCGCCCACATTGGGTCAACATTCATCCTATGGACGCGGATGACTTTCTTCCCCGTAGCGGAGCGACCGACCCTCTGGCCTTGCTGGCAAAGCAGGATCTCGATCCGTTTTCGGTCAGCGAACTGGAAGCGCGTATCGCCCTGCTGACAGAAGAAATCGCCCGAGTGAAACAAAAACTTAATACCGCCGTTAACCATAAGGCAAGCGCAGAGGCCTTATTCAGGAAATAGGAGAGTAGGTCAGCCCACGGTGACGCTCAAGCCAACCGCAAGGGACGACCTCATCATCGTCGTAGTATCGGATCGGCACTTGAAGGTGGCGTTCGACGTTCCGACATTGGGTTAGTTGCAACCCGCAACGGGTTGTTGGAGTAGACAGACATGCCATCTTTTGCCTCCGCCCTTGAATCGACGCTGCACAATGCGCTGACCCACGCGTCCGAGCGGCACCATGAATATGCCACGCTGGAGCATCTCCTGCTCGCGCTGATCGACGACGAACATGCCTCCAAGGTGATGCAGGCGTGCGGCGTCGAGCTGGGCGAGCTGGGCGACACCGTCACCCATTATCTCGACTCCGAGCTGGACAGCCTGAAGGTCGACGGCAGCGTGGATCCCTCGCCCACCAGCGGTTTCCAGCGCGTTGTCCAGCGCGCGATCCTGCATGTGCAATCGTCCGGCAAGGAGGAAGTGACGGGCGCCAATGTGCTGGTCGCCCTCTTCTCCGAGCGCGACAGCTATGCCGTCTATTTCCTGCAACAGCAGGATATGAGCCGTCTCGACGCGGTGAGCTATCTCAGCCACGGCGTCGGCAAGGGCGTGTCCGCGCCCGAGCCCAGCAAGGCCAGCGAAAGCACCGAGGAGAAGCCCAAGGCCGAGACCAAGAAGAAGGACGGCGCGCTCGATCAGTTCACCATCAACCTCAATGAAAAGGCGATGGACAACAAGATCGACCCGCTGATCGGCCGCACCGCCGAGGTCGATCGGACGATCCAGATCCTGTGCCGCCGGTCCAAGAACAACCCGCTCTATGTGGGCGATCCCGGCGTCGGCAAGACCGCCATCGCCGAGGGCCTGGCGCGCAAGATCGTCGAGGGCGACGTGCCCGACGTGCTGCGCCCGGCCGTGATCTATTCGCTCGACATGGGCGCCCTGCTCGCGGGCACGCGCTATCGCGGTGATTTCGAGGAACGGCTGAAGGCGGTCGTGAGCGAGCTTGAAAAAATGCCGCATGCGGTGCTCTTCATCGACGAGATCCATACCGTGATCGGCGCTGGTGCGACCAGCGGCGGCGCGATGGATGCGTCCAACCTGCTCAAGCCCGCGCTGTCCGGCGGCGCGATCCGCTGCATCGGTTCCACGACCTACAAGGAGTTCCGCAACCACTTCGAAAAGGACCGCGCGCTGCTGCGCCGGTTCCAGAAGATCGACGTCAACGAGCCGAGCATCGAGGACACCATCAAGATCCTGACCGGCCTGCGCTCAGCGTTCGAGGGCCATCATTCGGTGCGCTACACGCCCGAGGCCATCAAGGCCGCGGTGGAGCTGTCCGCGCGCTACATCAACGACCGCAAGCTGCCTGACAAGGCGATCGACGTGATCGACGAGGTGGGCGCGATGCAGATGCTGGTGGTACCAAGCAAGCGCAAGAAGGTGATCACGCCCAAGGAAATCGAGGCGGTGATCGCGACCATGGCGCGCATCCCCCCCAAGAGCGTGTCGGCCGACGACAAGAGCCTGCTCGGCACGCTCGACACCGACCTCAAGCGCGTCGTGTTCGGGCAGGACAAGGCGATCGAGCTGCTGTCCAGCGCGATCAAGCTGTCGCGCGCGGGCCTGCGCGATCCCGACAAGCCGATCGGCAACTATCTCTTCTCCGGTCCCACCGGCGTCGGCAAGACCGAGGTGGCGCGCCAACTCGCGTCCCTGCTCGGCATTCCGCTCCAGCGGTTCGACATGTCCGAATATATGGAGCGCCATTCGGTGAGCCGCCTGATCGGCGCGCCTCCGGGCTATGTCGGCTATGACCAGGGCGGCCTGCTGACCGACGCTGTCGACCAGAACCCGCATTGCGTGCTGCTGCTCGACGAGATCGAAAAGGCGCATCCCGACCTGTTCAACATCCTGTTGCAGGTCATGGACCGGGGCCGCCTGACCGATCATCACGGCAAGTCGGTGGACTTCCGCAATGTCATCCTGATCATGACCACCAACGCCGGCGCGGCGGACATGGCCAAGGAAGGGATCGGCTTTGGCGACATGAACCGCGAGGATGCGAGCGAGGAGGCGGTGAAGAACATGTTCACCCCCGAATTCCGCAACCGGCTCGATGCCATCGTGCCCTTTGCCTATCTCCCGCCGGAGGTGGTGGAGCGGGTCGTCGACAAGTTCATCCTGCAGCTCGAACTGCAGCTGGCGGACCGCGACGTGCACATCACGCTGGAGAAGGATGCCCGCAAGTGGCTGACCGATCGCGGCTATGACCGGCTCTATGGCGCGCGCCCGATGGGCCGCCTCATGCAGGAGAAGATCAAGCAGCCGCTGGCCGAGGAGCTGCTGTTCGGCAAGCTCGTCCATGGCGGCGAGGTCACGGTGCGCCTGAAGGACGACGCGCTCGCCTTCGAGATCACGCCATCCGCGCCCAAGAAGACCAGGCAGAAGAGCGTGGCCAAGCCCCCCCGGCCGCGTGCGCGCCGGACCAAGGACGGTGTGGCAAAGGATTGAACCTGCCGCGGGTGGCATCGGGCAGGTCGTTGACCTGCCCGATGCGCCTGGGACCGCGGATGTCGTCCTGCTGCACGGTTTCCTGAGTTCGCCGCTCTCCATGTGGTCGATCGCAAAGGCACTGCGGTCGGTGGGCTTCGCGCCCTATTTGCCTTGGTACGAAACCTGGTCCTGCCCCTTCGAAGACACTGTCGACAAGCTGTGCACGGTGCTGTCCGAGCGAGCGATAGGCACAGGTCGAACCGTGCACTTCGTCGCCCATTCGATGGGCGGCCTGGTCGCGCGCGCGGTCATTGCCAGGCTTCAACCGATCCAGATCGGGCGCTTGGTCATGCTGGGCACGCCGAACGGGGGCAGCGAACTGGCGGACTTCGCGGCGGCCAGCCCGATCCTTCGCACCGTCCTCGGCTGCGCGGGACCGGCGCTCGTCACCCGGCGCGACCATCCGGCGATCGCGGCGCTTGGCTCCCCCGACTATCCGGTCGGCGTGATCGCCGGCAACCGTCCCCTGCCCGGCCTGCTGCGCATCCTGCCGATGCCGCACGACGGCAAGGTCAGCGTCGCCGCCACCCATGTCGACGGCGAGGCCGACCACATCGTCCTGCCGGTCACCCACACGCTCATGCCGTTTGACCGCAGGGTGAGGGAGCAGGTGCTCGCCTTCCTCCGGGAGGGCCGGTTCGCGCGCTGATGCAGGCCTTCAGCGCGCCTTGCGCCGCGCACTCGCCTTCAGGATGTCCTCCATCTCGATGATGCAGTCCCGCCCTTTTATGCCGTCCTCACTATTGTCCTCCTGGTCGGCTTCGAAATGCGCCCGCATCTTGTCGGACAGCGCAACAAGCGCATGATAGCGCTCCTCTCCCACCTTCGTGCGAATTGCCTTCAGGCCTTCGTTCAGCGCGAAAAACTCGGTGTCGATGTTCCGATCAGGAAAATATCCGGTCTTATCCTTGAACTTCGGCGAAGAGAGCATCATCGAACCCAGAAAATCCATAATCTCTCCTACGGTCTGAGGGACATAAGGCTTATTTGATCGAGACATATCATTTCCTCGGGCGAGCGATGACATAGGTGCTGTTTGATCCAAGTTGCCTAGGTCTAACGATAATGACAGCATCTGGGCTAAAATCGCTATTGAAGAAGCCACGAACCTGGGGTGTGGATAGGGTCTTGCGGCTGAGTGTAACGTCGAAGGCTGTGTTGCCTACCCGAGCATCCGGGATCCGAAAAGTTTGATCGCTACCTGACGTATCATATTCTCTTCCAACCACTCTAACCTGCTGCCCCTTCGAGATGTCGATCCCGCGTTCATTATAGAGCTCCCTGAGGTCACGTCTGACTGCACGATCGACATAATTACCAATTGCCTCCTCGCGAGAGAGGCGTTCACTTAAGCGCCCAGCATTGGAGAGCGCGACACCTTCATCATAAGCTCTATCGGCGCGCTCTTGCATCAAACGCAGCGTCTCCACCTGAAGCGGACGGGTTTCACCCCTGACGCGATAGAAGGCGGCCGCGCGATCGAGGCGGAGTTGCCTGATGAGATTGGCCTGCCCCTCAACTGTTGTCGGGAAACCCAGGGTATCGAGCCGATAGTTTGGAGCGATGGTCCGAATCTGGCTGATCAGCTTATTCACATGGGCTTCCGTCAATTCGGTGGTCAGCCTGTTGGCAGGACCAGTCAAATCCAAGATATTGTCCGCCACCGCCAGTAGCGAGCCGCCCGGCGAGGCGGCCAAGCCGGGAAACACGCGCTCCAGGGTCATCGGATCGTTTAGCGGAGGTCCGCCATTGCCGCCCATGCCGACACGCGGGTTCGGCCGATATTGTGCGGGCTCAAGCGTCGCCGTCGATTCACTTGGTCTGTAAACTGCATCGGTCGCCTCCCCGGCCGACGTTGAAGAAGTCAGTTCCGGCAGTTTTGCGGTGCCCAGCTGCGTTCCGCGATGCAGACCATGGCGGTTCGAAATAACGACGGGGCCGAGAGAATGTGGGCCTCCAGGCGCGAATGTGAAGCGACCGTTGCGCGGATCGTGATAAGGATTGAATTTCTGTTCGAGTTCATTGGAAGATACGGCGATCGGCAGCCGTTGGCTGGTTCGAATATAGTGCTCGAATGCCAGCCGTTCGGCCGACTTATGCTCAGTCGCGGACTGTCGGTTTGTCAAAGCTCGCTCCTCGTTTCACGAGATAGTGTTGGCTCACGGCCCAGCAGCGGATGAGCAGAAAGCGGGTCTCGGTGCTTTTGGTGGGAGTTGGGGCAGTCTCTATGGGCTGTTAAGCCGAGTGTTGAACAACCCAATTGTTCCTGTTACGTTCCATCTTCGCCTTAGCGGAGAAGAGCGATGTCAGAAATCATTTTCTACACCAACCCCATGTCGCGCGGACAGATTGCCCGGTGGATGCTGGAGGAGATCGGCGCGCCCTATGCGCAGCGCATCCTCGATTTCGGCACGACAATGAAGGCGCCGGACTATCTCGCGATCAATCCGATGGGCAAGGTGCCCGCGATCGTCCATGACGGCCATGTCGTCACCGAATGCGGGGCGATCTGCGCCTATCTGGCGGAGGCTTTCCCGGCCGCGGGGCTTGCGCCGAACCCGGACGAACGCGCTGATTATTACCGCTGGATGTTCTTCGCGGCGGGGCCGGTCGAAGCGGCCGTGTCGAACCATGCCGCCAAGGTGGCGACACCGCCGGAGATGCAGCGGATGTACGGCTATGGCACCTATGAGCAGATGGTCGATGCGCTGGCGAGCGCGGTTGCGGGCAAGGCCTATATCTGCGGGGATCGGTTCACCGCAGCCGACGTCTATGTCGGCGCGCAAATCCTGTGGGGCACGCAGTTCGGGACATTGCCGGACCGTCCGGAGTTTGCGGCATATCGGGAACGGCTCGTGGCGCGCGAGGCCTATGGTCGGGCCAAGGCGATCGACGAGGCCCTGATCGCGGAGATGAGCAAGAACGCAAATTAACCCACCATCGCCGCCAAATAAAAGGCCCGGAGGATGATCCCTCCGGGCCTTTTTCATTGCATTATCAGCTGAGCGTCTGTCAGTCGCGATTGCCCATGAACCGCAGCAGGAACAGGAACATGTTGATGAAGTCGAGGTAGAGCGTCAAGGCGCCCATCACCACCGACTTGCCCATCATGTCCGTGCCGGCCACATAGGCGTACATGCTCTTGATCTTCTGCGTGTCGTAGGCGGTCAGCCCCGCGAAGAGCAGCACGCCGATGAAGCTGATCGCCAGATCAAGCGCCGTCGACTTGAGGAACAGGTTGATGAGCATCGCGACAAAGATGCCGACCACGCCCATGATTAGAAACGTTCCCATCGCCGAAAGGTCACGCTTTGTCGTGTAGCCGAACAGGCTCAGGCCCGCGAAGGCCGCGGCCGTCGCGAAGAAGGTCTGCGCAATCGATCCGCCCGTATAGACGAGGAAAATCGACGAGAGCGACAGCCCCATCACGCCCGCATAGCCCCAGTAAAGGGCCTGCGCGGTCGGGGTGGAAAGCCGGTTGATGCCGAAGCTCAGCACCATCACGAACACCAGCGGCGCAAACATGATGACATATTTGAGCAAGCCGGGGCCGCCCAGAATCTGCTGGGCCATGCCGCTCTGCGCGAAAAGCAGCGCGACAATGCCCGTCAGCAAGACGCCGCTTGCCATGTAATTATAGACTGAAAGCATGTAGGACCGCAGGCCAGCGTCATAAACTGCGGCGCGGCCATCTGTGGCGAGGCCGTTCAAACCCACAGCCGAAGTCGGGGGATCACGCCAATTAGCCATTGCAACTTATCTCCTCAACGCCGACCATCCGTGGCCGGCACGGCTGCAATATCAGGCTTTGCTTATCATTATTCAAGGGAAACCGGACATTGGCCCTGGCCCCGATGATTTGGGCCGAAATGTCCGGTGATAGGGAGGACGTCTATGCGGCTGTTCTTCGCGCTGCTGCCCCCACTCCAACTTGTCGAGACGCTCGGAACCCTGATGCACGGCGTCAAGGGCGCGCGCTGGCAATCCCCTGAGCAACTGCATCTAACGCTGCGTTTCGTAGGCGATGTGCCGGAGATGCTCGCGGAGGAACTGGCGGCGATGCTGCCGTCCAGGATCGGCGAGATACCCGCCATTTCCCTGTCGGGTGTCGGATTTTTCGAACGGCGCCACCGGCCCAATGCCCTGTGGGTGCGGGCATTGCCCCGCGAGCCTCTGGTCCAACTTCACCAAAAGCTCGATCGGGCCTGCCAGACATTGGGTCTGCAGCCCGAGCGGCGCGCCTATATGCCCCATATGACGGTGGCGCGTCTCCCGCGCGATGTCGGTCCGATCGATCAATGGCTGGCGCGCCATGCAGGCTTCAGCGCCGGGCCTTTGCCCTTTCCGCGCTGCAGCCTCATGCAGAGCGTGCCAGCCGGAAACACAAGGCAATATGAGGCCCTGGCTTCTGTCCGCCTGGTCTGAGCGCAATTCAGGCGCCAACAGGCTCGGGCAAACAAAAAAGGGACCGGCCGCAAGGCCGATCCCTCCTTGTTACGACAGCCGTAAACGGCTGGTCGCGCGGTCTTAGGAGCCGGAACCCGGCCCGTAAGTGATTTCCACGCGACGGTTCTGCAGTTCGCGCACACCATCGGCGGTTTCAACGCGCGGACGCGTTTCACCGAATGCCTGGCTGGTGATGACGCCATCAGGGATGCCCTTCGACGTCAGATATGCGCGCGTGGAGGTATTGCGACGCTCCGACAGGCCCATATTGTATGCGGGCGAACCGGACTTGTCCGCGTGACCCGCAAGCATGACCTGCGCATTGCCGCAGCTGGCATAAGCCGACACGGCATTGTCGAGGATGGAGGCTGCGTCAGGCGTAATGTCCGATGCATCCCACTCGAAGAACACGATGTACGGCCCAGGTGTGCACTGCGCGACCGGCGGAGGCGGCGGCGGCGGAGGCGGCGGAGGCGGCGGCGGAGGGGGCGGCGGAGGCGGTGCAGCAGGCTCGCCGAAATTATAGGTCAGGCCGAAGAGCAGCGAGTGCGAGTGCATATCCGTGCTGAACTTGCTGCCAGCCGGTGCGCCATCAAACGCATTGCTGGTCACCAGATCGATGTTGTCGTGATTGAAATAGCGATACTTCAATTCCGCATCGATGTGGCTCGTGACGGGGAAGCGCACACCGGCAATGCCCTGCCATGCAAACCCGGTGTCGGAGTCATTCGTCGTCAGCGAGTAGAGATGGGTACGCGCCACGCCGGCACCGCCGCCGATGAAGCCCTGAAGGCCGTCATCGCTGCCGAAGTCGACCATGGCATTGACCATGAAGCTGAGCGAGCGTGCATTGCCGCGCGTGCTGGCCACAGCCGGCGTCGTGGCGTAGGTGTTGACGTCCGTATAGGCGCGCTTGTAACCAACTTCGCCTTCCAGGCGGAACATGCCGAAATCATAGCCGATGACGCCATCCACGTCATAGCCGGTGTTCGTGTTCCAGGTCGAATTCGAAGTCGGAAAACCGGTGACGGTCGTGTCCATGTCCTCGATGATCATCCCACCAGCGTGGGCACCGACGTACCAACTGTCCTCGCGAGCCAGCGCCGGCGATGCCAACGCGGTCGAAGCGAGTGCGATGGCTAAGCCAATCTTTCGCATGTCATTCCCCTTTCATTATTACACTACGAACTGCACAACACCGTAAGCTGCAGAAAGTTTCGTTGCAAGTACGCAAATCATTTCACCTAGACGAAAACCCCCGAAGTTGGCCGTCTGTACGGGTCCGTACCCGCCTCTAGTGAGATGCGAAAGCTAATAATGCCTTAAGACGCAAGAAGGCCATGTGTCTGCAGCGCCGTCAAAATCGCTACGACCGCCGCTCTTGCCTGGCTGTCGATCACGGCGCCTCCGCTGGGTGCGAGAATGGCGCCCTGTTGCGCTCCAACGACCCGGATGTTCGCAACATAGAAGCCGTCCGCACGGATCGCATCGTCACGCCACGCACTGCCGTCGTGAAGCATAAGCCGGTCGCGGTCGACCACATGGCACCGCCATCCTGCCCCCGGCGCGGCGAAGCGCCAGCCCCCCGCTGTCCATTGCGCGATGTCGCCAGCATGCCCGGTCCATGCGCCATCCGGGGAGGCCGCGACAATCCAGCACGCGCCAGGGGACGGCAACGCTGGCGGCGTTGCGACGTCGGCCGACAGCGCGACCGGCTGGACGAGCCCATCGAGCGCCTGCAGGGCCTCGTTATGCATGACTTCCTTTTGCGCCTGCCCGGCGGACAGAAACGGCAGGGACAGGCGCGCGCTTGTTTCATCGCTCATCGATCATGGCTCCTTGCTACATGCGGTTCGTTCAAAGGGGCAGCGATGCGATCACCGGATCACCGGGGCCGAAGGTGCCGCGCTGCCGCACCTGCAAGCCGAGTGTCGGAGAGCCTGCAAGGGCCTGATCGTCAGCGAAGGCATCCGGCGGGTAGAACCAGAACGGCTCGCTGACAGTCACCGATCTGAGCACATTGCCGTCGGACACGGCCTCCAGAACGTAGGACTCCTGTTCCTCGGCCAGAGGCGCGTCATTCCCGTCGCTCCAGGCCCAACCCAACCGGCTTCTGCGGATCCAGCCAATATTGAAGCCGGAGACAGGACTGCCCTCCACGCGCAGATGGACCGGCGACGGCGGCGTCAATGCCCGCCCCGCAATCGTGCGCTGCACGCCGATCAGACTGGTGTCGCCAATCCCCTGCGCGGCCATCTCCAGGGTGCGTCCGACCAGCATGGGGCTGCCGCTGACGGGGAACAGCACCTCTTGCTGGAGAAGGATGAACGGCTCGCCAGCCAGATGCGCCTGGATCTGCCGTTCCGTGCCACGCCGGCCCCGCAACAGGCGGTTCAGGCGATAGGTACGCGGTCCGATTTCCTCGGCGCCGCCGAATTGCAGGAGTTCCTCGCCAACCATGCAGGCGTTGGCGCCGTTGATCAGGGCCGCATCGCTGACCGGTGACAGTGCGGCGTCGCTGTCATGAAGGACCACATCGACCGATGAGGCGGTATCGATCAACGCGGCGGAGCCGACCGGGAGAATGGAGGCCGTCACCCCCAATATGGCGGCGTGCCTGATCGCACCAATTTGTTCGTAGCTGTCGTCCGCTTCATCCTTCAAAAACAGAACGGTCGAGCGCCACGCCCGGCTCCCGCCACAAGCGGCCGCGAATATCTGCGGCGTCTCCACCAGATTGTCGGTCAGTTGCGGGGTTTCGATCAGCACCAGATGGGTTGGCCCAACGACACGGTCGTGCTGGCGGACATTCTGGCCAGGATCGGCCGTGACGATGCTGTCATGCGTTCCGGATGGCACGGCCATAAGCGTCAGCCGGACCGCGGCGCTCTCCCATTCGAGGGTCTCGATCCGCCAGTTGCCGCCCTGGCCTTCGATCGACACGACATCACCGGGCAGATGGGCAAGTGCCCGCCAGCCGCGTTCCATCATCACCGTGCGGCGTCCCAGAAACCGGCGTCGCAGCAATTGCATCGCACATTGCCGCGCCGCAGTGGCGCCAAGCACCGCTGGCAGATCGATCAGGACTTCCTCGCGGCCAGCGCCCTGGCGCTCGGTCGATTGGATGCCGGTCTGATAATCACGCTCGGGGTCGTAGTAGCGGACCGACAGCCTGCGTGGCACGCGATCGAGAGGCTGGCGTTCTTCCTCCCTGACCGCCAATGCCCGACCGTTACTCGAACGCAGATCCTCGCCCTGCGCAAGCTGGTCCGTACTGGCGATACCGGCGGTCAGGCACAAGCCGGTCGAATCTCCGCGCAGGAGCAAGGCATGGCCATCGAGCAACGGGGAGAGCGCGTCGCCGGCGCTCTCCCCTGCTGCGGCATAGCCATCCACCAGGGGTTCCGGCGACGTGCCTGCAAAGGCCAATGCCAGGCCATCACCGAGCGACGACGTAATCTGGCTGAGCGAGACCGGCTCCTCGTCGGCGATGATTTCAAAGGTGAGCGAGGGGATGCGGTTGCCGAAATCGGCAAGCTGCAAGCCCTCGAACACAGCATAGGCGAAATCCCGGCACGCGGGCGTCACGGCCTCGCCGCATTCCGCGACGATCAGCGGATCGGCCGGCTGGTCGGGCGCGCCATCATAGGCCCGAAAGGCGCCCACACCCGTCTTGAAGTCGCCGGCTTCGCCTCTCAACAAATTGCCCTCCGCCCAGATGCGCCCGATCCCGCCGATGCGCCGCGATGACAGGACAACGGCAAAGCTGGCGGAATAGTTGAATGTCGAAACGCTCGGTTTCCCCTTGCCACCGCCCGATGTCGAACTGCTCTCGATCAGGTCTGTTGCCCAGATGACAGTCCCCGCCACCCGCATGCGCCCGAAAATCTTCGGAACCTGGGAGCCATAGCTCGACGTCTGGACGCGCAAGTCGGCGATGCGCGGGCCCTGCCGACCTGCGGGCTTGAAAATCTCCGCGTCGATGGCCTGGCCAACCATTGCGCCAATCGCCCCGCCGATCGGCCCGCCGACGATAGTTCCCACGGTTGTCAGGATGAGCGTGGCCATCAGGCATTCCCTCCCTTCTGTTCACAGCCGCCAGCGAAATGCCAGCGTGACAATTCAGTCCATTCAGCGGGCATCGGCATCGCCACCACGCGCGCCAACCCCGCATGGGCGTGGATGACGCGGTCGATGGCATCGATGACAAGATGCGGTTGCAGCGCGTTGATCCGGACGACGACGATATCGCCCGGGCAGCAATGCTGGGCGGGCGCGAACCCCGCCTTCCCCTTCCAGTCGCCGACACGCGGCGCCGGGCCGGCGCGCAGCCTGTACGGGGGCGGCTCGTCGACGCGCAGGCCCGCTGCCCGCACACTCAAGAGCGCCAGGCCGACGCAGTCCACGCCCGTGGCGCGGCTGCGCCCATGCAATCGAAATGCCGTTCCCACGAGATCGAGCGCGGCGGCCATGATCCTATCGCCGATATGCATCACGCCCCCGGATACCGGGTGAGCAGATCGGTGCCGGGAAGATAGGGTTCCCCCCTGAAATTACCCGCATTACCGAAACGACTTGAACAGGTCGCAATGCGTTTGTCACATCCCTGCTGAAGCAGCGCCAACGTCCCCGGCGGGATCGATCCGCCCGGTGGCTCCTCGAGCAGCAACAGTCCCGGCTCGGCGCCGACAATGCCTTCCCACAGACCGCTACGGGGTCCGCCGAGCCAGCGCAGACGCCCGTCGACAAAGGGCGCGCCGTCAAGGCCCGCGATCAGAACCTGATCGCCGTCCACGGAGTCCACGCGCAAGATTTGCCGCCGTGGCGCCATATCCACCCGGCATTGCGCGTCGCCCAGTGCGGCCCGGCAAGTCGGGGAGGTTGTCGGCACGATCGCCCCATTGAAGACGGCCTTGCTGCCATTGAGGGTGGCGACGAATGCCCCGTTCTTTTGCCGGACAGGGCCCAGAGTGCCCCGCGCCAGCTCGAACCAGAGGGTGCCCGGCTCCGCCCATTCGGTGAGATACAGTACCACCGCCGCGCCATCCCACCGCCCCTCGGCAAGGTCCTGCGCCGATATCGAAGCGCTGGACAGGGCGCCCTCCACATCCATGATGCTGGCGTCGAGCGTACCGGTCTGGCGGATGGCGGACGGCGCCATGCCCGGCGTCGCAGCATAGGCGAGATTGCCGATCCGCAATGTCTGGTCATGGCTGGTCAGGCCGAGCGTGACGCCATCCCTGCGATCAAGACGCCAGCAAAAAGCGAGCGTACAGAGCGGCTTGGCGAGGATATCTGCGACACTCATTCGCGGACCTCCACCAATGGCACCGACGCCACATCGCCTGCGGCATAGGTCTCCCCGCCGACATCAAGGCTGTCCTGCTCGAAACGAACCGGCACGTCGAAGGCGAAGCCAGCAGATATGATCGCGCCGTCCGCCGGCGGCGTATCGAAGATGACCTGCCCCAGTTCACCCACCTGCCAGCCGGAGACCAGTTCGACGCCGCCAACGGCGACCCGCACTGAACCCGTTACCGGCCGGGTGATCCGGCGGACCTGCGGGTCACTGCCCTCGCCATAATATTTGATGAGCTGGAACGCGCTCGCCGCGCCGTCCCCCTGCCCGAGTCCACAGGGCTTGCGAAGTAACACCCTGAGCCGGCGGCGGTGTGCTGCCATCACGGCGCGCGGCCGGTGGCCCGGCGGGGATGGAGCACTCCCTGCTCCCCGCCGGGCGTCGCCAAATAATTTTGGGCCGTTGTTAGTTGTAGACTCAGAACGGATGAATGTCGGGGATTGGGCCGTTTTCCCGCCGTTTCCGCGAACGTGATGCGGGAATGACCGAGAAGGGTGGTTCTCGCTCCCGATCGTCTGGGAGCGTAGCGGCTAATGTGAGATCACAAAGCAGAAGGAAGTGCCCGCCGCCCTGGCCGATCAGGCCTAGTTCCACTCGGAACGGTTGCATGCACTGG
>Ga0207650_10001975_pt1 | contig 14387 bp, 27 predicted proteins | sample KBSS63metaG_FD_184325 | JGI IMG/M metagenome (GOLD analysis project Ga0207650, IMG submission 184325) | Switchgrass rhizosphere microbial communities from Kellogg Biological Station, Michigan, USA - KBS S6-3 metaG (SPAdes) (version 2) | ecosystem: Host-associated > Plants > Roots > Rhizosphere...
CGGTTCGTCGAACAAGGCTCGCGCGAGGTTGGTATCACCAGCGCATCGACTTCGATCACCACCTTGCCGTTGACGGTGCAGACCGTCGTGAGCGCCACGAGGTTACGCCAGTGCAGCGTGCGCGTCAGGCGGTCGCCGCGTACCGCAGTGCCGCACGAACGATAGCGCCCTCCTCCCACTTCACCCCTGAAAGGGCCTCAAATCGCAACTCGAGGGGAGCCGCAGCGGGTGCTCCGGATGTCCGCTGCAGGTGACGCGAAGGCAGTACGGCGTCGCCCCGAGGCCGCTCAACAACCCGAGGACCTCCTTCGGGCGCCCGAGGCGGGCAGCATGAACGCCCCACGCCGCCACCACCCTGCTGCTCTCATGAACGGCCTCAGTGATCTGCTGGTCGTTGTCAGAACCGATCGGGTAGCCCGCGCGCCGCAGCTCGGCCGGATCGGTCGCCAAGAAGGCGTACAGGTTCACCACCTCCGGACTGCCGTCCCCCAGCCGCTGGGCGAACCCGATGCACCGGCGGACGCTGGGATTGTCGATGTGCTCGTCGGCGCAGCTTGGGTTGAGCATGATGAAGGCCAGCACCGGACCATCGGACCAGTGGCGCCCGAGGCGGTAGCGGAACGTGCGGCAAGGGGAGAACAGCGCGGTGCGGTCCATACACGACCGATGATTTTCGGCGCGGTTGGGACTGGAACCACCGCCTTCACCGCACTTTCCGCCTTCTGGCCGGAGGGTTGGCGAAACTGGCATTGCGCGGCCGACAGTTCTCGGGATTGGAGGCCGGAAACCGGTAAAGGCGGTGAAGCCGGTGGGCTACTCCCGACCGCGCTGTGCGCTAGCGCGCCTGGAACTTGTTTTGAGAGATCCACGCGGCGACGTTGCGGCCGAGTGTCGCGCCATCGACCACCGAGCTCCGGAAGTGCATACCGCCGGCAATTCTGCCAATGGTGATGTCATCGATGAGTGCGCCGACGCTCGTGTAGTGCTGTGAGGTCCCGCTTGCGTTGCTCGTAAAGTCATAGGTGACGTCGTTGGTCCCGAAGAAGATTGCAATCGTCTCAGCGGCGGCGCCTCCTGCACAACCGTGGGCTGCAGGATATTCAGGATGGGCAGGCGTCGGTTGAAACGGCGCCCATGTGCTATCGGCCGTCGTCGCGTCGTTGCCATCCGTGTCTGCAAGCGCAATGGCGCTGAAAGGACGCCAGAACAAGTGGAAGTACTTGGATTCAAAACACGTAATCGACGCGTCCGACTGGGAGACCCAAATCATGGCCGCCAGGCGGGCCTGCTCGGCAAGGCTGCGGTTGCCGGTCATCGAAAATTGACGCATGTTGCGAGTCCAGAAGAGGGGCGGCGGCTCTGTGTGAAACAGCCCAGCGGTCGACTGCTCCGCGGTCCGGGTGGATCCGGTGGCAGCTCCCAACGTCCTCGTTTCGTTGAAGTCCGCTGCGTAGGTGGCACTCGATAGCGCTTGGGGGCCAGGCGCCCGGAACTGCGATGCAGAGGTGAGGGCGAAGGGTCGAACGAATGGCGAGGTCCGCCCGACGATGGCTGGTCCTCGAAACTGCCCGGCGCCAGTGCCTGGCACAAAGGCGGGCAGCGTTTGGATCCGACCGTCATTTGCTCGAGAGGACAGAACCCCGGTTGCGACCTCAACACCAACTGCAACCCCCAACGTTTTCGCGTTTCCATTCGGAATCGCTGCCAGCATGCTGTCGTACGTCGGTTGGTAGAGGGCGCTTCTGGCCGGGAACAGCCCTTTGAGGACGTTGTAGGCCGCAGAGATCGCGGCCGCCTCTTGAGAGGCGCCGGCCGTAATCGCCGCGGGCGTGACCGTGAATGGCGCATAGCCACCGGCAATTGCGACCACGGCGTCGTACATGGCCACGTGCATGGTTGCCAGGTCGAACGTAGTGTTCCCGCTCATTTCCTCGGGAGTTCCCGTCGTCGCGTTGGGCTGCGTTGACGTCGTGGTGGCAATTTCGTTCCAACGCGTCACCGTATTTGGGGTGCCTGCACCCGCTTGGATGACCACGGGTTGAACCGGAGGATCGTCGCCACCTCCGCATGCACTCAGTAGGGCTGACGAGCAGGCGACGACCGAAGTCAGTCGTGCCACCACGTGGGTTATCTTCATACCTTCTCCCTTCGTTCAGGTAGTGTGTGGCACTACCAATCGCTTTATGAACGTGCGGCGCGCTCTCCCGCAGGGACCGCCTGGGCGAAAGGGATCTGAAAAGTGAACTATCGGGGGCGATGCATCCAGGATCGAGTTAGCCGCCCAAGGAGCTTGCTACTACTACTCGCTAACCCAAACCCCCATTTCGAGGGGATGCTGAGAATCAAAGGGTAAATACCTTTGGCCAAGGCACAAGATCGCGGCTCTCTGCGCTGGTGCCGTCTCGTACAAGCATCGGGGTGCATAGGGACAGGGGATGTGACGAACGGAGCGAATGGACGTTCCGAGACGAGCGGAGCGAAACCTTCCCATCATTCGTCTCGTTGCCCTCCCCGTCGCGATTGCCAGCTCAATAACGATGCATTGAAAGGTGCACGTGAATGGACCGGCAGTGCTTCGGCTACTGGTTCCCATCGCGCATTCGCATGCCGCGAATTTTGCCCATCAAAGCCGTGGTGATCGATCGACGCTCCATCGCTGGCAAGCCCGATCAACCCCATGGGTTAAATCGACAACAAGAACTGACCCGATACCCGATGGACATCTGCCGTCGCAACCTGTTGGTGGCGCGAATGGTCAAGAGCGGTTTGAAGTGCGAGTCATGTCGCCAGCGAGCGGTCCTTGAATCTCGCATGGGCACTGCGCCTGCACAGGATGTCGTTCGGAAATCTTACGTCGAGAGTTCGAGATGTCCTTTGGTTATGCACAGAACGAACCGCGTCGGGTGTTCGATCCGCAGATCGCTTGGCCTGCGCCCTTGAAGATCCGTTGCCATCGCAACTCGTCGTTTGCCAGCCTCGCCATTCATCCGTACCGCTCCCCGCGCCCGACATTGCTGGCCTGTTCATCCACCTCGTGGGTCAAAGGTGAAGTGTCGAGAAAAGGCTGCGCCCTCGGCCACTCAGCCTCAGATTCGCCGAGCATCCTTTCCAACCGTTCGACGGATTGAGCCGTCAAGTCCTGCTCGACATCGGAGGAAGTCTGCGGCCGGTCCAAAGAGGGCACGCTCACTGGCACCGTGGGCAAATCATGCTCGAGCTGTCGCGTGAGCGCCGTGAGCTTGCGCCCAAACCACCACCAACATGCAACCAAGGTGACGAGCGCAGTGAACGCGCCGACAAGAGCGGGAACGATCCAATCCACGATGCTGCGATCCGCAAACGAGGGACGGTCGCGTCGACGGGGCTAGTTGAAGGAGGTGCTATCGAAGTGCTGAACACACCCGGGTCGCAGTTCACGCCTCGCCGTGGCGGCGATGGCTTCCGAATCGCTCAACCCCAGCGATCGGTGTACCGCAAATTCGACTACATAGGATCGTGCAAGGCTGAGCGCATCGACCATCTGCGCCTCAGCGCCGGAGGAAGCGTGCGGGCTGCTCTCGACTTGGTCGGAGAGCCAACTCAACGTACTTGCGGTTTCGGAAATTTGCTCCGAATTGCATGCAACTTCCTGCTTGCCCATTTCCCACTCCGGCCAGCATTTCTCTGCAGTTTGCAGTTGCCCAGTACATTCCGCAAGTGGCAACGGGGTCTGATCCCGCGCAAGCACAGGCATGACCGCCTAGACGGTGCGAGAGGACCCCCCCTGTTTAAGGGGGTGGTGTAAATAATCCCATGGAAATCGGCAGCGGGCTTGCTAGCCTTTTCTGCTCTCTGGGGAGGCTGATCATGGCATACGCGCAATACGAACCTGCGGCGCAATTCGCCAAGTTGACGCTGACACCGCGACAGATTGATGTGGTTGCACTGCTCCTGCAGGGAAAGTCGAACAAGGCCATCGCTCGCGACTTGACCCTATCAACCGAGACGGTCAAGGAACACGTTGCGTCCATCCTGCATCGACTGGGAGTGTCTTCTCGAGCTCAGGTCCCGATGATCGTGCATCCGTACTTCGAGTCACTGCTTGCCTGGGACAGTGCCCGTCGCCAATGCACGCCCCGACACTCGTCACCAACTCTGTCTGCACTCCAGTAGGCTCCGGAGCAGGAAGGAAAGCCAAAGCGCCAAGGAAGCCTATGGAGACGCTGACCATCAGCCATTGGAGGCGGGTCTCGGCGTTCCGTCGACTGGACTGGGAAGGTGCACTCGTGTCGCCGTCCATGCGTTTGATTGGACGTCGACATCCGCTGTTTCCGCATCCAGCAAGTGTGGGACGGGGTCTCCCTGAGGGGGTCCATCGGTCCGGCGTTATGCGCAGGTACGAAGCAGTTTGTGTACGTCCCTTTGCCGTGAGGACAGCCCTATGACTGGCGAGTTACACCGACCAAACTGCACGCTCGAACAGGTTCAGAACATGTACAGGGACGATGCGCTCGCCGGTTGCTCCGTCCACGGGATAGTCTTCGAGGCGGAAGTCCCAAGGCACGCCAAGGACCACGACGGCATGGAAGTCATCCGGGGGTCGCGCATGCTCCGGCGATAGCTGCTCGGCCATCCGAACCGTCTCCGGCGCCGAGAAGCCCTCGCGCGCAATCATTCTTGCGTGCTCGAGCGACCCGCAGCAGTGATACAGCACCACGTGCATCCAAAACGGCGCCGCTCAACTGGGCTCGACGCAACAGGAATGCTACTCGTCGGCAGTACGAAGGTCCCCGTTTCGAGGGATACAACCGCGGCCGGCGTGAATGGGGCGCAAGCTTCTTGGGATACTGGCCCTACGGCGTCCATCCAGCCGAGTATCAAGGCGTGCTTCATCGGTCAGTGCGCCGACAGCGTTCGCGTCCCTGGCGCAGATTGTCGACGGGCGCAGAAGCGCGCTATTGCGGGTCAATCGAGCCAACCGTTCGGTAGCTAGCCGTCGATCCGCGGCGAAGTCAGACTTGGCGGCGGCCTGGCGTCTCGCAAGAGTGGGACGTCGAATGCATTTTGCGGGCGCTCGCCTGTGAGAAAGGGCTTCGCAGTCGCTCGGCCAACATTCTTGCTCGTAACCTTCTTGGCGGCCACATCCGGCGCCGGTTTTTGCGCGCTCTGAACCGGGGCCCGCGTCGCGGTCTCGTTTGCCAGGACGCCCTTCGATGCAGCGATCAGGAGAACAGCAAATAGAGTCTTCATGAGAGTCCGGCGATGGCATGTTGGAGAAGCGCAGGAAGGCCTGCTACACGACATCGACCAATGGGCGGAATTCATGAGTCAGCGGCTTTGTGCCACGCCAACACCGACCACTGCCTCGTGACGTATTCCACGCCTCAAACATTCCCTGCCGCCGCAGATAGCTGGCTTCCGCTGCGAAGCGAACACCGAGGTAGGGGATGGCAGATCAGCCGAGTAAAGAGCACTCTGCTCCTCCATACGGACGTGTTCTATACCCAGGTGGGGTTCGCACTTCTTGGCCGTCGGTCTCTCGCGCGGATGACGGACGGCAGGGCCTCACAGACCTTCAGGGAGATGCCCCATGAAGACTGGAGCGCAGATGATTCGCGACTGTGAGGCGTTGCAAAGGCTTGAGCATCTCACCAGCGGCAACTGGCACGACATGGCGGACGCAGACGCGAGATTCATAGCCGATCAACTCGCTGGAGCCGGCCCACTGACCGCCACAGCGAGAACCGAAGCCATACAGGCGGCGAAACGGCTCTTGATCTTCGCTCAGTGGTCCCGCTCGTACGCCCTGGCAGCGATGCTCGTGGCCCGGCGGAAGTGAGCCTAGGCCCGCCTATTCCACGGATCGTTCCCCAAAGGCCTGAGTGGCAGTCGATCCCTGGGCGACCACATTGGTTCGTCAGTACCGACGGGAAGAATCGGTGGATGTACGCACCACCGCTTGATACACCCGTTCCCATCACCCGGTAGAGGTGTCAACAGACCAGTGTGACGCTCGGTCGCGAGCCCCGTGACTATCGTCGAAGTAACTCCAGGCGCGCCGTCGCATCCTTCTTACTCATTTCCATCAGGGCTGCGATAGCAGGCAGATGCCTCGCCAATGGCCGCGTCTTGCCCTTCTCCCAGTTGTGAACGGACTGGTCTGACGCGCCCAAGATCAGGCCGCACTGTTCAGCCGACAGCCCGAGACGCTGACGCTGCGAGGCGAGACCCTTGGCACTGAATCTGAACTTGCCCAGCTCCTGATGAACCTCCGAGTTGGCTGAGACCTTCGATTGGCCATTCGACAGCCGTCGGAGGAGTTGCTCGACGGCATTAGCACGTCGCTTCAGGGCCGCAATCTCCGAGCGATAGACGCTGATTGCCTTCTTCAGCGCCAGCGTCTCACCTCGAACCTCTTTTCGAGCGACGCGCGATATCTCACCCTTTAAGACGCTTGCAACGTTTGGCATTTTGGTAGGTTTTGGTTGCGGAGAAACCAGCATCTTATATGGAATGCACAAACCAACATAGGTAACTGCGTCCCAAACGCCAAACGTCGACTATGAGTCCATAGCGTCGATCGGCATTTCCAAAGTGCGCCCTGGGTTACTCCCTTGGCGCATTTTCTTCGTCCAACAACGGGAGAACCACATGCGCGTCCTCAGCGACACGCCATCCATCAAACACTGAAATCAAGGAGAACCCAGACCCAGCTACTGCGACCCTACTCACCCGCCACCTTCAATTCGGCGCCGAGTTCAACCCCGACAACCCGGCCGACCTGCTCACGGTCATTGTCATCGAGCCGGGCGACACCCTGCAGACCATCGACGCCGCGATGAACGGCTGCTTCCTGACCAACCACTACTCACGTCGGCCACTCGGCGATCCAGCCTTCGAACCCTGCTTCGAGACGCTTGAGGAGTACCCGACGGTGTTCGAGATGCTCTTTATCCAGAGCGATGAGGGACATGCCCTTGCGCTGCTAATACCGAAGACGCCTGCTATCGATCCAGAGCTGCTAGCCCTGTGTGCTCGGTACGCGACTCCTGCAGAGGAGTTGGCGCCGTGACCGGGAATAGCGATCCACCCAACCGAGCCGCCACTGCGCGGCTCTTTTCATTCTGGAGAACCTATGCCATCACTGATTGCTGATCTGCTTGACCGGCTTGACAGCGAACGTCGCAACGAATTCGAGGAGCGAGCAGGGACGATCGAGTTCGACTCGCGGGTGCCACGGGATGAGGCCGAGGCGTACGCATTGATTGACCTGTTGCGGAGCCATCCAGCTGCTCTGGTCGGCATCACGGCGCTCGAGGTGGACCACGACGGTGAGACGGAGACGGTGATCACGACCGATCTCGACATGGTCGATCGCCACTTCGGGCGTGAGTCGCTGGCTCACATCGTCGACCTCGCAGATGTCGTTCGGATCCATTTCGGCGGTCTTGCCGTCATTCATCAACTAGGAGATTCACATGACAACTGATGACATTCGAATTCTGAAGACGGGCACTTGCCCTTCCCTGTCTGGCAAGTCGAAACTGACCTACGAGATCGGCGCCGGACCCGCGTCCGAGATCTGCATGCGCATCACCAAGAACAGCGGTGCAGGGATGTTCGGGAAGGGCTGGGTTGAACTCGAGGGCATCCACAAGCTCGTGAACGACAAGCCGATCACGTCGACAACACTCGCACCGCTGTTCAAGGGTGGCTCGGCAAACTCCGCGGGTTTCCTGCTGGCGGTGATGAAGTACGAGGGTCTGGTGCAGGAATCAGGCCGCGCCTACGAGCGGCTTGACGGAAAGGCATTCTTCGCTGAGATCAAGACGCTGATGGGGACGCCTGGGAAGGCCGCCGCGAAGCCAGCGAAGACGAAGACCGCGAGCCCGAAGCCGGCCGTCTACGTCACGGAGGTGCACGGGCCATTGGTCCCGACGCCACGCAAGCCTGCCAAGAAGTCGGCCAAGCGCTGACAGATTCGCCGACCGGCTACCTCAAAACCGGCGAAGGCGGTGAAGAGGCGGTGCAAATGGACTTGACCCGCTCTCGTGGACACCTGATCGTCACACAACGAGGTGTTCCAGATGGCAAAGTCACAACGCGTATACACGCCGGAGTTCCGGCGGCAGATGGTCGAGCTGCACCGGGCCGGGCGCAGCTTTGACGAGTTGGCGAAGGAGTTCGGCTGCACGTCCTGGTCGATCCGGCAGTGGGTCAAGCAGGCCGATCGCGACACGGGTCGGGGCGACGGCGGGCTGACCACGGCAGAGCGCGAGGAGCTCGTCCGGCTGCGGCGAGAGAACCGCCACCTCAAGGAGGAGCGGGAGATTCTCTCAAAAGCCGCGGCCTGGTTTGCAAAGGAGAGCACCGCGACACCGAAGCGCTCTTCGGATTCGTGAAGGCGAACCAGGCCACCTTTTCGGTACGGGTCATGTGCCGTTTGCTCAAGGTTTCCAAGAGCGGCTTTTATGCCTGGGACGGACGGCCGCTGTCGTTCCGGGCGCGTGTGGATATTGGCCTCAGCGCCAAGATTCACGCGATCCATCGGCGCTCTCGCGGCGCCTATGGCGCGCCGTCGATCCACGCCGAGCTTGCCGACGAACACGCGACGCATGTTGGTCGTAAACGTGTTGCGCGACTGATGCGCACGGCCGGGCTGCGGGGCGTCTATGCCGCGCGCTACGTTCGCACCACGCAAGCTGATCCAGCCGCGCAGCGTCCGACCGATCTGGTCGAGCGGCAGTTCGCCGCACCGGGTCCGGATCGGCTGTGGGTGGCGGACATCACCTACGTGCCGACCTGGGCCGGGTTCCTGTACTTGGCGATCGTGCTCGATGTCTGGTCGCGCCGCATCGTCGGCTGGATGATGGACACGCACCTGAGGACCGAGCTCGTGCTCGATGCGCTCGACATGGCGCTCGCGCAACGCCGGCCCGACGGTGTCGTTCACCATAGCGACAGGGGCTGTCAATATACGAGTTACGCGTTCGGCAAGCGCTGCCAGGAAATGGGCGTCATGCCCTCGGTCGGTTCGGTCGGCGATGCGTACGACAACGCCATGGCCGAGAGCTTCTTCGCCACGCTCGAGCGCGAAGTGCTGAACCGTCGTCGCTTCAAGACCCATGCCGAGGCCCGGATGGCGATCTTCGAATGGCTCGAGGGCTGGTACAACCCGCATCGGCGTCACTCGTCGCTCGGCTACTTGTCACCCATCAACTACGAGAGGAAGCTGCTGATCACGGAGACCGCTGAAATTTAGATATCAACCCGTCCGCGGAAGCGGGGCAAGTCCACTCATGAAGGGGATTCACCGCCGTACCACTTCATTTATTGGCTCGACAGGAGGTAGACGGAATCAGGCATAGGGCGTAAGACCGGATTGAAATGACTATGAAGACCTTGGTGCAGTCGCCGAATCCTTAGTCCACTCCCCGGCAAGCGCAACCGCCGAATCAGCGTCTGCTGCAGTGCCGTCAGCGCCGACGGTTTCCCACAAAGCAGGGTCGACGCTGAAGGGATAGCCGCCGACCATCACGTGCAAGTTGGCGCACCGCGGATCAAGCCGCACTGACTTGATAAGCTCCTGGACGGAATGCAGGTGGTAGCCCATCGTCGTTGAGACAGCCAGCACATCTGCATCCCGATCGACGACCGACTCAATGCATCCGGCGTGCGGCGTGTCCGCACCGCAGAAGTAGGTGTCCCAGCCGGCCATATCGAAGAAGTCGGCAACCATGCGCGCACCCAGCTCATGAAGTTCATCGCTAATGCAGGCAACGACCACACGGTACCCGCAAGGCACGACGGTGTCAGCCCGAGAAAGCAACTGAGCCATCACCACTTGCGTTGCGGCGCTGCAAAAATGTTCCTGCGCAACATTGATCTTGTTGATTTGCCACAACCGGCCAACCTCTTGCAGCGCGGGCTGCAGGACGTGCATGTACAGGTCGCGAACGGATTCACCTCGCTCGACCGCATCGAACGCAAGTCGGCCTCCGGCACTCCGATAGCCGCCCAAGAGCTTATGCACATACTCGCGCGCGAGTGGAGCCAACCGGTCACCGGAGTCCAGGAAGCTAATGGTAGTGGTCGGCATTGCGGGTAACAGGGCAAGTGCGCTGTCCACCATGGCGGTAGCAGGTTCGACTACCCATGAAGGCATCTCGTCTCGCAAAACCTCAGCCATGCAGACCAGGTGGTGATTGAGAGCCTCGCCGGGAACACCCCGCTGCTCCAACACCACCTTCATCCAACCAATGTGGTCGTTGAAAAGCGCCGGGCTGTTCGTGTCAATCGCATCGGCCAGATGCCGAAGGTGATAGACCGCATGCTGACGCGACTCAGTTTGACCGGCTGGCCCATAGCGCGCTCTCAGACTTGGGTAACGCCCGTATGCGCAAGCGACAACCGTACCCGCCAAGATCGCAGACTGATCTCGCAACAGATGGCCGGCAGACCTGACCGGTGTCTCAATCATCACCGCCTCATCGGTGGCATCGTGGCGATGTTCCGCTTGTGCCAACAATGCGAAGAACAGCATCGCAAGGAGGCGGACGGTTCACGTTGCGCGTGTTGAGCAGTCATGAGCGCAGTGCTTGGCTCATCGGGGAGCACCAAACATCTTACGCTTGCGAGTGAGGTATCAGTGACGGCTGGGTGGGCAGCGAACGCGGCCTCGGCTTACAGCCGGCGCGGCACTCTTTGCCTACAGTCCGAGGCAGCGGCCTTGCTACGGAACCTGCGCGAAGGGCAGCCGCTTTAAGCGTTGTGTTTTGGGATATGTCGGTCTGACCGGCAACTCCCCTCCTGGGGCGCCGCACCTGCACTTCTCGATCTCCAAGCTCGAAGAGGATAAGCGCTGGTGGCGCGGCGCTCCGGTGAATCCGCACCTGGTGCTAAGCCTCAGTTCAGCCGCCCAGTGCCCGATCGTCAGCCCCTAGGCAGTTGAGACTTCCGGATAAATCCAGAGGGCAACCGATGAAGGCGGTTCCTTCTACGTCCTAGAAGGCGACAGCCGTATGTGTCTGCACCGAGTTGACCCCTCCGGCGCTGTCCATCAAGTGGTCAGGGAACGTGACTCATTGCCTACAACAGTCGGAGCAGCCGGCCAAGTGTTGCGCGTGTCTAGCGGTGTGCGAGGTAAGAAATTCGACGAGATTCGGCGCCGCATGTTTGCCGCGTCCTTCGGAGAACGGGACCTGAAACAGCCGCATACGCCTCTCCGGTGTTCGGCTTCAATGGAGAGCTTGTCGGGGCACTCAGCGTCTCGGGCCCAAGTCACCGTATCGAGCAGCTGGGCGCAGAGCGTATCGTGCCTGTGCTGTTCAAGTACGCCAGGGAATTCACGCATTTGATGGGCGGCAACATCGCAGCTCCGGCATTTATCGGGTGGCGCCCGCGTACGTCCAGAAGCTAATCCGCCCAGGCCAGTCCAAAGTGTTCACTTCCTTTCTACATGCCCACCCGCCGCGGATCGTCACCATCCCTGCATCCCTACCTGCGAACCCCAGCTCTGAATTCGGCGTCAGCGCCGTGCACAAATTATTGGCGGTGCGTTTACACCGACCAGACAGCGCGCTCAAAGAGATTTAGAACGCGAGAGGAACGATGTGCTCTCCGCTGTTGCCGTTCAAGGGATAGTCGAGCAGCCGGAAATTCCAAGGCACACCAAGCACGACGACAGCGTGGGATCGTCGGGATGTATCGCGTGCTCGCCCGACAGGTGCTCACTAACGCGAACGGACTCTCTAGGCGAAAAGCCTTCTCGTGCAATCTCCCTTGCACGGCTCAACGACGTACAGCAGTGGTACAGCACCACGTTGACCTCCCAACGGCGCCGCCCGCCTCTATTCCCTAGCAATCGCTGCCCGCTACTCTTTCTTCACTTGCTCGATTCGTGGTTCCCACTCTACCTGCCAAGTTCCCACGGTTCGACCCGGTTCCGGACAGGTTTCGAATCTCAAGAGTGCCGGGGATCGGCTCGGCGTCTGGATATCGCTTCACCGCATCCTCGCGGCTCATGCGGAACGACGTCCTGCGGCGTCGGCCGGACTCGTCAGTAAACCACCAGAGCCAGAACTCAGTGCGCTTGCTCATGGCCAAAGGAAGAACCGATCTCGAAGTTCTTGTGACTCGAACGAGGGTGCGCGCTGCAGCGCGTGTCTCACCATGGCTGACTGGTCAGGCCATCAAATCTGTATCTGGCGCACGCATGACGGGGAGTGGCCGTCGGAGCGACGTTATTAGCGAACGAACCAGCTGCCAGACCAGCGCCACCAGCAGAAGCAGCGGAAATCCGATCCAGCAGATTGCTAGCAAACCAAGAAGGATGTCCGCGCCGCCGATCACGACTTGGGGAGCAGCGATGACGGAGCCCGTAAAGAAGGTCAGAACGACGCCCGCAGCACATGGTCGAGCTCTCGCCTTCATCTGGGCCTCCGTCGGCTCGCTATGACCGTCAGACGGCGGCCCTTCGAGCGGACAGGCAGTCTTGCGTTTCGCGTTGCCCATGGTCAACCCCCTAAATGAGGGACGACTGCCGCCTGCGTTCACTCCGCCGCCTCACCCTTCGCAGATAACCAGCGGCGCGAGATCGGACTCGCAGGCAGCCTTGCTCTCTATTTGCATGGCCAGTCCCCCGATCTGTGGCTTGGCTGCGTAGACTGTGCGCTGTGAGTGATCCAAAGAAGCCAATCGCTCCCGGTCGGGTGTGGCGCATGTCCGCCGAAGTTCCCGAGGGTGGATTCATCGACTCCGTTCCATCCGGTTCAGCATCGTTGTCTACGGACGAGCCCATCAACGCCGCCGCCAAGGTTCTGACTCCTGCCCGAGTGCCCAGTTGGCGGGCTTCCTCTCACGACTTGTTGACCGGTGCCACGGTGAGCGATGTGACTGACACAATTCCAGGCGAGCTGTTCGACGAGCTGTTCAAGGATCACTGACTCGTGCGGCACATCTAGATCCCCGTTCCTGGCAGACCCCTCAGATCGGGGGTGACGTCCCGGCCCGCGGTCAATACGCTAGATCTGTGGCCGCGCAGCACCGCGAACTCAAGCGTTCGAGACGATCGTTCATGCACTGGCCTGCCGAGTGGCTGTGGATCGCAGTCATCGTCGCGATGGCTTTGTTGATCTTCGTCGGACTGGTCATGAGCGAGAGCAGCCCACGATCGAAGGACAGCACGGGGAGCGCCCCGACGGCTCGGACTGACACATGACGCCCGGGGCACCTGAGCGCCCAAGGGCCCCCATCGCGCTCAGTAGATACTGGTCAGTATGTGTCCCAGCGCGAGCCCGTGTTCATAGGCAGCTGCCGGCGTCCTGAACTCTCGAAGGATTTGCGGCATGTCCACCGGCTATTCAGGTCGAGGTCTGACCAATCACTGTCGACCTCGCGCGAATAGAGGGCGACCTCACATTGGAAATAATCGGGAAAGCGCAGATCTTGTGTCACGGCCACGTGCACCCAGTAGCCGTCAATCTCCACCGCTTCGGGTTCGAACACTCGACCAGTTTGCAGCTCCATGAATGGAGAATTGCATGACTGAGTGCGGATGTCCTTTTCCAATTGAAACGGCCCAGCGTCGGGACGAATGAGCGCATCTCCGGACAGCCATTGCATGGCCGCAATTGCTTCACCTGCGCATACCCGCTCGGTACTCAGCGTCAGCAATGACCTCGGGTTCGACTCCGCCGTAGGTGGACCACAGGTCATCGCCCATCTGGAGAAGCTGCTCAAGCGGGTGCCGCATGTCGTCCAACATCGCCAGGCGCAGCGCGAACCGGCCGATCCACTGCTCACTCGAAAGCTCCTCGTCACCCGCTTGGTCGCGCGCTAGGTCCTGCATTGAACGGTCGGTCTTCACTGCTCGCACCTGCGCACGACAAGTGAATTTGTCCCTGCTTCACTGTCTTGACTGCGGCATCTTGCGGCGCAGCGGCAGGCTGCTGTTTCGCCGATTTGCTGAAGGTCGTCACGGGCTTGCTGACGGCAGACTTGTCTTCGGCGGCTTGGCCGTTGAGGCAACGACGAGGACGACGGCCGCGGGGAAGGCTATCAAGACGGAAACAATCATTGCAGACTCCTTCGAACGTTGCATCGCAACTCTATTCCTGCGCTGTGCGTCCGACGGGCCCCGCAGCCACCGTCACGAGATCAGACGGCGTAGTCCTGATTGATCGCCTCGGCTTCGATGGAAGTGCCATGCCAATTCGATCCCCCTCCGGGAGCCAAGGCCGCTGTAAAACGAGCGCGTATGTCGATGGCCTTTCACCATTCTTAGAGCCTTATCCGTAAATAGTAAACTATCCATCCGAGCCGCAGCAAACGCGGTGTTGGGGTGGACGGATGGCAGCCAAGCGGATTGACTCGTGGGTGGTGTCAAACGAGTTCTGGGCGCGGGTTGA